>Ga0126306_10000499_pt1 | contig 18320 bp, 16 predicted proteins | sample Plot27_FD_92592 | JGI IMG/M metagenome (GOLD analysis project Ga0126306, IMG submission 92592) | Serpentine soil microbial communities from UC McLaughlin Reserve, CA, USA - Plot27 | ecosystem: Environmental > Terrestrial > Soil > Grasslands | place: USA: UC McLaughlin Reserve, Lake County...
CCGCCAGGTGTTCGACGAGAAGCAGGCGGCCAAGGACGCGCGCCGGTACCGGAAGAAGGGCCTGCCGAAGGACGCGGCGGCCGGGATCACGTTCTTGCGCGCCCGTGGAGTCGAGGGCTTGACGGTCCTCGAGGTCGGCGGTGGGATTGGCGCCGCGGCACTCGAGCTGCTTCGCGCCGGCGCGTCGCACGCCGTCAACGTGGAGCTCTCGCCGGCCTATGCCTTGGCGGCCGGCGGGCTCGCGCGCGAGGCCGGCCTCGACGAGCGAGCTGTCGAGGTCCGCGTGGGCGACTTCGTCGCCGCGGCTGCGACCATCGAGCCGGCAGACGTTGTGGTCATGAACCGGGTCGTCTGCTGCTACCTCGACTTCGAGGCGTTGCTCGCGGCCGCCTCCGAGAAGGCGCGCCTGTACCTCGTTTTCAGCTACCCGCGGGACAACGTGCTTGCCCGGGCGGTCAATGCCGCCGCAAACCTGATGCTCAGGCTCTCGCGTAAGGACTTCCGCAGCTACGTCCATCCTCGCGGCGCCATGCTCGCCGTCCTCGAGCGCGCCGGGTTTCGGCTCGCAGCCGAGCGGCGCGCGCCGATCTGGCAGACGGCCGCGCTCGAGCGGACGAGCATTCCCAAGGCCTGAGAATCGTTCCGGTTTCGTAGCGAATCCCAAGGGGGGCGGCGTAGCGTCGCCTGCATGGCGGCGCCGGCGCTAAGGCGCCCAGCGGCTTGACCGCGGTAGCCTCGACGCGATGAGCGCGACCGGTCTGACCGAGGCCGAAGCGAGGCGGCGTCTCGCCGAGCGCGGGCCGCCCGCGCCGCCTGCGACGAGCCGCTCCACGGCGTCGATCGTGCGCGCCAACGTGCTCACGCCGTTCAACGCGATCCTCGCCGCCCTTGGACTGCTCACGCTCGTCTTCGCCGACTGGAGGGACGCGCTCTTCCTCTTCATCATCGCGGCCAACTCGGGCATCGGGATCTGGCAGGAGCTGCGGGCGAAGCGGTCGCTCGACCGGCTCGCGGCGCTCGTCGCGCCGAAGGCGACCGTCGTCCGCGACGGCTCGCCGAGAGACGTGCCGGTCGAGGAGCTCGTGCGCGGCGACCTCGTCCACGTCCAGGCGGGCGACCAGGTGGTGGCCGACGGGCCGCTGGCCGGCACGGCAGGGCTCGCCCTCGACGAGTCGATCCTGACCGGCGAGTCGCGGCCGATCCAGCGAGAGCCGGGCGAGCAGGTGCGCTCGGGGTCGTTCGCGGTCGAGGGCGCCGGCTCGTACACCGTCGAGGCGGTCGGCGACGACAGCTATGCCCAGAAGCTCGCCGGCGAGGCACGCGAGTTCCGCCACCCGCGCTCGCCGCTCGAGGTCGCGATCAACTACCTGCTCTACATCCTCGTGGGGCTGATGGTGCCGCTCGGCCTCATGTTCGTGATCGTGCTCGCGAAGGGCGACGCGTCGACGCGCGAGGCGATCACCACCGCAGTCGCGGGGATCGTCACGCTCGTCCCCGAGGGGCTGATCCTGCTCGTCAGCGTCACGTACGCAGCCGCCGCGCTCCAGCTCAGCCGGCGTGGAGCCCTCGCCCAGCAGCTGAACGCGATCGAGTCGCTGGCGTCCGTCGACCTGATCTGCCTCGACAAGACGGGGACGCTCACCGAGCCGGGACTACGCGTCGTCGCGCTCGAGCCCGCCGACGGAGTCCCGCATGAGCGCCTGCGGCACGAGCTGGCGCGCTTCGCGGCCAGCTCGCCGAGCAAGAACGCGACGCTCCGCGCGCTGGCGGGCGACGCACCGGGTGAGGAGCCGGAGGAGTCCGTGCCGTTCTCCTCCGCGCGCCGCTGGAGTGCCCTCCGCCTCGGCAGCAAGGGCTACGTGCTGGGCGCGCCGGAGCTCTTTCCCCTGGGCTCCCTCGCCGCGAGGGCGGAGGAGGAGCAGCGCGCCGGTCGCCGCGTGGTCGCGTTCGGCACGACAGACGGCTCGCTGGAGCCGCTCGATGGGCTGAAGCCGCTCGGCGTCGCCGTGCTTGCCGAGGAGCTGCGGCCGCAGGCCGCCGACACCGTCCGCTTCTTCCGCGACGAGAACGTCGAGCTCAAGGTGATGTCGGGAGACGCGCCCGAGACGGTCGGCGCGATCGCCCGCGACGCCGGGATCGAGGGCGACCTGATGGCCGGCGACGCGCCGGTGGAGCAGCTCGCGCTGGCCGGCGTCGTCGGCCGGATCTCGCCGGAGGGGAAGAAGGCCGTCGTCGAGAGGCTCCGCGACCACGGCCGTTACGTCGCGATGGTCGGCGACGGCGTCAACGACGTGCCCGCCCTCAAGGCCTCGCGGCTGGCGATCGCCCAGGGCACTGGCTCGGAGATGGCGCGCAGCGTCGCCGACGTCGTGCTCGTGAACGGCGACTTCGCCGCCGTGCCCGCGATGGTCGCACAGGGCCGCAAGATCCTCCGCAACATCCAGCGGGTCACGAAGCTGTTCGCCGCGAAGTCGGCGTTCGCGGCCTTCCTGATCCTCTCGATCGGGCTCACGAACGAGCCGTATCCGCTGCTGCCGCGTCACCTCACCCTCGCGGCAACGCTGACGGTCGGGATTCCCGCGTTCTTCCTCGCGCTCGCGCCGAGCTCGGGGCCGTGGCGCACCGATGGATTCCTGCGCGAGGTGGGGCGCTTCGCGGTGCCCGCCGGAACGGCGGCGGGGATCGGCGTCCTGTCCTCGTACCTGTTCGCGCTGAACGTGGCCGGCGTCCCGCTCGAGGAGGCACGCACGGCCGCGACAGCGGTCCTCATCGCGATCGGCCTCTACCTCGTGATCGCGCTGGAGGCTACGCCTGGAAGCCGCCGCACGTGGGTCGTCGCCCTCGTCGCGAGCCTCGTCGCGGCGTTCTTCGTCGTCATGGCGGCGGACGGACTACGTCACTTCTTCGGCCTGACGACCCCGGGGCCGTGGGGGCTCCTCGCGATTCTCGGCGGCACGGGCGTCGCGCTCGCCGGTCTGATCCTGACCGACGACCGCTTCCTACCGGGCCGGGCGGGCGGCTAGTCTCCGCTGGCCACGTCCAGGGTCTGACCCCGGACACGGCCTAAGGGAACGGTTTCTAGGCGCCCGCGCCCCGCACGCACACGGCCCGATACTCGCTCGTGATCTTGCTGCAGGCCGCCCGTCTCGCCTCGGACGTCTGGTAGAGCCCTCCGAGGATCGTCCCGATCCCTTCGAAGCAGCGGGCCTGTAGCGCCTTCGGCGCCTTCTTGCAGAGAACCGACGCCTCCTCGCCGCCCGCGTAGTTGCTCGACATGTCCCGCGCGGCCCCGTAGACGCAGTCGCCCATCATGTTCCCGCCGGTGGAGCAGTACTTCAGGATCGTGTTCGGGTTCTGCCGGCTGTGCCCCGAGGCGTCTCGGCCCAGCGACTGGAAGCAGGTCGCAACCCACGCTTTCTCGCTCTTTCGGCACAGCTTCGCGGCCTTCGCGAAGTCGTAGCCGACCACCGGGAGAATCCGGGACGTGACCATCAGGTAGCAGTAGATCTTGTGGCGCTCGGCGACGGCGTTGCAGGGATAGATCAGGTCGCTGTCCTTGAGCCACTTCGACTTCACGCCGTAGGACGACGAGAGGTTCTCCATGAACACCCCGCCGGTGCACGAGGTCTGATCCCAGCTCCGGTTCAGGGCGTCGCAAACCTTCAGCGACCGCGGCATGTCGTAATGGGTGTAGATCATCAGCCCGTGCCCGAGCCCGTGGACGCACTGGTAGAGGGTGAAGGTCGGTCCCGATCTGAGGTCGGGGTCGTCGCACATTCGGCGGGCCGCCTGCGGTATCTGGTCAGGCTTCACGTCCACGAGTGCCCGCTCGACGACGCCGTGGTAGTAGCCCGACCAGCAGGCCGCAGTACCGGCGGCGAAGGCGGGGGCGACGTTGCCCTTGAAGCGGGCAAGCGAGGCGGCGCCGATCGAGTGCGCGATCCGGTGGCAGTTGCCCTCCACGGCGCCCGGCTTGGCGATCGCCTGCTCGAAGCGTGCGAGCGCGACCTTCGGGCCCTCGTAGTAGGCGAGGTTCCCGTACGCCTGCTCGAAGCAGGCAAAGTCGCCCTTGCAGTCCGCGAGCGTCGTGTCGTCGGGCTTGAACTTGCCGGCCAGCGGCTGGCCCTTCAGCCCGCCGCCCGTCGACTCGGCGACGAACGCCGCGACGTTGCGGATCTGGTCCTTGTCCAGCTTGAACTCGAACGAGGGCATCGCTGGGCTGCCCTTGGTCACTTGCTCGACGACCCGCCGGTAGCCCGGGCCGACGGTATCGAGGTTCGGGCCCTGGGTCCCGGTCGCGTTGGCGGCGCGGAGCGTGTGGCAGCCGGCGCAGCCGGCGGTCGCGAAGACCTGCTTGCCTTTGGCCGTGTCGCCCGGGAGATTCGTGTCGGACGCCTTTTCGCCGCCGCCGCAGCCGGCCGCCGTGAGCGTCAGCGCGACGAGCACGGCGAGCAGGAGCCGACTGCGCATACGGCTTAGGGTAGCGGTGCCTTCGGGAGCCTCTGCCCCGGGGGTACCATGGCTCCATGGCCGTGACGCCGCAGGCGAAGCTCGACGCGCCCAGGATTCGGGCCGATTTTCCGATCTTCGAGCAGGTCATCCACGGCAAGCCGCTTGCGTTCCTCGACTCTGCGGTGACGGCCCAGAAGCCGCGCCAGGTGCTCGACGCCGTGCGCGACTTCTACGAGACCTCGTACGCGAACGTGCACCGCGGCGTCTACACGCTCTCGGAGCGAGCGACGGAGGCCTACGAGGGCGCCCGCACGAAGGTCGCCGCCTTCGTCAACGCCCCCTCGTCGCGCGAGATCGTCTTCACGCGCAGCGCCACAGAGGGCATCAACCTCGTCGCGTACGCCTGGGGACTGTGGAACCTCCGGCCCGGAGACGTGGTGCTGGTGACCGAGATGGAGCACCACTCCAACTTCGTGCCGTGGCAGTTCGTCGCGGGCAAGACCGGCGCGACCTTCCGCATGATCCGCGTCGACGACAGCGGCGAGCTCGACCTCTCGGACCTGGACGCCTACGCGCGGGAGGGCAACCTCAGGCTGGTCGCGGCCAACCTCGTTTCCAACTCGCTCGGGACGATCAACCCGATCGAGCGGCTCGCGACGTGGGCGCACGACCAGGGCGCGCTCATGGTCGTCGACGCCGCCCAGGCCGCCCCGCACCGCCGGATCGACGTCCAGGCGCTCGGCGCCGACTTCCTCGCCTTCTCCTCGCACAAGCTCTGCGGGCCGACGAGCGTCGGCGCACTCTGGGGGCGGCGCGAGCTGTTGGAGGGGATGGAGCCCTTCAACCTGGGCGGGCACATGATCCGCAAGGTCGCCTACGAGGGGACGACCTGGGGCGACGTTCCGGGCAAGTTCGAGGCCGGCACGCAGCCGAGCGCAGAGGCGGTCGGCTTCGGTGCCGCGATCGACTATCTCGAAGGCGTCGGCATGGAGGCGATCGAGCAGCACGAGCACGAGCTTGCGGCCTACGCGCTCGAGCGGCTCGCGGAGCTCCCGTGGATCACGCTGTACGGGCCGCCGGCCGACCGCCGGGCTGGGATCGTGTCCTTCAACGTCGACGGCATCCACCCGCACGACGTCTCGCAGGTGCTCGACTGGGAGGGAATCGCGATCCGCGCGGGGCACCACTGCTGCCAGCCGCTGATGCGCAAGCTGGGCGTCGCCGCGACGAATCGCGCGAGCTTCTACCTCTACACGCTGCCCGAGGAGGTCGACCGCCTGATTGAGGCGCTGCACAAGGTGAAAGAGAAGTTCGGATGAGCGAGTTCGACTCCCTTTACAGAGAGGTCATCCTCGACCACTACAAGAACCCGCGCGGGCACGGGGTGATCGAGGCCGCCGACGCCTCGGCCGAGGGCCAGAACCCCCTCTGCGGCGATGAGGTGGCGATCTACGTCGCGCTCGGCGAGGACGGCGAGACGATCGACGAGGTCAAGTTCTCGGGCCGAGGTTGCGCGATCAGCCAGGCGGCGACGTCGATGCTCACCGAGATGGTGAAGGGCCGCAAGGCGCATGACATCGCGACGATGCCTCGGGACGAGCTGCTCGCGGAGATCGGGATCCCGCTGACGCCGATCCGGCTGAAGTGCGCGCTGCTCGGCCTCGGCGTGCTCAAGGTCGCGCTGCACAAGGCGAAGGGGACGCCGCTCCCCGACGAGTGGGCGGGTCTGGCCGACGAGCTGGACTTCGGCGCTAGCCAGGAGCCGTAAGCTGGGGCTGATTGACGTCTGCCCGGTCGAGGAGCTGCTGCCGGGAGAAGTGAAGATCGTCCACGCCGGCTCGATCTCGGTCGGCGTCTACAACCTGGACGGCCAGTTCTACGCGATCGAGGATCGCTGCTCCCACGACGACGGGCCGCTCTGCGAAGGGGACTTCGACGTCGAGGAGGGAGTGGCCGTCTGCCCGCGGCACGGCTCGAACATCGACATCCGGACCGGCGAGGCGCTGACACTTCCGGCTGTGTTCCCCGTCGACACCTTCCCCGTCGCCGTCGAGGACGGGATCGTCAAGGTCGACGTTCGTTGACCCGATCGCGGATGGCCTGCGCGAGCTCGTCTGGGTTCGTGTCGGGCTGGACGGCGACGCGGGCGAAACGATTCCCCTTCAGGTCGAGCACGACGGTTCGTGTCGGGTCCTCGAAGTCGAGGAACACCCGCTTGCCGGCCCACCAGAACTGGCCCTTCCGCGTGCTGCCGAACGGGGCGGTGCTGACGCCGACCCGGAAGGCGAGCGCCGACGGCACCTCCTCGAGGCCGACCGACACGGAGCTGATCGCCTCGTAGGGAACGCGCAGTTCGCGGGTGAGGCGGGCCGGGGCGGATACGCCCGAGTAGCCGAGAACCACCTCGTCGGGCTCGAGCTCGATCGTGCGCGCCATGCGGTCACGGTAGCGTGTGGCGCTCGTGCTCGACGACCTCGTCCGACGCGTGCTCGACCGTCTCGAGACCGAGGACGCCGCCGAGCGCGCGGAGGGCGTACCCAGCGAGCGGCGAGGGCGTCAGGTGGCGCGTACGACTGGGCAGTTCCTGTTCGCCCACGTGGCCCCGCAGACGGACTGCGAGGTGCTGGAGATCGGCGGCTCGCGCGGCTACTCGACGATCTGGCTGGCCGCGGGGGTCCGCTATCTCGGTGGCCGCGTGCTCTCGCTGGAGGCCGACCCGGACAAGTGCGAGGCGTGGCGCTCGAACATCGAGGAGGCGGGCCTCGCCGACTGGGCCGAGTTGATCGAGGGCGACGCGTTCGAGACCCTGCCGCAGATCGACGACGTCTTCGACGTGGTCTTCCTCGACGCGGAGAAGGACGACTACGAGCCGTTGTTCGTGCTCGCGCGGACGAAGCTCGAGCCGGGCGCGGTGGTGATCGCCGACAACGTCCTCTCGCACGTGGACACGCTCGGCGCGTACTCCCAGGCCCGCCAGGCCGACCCGACGCTCGAGAGCGTGACGGTCCCGCTCGACCGCGGCCTGGAGGTTTCAGCCGTCCTGTCGGACCGGCTACAGTAGGGCTACCGCGGAAAGGAGGTGGTCCGGCAAGTGACAGATTCAAGTACGGGCAGTGGAGGTGCCAGCGGGTAGGGACGCGTGTCCCCGGGACCTACGGGGAACCGTCTAGCCAGCGTAGGGGACGTCGCGTTTCGCGCCGCCGGCCTTGGCCGAGCAGGGAAGCGTCTCTACCAATCCATCGCTGGTGCTGGAATAAGGGGCCGCGCATACGCGTGGCCCCTTTTCTATTTCGCGGGTTCCTGCGCCGCGTGCCCTTCGACTTCGAGGTGCGGGATCCAGTCCAGCCAGCTGGGCAGGTACCAGTTCCGCTCGCCGAGAAGGGCCATCACGCTCGGCAGGAGGACGGAGCGGATCACCGTCGCGTCGATCAGCAGCGAGACGGCGACGCCGAAGCCCATTTGCTGGAACATGACCAGGTCGCCGCGCGCGAACCCGGCGAAGACCGCGACGATGATCAGGGCGGCGCCGGTGATGATGCGCGCCGTCGAGCCGACGCCCCAGGTGACGGCGTCACGCGTGTCGCGGCTCACGTCGTAGCGCTCGCGGATCCGGCTCAGCAGGAAGACCTGGTAGTCCATCGAGAGCCCGAAGAGCACGGAGAACAGGAACAGCGGCACCCAGGCCTCGATGGCGTCGACCTGCTGGAAGCCGAAGACCTCGTTGCCGACGCCCTCCTGGAAGACGAGGACGAGCAGGCCGTACGCCGCGCCGACCGATACCAGGTTGAGCACGATCGCGGTGCCGGCCACCGTCACTGACCGGAAGGCGATCGTCAGGAGAATGAACGTCAGTCCGAGGACGAAGGCGAAGACGTACGGCGCCGGATCGGTGACGGCGTCGAAGTAGTCGATGTTCTCGGAGGTCGTGCCCCCGACGTACGCCTCCTGGCCCGAGCCCTCGAACTCGCGCGCCACCTGGTCCCGAAGCTCGCGCACAGCGGTGATGGATGCGTCCGAGAGCTCGTCGCCGCGCGGCGCCGTGGACAGCAAGGACGCGCCGTTGCCCTGCTGGATCTCGGTACGCCCGAAGCGCGGATTCGAAGCGATCTGCTTCTGCAGCGCGTCGAGCCGGCTCGAGGTCTCCGGCGACTGATCGTCGACCACCACCTGAACCGGATCGACGCTCTGGCCGGAGAAGTCGCGCTGGATCGCGACGAAGCCCTTCTTGGCCGCGAGGTCGTCGGGCAGGGTGCTGACGCCCGAGGTACCGATCTCGAGCCGCAGGACCGGGAGCGCCAGGAGCAGGAGTGGGATCGCGGCCAGTGCCAGGCTCAGCGCCGGGCGGCGGAGCACACGCCGAACGACGCCACCCCAGAACGGGCTCTCGCCGTGCGCGGCGCGCCGGCCGACGATTGGAATCCGCAGCCGGTCGACACCGTCCTTCAGCGCTCCGAGCAGCGCAGGCAGGAGCGTCAGCGCGGCGGCGACCGACGTGATCCCGACGAGGATCGCGCCGGCGGCGAGGCTACGCATGATCGACGACGGCACGAGCAGCATCCCGAACATCGCCACGACGAAGGCCGAGCCGCTGAACGTCACGGCTCGGCTCGCGGTCGCGCCCGAGGCGCCGATCGCGTCGTACGGCTCGCGCCCGCCAGCGCGCTCCTCGCGGTACCGGGAGATCACGAACAACGCATAGTCGATCCCGAGCGCGAGCCCCATGCCCGTGAGCATGTTCACGATGAAGATCGAGAGGTCGAACGTCTGGGACAGGATCGCGACGAGCCCCATCGCGGCGAGGATCGAGACGAGCGCCAGCAGCAGCGGGATCAGCCCGGCCACGACGGCGCCGAAGACGAGCAGAAGGATGATCAGCGCGGCCGGGATTCCGAACTTGAGCTCCCCTTCCCGGAGGTCGCGCTCGGAGAGCAGGTTGAAGTCGTGATCGAGCACCTGGTTGCCCGCGACCGTCACGGCGAACTCGGGGTTCTCGTCGGCACGCTCGACGACCGCGACCACGTCGGCGGCCGCGTCCTCGCTGACGATGTTGAGCGGGATCAGCGTCGCGTGCCGGTCGTCGGAGACCAGCGCCCGGTCGCGCGTCTCGTAGTACGTCCGCACACCGGCGAGGGCGCGCGACGCACGCGCCCGGCTGACGAGCCCCTCGACGAAGCTGCGGAAACGCGGATCCGTCGCAGTCAATTCCTCGGAGCGCACGACCGCGAGGTCGGTGACCGCCTGACTCGGGTCACGGGGCAGGAATGACTGGTCCACGAGGTGCTCCGCCTTCGCGGACTGCGGGTCGTTCGCGAGCGTCGCGTCGGTCGTGAGGCCTGTCATCAGGAAGACGAGGCAGATGACGGCGCCGACAAGCGCCGCTCCCCAGGCCGCGAACGTGCGGCCAGGATGGGCCGCGCAGGCCCGGGCGATACGCTCTGTGAAGTTCATCAGGCTGCCCGACGGAGTTGCTCGTCGAGCGGGACGAGCGGGATCTGGAACGTCTCGACGGCGGCCGGGTCGGTGACGACGTTGTCGCCGGCCTCGAGCATCTTCAACAGGTCGCGCGTGAGCGGGATGTTGCCGGGCAGCCGCTCGGTCACGATCGCGTTCAGCCGCATGAAGCTCATTGGCACGTGGACGCTGGGTCGCCGCACGCGGAGGGCCTGCTTCAGCCGCTCCCAGAACTCGTTCCACGAGACCACGTCAGGCCCGCCGAGCTCGAAGAGCCGGTCGGCGGCCTCGCGCTTGTCGACCGCGGCCGCGTAGTAGGCCGCGACGTCGTCGATCCACATCGGCTGGATGCGCTGCTCGCCGGAGCCGGTGATCGGCGTCACGGGCGTCAGCTTCGCGAGCTTGCGGAAGGTCGCCAGGATGCCGCCGTCGCGGCCGAAGACGAAGCTCGGGCGGAAGATCACGTACTCGAGGCCGGACGCCTCGAGGTCCTTTTCCTGCTGCCACTTCGCGCCGTAGTAGGGGACGAGGTCCTTCGTCTCCTCGGTCGTGCCGAGCGCGCTCATCAGGACGAAGCGCTTGACGCCGGCCTCCTTGGCCGCGTCGATCAGGGAGCGGGTGCCTTCGACCATCACCTGCTGAAACGCAGCGGGTCGTCCCTGGCGGATCGCGACGAGGTGCACGACGACGTCCCTGCCTGCCGTCGCCGTGCGAAGGCTCTCCGGATCGGTCATGTCACCTTGAACCGCCTCCTGGCAGCGGACTCCGGCCTTGCTCCACGAGCCCGGCTTGCGCTCGAGGACGCGGATCTCGTGGCCGGCGTCCACGATTGCATTCGCGACCTTCGGCCCGACGAAGCCGGTCGCGCCGGTCACCAGGACCTTCATCTCACACCCTCTCCCGCTCGAAGTTCTTCCAGTACCGGGAGGGCGTCGGACCACGCTGCCCCTGGTACTTCGAGCCGAGCGCATCCGCCCCGTAGGGCGTCTCGGCGGGCTCGGTCATCTGCACGAATGACAGCTGACCGATCTTCATCCCGTGGTAGATCGTGATCGGGAGGTTGGCGACGTTCGAGAGCTCGAGCGTCACATGGCCGTCCCACCCGGGGTCGATGAAGCCGGCGGTCGAGTGGATCAGCAGCCCGAGGCGCCCCAACGAGCTCTTGCCTTCGAGCCGTGCCACGAGGTCGTCGGGCAGCCGGATCCGCTCCAGCGTCGAGCCGAGCACGAACTCGCCGGGGTGGAGGATGAACGGCGTGTCGTCGTCGACCTCCACGAGCTCGGTCAGCTCCTCCTGCGGCTCCTTCACGTCGATGAACGGGTAGCGCGCGTTGTGGAAGACGCGGAAGAAGCGGTCGACGCGGACGTCCACGCTCGACGGCTGGACGAGCCCGTCGTCGAACGGGTCGATCACGATGCGGCCCTCGTCGAGCAGGCGGCGAATCGTGCGGTCGGACAGGACCACGGGCTCGATCCTAGATCCTTAGGGTTCGCGTTCGTGCCGACCTACGACCTGCTCGCGGATCTCCCGGTCGAGATCGAGTCCTACGAACTGGAACGGCTCGAGCAACCCGTCTCCACCGACTTCACGCGGGTCACCACCGTGATCCACCTGCGCGGCGGGGCGGAGGAGGGGGTCGGTGAGGACGTCACATACACGCCCGAGGACCAGGCGGCCTTCCAGGAGCAGGCACGCGACCTGCCGATCACCGGCTCGCACGTCCTCGACTCGTTCTCCGAGCTCATCGGCCGGCTCGAGCTCTTCCCGAGCGGACCGACCATGAAGGCCTATCTCGACTACCGCCGCTGGGCGTTCGAGAGCGCGGCGCTCGACCTCGCGCTCCGCCAGGCCGGCCGGTCGCTGGCCGATGTGGTCGGCCGCGAGCCGCGGCCCGTCCGCTTCGTCGTCTCGATGCGGCTGGGCGAGCCGCCGACCACCGACCGCGTCCGGGGCTGGCTCGAGCTCTACCCCGGCCTGCAGTTCAAGCTCGACCCCCAGAGCTCCTGGGACGACGACTTCGTCGCCGAGCTGGCGAGCCTGGGGGTCGTCGAGTCGCTCGACCTGAAGGGCCAGTACGAAGGGACCGTCGTCGACCAGCCCGCGGACCCGGCGCTCTACCGGCGCCTCGTGGACGCGTTCCCCGAGGCGTTCCTCGAGGACCCGGCGCTCACCGAGGAGACCGACGCGATCCTCGGGCCGCACCGCGACCGGATCACCTGGGACGCGATCATCCACTCGGTCGACGACATTAAGGCGCTGCCCTTTCCGCCCCGGACGATCAACATCAAGCCGTCCCGGTTCGGCAGCATCCGGCGGCTCACCGAAGCGGTCGAGTACTGCGCCGAGCAGGGGATCCGGCCCTACGGCGGCGGGCAGTTCGAGCTCGGCCCCGGTCGCGGCCAGGTCCAGTACCACGCGTCCCTGTTCCATCCCGACACGCCGAACGACGTGGCGCCCGGCGGCTTCAACCTCTCCGAGCCGCGGCCTGGCCTGCCGACCAGTCCACTGAAGCCCGCTCCGGAGCCGACCGGCTTCCGGTGGGACTCCGCTTAGACCAGAGCCATTTGTCGGTGCGTCTCCAGGCCCGAGAGGCCCACCCCGACCAGCCGTAGCGCTCCGGGACGGTCGTTCAGCGCCCGCTCGAGCAGCCGACACGCGAGCTGAGCGAGCCGCTCGCCGTCGTCGATCCCCACCGGCAGCGAGGTCGAGCGGCTGCGGATCGAGAAGTCCGGATAGCGCACCTTCGTCGTCACCGTGCGCGCTGTGTAGCCCTTGCGCTCGAGCACCTCGGCTAGGTGGGCCGCCATGCGCCAAACCTCCTCGGCGAGCCGCTCGCGGTCGGAGATGTCGCGGTCGAAGGTCTCCTCGTTCGAGATCGACACGGGCTCGGTGGACAGCTCCAGCCCGCGCGGATCGATGCCGCGCGCGCGGTCGCGCAGCATCGCGCCGACCTTGCCCGGGAGCAGCCGGCGGAGCGCGTCGTCGTCGAGGGCGGCCAGCGCGCCGACGGTCCCGACGCCGGTGGCTGCGAGTCGCTGTTCCGCGCGCGGGCCGACACCCGGAAGCTTGCGCACGTCGAGCGGGGCGAGGAACGCGCCTTCGCGGCCGGGGAGGACGACGGTGAGCCCGCCCGGCTTGCGGCGGTCGCTCGCGACCTTCGCGACCACCTTCGACGTCGCCACGCCCAGCGAGCACGTGAGGCTGGTGGCGCCCCGGACGGAGGCCTGCACCGCGCCGGCGAGCACGCGGGCCTGCCGAAAGCCCTCCGCGACCTCGCCGAGATCGAGGTAGCCCTCGTCCAGCCCGGTGCGCTCCACGGTCGGAACGACCTCGCGGATCGCGTCCCAGACAGCCCGCGAGTACTCGCCGTACAGGCGGTGGCGGGGGCGGACGAAGACCGCGTGCGGGCAGCGGCGCAGCGCCTCGGCGCAGCTCATCGCCGAATGAATCCCGAACCTGCGCGCGACGTAGTTGGCCGTCGCAACGACTCCGCGCCCGCGTGGGTCGCCGCCCACGACGAGCGGCTGAGCCCGTAGCTCGGGCTGCTCGAGCTCCTCGACCGCGGCGAAGAACGCGTCCAGGTCGAGGTGGGCGACGATCACCCGCTCAACGATAGTGAGCCCCGCGGAGGGGCCACGTTCCCCGTCGTGACCCGTCCGCGTACGCTCGATGGCAGGCAGACGGAGGAGAGTTGCCGTGCCGACGCTATTTATGCCCCGTGCGCCTGCGCCGTGCCACCGGAAAACCGTATGTGTTGTGTGTGGATCTGCTCGCGCACGGTTCCGGGCGGCGGTGCGCTAGCGTGCGGCCCATGACCACAGCGACCATGCAGACGAATCACGGAACGATCGAGCTCGAGCTCTTCGACGATGACGCGCCCAAGACGGTGCAGAACTTCACGAAGCTCGCGGAGGACGGGTTCTACGACGGCGTCGTCTTCCACCGCGTGATCCCCGACTTCATGATCCAGGGCGGCGACCCGACGGGCACGGGTACCGGCGGCCCCGGGTACACGTTCGAGGACGAGTTCAACGAGCGCAAGATCGTGCGCGGTGCGCTCGCCATGGCGAACGCCGGCCCCAACACCAACGGGAGCCAGTTCTTCATCGTCGTCACGGACGCCGCTCCGTGGCTCGACGGCAAGCACACGGTCTTCGGCCGTGTCACCTCGGGCATGGACGTCGTGGACACGATCGTGGAGCTGCCCCGCGACGGCCGCGACAAGCCCACGGAGGACGCGACGATCGAGTCCGTCGCCGTCTCCTAGCATCGCTATCGTCGGGCGCATGGCTGCCACCAAGTCCATCGAGCTGCGAACCGAGATCCCCGGACCGAGGTCGCGGGAGATCCTCGAGCGCAAGGAGCGCGTCGTCGCGGACCCGCTGTCGATCTACCTGCCCATCGTGGCGGCGGAGGGCCGCGGTGCGACGCTCATCGACGTCGACGGGAACACGTTCATCGACTTCACCGGCGGTGTCGGCTGCCTCAACGTCGGCCACTCCCACCCGCGGCTCGTCGAGGCCGCGCAGGAGCAGCTCGCCCGCTTCAGCCACACCGACTTCACGATCGTCCCGTACGAGCTCTACGTGACCCTGGCGGAGCGCCTCTGCGAGGTGACGCCGATCGTCGGGCCGCGGAAGGCTGCGTTCTTCAACGCCGGCACCGAGGCCGTCGAGAACGCGATCAAGTTCGCGCGCGCGTTCACGGGCCGGCCCGCCGTCATCGCCTTCGAGGGCGGGTTCCACGGGCGCACGCTGCTCTCGCTCTCGCTCACCTCCAAGACACACCCATACAAGGCCGGGCTCGGCCCGTTCGCTCCCGAGGTCTACCGCGTTCCGTTCGCGCAGGACTACCGCGGCCCATCCGCGGCCGAGGCCCTGCGTGCGCTGGAGCGCGCGCTCGTGACGCAGGTCGCCGCCGAGAACGTGGCCGCGATCGTGATCGAGCCCGTCCAGGGCGAGGGCGGCTTCCAGGTCGCTCCGCTCGAGTTCGTGGAGGGCATCCGGGCGATCTGCGACCGGCACGGGATCGTGCTGGTCGTCGACGAGGTGCAGACCGGCTTCGCGCGCACGGGCAGGCTCTTCGCGATCGAGCACTACGGCGTCGAGCCCGACCTGATGACGCTGGCCAAGTCGATCGCGGGCGGCCTGCCGCTCTCGGCGGTCGTGGGGAAGGCCGAGATCATGGATGCGCCCGGCGACTCCGCGATCGGGGGCACCTACGTCGGCAACCCGGTCGCGCAGGCCGCCGCGCTCGCCGTTCTCGACGTGATCGAGGAGGAGGGCCTGAACGACCGCGCCGCCGCGCTCGGCGAAGCGATGCGTGCTCGCATGGAGAACTGGCAGGAGCGCTGGCCGCAGATCGGCGACGTCCGTGGCCTGGGAGCGATGATCGCGCTCGAGCTCGTGCTCGATCCCGCGACGAAGCAGCCGGCTCCCGACCTCGCGACCGAAGTGGTCGACCACGCCGCCCGGAACGGGCTCCTGCTGCTGAAGTCGGGGATCTACTCGAACTGCATCCGCGTGCTTACCCCGCTCGTCCTCTCCGACGCGGAGCTGGACGAGGCCTTGAGCGTCTGGGAGCAGGCGTTCGAGACCGTCCTCGGCAGCTGATTCGACGCCCGGAGGCGGTACCGTGGTCTGTGTGGTCGGCGAGGTCGTCGCGGATCGCTACGAGCTCGAGGAGCTCGTCGGCACCGGCGGAATGTCCAGCGTCTTCAAGGCGCGCGACAGCCTGCTCGAGCGCCCGGTCGCGCTGAAGATCCTCCACGAGCACTACGTCACGGACGCCGACTACGTCGAGCGCTTTCGGCGGGAGGCGCGTGCCGTCGCGCAGCTCGCGCACCCGAACATCGTCACCGTGATCGACCGCGGCGAGCAGGGCGGCCGCCAGTTCATCGTCTTCGAGTACGTGGACGGAGAGAACCTCAAGCAGGTGGTCACCAGGGCCGGCGCGCTCCCGGTTCGCGAGGCCGTCGACCTCGCGCTCCAGATCGCGCGCGCGCTCGGGTATGCGCACGACCGCGGGATCGTCCACCGGGACGTGAAGCCGCAGAACGTGATCCTGAACGAGGACGGGCGCGCCAAGGTGACCGACTTCGGCATCGCTCGCTCTCTCGACGTCGACGGGGTTACACAGACCGGCACGGTGCTCGGCACGAGCGATTACATCGCGCCCGAGCAGGCGCAGGGCCAGCCCGTCGACGAGAAGACGGACGTGTACTCGCTCGGCGTCGTCCTCTACGAGCTGCTCGCCGGCGAGCTGCCGTTCCGCGGCGAGGGCTTCGTCGCCGTCGCGATGCAGCACGTGAACGAGCCTCCTCCGAACGTCCTCGACCGTCGCGGAGACGTCCCGCCGCGCCTCGCGCTCGCGATCGAGCGCGCGATGGCGAAGCGGCCCGGGGACCGGCAGGCTTCCATGGACGAGCTCGTCGCTGACCTCGAGGCGTCCATGCGCGACCTCGACGAGTACGGGGACGAGTCCGAGCGGACGCTGGTCGTGCCTGCCGCCGCTCGGCGTGGGCGCCGACCGCGCCGGCGCCGGCCTCCGATCTTTCTCATGCTGCTGGCCCTCGGCGTGCTGGCCGCCGCCGCCGCGGTGTTCCTTTTCATCGACGGCACGTACAACAAGGACGGAAAGGGGGCGGCGTCGCCTCCCGCGAACGTGCGGCTCACAGCCGTCGACGCTTACGACCCCGAGGGCGGGGACGGCGAACACAACGACGAGGCGCCTCTCGCGACCGACGGCAACCCGGCGACCTCCTGGCGCACCGAGGATTACCGCGACTTCACGAAATCGGGGGTCGGCATCGTCGTCGCCGCCAACCAGGCCGTGGCGCTGGACAAGCTGACTGTGACCACCGAAACACCCGGCTTCCCGGCCACGATCCGCGCAAGCGACAGCCCCGGCGCCGGCTTCGAGGACGTCTCCGGAGAACAGACCACCACCCCGACGACCACGTTCGACCTCGATACGAAGGACAAGGCGTACCGCTACTACCTCGTCTGGCTCCAGCTGCCGGGCGGCGGCGTCGCTCAAATCAACGAGGTCAAGGCCGGCTAGTACTGCAGGCGCGCGCGCCGCTCGTGGCGACCGAGCGCCAGCTGAACGAGGCGGTCGAGCAGCTCCGGATACGCGATGCCGGACGCCTCGAAGAGCTTCGCGTAGACACTGGTGGCGGTGAAGCCGGGGATCGTGTTCAGCTCGTTGATGACGACCTCCCCGTCGTCGCGGACGAAGCAGTCGACGCGCGCCATCCCCTCGCATTCGGTAGCGACGAACGACTGCACCGACAGGTCCTGGACGCGGCGCGCGGACTCCTCCGGGATCCGAGCCGGAACGATCAGGTCCATCCCGCCCTCGTCGTATTTCGCTGCGTAGTCGTACCACTCGGCGTGCGCGACGATCTCGCCGACGAGGGACGCGACCGGAGGCGTGTCGAGGTTTCCGAGGACGGAGCACTCGACCTCGATCCCGTCGACGAACTCCTCGACGAGCACCTTCTCGTCGTGGCGGCGCGCGAGCTCGACGGCGGGGCCGAGCTCCTCCTCGGAGTGGACCTTCGAGATGCCGACCGACGAGCCGAGCCGCGCGGGCTTGACGAAGACCGGGTAGCCGAACGGGTTGCGGATCTCGTCGGCGAGCCGGATCGCGTGGTGGCGCGCGACGGGGACACCGCTGTCGCGTAGGACCTTCTTGAACAGGTCCTTGTCCATGCAGACCGCCGAGGCCGCCACGCCAGGCCCGACGTACGGCACCCCCGCGAGCTCGAGCAATCCCTGCACGGTGCCGTCCTCGCCGAAGGGCCCGTGCAGGATCGGCAGGACGACGTCTACGGAGGCGAGGGTGGCGGGAACAGCCCCGTCAGAAGCGGGCACAGGTAGCGTCTCCCCGGGCGCTTCCGACGCAAGTGACAGTCTGTTACTTGCCTCGGCTTCGAGCTGCGGGGCGGCTTCCGAGGAAAGTGACAGCCTGTTACTTGCCTCGAGGGCCCACCGGCCCTCACGGTCGATCTCGACCTTCACGACCTCGTAGCCCTCGCCCTCGAGGGCCTCGACGACGGACTGTGCGGACGCGAGCGAGATCTCGTGCTCGCTCGAGCGGCCGCCCTGGATCACCGCGACGCGCGGCTTGCGCGTCATTGCTGGGGTTCCGAGAAGCGCCCCACGAAGATGACGACCGTGGATCCCTGCTCCGCACGGTTGCTGCCGGGCGGATCCTGCGCGAGCACGAAGCCGTCGTTCGCGGGGTCGTCGGTCGGCTCGTCGGAGACCGAGGCGGTGAAGCCCGCGTCCTCGAGCTCCTGGCGGGCGGTCTCCTCGTCGAGCCCTTCGACGTTCGGCACCGCGACGTCCTTCGGGCCCTTCGAGACGATCACCGTCACCGTCGCGCCGCGCTGGAGCTCCGTCCCGGCCTGC
>Ga0126306_10000500_pt1 | contig 18308 bp, 20 predicted proteins | sample Plot27_FD_92592 | JGI IMG/M metagenome (GOLD analysis project Ga0126306, IMG submission 92592) | Serpentine soil microbial communities from UC McLaughlin Reserve, CA, USA - Plot27 | ecosystem: Environmental > Terrestrial > Soil > Grasslands | place: USA: UC McLaughlin Reserve, Lake County...
AAGCAGGCGCGGGTGCAGGAGCTGATCCACGCCTACCGGGTGCGCGGGCACCTGATGGCCGACACCGAACCGCTGGAGTTCCGCCAGCGCTCGCACCCCGACCTCGACGTCATCACCCACGGGCTCACCCTGTGGGACCTGGACCGCGAGTTCGCCACCGGCGGGTTCGGCGGCAAGCCGATGGCGTCGCTGCGCGAGATCCTCGGCGTGCTGCGCGAGTCCTACTGCCGGCGCATAGGCATCGAGTACATGCACATCCAGGACCCCGAGGAGCGGCGCTGGATCCAGGAGCGGGTCGAGGTGCCGTTCGCCAAGCCGTCCCGCGAGGAGCAGTTGACGATCCTGCGGCGGCTCAACGCGGCCGAGGCCTTCGAGACCTTCCTGCAGACCAAGTACGTCGGGCAGAAGCGGTTCTCGCTCGAGGGCGGCGAGTCGGTCATCCCGCTGCTCGACGAGGTGATGTCGTCGGCGGCCGAGTCCGGGCTCGACGAGGTCACCATCGGCATGCCGCACCGCGGCCGGCTCAACGTGCTCGCCAACCTTGCCGGCAAGTCCTACGGCCAGATCTTCCGCGAGTTCGAGGGCAACCAGGACCCGCGGTCGGTGCAGGGCTCCGGCGACGTGAAGTACCACCTCGGCACCGAGGGCGAGTTCACCGCGCCGGACGGCAGCAGGACCAAGGTCTACCTGGCGGCGAACCCCTCGCACCTCGAGGCCGTCAACCCGGTGCTCGAGGGCATCTCCCGGGCCAAGCAGGACCGCATCGACAAGGGCGAGCAGGGCTTCACCGTCCTGCCGATCCTGCTGCACGGCGACGCCGCGTTCGCCGGCCAGGGAGTCGTGGCCGAGACGCTCAACCTGTCGCAGCTTCGCGGCTACCGCACCGGCGGCACCGTGCACGTCGTCGTCAACAACCAGGTCGGCTTCACCACGTCGCCGGCCGCTTCGCGGTCGTCGTTCTACTGCACCGACGTCGCGCGGATGATCCAGGCGCCGATCTTTCACGTCAACGGCGACGACCCCGAGGCCTGCGTCCGGGTCGCCAAGCTGGCGTTCGAGTACCGCCAGACGTTCCGCAAGGACGTGGTGGTCGACCTGGTCTGCTACCGCCGCCGTGGCCACAACGAGGGCGACGACCCGTCGATGACCCAGCCGCTGATGTACTCGCTGATCGAGAACAAGCGCTCGGTGCGCAAGATCTACACCGAGTCGCTCATCGGCCGCGGCGACATCTCGGTCGAGGAGGCCGAGCAGGCGCTGCGCGACTACCAGGGTCAGCTGGAGCGGGTGTTCGCCGAGACTCGTGAGGCGCTGAGCGAGTCGCAGGACCAGGGCACCGGCGAGGGCATCGAGGCGCCCGCCGAGCAGCAGACGTCGGTCGGCGCGGAGCGGCCGACCGCCGTCGACCTCGAGGTGGTCAAGCGGATCGCCGACGCGCACGTCGCGATGCCCGACGGCTTCACGGTGCACCCCAAGCTGATGCCGCTGCTGCAGCGGCGCGCCGCGATGGCTTCCGAGGGCGGCATCGACTGGGCGATGGGCGAGCTGTTCGCCTTCGGCTCGCTGCTGCTCGAGGGCAAGCCGATCCGGCTGGCCGGCCAGGACTCGCGCCGGGGCACCTTCGTGCAGCGGCACGCGGTGCTGACCGACAAGGCGACGGGCCAGGAGTGGGTGCCGCTGGCCAACCTGGACGAGGGCCAGGCCCGCTTCTGGATCTACGACTCGCTGCTGTCGGAGTTCGCGGCGATGGGCTTCGAGTACGGCTACTCGGTCGCGCGGCCGGACGCGCTGGTGCTCTGGGAGGCGCAGTTCGGCGACTTCTTCAACGGCGCGCAGACCATCATCGACGAGTTCGTGTCGTCGTCGGAGCAGAAGTGGGGCCAGAGCTCCTCGGTCGTGCTTCTGCTTCCCCACGGCTTCGAGGGCCAGGGTCCGGACCACTCGTCCGGCCGCATCGAGCGGTTCCTCAGCATGTGCGCCGAGGACAACATGACGGTCGCCCACCCCTCGACCCCGGCGTCGTACTTCCACCTGCTGCGCTGGCACGCCTACCACGAGCCGCGCCGACCGCTGGTGGTCTTCACACCGAAGTCGATGCTGCGGCTCAAGGCGGCCGCGTCGGCGGTGGAGGACTTGACCAGCGGTACGTTCCGGCCGGTCATCCCCGAGCCGGTCCCCGACATCGACGCCTCGGCCGTCCGGCGGGTCGTGTTGTGCTCGGGCAAGGTCTACTACGACCTGCTCGCGGAGCGGGCCAAGCGGGCCGGCGCGGACGGTGGCCGGGTGGCGATCGTGCGGCTCGAGCAGCTCGCCCCGGTGCCCGGCGAGGAGGTCGCGGAGGCCGTGTCGGCCTACCCCGACGCCGAGCTGGTCTGGGTGCAGGAGGAGCCGGCAAACCAAGGCCCCTGGCCCTTCGTCGCGCTCAACCTGCCGGCGCACCTCAGCGGCCGCCCGCTGGTCTGCGTCTCGCGCGCCGCGTCGGCCTCCCCCGCCGCCGGCTCGCACAAGAAGCACGAGGCCGAGCAGCGCGCCCTGGTCGAGCGGGCCATGACCCTCTGACCCTCGTGTACTTCACCGACCGCGGGATCGAGGAGCTCGCCGCCCGGCGCGGCGAGGAGCAGGTGACGCTGGACTGGCTCGCGTCGCGGCTGCAGCAGTTCGTCGACGACAACCCCGACTTCGAGGTGCCGGTCGAGCGGCTCGCCACCTGGCTGGCGCGCCTCGACGACGAGGACTGAGCGGGCCGCCTGAACTGTGCGTCGACACACCGTTCCGCCGGCGTGTCCGGTGCAGGAGCGCACATCTGAGCGGCCACGAGATCCAGCCGAGATCCACCGGTCAGCGGGCGCCGATGGGGACTCGGGCTTGACACCTGTCGCTCGCGATATATCTTGTGTCTGACGCGATACATCGTGAGTGAGGAGAGCGACATGCCCTCGTGGCGCATCGAGAAGCCGCAGTCCCTGGACCTGGACGGCGTCCGCCGGCTGGAGGTCCGGATGGTGGCCGGCAGCGTCGACGTCGTCGGCCGCACCGAGGACGCCGAGAGCGGGGCGGCCCAGGTGGAGGTCAGCGACCTGGACGGCCCGCTGACGGTGTCGCTCGAGAACGGCACCCTCACCATCGTCCACGAGCGGCTCACGTGGGGGGGCCTGCTCGACTGGGTCGGCAACCGCAAGGCCTCAGCGACCGTGTCGGTCTCGGTGCCGGCCGACTGCCCGGTGGAGCTCGGTGTCGTCTCGGCCGACGCCGTGGTGTCCGGGATCGTCGCGGACCGAACGGCCGTCAAGTCGGTGTCCGGCGAGATCACGCTCGACGGCGTCCGCTCGGACATCACCGCGCAGACCGTCAGCGGCGACCTCGAGACCCGCCAGCTGCTCGGCACCCTGCGCTTCACCACCGTCTCCGGCGACCTGACCGTGGTGAACGGCGCGAGCGACGCGGTCAAGGCCGAGACGGTCTCCGGTGACCTGACCCTCGACCTCGACCCCTCGGCCGGCGGGCGGATCGAGCTGTCGAGCGTCTCGGGCGACGTGACGGTGCGGATGCCGGACACGGCCGGGATGACCGTGGCCATCTCGACGATGTCGGGGTCACTGGACAGCGCCTTCGCGGGCACCCACAGCGAGCGCAGGCCCGGCAGGGCATCGCTGCGCGGTCAGGTCGGCGACGGCGACGGTCGCCTCACGGCCAAGACCGTCTCGGGTGACATCACCCTGCTGCGGCGGGGCGCCAAGGCGCCGGCATGAGCCCGGTGTTCGCCCACGGCCGTCTGCGGCTGTACCTGCTCAAGCTGCTCGACGAGAGCCCGCGACACGGCTACGACGTGATCCGCGAGCTCGAGGACCGCTTCATGGGCCTCTACTCGCCCAGCGCCGGGACCGTCTACCCGCGCCTGGCGCGCCTCGAGGCCGAAGGTCTGGTGACCCACGACGTCGTGGAGGGCCGCAAGGTCTACCGCATCACCGACGCGGGGCGGGCCGAGCTCGCCGAGCGGCAGGGCGACCTCGACGACCTCGAGCAGGAGATCGCCGGCTCGGTCCGCGACCTGGCCACCGAGATCCGCAGCGAGGTCCGCGGCTCGGTGCGCGACCTGCAGGCGGAGCTGAAGGCCGCCGCCAAGGACGTCCGCCGCGAGAACCGTGCACAGGCCCGGGAGCAGCGCTCGGCGGCACGGTCGGGGCGCGACCAGCACCGCGCCGAGGTGGAGCGGGTCATCGAGACCTTCCGCGCGGACCTGCGCGCCGTCGTGCGCAGCAGCCCGCTCTCGGCCGATGGCGTCGCCGAGCTTCGCTCGGTGCTGTCCCGGGCCCTGGACGACGTGCGCCGTCTCGTGGACTGAGAGGACGGTCAGACCGGCTCATCGAGCGGCATGGCGCCGCGCTGCTCGAGCAGCCACGCCGGGACACCCTCCGCGTAGGGCGCCCGGCTCGGAGCGTCGGCCGGCCAGCCGAGCGTCGCCCGCCGGTAGCAGTCGGCGCGCGAGACGCCCCCCACCCGGACGGCCAGCCGGGCCGCATCGCGCAGGTCGGCGAGGGACCACTCCCCCGCCCACGGCTCCAGGTAGGCGTCGCGCAGCCGGCGGACCTCCGGCCCCGTCTCGGGCACCTCGAGCAGGTCGGCGACGACGCGCAGGCTGATCAACAGCACGCCGAACGGGTGCCCGACCACGGCGTCGCCCCAGTCGAAGACCCGCAGCGGCCCGCCCCGCTCGGCCGGTCCGAAGACGTTGTTGTCGTGCAGGTCGTCGTGCTGCAGCGAGAGCGGGATGCCGTGGGCCGCCAGGTCGGCGCACGCGGCCGAGTAGGACTCCTGCTCGGCGAGCAGCTCGGCCCGCTGGGCCTTGGTCAGGCCGGTCTCGTCACCGAGCAGCAGCAGGTCCTCGTCGGCGAGCAGAGCGGCCCGGACGCCCGGCAGCTCGCCCGGCCCCGCGACGGTCAGGCCGGTCGCGACCAGCTCGTCGACGAAGGGCTCCAGCCCGCGCTGCATGGCGGCGTACTCCTGCAACATCCGCTCCCACGCCGCGACGTCGGTGCGTGCGCCCTCGGTCTGGCGCAGGGTCGGGCCGCCGTCGGGCAGGAGCAGGAAGCCACGCTCGAGGTCCAGCGCGACCGGCGTCAGCACGTGGCCGGGCGACCGGCGGACCAGGACCCGGTAGAGCGCGGGCTCGTGGCGCACACCGACCGTGCAGGCCTTGAACCACACCGGTCCGCCCTCGGTGGGCACCCGCCACACCGCCGACCACGGGACGAGCCGATCGCAGTCCGCGGGGCCGGTGGGCCGGCGGCCGGCCGCGGCCAGCCGGTCGGCCACCCAGGCGTCGGCATCGGCCCGCCAGCCGGGGTCGCGCCAGAGCGGCAGTGAGACGTCCGGCTCGTCGCTCATCCCGGGCTCGCTCATGCCGGGCGGGTGAGGACGAGCTTGCCGAACACCTCGCCCGAAGCCAGCTGGCGGAACGCGTCGACGGCGTCCTCGAGCGGACGCACGGTGTCGACGACCGGCCGCACGCCGGTGGCGGCCATGAACCGCACCAGCCGCTCCAGCTCCTCGCGGGTACCCATCGTCGAGCCCACGACGCGCAGCTGCAGGAAGAAGACCCGCCGCAGGTCGGTGACCGCCTCGTGGCCGCCGGTCGCGCCGGTGACCACGATGGTGCCGCCCTGGCGCAGCGACTTGAGGCTGTGCTCCCAGGTGGGCACGCCGACCGTCTCCATCACCGCGTCGACCCGCTCGGGCAGTCGCGCACCGGGCTCGAACGCCTGGTCGGCGCCGAGCTCGACGGCACGGGCCCGCTTCGCCTCGTCGCGGCTGGTCGCCCACACCCGGATGCCGGCCGCGCGCCCGAGGGCGATCACCGCAGTGGCCACGCCCCCGCCGGCGCCCTGCACCAGCACCGTGGAGCCGGGCTGCACGTCGGCCTGGGTGAAGAGCATGCGGTACGCCGTCAGCCAGCTCGTCGGGAGGCAGGCGGCCTCCTCGAACGACAGGCCGGCCGGCTTGGGCACCAGGTTGCGGAGGGGCACCTGCACCAGGTCGGCCAGCGTGCCGTCGTACTCCTCGGACAGCAGGGTGCGCCGCGGGTCCATCGTCTCGTCGCCGCGGAACTCCGGGTCGCCGACGATCGCGTGCACGACGACCTCGTTGTCGTCCTCGTCCAGCCCCGCGCCGTCGCAGCCGAGGACCATCGGCAGCCGGTCCGCCGGAAGGCCCACCCCCTGCAGGCTCCACAGGTCGTGGTGGTTCAGCGACGCCGCGCGCAGGCGCACGGTGGCCCATCCGTCCCGTGGTGCGGGCTCGGGTCGCTCGCCCACGTCAAGGCCGGCGATCGGGTCGTGCGGGTCCTGGCGGACGGCGGTCGCGGCGAGCATGGCCGCGACCCTACGACCTCAGGTGGGGCGGTCGGCCGCCGCCTCGGTCGCCCGCAGCCGGGCCACCATCACCCGCAGCATCGGCAGCGCCACCTCGGGGTGCTCGTCGAGCAGGTCGGCGAACGTCCACTTGCTGATGGCGAAGGTGGACAGGCCACGCTCCGCCGCGCGCACCTGTGCCGACCGCGGCAGGCCGTCGATAAGCGACAGCTCGCCGAAGTACTCGCCCGGGCGCAGCTCGGCGTGCTGCTGGCCGCGCACCGAGGCGAGCGCGCTGCCGGTGAGCACGACGTGCATCTCGACCCCGCGCTGGGAGAACGACCGGAAGCCGCTCACCTCCTCGCCCTCGGCGATCACCACGTCGCCGGGCTCGAAGCGCTCCTCGCGGCCGGCCTCGGCGATCCGCCGGAGCACGCGAAGCCGGAGGTCGTGGAAGAGGTCGACCTTCTCCAGGACTGCCACCAGCTCGTCGGTCCCCATCGGAGCACCCCTCACGACTCGTCGGACCCCGTGGCGGCACGGTAGAGCCGGGAGGTACGACCTGGCGCCTGCTCAGCAGAACCCGACGGTTTCCGCGGTGGCGAACCGGGTCCAACCGGACGAATCCAATTTCGCGATACATCTTGACTTCCACGCCACGCGATATATCGTCTTTGTGTCAGACGCGATACATCGTGAAAGGAGCGTCCCGTGCACATCTCCGACCGCCGCGCCACCGTCCCTACCGGCATCCGCCGGCTCCGCGCCACGCTGCTCGGCGGCGACGGCGACAGTCCCGGCCGCCGCAACGACCCGCTGGCCGACCCGCTGGCCGGGACCGACGCCACGGCGGTGCCGCACCGCCGGGCGCGAGCCCTCCCGCCGCCGGTCGCCTGACCGGCCGGCCTGATCGCCGTGCCGTCCTGGCTGGGAGTGCCCCCGCCCGCTGCGCCGATCGACTCGCCGACCGAGGTGGCCACCGGGCGCCGGCCTCAGCGACGTACGACGCCGTCACGACGGGCCGCGGCGGCGACCGCCTCGGCGACCGCCGGCGCCACCCGCTCGTCGAACGGGCTGGGCACCACGTAGTCGTCGGCGAGGTCGTCGCCCGCGACGGCGGCGATCGCGTCCGCGGCCGCCAGCTTCATGTCTTCGGTGACATCGGTGGCACTCACGTCGAGCGCCCCCCGGAAGATGCCGGGGAAGGCGAGGACGTTGTTGATCTGGTTCGGGTAGTCGCTGCGTCCGGTGGCGACGACCCGGGCGTGCCGGCGGGCGAGGTCGGGGTGGATCTCCGGGTCCGGGTTGGCCAGCGCGAATACGATGGCGTCGTCCGCCATGGCGGCCACCGCGTCCTCCCCGACGACGCCGCCGGACACCCCGATGAAGACGTCCGCCCCTCGCAGCGCGTCGGCCAGCGAGCCGGTCATGCCGGTGTCGTTGGTGACCGCGGCCAGGCGCCGCTTGACCGCCGTCAGGTCACCGCGGCCGTCGTGCAGCACCCCCTTGCGGTCGGCGACCGTGATGTCGCCGATCCCGGCTTCGCGCAGGATGGTCGTGACGGCGACACCGGCCGCGCCCGCGCCTGACACGACCACCGACAGGTCGCCGAGCCCGCGCCCGGTCAGGCGGGCCGCGTTGCGCAGCGCGGCGAGCACCACGACAGCGGTGCCGTGCTGGTCGTCGTGGAAGACCGGGATGTCGAGCCGCTCGCGCAGCTGCCGCTCCACCTCGAAGCACCGCGGGGCGCTGATGTCCTCGAGGTTGATCCCGCCGAATCCGGGTGCGATGCGCACGACCGTCTCGACGATCTCGGCCACGTCGGTGGTGTCGAGGCAGATCGGCACGGCGTCGACACCGGCGAACTCCTTGAAGAGCACCGCCTTGCCCTCCATCACCGGCAGCGACGCGGCCGGCCCGATGTCGCCCAGGCCCAGCACCGCCGACCCGTCGGTGACGACGGCGACCACCTTGGACTTCCAGGTGAGCTCGTGGACCAGCTCGGGGTGCTCGGCGATGGCCGAGCACACCCGCGCCACACCCGGCGTGTATGCCAGCGAGAGGTCGTCACGGTCCCGGAGCGGGACGGTCGAGCGGGTCTCGAGCTTGCCGCCGACGTGGAGGGCGAAGGCCGGGTCCTCGACGTCGTACGACCCGAGGCTGCTCTCCTGCACTGTCACCACGACTGTCCTTCCCGCTCGACTGGTCGCCCGACCCAGGTGCTCGCACGGATGCGTGCGGCTGGACGGCGTCTCGATGCGGGGGTTGCCCGATGATCGGATCCTCCCACACGCGTTCGGTACGACGTCAGACGGGGACGAGCTCCTCGCCGTCCCGCCGCGAGTGACGCACGTCCAGCCGCGCTGCGTCGAGCACCGTGTCGAGCGGCAGCGTCATGCACCGGACCGAGCCGCCACCCTTGTGCAGCTCGCTCACGTCGACCGGAGCGACCGTGAAGCCCCACCGCTCGAGCTGCCGGGTCACCCGCACCGGGACACCGGCCGGCATGACCACGACGTCGCCGACGACGACCGAGTTGGCCGCGAAGGTGAAGGCCTCGTCGAGGTCGAGCACCAGAGGCTCCGGCACGTACGCGGCGACGGTCGCCCGACCAGCCGCGTCCCACGCGTCGGGGGCGACGATCGCCCGGCGCTCGTCGAGCGGGCACAGGCTGAGGTCGAGGTGGTAGAGCGCGGGATGGACCACCCTCACGGGGGCGACCCGCACGCCGAGGGTGCGGGACAGGACGTCGTGCGTCGCCCGGTCGGTGCGCGGCCCGTCGGCGACGAGCAGCGCGTCGCACACCAGGAACGCGTCGCCGGCCTCGAACGCCCCGGCACCGGCGTCGGCGACCCGGCTGGTGCGGATGCCGGCCTCGCCGAACCACCACTCGGCAGCGTCCGCCTCGACCGCCCGCTCGGCGTGCCGGAACCGGGTGAGGGCGACGTGGTCACCGTCGACCAGGCCGTAGTTCATGGCGTAGACCATGTCCGGCGCCTCGGGTAGCTGAGCGATGCGCTCGACCGCGGCGCCGGCGGAGACCAGGGTCCGCTCGAGGGTGTCCCACTGGGCCAGCGCGCGCTCGGGGTCGACCGGCGACTCCACGTCCATCCACGGGTTGATGGCGTAGTCGACGCGGAAGTGCTCGGGCCGGCACATCAGGTAGCGGCGACCCCAGGGCAGCGGGCGGATCTCGGGCACGGTCACCTCAGGAAAGGGTCTCTGGTCTCAGGAAGCTTGACGGCGCGATCGACTGACGGAATTGTCGGACAATTATTGTCCGACAACCTGAGTGTCGGGTGATCGACCGCTACTGTCAAGCGCATGGCGGACGTGCCCGCGATCGACCGCTCGAGCACGACTGAGCGGGTGGCCGACGCGCTGCGCACGATGTTGTTCGCCGGAGACCTCGCCCCCGGGGAGCCGCTGCGCGAGGTGAGCCTGGCCGCGGGCTTCGGGGTGGCCCGCTCGACCGTCCGCGAGGCGCTGCAGGTCCTCGCCGGTGAGGGCCTGGTGACCCGCTACCCGAATCGCGGCGTCGTGGTGACGGAGCTGACGCCGCGCGACATCGCCGACATCTTCGAGGCCCGGCTGGTGCTGGAGAGCGCGGGCGTCCGGGCCGGCGCAGCAGGGGCCGACCTGGCTCCGGTCACAGCTGCCCTGTCGACGTACGCCCGAGCCGCCCGCGCCGGTGACGCCGGCAGCTCGGTGGAGTCGACGCATGCCCACCTGGAGTTCCACGCCTCCCTGGTGGCGCTGCTCGGCAACGCGCGGCTGGTCGCGACCGCTGACACGCTGACCGCCGACCTGCGGCTCGCGCTCGCATCGGTCGAACGGGCGCGGCGCAACGCCCGCACCCAGGTGGCCGACCACCGCCGCCTGCTCACCCTGATGCGCGCCGGCGATGGCGACGCCGCGGTTGCCGAGCTCGAGACGCACCTGGGCGCGGCGGCCACCTCGGTGGCGGAACGGGTGACCCGCGACTGACGAGCCGAGGCTGACGCCGGGGGTTGTGGACGACGGCGACGGGATGTCCGACCGGCAAACCTAGATTTCGAACATACGTTTGTGGAGTGGCCGCGGGTCCGACAAGAGGTGAGCATACGTGACCGTGCTGACCGCGTCGGCCACCGTGCCCGCCGAGTCGCCCTGGTGGCCTGAGCTCGCGCTGGCACCGGCACCGGTGCTGCCACCCGATCCCGACGCAGACCTCCTGCCGGTGCGTGACGAGCCCGACGAGTGGGCCGAGCTCAGCGTCTATGACCTGATCGACGACGCAGACCGGGCCGAGGGGAAGGTGTGCGCGGATCCGGCGGTGATCGTGGCGCGGGTGGCTGAGGGCGCCGACGTCCATGGTGAGCCGGTCGGCCTGGTGGCGGCGGTCACCGAGCTGGCCGGGATCGACCCGCAGCTGCTGGACGGCGCGGCGAGGGTGGACCTGATCCGCAGCTGGGAGCGGGTGCTGGCGATGGTGGCCGGCGAGCAGCAGCGTGCCCTCGCGTCGGTGGCGGAGGCGACCGCGTCCGTCGGGCTGCCCGGCATCGAGGCCCGCCACGAGGTCGCGGCCTGCGCTGCGTCTCGCGCCGGGCACCGCGGCGGAGCGCACCGAGGTCGCGCTGGCGTTGACCGAGCGGCTCGGTGACATGCTGGCCGCGCTGCGCCGGGGGAAGGTGTCCTGGCGGCAGGCGGCCGACCTGGCGGTTGCGGTGCGCGAGCTGCTGACAGTCGGCGCGGACCGGCGCTCACCTGACGAGCGCATCGGGCACGGCACGCATCGGCTCTAGTCCTCGATGACGTCAAGCCCCTGCTCCCGCAGCAGCGCGAGGTGGTCGAGCATCTGCTTCAAGACGTCCGGGTCATGACCCTCCCAGTCGTCCACCTCGCGCACGACGCGCAACGGGTGGCGGGTGCGGTAGGACTGCGTCGGGTTGCCGGGGAACCGCTTGTCGGTCACGTTGGGGTCGTCCTCGAAGGGCCCGAGCGGCTCCACCACGTAGATGTGCCCACGCTCTCCGCTCCCGCCCAGCGCCGTCGCCAGCTCCGCTCCCCAGGCGGCCGTGTCGACGAGCGCAGTGAAGTAGATGTTGTTGGACACCCGCCCCTCCTGGAAGTTCGAGCCGTAGCCGGGCACGAGCTCGTCACCGAGCTCGAGCACGGACTTCGTCCCGTGGAAGAACGGCCCCTCGACGTGCTCGAAGCGTTCGTAGGTCACCGGGACGTGGGTGCTGCCGTCCTCGCTCATGCCCGAAGCCTCCTCGGATGTCGCCAGTCGCCGACTGCTGGTGCCGGGTGGTGGTCAGGTCACCCGCCGTCGGCGCAGCGGCCAGACACGGAGCAGGACGACACCCAGCACCTGGTCGGCGGTGAGGGGGCCGGCCGACCACGAGTCGGTGCCCTCGGCCGGATTGTCCCGCTCGACCCACCAGCCCTCGTCGTCCAGATTCCCTGCCCGCTTGACGGACAGGGGTCGGCCCGGCCACCGGACGACCACCAGCTGTCCGGGCCGCGGCCGACCGCCCCAGCGGACCAGGAGGTGGTCACCGTCGAGCAGGGTCGGCTCCATCGAGCGTCCGCGGACCAGGACGCGGCCCAGCCCGAGCGGTCGCACGTGACTCTCCTCACCTCCGCGGCTGGCGCGGGTAGCACCCCGGGAGCGGGGTAGCGGCGAGTTGTAGTGTCCGACACAGCATCGACTGGTACGAGCGAAGGGACCCACCGTGCTCTCGCGTCTGCTCACCCCGAGGACTGTCGTCCACGCGCACTGCGACCTGCCGTGCGGCGTCTACGACCCGGCTCAGGCCCGTATCGAGGCCGAGTCGATCAAGATGATCATCCAGAAGGCCGGCGAGAACTCGGACCCGGACTTCCGCACCCGCGCCATCCTGATCAAGGAGCAGCGGGCCGAGCTGGTCAAGCACCACCTGTGGGTGCTCTGGACCGACTACTTCAAGCCGCCGCACTTCGAGAAGTACCCGGAGCTGCACGGCCTGTTCAACGAGGCGACCAAGCTCGCAGGGGCCAGCGGCGCCAAGGGCTCGATGGACGCCGACGTCGCGCAGAAGCTCCTGGACAAGATCGCCGAGATCGACAAGATCTTCTGGGAGACCAAGCAGGCGTAGCCCAGCACCCAGCGACCGCCCGGTCCGCCGACCCGAGGGGCGCGGCGGCCGGGCGTCGTCATCTCCGGGCTGCAGACCGGCGCGCCGCGCCACGGCGCACTCGTAGGGTCGGGGCGTGAGCGTCCTGGTGGTGAGCGGCACCGACACCGGAGTCGGCAAGACCGTCGTCACGGCCGCCGTCGCCGCACTCGCCGCCACCCGCGGCGCGCGGGTCGCCGTCGTCAAGCCGGCCCAGACCGGCGCAGCGGTCGGCTACCCGGGCGACCTCGACGACGTACGCCGCCTGGCGGGTGTCACCGACCTGCACGAGCACGCCCGCTTCCCGGAGCCGCTCTCCCCCGCTGCCGCCGCGCGGCACGGCAAGCTGCCGGCGCTCGACCTGCACGACAGCGCGGCCCGCATCCGCGGCCTGGCCGCCGACCGCGACCTGGTCGTCGTCGAAGGCGCCGGCGGCCTCCTCGTGCGGTACGACGCCGAGGGGCTCACCATCGCCGACCTGGCGCGCGAGCTGGCCGCGCCGGTGCTCGTCGTGGCCGACCCCGCGCTGGGCACCCTCAACCACACCGCGCTGACCCTCGAGGCGCTGGCGCACCGGGGCATCGTCCTGGCCGGGGTGGTCCTCGGCTCGTGGCCCGCCGACCCGGACCTGGCCTGCCGCTCCAACGTGCGCGACCTCGAGATGCTCGCCGCCCGTCCGCTGGCCGGCGCAGTGCGGGCCGGTGCCGGCGACCTCGACGCACCGGAGTTCCTGCTCGCCGCGCGCGACGGGCTGGGGCCGGGGCTGGGCGGGGGCTTCGATGCGGCAGACTTCCGGCGTGCTGCAGACCGACGCGACTGACGCCTCGACGATCCTGGACACCGCCCGCGAGCAGGTCCTGCGTGACGGCCGGGGCCTGACGGAGCAGCAGGTGCTCGACGTGCTGCAGCTGCCCGACGAGGCGCTGCCGGACCTGCTGGCGCTCGCGCACGACGTGCGGCTGCGCTGGTGCGGCCCCGAGGTCGAGGTCGAGGGCATCGTGTCGGTGAAGACCGGCGGCTGCCCCGAGGACTGCCACTTCTGCTCGCAGTCCGGCCTCTTCCAGTCGCCGGTGCGGGCGGCCTGGCTGGACATCCCCTCGCTGGTGCGGGCCGCCGTCGAGACGGCCGCGACCGGCGCCACCGAGTTCTGCATCGTCGCGGCGGTCCGCGGACCGGACGAGCGGCTGATGCGCCAGGTGACCGAGGGCGTCGCAGCCATCCGCGACGCCGTCGACATCAACGTCGCCGCGTCCCTCGGGATGCTCAGCCAGGAGCAGGTCGCCGCCCTCGCCGCGATGGGCGTCCACCGCTACAACCACAACCTGGAAACCGCGCGCTCGTACTTCCCGCAGGTCGTGACCACCCATACCTGGGAGGAGCGCTGGTCGACGCTGACGATGGTGCGCGACGCCGGCATGGAGGTGTGCTGCGGGGGCATCGTCGGCATGGGCGAGTCGCTCGAGCAGCGAGCGGAGTTCGCCGCCCAGCTCGGTGAGCTGGCACCGGACGAGGTGCCGTTGAACTTCCTGAACCCCCGACCCGGCACGCCGTTCGGCGACCTGCCGGTGATGGCCGGCACCGACGCCCTGCGCACGATCGCCGCGTTCCGGCTGGCGCTGCCGCGCACGATCCTGCGCTATGCCGGCGGCCGGGAGATCACCCTCGGCGACCTGGGGACCCGGGACGGGATGCTGGGCGGCGTCAACGCGGTGATCGTCGGCAACTACCTGACTACGCTCGGCCGCTCCCCCGACGAGGACCTGGCCCTGTTGGGGGACCTGGGCATGCCGGTCAAGGCGTTGTCCCAGACCATCTAGCGGCCTTTCCTCCAGAACCACCTCCGGCCACCTGCGGCCGCCTGCGCGAGCTTGTTTCCGGCAGGGGGATTGAGCCGCATTTGTGTGGGTATGCCCGCGCCCGGCGTGTTCCCTGCTGCGAGGAGCCCGAGATGGCTGGCACGACCGCAGACCGCCCCGATCACTCAGGTCCTCCGCGGAGCGCGGACCACCCGGACGGCCGGGAGCCCGACGCCGTCCGCGGGGCGGCCCACCGGCGGTTCAACGCCTCGCCGTGGAACCTGCTGCTGCTGGTCCCCCTCGTCGGCGTCCTGATCCCGTCGTTCTACAACAAGCTCGACCCGACGCTCGGCGACATGCCGTTCTTCTACTGGTACCAGCTGATGTGGATCCCGATCAGCGTGGTGCTGACCATCGTCGTCTACAAGGCGACCCGGGGTGAGCGCTGATGTCCGACGTCAAGACCACCGAGCTCATCGTCTTCCTCGCGCTCTTCCTGCTGGTCACCGTCCTCGGGTTCCTCGCCTCGCGCTGGCGGCGGCCCGAGTCGATGGAGCACCTCGACGAGTGGGGTCTGGGGGGCCGCAAGTTCGGGCCGTGGATCACCTGGTTCCTCCTCGGCGGCGACCTCTACACCGCCTACACGTTCGTCGCCGTGCCGGCGCTGATCTACGGAGCGGGCGCAGCCGGCTTCTTCGCCGTGCCCTACACGATCGTCGTCTACCCGATGGTGTTCCTCGTCGCGCCGCGGCTGTGGTCGGTGTCGCACCGGCACGGCTACGTCACGCCGGCCGACTTCGTCCGCGGCCGCCACGGCTCCTCGGCGCTGGCCCTCGTCATCGCCCTCACCGGCATCCTCGCGACGATGCCCTACATCGCGCTCCAGCTGGTCGGCATCGAGGCGGTCATCAAGGCGCTCGGCATCGACGGCAGCTGGCCGCTGTGGATCGCGTTCGCCGTGCTGGCGCTCTACACCTACCAGTCCGGCCTGCGCGCCCCCGCCCTCATCGCGTTCGTCAAGGACACCCTGATCTATGTCGTCGTCATCGTCGCGGTCATCTACATCCCGACCAAGCTCGGCGGCTGGGGTGACATCTTCGCCGCGGCCAACGAGAAGTTCGAGTCGACGCCGCCTCCGCCCGAGGGCCCGGCCGACGGCCTGATCCTCGCGCCGGCCGCGCAGCTGGGCTACTCGACGCTCGCGCTCGGCTCGGCGATGGCCCTGTTCCTCTACCCGCACTCGCTCACCAGCGTGCTCGCGGCGCGCAGCCGCGACACCATCAAGCGCAACATGGCCGCGCTGCCGGCGTACAGCTTCGTGCTCGGCCTGCTCGCACTGCTCGGCTACATGGCCATCGCGGCCGGGGTCGAGCCGGCAACCAACCCGCTCTCCGGCAAGCCGGACAACAACACGGTCGTGCCGCTGCTCTTCGACCAGATGTTCCCCGACTGGTTCGCCGGCGTCGCGTTCGCCGCCATCGCCATCGGCGCCCTGGTGCCGGCGGCCATCATGTCCATCGCCGCGGCAAACCTCTTCACCCGCAACGTCTTCAAGGAGTACATCCGCAAGGACGCCAGCCCGGCGCTCGAGGCGAAGGTCAGCAAGATCGCCTCCCTGGTCGTGAAGTTCGGCGCCCTGCTGGTCATCATCGCGATCGACCCGCAGTTCAGCATCGACCTGCAGCTGATCGGCGGCGTCGTCATCCTGCAGACGCTGCCCGCCCTGGTCCTGGGCCTCTACACCCGGTGGTTCCACCGGTGGGCACTGATTGCCGGCTGGGCCGTGGGCATGGTGCTCGGCCTCTCGATGCTCTACAACATCGCGAATCCGCTCGTCGGCAAGGAGCACTTCGCCGGGTCGCAGTGGGCGCTCAACCGCTGGGGCGTCGACACCGACGTCACGATGTACGTCGGGCTGATCGCCGTCGCCGCCAACCTGCTGGTGGCCCTCGTGGGGACAGCAGTGCTGCGCGCGGCGAAGGTGCCGGTCGGCGTGGACGTCACGCACGAGACGGACTACCACGTCGAGGCGGGCGACCCGGGGGTCGAGCAGATGACCGCGGACGAGGGCGAGGCCGTCGGGACGGGCCGCAGCCGGGGCTGACCAGCGGGGCCCTAGAGTCCGTGGGGTGACAACCATGGAGGGCCACGGCGGCGACATCGCCGTGGCGGTCGCCCGGTCCCACGGTGTCGACACGCTGTTCACCCTGTCGGGGGCGCACGTCTTTCCGCTCTACGACGGGGCCGTCAAGGCCGACCCGCCGATGCGCCTGGTCGACGTGCGCCACGAGCAGACCGCCGTGTTCGCGGCCGAAGCCACCGCCAAGCTGACCCGGCGGCCCGGCTTCGCCGCCCTCACGGCCGGACCCGGAGTGACCAACGGGGTCAGCGCCATCACCACCGCCCACCTCAACGGGTCACCGCTGCTCGTGGTCGGCGGCCGGGCCCCCGCGTTCCGCTGGGGGGCCGGCAGCCTGCAGGAGCTCGACCACCCGCCGCTGCTGGCCCCGGTCACCAAGCGGGCGGCCACCGTGCCGACGGTCGGCGACGTCGCCGGGGCCGTGGACGACGCCTTCACGCTCGCGACGGCCGCGCATCGCGGACCGGTCTTCCTGGACGTGCCGATGGACCAGCTCTTCAGCCGGGCCGAGGTCGGGCTCCCTGCGGCACCGCATCAGCGACGGGTCGAGCCCGACCCCGACGACCTGGCATCGGTGGGCAAGCTCCTGGCCGGTGCCGAGCGCCCGGTGCTGGTCATCGGCTCCGACGTGTGGACCGACGGCGCCGAGGACGCGGCGCGCCGGCTGGCCGAGACGATCGGCGTCCCGGTCATCACCAACGGCATGGGTCGCGGCATCCTGCCGGCCGGTCACCCGTTGCTCGTCACCCGGGCCCGCGGCGCAGCCTTCGGCGGGGCCGACCTGGTCGTCGTCGTCGGCGTGCCGCTCGACTTCCGGCTGGGCTTCGGCGTCTTCGGCGGCAAGGACGGCGCCACGCCTGCGCCGGTGGTGCACCTCGCCGACTCCCCCGGTCAGCTGGCGCGCCACGTCGGGCTGGCCGGCTCGGCGGCCGGCGACCTGACCGCCGTCCTCGACGGAGTCCTCCAGGCCTGGACCCAGGAGGGGCGCCCAGGGGCGTACGACGCCTGGACCTCGACGCTGCAGGACGTCGCGCGCGCGGCGGTCGACAAGGACCGCGACCTGCTGGCCAGCGACGCCGACCCGGTCCACCCGGCCCGCGTCTACGGGGAGCTGGGAAGCCGGCTGGCCGACGACGCGGTGGTGATCGGCGACGGCGGCGACTTCGTGTCCTACGCCGGCAAGTACGTCGAGCCGAAGGCCCCCGGCGGGTGGCTGGACCCCGGCCCCTATGGATGCCTGGGCACCGGCCTCGGCTACGCGATCGGTGCCCGGCTGGCCCGCCCGTCCGGCCAGGTGGTGCTGATGCTCGGCGACGGCGCCGCGGGCTTCTCGCTGATGGACGTCGACACCCTGGTCCGGCACGGCCTGCCGGTTGTGATCGTCATGGGCAACAACGGCGGCTGGGGGCTCGAGAGGCACCCGATGCGCTTCCTCTACGGTTACGACGTCGCAGCCGAGCTGGCGCCGCAGACGCGCTACGACGAGGTCGTGCGGGCACTGGGCGGGGCCGGTGAGCTGGTCACCCGGCCGGACCGGATCGGCCCGGCGCTGGACCGCGCGTTCGACGCGGGCGTGCCCTACCTGGTCAACGTGGTGACCGACCCCGAGGTCGCCTATCCGCGCAGCACCAACCTGGCCTGAGGGTCGCCGACAGGTGGGGCCGGCGCGTCGAGGGTGCGGCTCAGGGCGTAGCCGACGAGCACGACGAGGTGCAGCACCCACAGCCACAGCGCCACCGCGACGCACGCCCCGACCGCGACGAAGCCGCCGAACGGCCGGCCGAGGTCGAGCGGGATCGCGAGGAAGAGCACGAAGCCCTGCAGGAAACCGGCCACGAACGCCGCGGCGGTCGAGCCGGCCAGCAGGGCGGCGCGCCACCCGGGGGCC
>Ga0126306_10000503_pt1 | contig 18272 bp, 13 predicted proteins | sample Plot27_FD_92592 | JGI IMG/M metagenome (GOLD analysis project Ga0126306, IMG submission 92592) | Serpentine soil microbial communities from UC McLaughlin Reserve, CA, USA - Plot27 | ecosystem: Environmental > Terrestrial > Soil > Grasslands | place: USA: UC McLaughlin Reserve, Lake County...
CCTCTTCTCGACCTCGCCGGAGGCGACGACGCTCGCATCGACGAACACCGGGCGGCCGCCGCTGTCATTGCGCTCCGCGTTGAAGCGCTCGATCAGCGGCGCCAGCAGCGGCTCCTTCTCGGGCGAGTACGGGAACGAGATCCGCAGCGCGCCGGCCGCGGGCTGCGCGGCGCGCGGCGTCGCCTCGCGGGCATCCCCGTCCTCGCTCTTGTCGCCGGACGCCGCGAACGCGATCGCGACGGCGGCGAGCGCCATGACGATGATGATCAACCGGCCGCGCATCAGAAGTCGTGCTGGTGCACGAGGCCGTTGACGAGCGCCAGCGCCGCCAGCCGCGCCCGCTTCTGGTTCTGCGGCACGTCCTCGAGCCCGAGGCGCTCGAAGATCACGCGCAGGTGCGCCTTGACGGCGTCGACGCTGAGGTGGACCTCCTCGGCGATCTCGCGGTTGCTCGCCGGCGCGGCGTAAGCGGAATCCTTCATCGGCCGGCAGAGCGCGACGAGCACCGCGCGCTGCGCGCCCGTGAGCGGGATCGCGATCTCGCCGGCGCCGACCGCGGCGGTCGACAGCGATCCCTCGCGCGCGGCTGCACAGAACAGCACTGGCGTCTCGCCGAAGCACAGCCGGTCGCCGTCGCGCAGCCGGCGGCGGCCCGCGATCCGCTGGCCGTTGACATAGGAGCCGTTGCGCGAGAGCCCGTCGTCGACGAGCATCCACTCGCCTCCGACCGGCTCGAGCTGCGCGTGCACGCGCGAGACCTCGGCATCCCAGCCGAGCACGACATCGTTGTGCGAGCGACGGCCGATCGTGACGGGCGGCGCGGCCGCGTCGAGCGTGACGATCGCCTGGCGGCCCTCGGCGTCGCGATAGAGCACGAACGGGCTGCCGCGGCGCTCCGCCTCGAGCCGCTCCTTGAGCTCGACCGGGGTCGAGGCGTGCGGACCGGCGAGCTCGCGCGGAGGCATCAGGTGCTCCCGTCGCCCAGCCGGCGCGCCGTCTCCGGGTCGCGGTAGCTGCGGATCACGCCGGCGGCGTAGACGAGCGCCGCGAGCGGCGCCATCAACGCCACCGTCCCGAGCAGCGCACCGACGATCAGGAGCGCGCAGAACAGCACGACGTTGAACGGGTCGGTCAGCGCCGCCACGAGCACGTCGCGGCGCACGTGCGGCGCCGCGGGGAGCGAGCGCTTCGCCGGCCCACGCCGCGTGCGCGCCGCCGGCGCGCCGGTGGTGGCGGCGGCCAGCATCGCCGCTCCGATCTCGCCCGCGCGCGGGTAGCGGTCGCGCGGGTGCTTGCTCATTGCGCGCGTGACGATCGCGTCGAACGCGGTCCCCAACGCCGGCACGCGGGCGCTCGGTAGCGGCGGCGGCTCGGAGAAGTGGGCCCACATCTTCGCCTCCTCCGTCGGCACCGTGAACGGGACCTGGCCCGTGAGCAGGTGGGTGATCATGCAGCCGAGCGAGTAGACGTCCGTGAACGGACCGATCGCCTGGCCGCGGATCTGCTCCGGCGCGATGTAGTCGAGCGTGCCCAGCACCATCCCGGTGCGGGTCGCCTCCGTGTCGGCGCCGACGCGCTTGCTGAGCCCGAAGTCGGTCAGGTACACGTGGTCCTCGGCCGTCACGAGCACGTTCGCCGGCTTGATGTCGCGATGGACGAGGCCATGCTCGTGCGCCGCGTCCAGCGCCGACGCGAGCTGGGCGACCAGGAGCACCGCGCGCTTGGGCTCGATCCGCCCCTGCGCCCGCAGCAGCGTCCGCAGGTCGTCGCCGGGCACGAAGCGCATGGCGATGTAGAGGATCCCGTCGTGCTCGCCCGCGGCGTGGATCGGGATCACGTTCGGATGGTCGAGCGACGCGGCCAGCTTCGACTCCGACACGAACCGGCGGCGGAAGTCGGGGTCCCGTGCGAGGTTCTCGGCCAGCACCTTCAGCGCCACCGGGCGGTCGAGCGAGAGGTCCGTCGCGTGGTACACGACGCCCATGCCGCCGCGGCCCACCTGGCTGTCGATCCGGTAGCCCGCGAACTCCTTTTCGATCAGAGCATCCGACACGACCTTGTTCTACGCGGTCCCAGACCATGGATCAAGCGATGGTCGAGCCACCGGAGGTGCCGCGCAACGCACCCCAGGTGTGGGGAACCACACCTGCGTGGCGCCGTGGGACGATTCCCGGCCGTGGCGACGCTGCCCATGCACGGGCGCGACTCGGAGCTCGCCGCGCGCGACGACCTGATCGGGATCGGCAAGTCCTGGCTTCTTGCCGTTCGCCGGGCTGCACCAGCTGCTGCAGCCGCTGCTCACCGGCCTCGACGGGCTCGCCGCGGCCCAGCGGGGCGCGGTGCAGGCGGCGTTCGGACTCACCGACGCAGCCGCTCCGGACCTCTTCCTGATCGCGCTCGCCACGCTCGACCTGCTGGCCGACGCCGCGGATCGCTCGCCGCTGCTGCTGATCGCGGAGGACGCCCACTGGCTCGACCGTCCGACGAACGACGTGCTCGCCTTCGTCGCGCGGCGCGTGAGCACGGAGCCGATCGTGTTGCTGCTCGCGGTCCGCGACGACTGTGAGGACCCGTTCGCGTCGGTGGATGTCCCGGAGCTGCGGCTCGCCCCGCTCGACGACGCGTCCGCCGGCGCGCTGCTGGACGCGCACGCGCCCGATCTGGCGCCGGCCGTGCGCGAGCGGCTGCTGGACGAGGGGGCAGGCAAACCCGCTCGCGCTGGTCGAGCTGGCCGCCGCTCTCCGGCCGCGCTCGACGGGGCGGCGGTGCTGCCGGACCACCTGCCGCTGAGCGCTCGGCTGGAGCGGACGTTCGCGGCGCGGGTGTCCGGACTGCCCGACGACACGCGCACGCTGCTGCTGGTCGCCGCCGCCGACGGCGCGTCCGTCCTGGCCGAGTCGCTGAGCGCAGCCGAGCTCGTCCGCGGGGAGGCGGTGCCGGTCGACGCGCTCGGCCCGGCGATCTCGGTGCGGCTGGTGGAGCTCGACGCCGCGCACGTGCGGTTCCGGCATCCGCTCGTGCGCTCCGCGATCTACCAGGCGGCGGGCGCGCCGGAGCGGCTCGCGGCGCTCGCGCGCGTGCTCGCCGGCCAACCCGACCGCAGCATCCGGCACCGCGCGGCAGCGACCGTCGGGCGCGACGAGGAGGTGGCCGCCGCGCTCGAGGCGGCCGCGTCGCGAGCGGAACGGCGGGGCGCGATCGCGGTCGCCGCGTCCGCCGTCCGGCGCGCCGCGGAGCTGGGCGACCACGGAGTCCGCGCAGGACGGCTGCTGCGCGCCGCCGAGCTCGCATTCGAGCTCGGCCCGCGCGACCTCGTAGGGCGCCTCCTGCGCGAGGCCGAGCCGCTCGAGCTGGGTCCGCTCGAGCGCGCGCGGGCGACGTGGACGCGCGAGATGATCGCCCCGCGCGTCATCACCGAGCCGGCGGCCGTGGACGCGCCTGCTCGCCACCGCCGCGACGATGGTCGGCGCGCTCGAGCTGGCGGCCCCGCTGCTGGCCGCCTCGTCACCCACCCGCGCGCGCAGGGGCGCCTCGGGCACCTGGCACGCATGCTCGTGCTGCGGGCCTGGGTCGCGACCAACCTCGGTGACTGGAGGCAGGCGATGCCCGCCGCCGAGGAGGCCGGCCGGCTCGCGGCGGAGACCGGCGAGCGGTTCTGGGCGGTCGGCGCGACGACGGTCGAGGCGGTGCTGGTGGCGCTGCGCGGGGACGGGGAGCTTGCCGAGGCGCTCGCCGGCGAGGTCGAGGCGGTCGCGCTGCCGGCCGGCGCCAGCTTCATGCTGTCGGCGGTCCAGATGGCGCGCGGCGCGACGGCGCCGAGCGCCGGCCGCCGCGGCGAGGCCTACGGTCACCTGCGGCGGCTGTTCGACCCGGCCGACCCCTCCCACCATCCGTTGATGTGCAGCCGGGCGATCGGCGACCTCGCCGAGGCCGCGATCCACAGCGACCAGCGCGACGATGCGCGCGCGAGGAGCTGCGGGCCTCGGGCGAGACGAGCCGCCGGCGGACGCGGAGGCGTGGGACCAGCTGTCGCCGCAGGAGCACCAGATCGCCCAGATGGCGGCCGACGGGCTGACCAACCGCGAGATCGGCCAGCGCTCTACCTCTCGCATCGCACGGTCGGCTCGCACCTGTACCGCCTCTTCCCGAAGCTCGGGATCACGTCGCGCTAGCAGCTGAGCGCCGTGCTCGAGAGCGCCTGACGCGGGTTGCAGTCATCCGACGGAAGCGGGCTCCCGCTGGCGCCCGTGCGAGAGCCGCGGCTACAACGTGCTCGCTCCCGCATGACCCGGGACGGAAGTCGAGGTCGAGGCGGTCAACCGCGACCCCGCTGGTGGCGCTGAGCGCGAAGCAGTTCCACTACGCGTTCGGGAACACGCTGAGCCGGGAGGAGTCCGACGCGCTGTACGCGCGCTACCCCGTCCCGGCCGCGAGCACCGTGCTGCGCGAGGGCGCGTTCGCGAACCTGCACCGGCACGCGCCGACGGCGGTCGACTTCGACCGTGACGGGCGTGCGCGCCGCTGCTATTCGTCGCGTTCGGCGACGACCACGTCGTCCCGCCCACGGCCAGCCGGCACAACGCCGAGAAGTACAACGGGTCGAGGTCGCCGGTGGAGTCCAAGGAGTTCCCGGGGCGCCCGCACTTCCCGGGCGCGCCGGGCTGGGAGCAGGTGCCGACTACGCGCTCTCGTGGGCGACCGCGAACGCGAGCGGCAAAGGGTCGCCGAACGTGCACGAGGCGCTGCGCGCCGGCGCCTGAGCCCGACCCGCGGGGCGCGCGCACGCGCCCCGCGGGAACGGTCGCCTACGGCACCTTGTAGAGCACGACCGGCACGCCGGCCGCGCGCAGCGAGGCGCCGAGCTCGCGGCCGTACGGGTGCTCGTCGCCGACGCGCTCGCCTGGGTTGGCGATCACGAACTCCACGCGGCCGCGCGAGCGCTGCACGCGGTAGCGGGCGTCGTAGCGCGCCAGCGCGCGCCGGGCGGCGTCCTCGCCGCGTGCGCGCACGACGAGCCGCAGCGGCGAGTGCGCCACCGTGAGCTCCTGCGTGGACGCCTGCGCCGCGGACCGCGCCGCGGCGCCCGCGGGCGCCGCGGCGTCCGCCGGATCCGGCCCGAACATCGCGTTGCGCAGCACCCGCTGCGTCCCATCGGTGAACGCGCGGAAGTTCGGGTCGAAGCTGAACGCGACGACGCGGCCCTCGCCGAACGGCTCGTCGACCGCGGCGGCGGTGGCGCCCATCGCCTCCTCGCCGTCGGCCTGCCCCGAGACGAAGAAGTCCTCCGAGCCGGCCTCCGGATAGCGCATCGGGGTCCGCGAGGCGTCCGCGCGCATCAGGTAGCGGACCTCGTCGAGCGTCCACGCGAACGGCCGGACGCCCTGCGCCAGCGGGCTGGCGGCGGCGACGCGTGCTCGGAACAGGCTGCCCGGCGTGTAGACCCCGGCGTCGCCGCCGTCCTCGTAGGTCGCGGTCGAGATGCCGAGCGCCGACGCGAGCACGCCGCCGTCGAGCCAGCCGACGTAACGCCCGCCGGCACGGACCCAGTCCGTCAGCGCCTGCCGGCCCTCCGGCCCGAGGTCGGCGTAGCCATAGGGATCCTCCGGGAAGTCCGGGTCCTGGAGCGCGTAGCCGTCCGGCACCAGCAGGACGTCGGCGCCGGCGAGCCCGCCCGCCGCGATGTCGCCGGCCGTGACCTCGCGGTAACTCACGCCCCAGTCGTCGAGCAGCCAGCGCAGCCAGCCCGACGACTCGATGCCGCGCGTGAACTGCGGCGACATCGACCACAACGCGACCTCGACGTCGTCCGGCGAGGCGGGCCGCGCGGGCTCCGGCAGCTGCGGGACCTTCGCCGCCTGCGGCGACAGCCGCTCGCCGGAGTAGCCGCCGTTCACGTTGAACAGCAGCGGCTGGCTCCAGCCCACGATGTCGTAGGCGTAGCCGACGGGCGTGTAGGTGCTCTCGTTGAGCATCGACTGGACCCAATGCTTCTGGCGCTGTGCCATCGGCACCCAGATCGTGCCCGCGGGCAGCGTCTCCGAGCGCGCGCCGCGGCCGTAGGGCCGGAAGTCGGGCACGGTGAGCGGGCCGGTGAGGACCTTGACCTCCACGTCCATCCGCTGCAGCCGCCGAACGAGCGACTGCAGCTCGCGCTCCTTGCCCGCCTGGGGGTGGAGGAAGTAGTGCCGCACCTTGATGTCGGGCACCTGCTGCAGCACCTCGTTGCCGGGCTCGACGGTGAAGTTCGGCTCGAGCTGCCCGGCCTCGCCCTGGCGCTGGGCCTCGACCCACGACTGGTGCCAGCCGGCGAGGATCTCCTCCTTGTTGATCGCGGCCTGCGACAGCGAGACCCACTGCGTGAGGTACTGCTCGAAGACGCGCCGCGGGGTCGGGTGGCTGCTCGTCTTCTCGAACGTCATGCCGGCGGAGCCGAAGCCGTTCGCCGGCACCGTGTCGCCGTAGCCCGCGTAGAAGAGGTCGTAGACGTTGTAGTTGAAGTACGGGATGCCGCGCTCGTCGAACTCGTCCTGCATCGCCGCGCCGTAGATCTCGTTGATCCACTCGACGGCGCTGTCGGCGATCTCGTGGTAGATCGGGTCGGCGTTGGGCGGGAAGAAGTAGCCGCGCGGGTTGCCCATCTCGTGCGCGTCGATGAACAGGACGCCCGGGTAGCGGCGCAGCAGCTCGACCTTCCCGTCGGTCTCGGGCTGCGTGCGCGCGAACCAGTCGCGGTTCATGTCGAAGCCGTAGGCGTTGCGGCGCGTGTCGGCCTCACGGCCGTCCGGGTTCTGGATCGGCAGGATCACGACGAGCGACTCTTTGAGGATCCGCCGGGCCGCGCAGTCGTTGCGGTCGGCGAGCTCGTAGAGCACGCGCAGCGACGCGTCGGTGCCGCTCTCCTCGCCGCCGTGGACGTTGCTCGCGACCCACAGGATCGCCGGGTCCTTGCGCGCGATCTCGGCGGCGTCGGGCGCGGACGTGGACGGGTCCATCAGGCGCGCGGCGGACTCGCGGATGCGCTCCAGGCCCTTTGCCCGGACGTTCGCCGGCTCGCCGGCGATCGCGTAGACGAGCTCGCGGCCCTGCACCGAGCGCTGATCGAGCGAGTCCGAGACGACGCGCGGGCTCGCCGCGTCGACCGCGCGGACGTACGCGTCGGACTCCGCCGTCGTGACGTCGCGGTCGCCCAGGTTGATGCCGATCACCTGCTGGGCCGTCGGCACCTCGCCGCGGAACCGCGGCTCGGTGAACGGATCGCAGGCCTCCGGCGCGGCGGCGGCGGGTGCGGCCGTCGCTGCGAGAAGTGCTACGGCGAGCGCGAGCGCCGCCCCGATTGCGCGCATGATTCCCCTCCCGTGGAAGAACGCCCTGTCTCGGGACCGGAGGCTACCGCTACCGCCGCAGCGGCGCGACGAGCTCGCCGTGTCCCATGAGCGAGCGCCGGCGGCTCGGGCGCGACCTCCACGACGGCGCCCAGCAGCGGCTCGTCTCGCTCTCGCTCCAGCTCGGGGCGGTCAGCATGCGGCTCGCGCCCGGCTCCGAGGAGGAGCGGATGCTCGCCGCCGCGCAGCAGGAGCTCGGCGCCTCGCTGACCGAGCTGCGCGAGGTCGCGCACGGCGTCCACCCGGCGATCCTCACCGACCATGGGCTCGACGCCGCGGTCCGGTCGCTCGCCACCCGTGCGCCGCTGCCCGTGGACGTCGGCGTCGACGTCGCCGACGTCTCCGCCGGCTCTGGGCTGCGCGGCCTCGCCGAGCGTCTCGCGGCGGTCGGGGGAGCGCTCCGGGTGTCGAGCTCCCCCGCGCCGGCACGAGCGTCCGCGCCGAGATCGCGATCGCGAAAGGCACGCCGTGCAGCTCTCCCTCGACCATTTGATCATCCGCTCCGCGACCCCCGAAGCGACGCTCGCCTCGTCGCCGACGTCGACTTCGACGACGCGGTGGCGCAGCTGCGCGCTGGGATTCGCCACATCGCCGGCGCCGCGCGTGACGGTGGCCGGCCGCACGTGGCGGGCGACCCAGCTGCGCGGGCTCCTGCCCGACCGTTCCCGGCGCCCGCCAGCACGCGGCGGCCGGGCCCGCTGGCGAACGGCCTGCGCGTGCAGCTCGACGAGCTGCTCGGCCGTCTTGGGCATCGTCGCGTCCTCGGCGCAAGCATGACCCGGCGCGCGCGGCCCGTCAGGGTGCTGGATCGGGGTTGCGACCGGATGTCGCGCGTCGCGGGCGCGAGCATGATTCACCCATGAACGCTTCCCCTCGTCACCGGCCGCCACCTGCGGCGATCCTGCTCGTCCCGCTGGTCGTAGCCGTCGTGCTGGCGCTGTTCGCGTGGCCGAGCGCGCGGCTCGAGCCGCGCGACCTGCCGATCGGCGTGGCCGGCGCGCCGGCGGCCGCCGCCGCCGTCGAGCAGCGGCTCGCTCAGCGCCCGGGCGCGTTCGACATCAAGCGCTATCGCGACGACCCCGCGGCGCGCAGCGCGATCGAGGACCGCGAGGTCTACGGCGCGTTCGTCGTGACGCCCGCCGGCGGCAAGGTGCTGACCGCGTCGGCCGCCAGCCCGCTGGTCGCGCAGCTGCTCACCCAAGCCGCGGCGGAGACGGCCGCCGAGCCGCTGCCCGTCGAGGACGTCGTCGCCAGCTCGCCGCGCCGGACCGCGCTCGCCTCCTCGGTGCTGCCGCTCGTGATCGCCGGAATCCTCACCGGTGTCGCCGGCTCGCTGCTGGCGTCCGGCTTCGCTGGCCGCGCCGCGCTCGTCGGCGCCGGCTCGATCCTCGCCGGGCTCGTCGCGACCGCGATCGTGCAGAGCTGGCTCGACGTCCTGGAGGGCGACTGGTGGGCCAATGCCGCCGTGCTGAGCCTGACGATCGCCGCGATCGCCGCCGTCGTCGCGGGGCTGAACGCGCTGATCGGTCGGGCGGGCATCCTGATCGCTGCGCTGACGATGGTGCTCGTCGGCAACCCGTTCTCCGGCGTCGCGGCGGCGCCGGAGCTGCTGCCGCGCCCGGTCGGCGGCCGGGGGCAGCTGTTCCCGCCCGGCGCCGGCGGCAGCCTGCTCCGCGACACCGCGTACTTCGACGGCGCCGGCGCGGGCGGCCACGTCGTCGTCCTCGCGGTCTGGGTGATCGCGGGGCTGGTGTTGCTGCTCGTGGCCGCACGGCGCGGCGGGCACGCGGGCGCGCCGGCCGTCGTCTCCTGATCCAGGGCGTTCAATTCGACTTGAACGCATGATGAGCCGACCGGCCTATTGTGGCCCGCTGGCGGCACGACCATGCTGGGCGGTCGGGGAAGGTGAACAGACCAACCGCGTCAGCGGCAGCGGCGATCGCGGGATCCACCTCGACGCCGGTTCCAACTCCAGCACCGTGCTGACGAACACAGTCGGCAGCGACGGCGATGGCGCAGTGTTCCCGCTGTGAGCTCGACCGGCCGCGGCATCGAGCTGGACGCGGACTCGTTCAACAACGACCTGATCCTCAACAACGCGAGCTCCAACCAGGCCGAGGGGAGCTACGTCGGCGGCGGTGGCGACCGGCAACCCTGCTCGACCGCAACACGGCCAACGCCGACCAGACGGACGGCATCCACGTCAGCGGCTCGGGTCAAACGATCCGCGCCAACGTCGCACGCGACAACGACGGCTGGGGCATCTTCGCGGCGCCCGGCAACGTCGACGGCGGAGGCAACGGCGCGAGCGGGAACGCCGAGCCGGCGCAGTGCTTCAACGTGAGCTGCACGCCGTAATTGCACACGGTCCGCTGGCGCCGGGTTCGGCGTCAGCCGACCCCCTGCGCGGGGGCGAAGCGGCCGTCGGGATCGACCGCCGCCTTGATCGTTCGCAGCCGGGCGAGGTTCGCGCCGTAGTAGGCGCGGCGCGGCGAGCGCAGGGCGAGGTCGGCGTAGTTCTGGTAGGCGCCGCCGTTGCCGAACGGGGCGATCAGCCTGCGTGCGCGCCGCACCCGCCGGCGCGCCGTTGCGATCGGGCTGTAAGACAGGATCTGCACGCTGAAGCGGACGTCGCGGTGCACGAACGCCGTGGCGGCCGCTGGCACGCGGTTGATCGCGCCGCCGTAGGCGTCGAGCACGAGCGTCGCGCCGCGGTCGGCCGCCTGCACGAACGCGCGCCGTCCGCGCGCGGACAGCCTGCGCGCGACGTAGACCGACGAGGCGTCGAAGCTGTCGCGCGGCACGTCGCCGCAGCCGCCCTCCGCGCAGCCGGCCCAGCGCCGCTGGAGGGCGAGGAAGTCACTCGTGCCCGCGCTGAAGCGCGCGCCGGGTATGCGCGCCAGCGGCGCGACCAAGCGGCGCAGCTCGGACTCCGAGCCGAGGAACTGGCCGAACGCGCTCGCGCGCGCGCCCGTCAGCGTGCAGATCGACGTAAGCGCGGCGGGCGCCCCGGGCGCGAGGTCGTCCCACGTGGCCAGCACCTCCTCGCGCGCGCCCGCGGGATACGAGGCGAAGAACCACGCCGCCCGCCGCAGCGGCCGCGCGCGCAGGTGCACGGTGGTGACGACCGCGAAGCTCCCGCCGCCGCCGCGGAGCGCCCAGAACAGGTCGTCGTCGCCGCTGACGCGGCGCCGTTGCCCGTCCGCGGTCACGACGTCGAACGCGACGACGCGGTCGAGCGTCAGCCCGAGCGCCCGCCCGGCCAGCCCCATGCCGCCGCCGGTCGCGAGCCCGCCGACCGCGACGTTCGAGCAGGAGCCCGACGGGAGCGCGAGGCCGCGGCGCGCGAGCCGGCGGTAGAGGTCGAAGTTGCGCAGGCCGGGCCCGACGGTGACGACGGCGTCGTCGCGGCGGAAGCCGTCGAGCCCGCCGACGTCGACGACGACCGCGTCGCGGCTCGTCGATGCGCCGTTGTAGGCGTTGCCGCCCGAGCGCACGACCAGCGGCACGCCGTGCCGGCCGGCCCAGCGCACGACGGCCCGCACGTCGGCGACGTCGCGCACGCGCACTACCGCGGGCGGCCGGATCGCGTCGAAGCGCTTGTTGAAGACAAGCCGCGCGCCGTCGTAGCCGCGGTCGCCGGGGGCGAGGACGCGGCCGCGCACGTCGCGGCGGAGCTCGCCGAGGGGCAGCCTGGCGTGGGCGTGGAGCGGGAGTGCGAGCGCCGCGGCGGACGTGGCGAGGAACTCGCGGCGGGAGAGCGCCATGCGCGGACGGTAGTCGAGCGCGCGGCGCGCGAGTACGGCGGGCATTTACGGGTGGGTCCGAAGTGCCGCGGTCGCGCGTCAACGCTGCACGGCATGCCGAATCGATGGGCCTTGCAGCCTTGCCGGCGAAGGATGCCGTCAACGCTGCGCGTGCGTGTCGCGTTGACGCGCGCTTCCGCGGGCGGCTAGCTCGCGATGCCGTGGCGCTCGAGCAGCAGCGCGCCGAGCTCGCGCGCGCGGGCCGCCGCGGCCGTGTCGCCCTCAGCGGCCGAGACGATCGAGCCCTTCATCAGGATGTGCCACTGGCGCGCGAACGCGTCCGGATCGGCGATCCCGGCCTGCTCCGCCAGGTCGACGAGGAAGCTGCGGATCTCGGCCAGGTGCTGCACGCACGCGTCGCGCACCGGGTTGCCGGGCTCGGGCAGCACGAGCATCACGTTGATGAACGAGCAGCCCTCGAAGCCGTTGATCGCGAACCACTCGCCGAACGTGTCGAAGATCGCCAGCAGCCGGCCGCCGGGCGTGGACGCTCGCCGCTCGACCTCGGCCTGGAGCCAGGCGCGCGTCCACAGCTCCTCGCGCCGCTCGAGGAACGCCAGGATCAGGTCGTCCTTGGAGGCGAAGTTGCGGTACAGCGTCATCTTCGCGACGCCGGACTCGGCGATGATGCGGTCGACGCCGACGGCGCGCGTGCCGTGCCTGCTGAACAGGTCGTAGGCGGTCGCGAGGACCCGTTCGCGCCCGCTGGTCGTCTCCCGGGGGGAGGCTTCCATATGTCCGAGTGTAGACCTGTTCTCGGACGCGAACGGGTCGGTCGCCGCTGCCGGCGAAGGACCGCGTCACGCCCGTGCACGCGCTGATCGAGGCGCGCGCGGCTCACTCGTCGAGCGCGGCTCGCGCCAGCGCCGCCAGCGCGGCGAACAGCGCGAGCGCGAGCACTGCCGCGACGAGGATGTAGACCGGCCACGGCCCCAGCAGGTCCAGCAGCGACCCGCGCACCGGCTTGCGGCGCAGGAACATGTAGTTGCCGCCGGTCGCCACGGTCGCGATCGCGGCGCACGCCGCGAACGCCGCCGTGATCGCGTACACGCGCGGAACGGCGCCGGTGCGCGGCGCGCGGCGCTCGCCGAAGACGAGCAGGCAAGCGGCGGCGACGGCGCCCGAGTGCGCCGCGAAGTAAGTGAAGTAGAGGATGTCGGGGAAGTCCCGGCCGAGGTCCGGCGTGATCACTGCCTGCGCGGATGCGCTGAGCGCCCAGAAGTACGTCAGCTCGACGAGCAGCGGCGCGGGCCGCCACAGCGCGGCCGCTGCGACGAGCGTGACGGCGTCGGTCAGCTGGAACGGCAGGTTGACCTCGGCGCTCCAGTCGCCGCGCAGGGCGTAGGCGAGCTGCTCGCCGGCGAAGCCGCCCAGCAGGACGAGCGCCAGCGCGCGCCGGGCCGGGACGGCGAACGCCTCGCCCCGCCGGCGCGCGCTCGCGACGAGCAGCGCCGCGACGAGCGCGGTCGCCGCGACTGCCGTGAGGTGGGCGGGCGACCACAGCTCCACGGGTCGACATGGTGGCGCGAGGTACGGATCGCCACACCCCGCGGACGCGGGGATGCTCCATTGCGGCCCGCCCGCGGCCGGGAGAGGCTTCCGGGAGCATGGGCGAAGCGATCACCGAACTGGTCGAAGGAGCGATGGGCTCGCCGTGGGTCTACGTCGCGCTGTGCGCGTTCGCGGCGATCGACGCGTTCTTCCCGATGGTGCCGAGCGAGAGCCTGGTCGTGAGCGCGGGCGTCTTCGCCGCGACCGGTGAGCCGAACCTGTTCGCGGTGATCGGCGTGGCGGCGCTCGGCGCGTTCGCCGGCGACCACATCTCCTACACGATCGGGCGCACGGCGGGCGGGCGCGCGCTGCGCAAGCCCGGCACCCGCAAGGCTGCCGCGCTGGAGCGCGGCGGCAGGCTGCTGGCCGACCGCGGCGGCACGATCCTGATCGTCTGCCGCTACATCCCGGGCGCGCGGACCGCGATCACGCTCACCGCCGGCGCGGTCTCCTACCCGCTGCGCTCGTTCTCGCTGTTCGACGGCATCGCCGCGCTGTCGTGGGGCGCCTACTCGGCGCTGATCGGCTACGTCGGCGGCGCCGCGTTCGAGGAGGAGCCGCTGAAGGGGCTCGCGCTCGGCCTCGGGCTGGCGCTCACCGTCACCATGCTCGTAGAGGCCGTCCGGCACGTGCGCCGGCGCCCCGAGCCCTGCCCTTCGTAGCGCTCGTCAGCGGAGCTGCGGGATGACCTGCTCCCCGTAGCCGTCGAGCGTCGCCTCCTGGGCGTCGTGCATCAGGTAGATGTTGAACTGGTCGACGCCGAGCTCGCGCAACTCGCGCAGCTGCGCGACGTGGTCGTCGACCGTGCCGAGGACGCAGAAGCGGTCGACGATCTCGTCCGGCACGAACTCCGTGTCGGGGTTGCCGGCGCGGCCGTGGTGCGAGTAGTCGTAGCCCTCGCGCGCGCGGATGTAGTCGGTCAGAGCCCTCGGTATGTCGCCGCCCTCGCCGTAGCGGCGCACGAGGTCGGCGACGTGGTTGCCGACCATCCCGCCGAACCAGCGGCACTGGTCGCGGGCGTGCGCGATGTCGTCGCCGAGGTAGGCCGGCGCGGCGACGCAGATCGCGATCGTGGACGGGTCGCGCCCAGCCGCGTCGGCCGCCGCCAGCACGCGCTCGACGGTCCAGCGCACGATCACTGGGTCGGCGAGCTGGAGGATGAAGCCGTCGGCCTTGCGCCCGACGAGCGCCAGCGCCTTCGGCCCGTAGCCGGCCATCCAGACGTCGAGCCTGCCGTCGCGCACCCACGGGATCCGCACCTCGCCCGCGGGGGTCTCGATCGCGCGCCCCTCGGCAAGCTCCTTGATGACGTGGATCGCCGCCTCCGTCTCGGCGAGCGTCGTCGGCTTCTTGCCGAGCACGCGGCGGGCGGAGTCGCCGCGGCCGATGCCGCAGATCGTGCGGTTGCCGAAGCTGTCGTTGAGCGTCGCGAACAGCGACGCCGTGACCGTCGGGTCGCGCGTCGCCGGGTTCGTGACGAACGGGCCGACCATGATCCGCTCGGTCGCCGCCAGCATCAGCGCGTAGATCACGTACGGCTCCTGCCACAGGATGTGCGAGTCGAACGTCCACGCGTGCGTGAAGCCGAGCGCCTCCGCCCGCCGCGTGAGCTCGATCACCCGGCTCGCGGGCGGGTCGGTCTGGAACGTGACGCCGAAGTCCACGGCTCAGTCCGCGGTCGCGGTCGCAGGCCTGCGGGCGCCGCTCTGCGCCCGCGCGAGCCCGATGTACGTGAGCGCCGAGAGCCCGAACGCGACGAACACGCCGTAGCGGTAGAGCTCGTCGAAGAAGTCCGGGTTCGCGACCACGCCGCCCTCGGTCGTCGCCGCGTGCAGGAAGCCGGGCAGCACCGGGATCACCGCGGCGCCGACCGCGACGAGCGCGCGCACGTTGAAGCCGTTCGAGAACCAGTACTCGCCGCCCTCGCCCCAGCGGTACAGCTCGGTCACGTTCAAGCGCGCGCGGCGCAGCAGCCAGTAGTCGACGACCATCACCGCGAGGAACGACGCGAGCAGGCTGCCGTAACCGACGAGCCAGGTGAAGATGTACGCCCCGACGTCCTCGTACAGCTGCCACGGCAACGAGATCACGCCGATGACGGCAGTGATCAGGCCGCCGGTGCGGAACGAGATCTGGCGCGGCGACAGGTTCGAGAAGTCGTTCGACGGCGACACTACGTTGGCCGCCATGTTCGTCGAGATCTGCGCGATCACGACGATCACCATCGCGATCACGAGCAGGATCGGCAGGTCGTCGAGCAGCCGCGCGACCAGCGTGACCGTATCCCAGATCGCCTCGCCGTACTCCTTGACGGTCGCCGCCGTCACGGCGATGCCGATGAACGAGAAGCCGGTCATCGTCAGCCGCATCGCGATGCTCTGGCCGACGACCTGTGAGCGCTGGTCCTTCGCGTAGCGGGTGAAGTCGGGGATGTTCATCGACAGCGTGATCCAGTAGCCGACGTTGGCAGCGAGGCCGGGCCCGAACAGCGACCAGAAGCTCTGGTCGTCGGCGATCAGCTCCGACGTGGCGGAGAAGATGTTGCCGCCGACGCCGAAGCCCCAGATCAGCAGGCCGACGCTGGAGGCGAGCAGCAGCGGCGCGGCGTAGCTCTCGAGGAACTTGATCCCCTCGATCCCGCGCAGGATGATCGCGACCTGGATCAGCCAGAAGAACGCGAACGCGATCGCCTTGTGGCCGGTGACGTCGGTCCAGCCGGACGTCAGCGTCGTGATCAGCGTGTCGAGCGCGAGCGCGCCGATCCAGGTCTGGATGCCGAACCAGCCGCACGCGACGAACGCGCGCGCCATCGCGGCGACGTTCGCGCCGCGGATGCCGAAGCTCGAGCGCACGAGCACCGGGAACGGGATCCCGTACTTCGTCCCGGGATGCGAGTTGAGCAGGATCGGGATCAGCACGAGGAAGTTGCCGAGCGAGACGGTCAGCAGCCCCTGCCACCACGTCATGCCGGCCGCGATCAGGCCGGACGCGAGCGTGTAGGTGGTGATCACGATCGACAGGCCGACCCACAGCGCGGCCATGTTGTAGGTGCCCCATGTGCGCCGCTCGGGCCCGGTCGGCGCGAGGTCGGCGTTGCTCAGGTTCGACTCGGCGATGCTGCTCATGAAACGGCTCTCTCCCCTGCCCAGGACAGCGTGCGCCGCGTGAGCTCCTCCAGCGCGCGGACCGACAGCTCCAGGTCCGCGATCGGCGTGTCCTCCTCCTTGGTGTGGCTGACGCCGCCGAGGCTCTTGACGAACAGCATCACGGTCGGCATCACGCGCGCCATCTCGGCGGCGTCGTGCAGCGGGCCGCTGGGGAGCCGGTGGGTCGTGCCGGAAACCGCCTGGATCGACTCGTCGGCGAGCTCGATCAGCTCCGCGTCGAACGGGATCGGCTCGATCTCCCAGACCTGGTCCCAGGCGACCTCGCAGCCCTCCTCGGCCGCGATCCGCTCGGAGTCGGCCTTCGCGGTCGCGAGCATCTCGCCCAGCACGTGCGCATCGAGCGCGCGCTGGTCGAGCGAGACCTCGCAGCTGCCGTTGAACGCGGTCACGATCCCCGGCGACACCTTCACGACGCCCGCGGTGGCGCGCACGTCGTCGCGCCGCGCCGCGTCGTCGCGCCACGCGAGCGCGCTGCGCGCGGCGGCGAGGAACGCGTCGCGGCGTAGGTCCATCGGCGTTGCGCCGGCGTGCGCGTGCGCGCCGGTGAAGCGCACCATGTGGCGCTGGACGCCGAACGTTCCCAGCACCGCGCCGAGCGGCAGGTCGAGCTGCTCGAGTACCGGACCCTGCTCGATGTGCAGCTCGAGGTAGGCGAGCGCTCCCTCCAGGCGCGAGCCGGAGTCGCCCATCCGCTCGAGCGTCACGCCGTGCGCGGCCAGCGCGTCGGGCAGCGCCCAGCCGTCGCGGTCGGTCAGCCCGCGCACGGCGTCGGGGTCGAGCGTGCCGGCGGACGCGCTCGAGCCCATCAGGCTGCGGCCGAAGCGCGCGCCCTCCTCGTCGGCCCAGTCGACGAGCTTCAACCCGACCGGGCGCTCCTCGTGCGCGAGCGCGCGCAGCACCTCGAGCCCGGCGAGCACGTTGAGCGCGCCGTCGAGCCAGCCGCCGTCCGGGACCGAGTCGAGGTGGCCGCCGACGATCACGAAGCGCTCGCGCCCGCCCGGCGCGCTCGCCCACGTGTTGCCGGCCTCGTCGGTCTCGACCGTGACGCCCTCGATCCCGTCGAGCTCGCGCCGCAGCCACTCGCGCGCCGTGATCCACGTGTCGGTCCAGGCGACCCGCTGCGCCCCGCCGTCGTCCCCGGTCAGGCGGCGCAGCTCCTGCAATCCGGCGACCGCGCGGCCGGCGTCTGCGGCCGCCATCAACGCACCGCCGGGCCGGGGGCGGGGCGCGCGAACGTGCGGTGCACGAAGCGGCCCGAGCCGGGCTCGGAGATGACCTCGCCGTCGCGGTAGGCGAGCTCGCCGCGCAGGTAGACGGCTGCGGCCCCGCCGGTGAACGTCAAGCCCTCGTACGGCGTGTAGTCGACGTCGGCGTGCCGGTTGGACTGCGTCGCCGTGATCGTCAGGTCGGGATCCCAGACGACGACGTCGGCATCGGCGCCGGGCGTCAGCGCGCCCTTGCGGCCCGCCATCCCGTGCACGCGCGCCTGGTTCGTGGAGACCGCGGCGACGAACAGGTTCTCGGTGATCTTGCCCTCGCGCACGCCGTGCGTCCACAGCACGGACGGCCGCTCCTCGACGCCGGGCAGGCCGTTCGGGATCAGCGTGAAGTCGTCGGCCCCCAGCTCCTTCTGGCCGGCGTAGTTGAACGAGCAGTGGTCGGAGCCGAAGATCTGCAGGTCGCCCGCCTGCAGTCCGTGCCACAGCGCCGGCCGGTTCGACGGGTCGCGCAGCGGCGGCGAGCAGACGTACTTGGCGCCCTCGAATCCGGGGCGCGCGAGGTCGGCGTCGGAGAACACGAAGTACTGGCCGCAGGTCTCGCCGTACACGGTCTGCCCGCGCGCGTGCGCGTGCTCGATCGCCTCGAGCGATGCCGCGCAGGACACGTGGACGACGAGCAGCGGGCAGTCGGCGACCTCGGCCAGCCGGATCGCGCGGTTGGTCGCCTCGGCCTCGACCGCCTCGGGCCGCGTCAGCCCGTGCCAGCGCGGCTCGGTGTCGCCGCGCGCCAGCGCCTGCGCCTGCAGCTTCGCGATCGCGTCGCCGTTCTCGGCGTGCACGAGCACCAGCAGCCCGCACCCGCGCGCGATCTGCATCGCCTCGAACAGGTCCTCGTCGGCCGTGTAGAGCGGCGTGCCCTTGTACGCCATGAAGATCTTCACGGTCGCGACCCCGAGGTCGGGCAGCGTCGGCAGCTCCTGCTTGACCTCCTCGGTCAGGTTCGTGATCGCCACGTGCAGGCCGAAGTCGATGCGCGACTTCTCGGCCTTGCCCTGCCACGTCTCGACCGCCTCGCCCAGCGTGCCGTCGACGTCCTGGAGCGAGAAGTCGACGAGCATCGTCGTGCCGCCGGCGAGCGCGGCGGCG
>Ga0126306_10000504_pt1 | contig 18252 bp, 16 predicted proteins | sample Plot27_FD_92592 | JGI IMG/M metagenome (GOLD analysis project Ga0126306, IMG submission 92592) | Serpentine soil microbial communities from UC McLaughlin Reserve, CA, USA - Plot27 | ecosystem: Environmental > Terrestrial > Soil > Grasslands | place: USA: UC McLaughlin Reserve, Lake County...
CCCCTCCCACTTGACGTCCGGCGTCACACCGGGGCCCTCGACGGTCATGCGGTACGCCTCACCGTTTCCAGGCCCGCGCGGCCCCGCGTTGTAGCCCGGCGGGTGGGTGTAGCCGCCCTCCAGTGGATTCCGGGCGCGGAACGTGTAGCAGAACACCCCCGTCGGCTTGTGCGTCACGAACGAGTTCTCGCGCCGCCAGCCCGGCCCGTACCTCGACGAGAAGGTGTCGAGGTAGATGAGTCGTCCGTACTTGTCCAGCCGGGAGCCGTACTGACTCGTCTTGAAGCCGTGGACGGGCTTCCCCTTGTATGTCAGCCGTCCGAAGATGTGGTGGAACCGGCCACCCCACGACCAGTCGGAGTAGCCCTCCAGCGCCGCGGTCGGACCGGTCCAATGCGAGAGGTGGAGCGCCCATGCGCGCTGCGGCTGCATCCAGGGCAGGAAACCGAGGTTGGGCAACGAGCGCTGCCAGCGCTGAAGGGCCCAGTATGAGCCGTCGGGCGCCTTGCAGGCCGTCAGGACGTGGGGAATCGACGGCCCGTCATAGGTTCGGCAGGCGTTCTTGAAGGTGAGTTTGCGCCCGAATGCTCCCCAGCCGCCCGCGCGGTCAAGCCTGAATTGCACCTGCTTCCTGGCCGTCGTCGGAGCCAAGGCGTTGACCGCGCCCCAAGCGAGGACGTCCCAGGCGCGTCCGTTAGCCCGGTACGAGACCATGGCCTTGCCGTCCCGCGAGACCTTGAAGCGGACGTTGACCGCATTACGATCGATCAGCTGGGAAGGCGCCGCCGGACCCGCGGATACAGCTACACCTGCGAAGACGATTGCGAGAACGGAGAGTCGTCGCAAAAGAACACCCCGCTCTCGACGCTAGCAAGAGCGGGGTGCCCTTTGTCAATCCCCCAAACCAGGGACTGTGCTTCTCTGGACGTGCCTCAGTGGTGGCTGCAGAGGCTGTCGTTGAGTTCGTCGACGAGCGAGTTCATCGACGTCTCATGGGCGACGTGCTCGGGATTCGAGCCGTCGAAGCTCGGGAGTCCCTTGCCTTCCCACTTGACGTCCGGCGTCACACCGGGGCCCTCGACCGTCAGACGGTAGGCAAGCCCATTCCCGGGGCCGCGAACGCCGCCGTTGTAGCCGGCCGGGTGCATGTAGCCGCCCTCGAGCGGATTGCGCGGGCGGAAGTTGTAACAGAAGGCACCTGAGCCCTTGTGCGTCACGAACGAGTTCTCGCGCCGCCAGCCGGGGCCGTGCTTCGACCCAAACGTGTCGAGATAGACGAGGCGGCCGAATTTGTCCAGCCGAGCGCCGAACTTGTTCGTCTTGAAGCCGTGTACGGGGCGACCGAGGTAGGTAAGCCGTCCGAAGAGCGAGTGGTAACGCCCGTCCCAGGACCAGTCCGTCCAGCCTCGAGCTTCGCCACCGGGCCGCGCCAGTGAGAGAGGTGGAGGGCCCACGCCCGCTGCTCCGAGAGCCACGGCAGGAAGCCGAGGTTCGGCAGGGCGCGCTGCCACTGCTGGAGCGCCCAGTACGAGCCGTCGGGAGCCTTGCACGCCCTCACGACATGGACCAGAGGCGGGCCGTCGTACGGCCGGCAAGCGTTCTTGAACCTGAGCTTCTTGCCGAATGTGCCCCAACCGCCCGCGCGGTCAAGCTTGAACTGGACTTGCTTCCGAACCTTGTTCGGGTGCAGGGCGTTGATCGCGCCCCAGGCGAGGACGTCCCACGAGCGTCCGTGTGCCCGGTAGGAAACCATGGCCTTGCCGTCGCGCGAGACCTTCAGCCGAATGTTCGCGGCATTCCGGTCGATGAGCTGCGACGCCTGAGCGGACGCAGTGAGCGCGAGCATGGGGAAAAGCGTGAGAGCGAGCGCGACAGTACGACGCAAGACTTCCTCCTTCAAATGAACCGCAGTACGCTCCTGCATCGGCAGGTCGGCAGGGGACCTGAGCCCCGGACGGGCGAGGATTAATCGCCTTCGCCCAGCTCTTCAGCCAGCAAAGCGACCGCCAGTGAGCGCCACGCCAGGTCGGGATCCTCGAGGAGCGCATCGAGCAGGAAGGACGCGCGAGGGAGCCCTTCGGCGCGCGTCCTCAGTCCGCGGAGCGCGGTTTCGAGCTCGGCGCGGCGGTTGGCCGAGTCGAGGTCGGCGGCAAACCCAGTGACGCCGCGACCGTCGAGCTCGAGCTCACGGTGCGGATCGCCGCCCGCGGCGAGGACGAGCAGAGCCCGCCGGAGCGCCCCGCGGAGCTCGTCCTCCGGCAGCGAGACGCTTTCGCGGGCGACCAGCGCCAGCATCGCGCAGGCCTGGCCGTCGCCCCATTCCCGCAGGGCCGGCTCGATCTTCTCCAGGATCTGTCTTTCGGTCTCGGTAACCATGGGCCGTAGGCACAAGGGTACGATCGGTGGGCGATGCGCGAGGTGCTGGCGCAGCTCGAGGGGTGGCTTGCGAACGGCGAGCGGGCGGCGCTTGCGACGGTGATCGACACTCGTCGCTCGGCGCCGCGGCCGCTGGGCTCGCGCCTCGCGGTGTCCGAGTCGGGCTTGCTCTTCGGCTCGGTCTCCGGCGGGTGCGTCGAGTCGGACGTTGCCGTCCAGGCCCACGAGGTGATTGCCGGCGGTAACCCTCGCGTGCTTCCCTACGGCATCGCGGACGAAGATGCCCGCTCGGTCGGCCTGCCCTGCGGCGGCGAGATCGACGTGTTCGTCGCTCCGGTGTCCAACGGTGAGCTCGTCACGCAACTCCGCCGCGCCGTCGAGGAAGGTGCCCGCGGGCAGCTGACGACGGTCGTCAACGGCGAGGGCGCCGGGGAGATGGTGCTCGAGCTCGGCGCCGCTGGGACCGCAGACTGCCCGGCACTCGTGCAGGAAAACGGGCGAACGCTGTTCATCGAGCCGCTCGCTCCGCCGCCGCTGCTGCTGGCGATCGGCGCGGTCGACCTTGCCGAAACGCTGTGCGCGCTGGCGGCGCAGCTCGGCTGGCGGAGCGCCGTCGCCGACCCGCGTCGCGCGCTGCTCACCGCAGAGCGGCTCCCGAGCGCCGGCTCACTGATCGACGGCTGGCCCGAAGATGCCCTCGCGCGCGCGGGAACAGATGAGCAGACGGCCGTCGTCGTGCTGGCGCACGACGAGAAGATCGACATCCCCGCGCTCTCGTGGGCGCTTCGGAGCGACGCGTTCTACGTCGGCGCGCTGGGTTCGCGCCGGACACAGGGGAAACGCCGGGAACGCCTCCGCGAGGAAGGCCTGTCGGACGATCAGCTCGCGCGGCTCAGCGGGCCGGCAGGACTGGATCTCGGGGGAGAGACGGTCGAGGAGACTGCGCTCTCGATCCTCGCCGAGATCGTGGCAGTCCGGCGCGGACGCGGGGGAGGCCGCCTCCGCGACGCGAAGGCGGCCATCCACAGCGATTCGTGACTAGGGCGCGGGCGGCGCCGGCGGCGGCGTGGCCGTGCGGTCGCCGACCCTCTCGTCGCTGCTCTTGCTGATCCACCAACTGCCGAGGACACCGACGGCGAGCGCGAGGTGGAGCACGTCGTCGGCACCGTTGGCAGGGATGAAGTTCGCGTTGTCGTCGCCGGTGCCGACGATGACGCCGAAGACGAACAGGGCGACGTAGATCACGCCCGAGTAGAGCAGGTACATCTTGGCGTTTGCAGTCGTGCGTGACAGCGCGACGCCGGCGATGCCGAAGAGCAGGTGAACGATGTTGTGCAGGATGCTCACCTGGAAGATGCCGAGGAGCTCGGAAGGCGAGTCGTTTCCGGCGAACTTGATGTCGCCGAGGTCGGTTGTGATGCCGGGGATGAACCCGAGCACGCCGACGCCCAGGAGGGCGACACCGAAGACGAGGGCAAGTGTCTGCGCCAGCGAGCGGTTGGTCATGAGTCCTCCATGGTCGGTAGCTTCTCCGAGATTCGTGGATTCCGGCGCTCCGGTTCGGCGTCGAGCTTGTGCTTCCTGCTACAGGAGGGCGCCCTAGATCGAGCCGGTGAAGGTGTCGCAGACCGCCGGACGCTTGTCTTCGTAGCCGCGCGAGAACCAGCGGCGACGCTGCTCGGAAGAGCCGTGCGTCCAGGTCTCGGGATTCACCTGACCCTGGGTCTGCTCCTGGATGCGGTCGTCGCCGATTGCGGTCGCGGCATCGAGGCCGTCGTTGATGTCGGCCTGCGTCAACTCTTCGATCAGACCGGACTCGACGGCGTTCGCCGCCCAGACGCCGGCGTAGCAGTCTGCCTGGAGCTCGGAGCGCACCGCGCGGCTCTGCGGTCCCCGCCGGTCGTTTCCGATCCGGTCGAGGACGCCGAGCTGGTTCTGGACGTGGTGGCCGTACTCGTGGGCGATCACGTACGCCTGCGCGAACGGCGCGCCGCCTGCGCCGAAGCGCGACTGCAGCTCGTCGAAGAACCCGAGGTCGATGTAGACCTGCTGGTCGCGCGGGCAATAGAAGGGACCGACTTGCGAGCTGGCGAAGCCGCACTCGGTCTGCACCTGGTCGGTGAAGAAGACCGTGTCCGCGTAGGGGTACTTGCGGTTGCTGCGCTGGAAGACGCCGTCCCAGAAGCTCTGGACGCTGTTGACGACGCCGACGATGCGGCAGTCCTGCCGCTCGTTCGCGTCCTCGGCTGTGCGGCACTCCCGCGAGACCTCGCTCGGCGTGTCGCCCTGGCCGACCTGCTGCTCGTCCAGGGGCGCGAGCTGCCCGAGCCCCTCCCCGCCGGTGAGCAGGACGACGAGGAGGTAGATGATCAGCGCGGCGCCGCCGAGCCCGCCGCCGCCCAACGCCAGGCCCCCGGGGCCCATCCGTCGGCCGCGGACGTCGGTGACTTGGTCGGGATCCAGTCGGGCACCGCGTCGAAAGCGCACGGTGCCTCTTTACCTTCCATCGCGAGCTCAGAAACGCAGGCCTGAGCGATGGTGGTCAGCGCAGATGCCCGCTCAGCGAGCGCTGTGCGAGCCTGATCACCCAAATGCCTGCCAGCAGGCAGTAGAGGATGGAAGGGAAGGCGAGCCCGAAGATGGCGAGCAGCGTCAGGCGCTGATCCTCGTACGCGACGAGCGCCCGGATCGCGGGACTCGTGGCGTAGCCGACGGCGAGCGACGCTGCGGCGTGGAGGACCGCCTTCGCCATCTCCTGCGGCGCCAGCTGCGGAAACCGCACGTCGATCCACAGCGCGATCGCGCCCGCGCCGAGTCCGATCAGACCGGTGACGATGCCAGCGTTCAAGGCCGCAGTTGGACGAGCATACCCGCGTCATCGGCGGAGTCGGCGCCGGGCTAAATCTGGATTGATGCGTGGGCCCGCCGCCGCCGCGGGCCCACGCGAGCGCGTCCCTAGCGGACGCGTAGCCGCAGCGTGGCCGACTGGTACCCGCTCTTCGTTGCGCGGAAGACGATCATCCCTCGCTTCGTTGCGCGGACGCGGAAGGTGACGACCCCGCGCCGGTTGGTCCGGGCCGCCATCCGCCGCGCGCCGGCTCCCGAGAGGCGCACGGCCGCGCCGACGATCGGGCGATTGGCCGCGGTCAAGACGGTGACGCTCATCCGCCGCAGCGTCCGGCGCGCAGGCTTGCCGCGCACCTTCAAGCGCATCTTCTTGACGACGCCGATCCGCTGCGTCGGGCTCCAGTCGCCGACGTTGCGTCCTTCGTCCACCGCGGCGACGCGCCAGTAGATCGGATCGCCCCCGGCGTACGCCGCCTGACGGAGCGTCGGGGCGTAGTTCGTGTTGTCCGTTGCGACTCTCTCCACGAGACGCGCGAAGTCCGGCCTCGTAGAGATCTCGACCTGGTAGCTCTTCGGCCCCGGTTTCGGATCCCAGAGCAGCAGCGGATATTTCTTCGAGGCGTCGGAGCGCACGCCCGTCGGCTCCGCGATCGTGCGTGTGAAGACCTGCGTCGACGAGTACGGCCCCGCCACCGTCCCGAAGGGCTGGCGCGGGTAGTTCGCCCGCACCTTCCAGCGGAACACCCCCGTCCCGTACATCAGCACGGGAGTCACGGCGGCGGTCCGCATGCCGGTCAAGTCCGCCTGCGTGCCGTCGGGCAGGTCGGCGTGCAGGTCATACGAGACCGCACCCGAGATGGCGTCCCACGTCCAGGTTGGGATGTAGTCACCGCGCGTGGGATTCGTGGGACTCGGCTGCGGCGTCTCCAAGCGCTTCTGGAACGTTCCGGTCGCCGACCAGGTGAGACCGATCAGGTTCTCGTCGTCCGCCCGGACGCGCCAGTAGAGCACGGTGTCAGCCGCGTAGGTCGTATTGCTCGTGTACGCCGTCGAGTTGGTAACGACGTCCTCGAGCGGGTCTCCGAACCGGTCGTCCTGCGACACCTGGACGCGGTACCGTCGCGCGCCCTCAACCGAGGTCCAACGGAACGTCGGGTGACCCGTGATGTCAGAGCCCAGTGCCGGTTCGAGGCGGCTTGGCGGTGTTGATCGCTTCTCGAACGTCTGTGGAGCCGCCAGCAACGGCACCCCGGCCGCTTGGCCGCCGTTCGCCTGGTTCGCGGGTAGGACAGCCCAGAAGTAGGACGTCGTCTCATCGGGGTAGGTCGTCGGCCGGAACAGGTTCCTCGGCGAGTACGCGGGGAGCTGCGTGAAGCCGTAGTCGACGATGTTGCTGAACTGGGCATCCTTGGCGACGAGCACGAAGTAGCTTGCCTTCCCTGCGAGCGGCTTCCACGTAAAGAACGGCGTGCGGGGCGTGAACGTCCCCGTCGCCGGAACGAGGTAGTCGCCAGCGCCGAGGTAACCCGACGTACACGGCTCGCTGCACGCTCCTCCGGCTGGAGCGCCGAGCCACGTGAACGCGGGCGCCGGCCCGGGCGTCGCCTTGCCGTGGCCTTTGACGACGTACGTGTAGTCGCCGTAGACGTCGTCACCGCTCGCGTCGCGATCAGTCCGTGCACGCACGCGGGCGCAGTAGGACCCTCCGACGATGAGCGACGGTACTTCGGTCGCAACCGTCGTCGGGTCTTGGTACGGCCTTTGACCGTTCCAGCCGGAACCGAGCGGCGCCCAGGCGTTCACGCTCGTTTTCACGACCCAATGACTTGTCGTCGAGGTCCAGTTGCAGTCAGCCGGGGTCGGAGCCGCCGGAGCAACCTCGACCTGATAGCTGGCCGCGCCCGGGACCGGGTCCCACGTCAGCATCGGAACGTGCGTCTCGTAGGACTCCGGCGTCCCGGGCTCCACGTCGCTGCCAGGATCGATCACGTTGTCGCGCATACGGAGGTTCTTGATGCTCACGTCCGCCACCGGCGGGACCTTGTCGAAGCGCTTGTCGAAGACTTCTCCGTAGTTCCACTCGCCGGGGTTTTCGTCGACGTCGATCGCTCGGATGCGCCAGTAGTAGCGGTTGTCCTTGAGGACGACCCTCGGCGAGTAGAGCGTGCCGATCGTCGTCCCGGCGCAGCACACCTTCGAACCGGGCGCGAAGTCCTGGGAGGTGTTGACCTCGACCTCGTACCGTGCGGCACCCGGAACCGGATCCCACGCGAACTGCGGGTCGAAGACCTCCGGCGCGGCGACGAGGTCGATGACTCGAACGGCGGTCCTCGTCGGCCAAGCCCAGACGAACGACGACACGGCTGACGGCGTCCCAGGATTACCCTGGGCGTCTACCGGCGTCACGCCCCAGTAGTACGTCCCGGAGGGAAGCACGCCGGCTCGCGTGAATGTCGTCGCGTACGTCTCCACCGGCTTGCCGCCGATGACCGTCGCGAGGCGCGGGTCCGCCGCAATCGTGACGAGGTACTTCGAGGCGCGGTCGACCGGCGACCAGGCGAGCTTCAGAGGCGTCGTCGGAAAAGAGACCGGCGTTCCGCCGATCGGCGACAGCGGCCGCGGCGCGGACAAAGACTTGGTGAACGCTCTCGGGGCGGTCCAGCTCGAGACTTGTCCTTTCTCCGTGGCCGCCCGCACGCGCCACCAGTACGTCCGGTCCGGCAGCGACTTCTTCAGCGTCGCACGGGTGTTCTTCGTGAAGAAGCGGTCGTAGCCACGTCCAAGCACGGGCGCGTTCATGCCCGCATCCGCCGCGATCTGGAACTCGTACTGCGCGGCCCCCTTGACAGGTGCCCAGCCGAACCACGGCACGCCGTCGCTGCGCAGTCCCGCGGCGGGCGCGACGAGCGAAGGTGTCTTCAGGATGGCCTTGGCGGCGGTTGCCCCGACGGGGCACATGATCACCGCAGCCGCGAGACAGGCTCCGGCCACCGCCGCCGGACGACCTGAAGCTCGCAGCCGCGGGAGGAGGCGAGGCGTTTGCCCGGCATACGACGCGTACTCCGGGAACTCATCGGCCAGCGCGCGCTCCTCGAGTCGCATCCGCACGGCCTGCGCCGCCACGAATGCCACGGCGACGCCAAGGTTGCGCGCCGTCGAAGACGCGATCAGAAGACCGGCCATGGCGCCGAACTCGCCGAGATACACCGGGTGGCGAACGAGCCGGTACGGGCCGCGGGTGACGAGGCCGCGAGCCTCGGGAAGCAGCCCGAAGCAGCGCCCAAGCGTCACGAACGAGACGAGTAGCCAACCCCACGCGGCCAGGGCCACGACGTCGCCGATGACGACGAGCGTGGTCGACGAGGCATCCGACGGCCGTTCCAGAAGCACGACCGCTGCGAGCGCGACGGCGCACGCAACGAACGCGATCGGCTCACGCGAGTTGCGCCTGGGCGGCCGGCGCATGAAGACGCAGACGCTGACCGCGAAGAGAACTGCGGTCCGGAGCCCGACGAAACCAGCGATGCTCCACCCTCGAACCGAGGGATCGGCGAACGCATCGGCCCACGCCGCGACCGAGGCGGCCACGCCGCCGATCGCCATGACAAGGAAAATTCCGGTGACGACCCACCTACTCATGAATCAACCTCCAAAGGCCTCGAGGAACGAAAAGACCGCCGGCCCGAGGAGCACCACGAACATGGCGGGAAAAATCAGGAAAACGAGCGGGAAAAGCATCTTGATCGGCGCCTTCTGCGCTCGTTCCTCCGCGGCTTGGCGCCGACGCTTGCGCATGTCGACGGCGAGGTCGCGCATGATCTGGCCGATCGACACGCCGAGCGTCTCGCCCTGGAGGACCGAGCGAACGAACGACCGCATGAGCGGCGTGTCGGAACGGTCGACAAGGTTTCTGAGGGCCTCGTTGGTGGAGAGGCCCATGCTCTGCTCCTGAAGCGTCAGACGCAGCTCATCTCCGAGCGGGCCGGTGAACCGCTCGGCCGCGAGCTGGAGCGAGCCGGTGAAGCCGAGGCCCGCTTCGACCGTGACGACGAGCAGGTCGATGAGGTTCGGCAGCTCGTAGTCGATCTTCGCCGACCGCTCGCGCGTGCGCCGCTGCACGATCATCATCGGGGCCCTCCACCCCATGAGGAGCGCGATCAGCGTCCCGACGACCGCGAGCAACCCTCCGAAGCCCGCGGTTGACGTCAGCCAGATCCAAGCGGCCGGCGCGCAGAGCGCGGAGAGGATCCGGTAACCCAGAAACTTCCGGGGCGCGAGCCCATAGATGCCCGCAGCGACGAGCGAGCGTCGGAGTGACGCCTCGCGGAACCCTCCAAACCGGCCCGCGACGCCGCCCACGCTCGTCGCGAGCCGGTCAAGCGCAGTCCGCGCGGCGCTCGCGCCTCCGTTTTCGCCGGGCCTCGACGCGAAGCCGTAGGAGCCGATTCGGCCGAGCGTCTCGGACGCGCGGAGCCTTGGCATGACCGCCGCGCGCGCCACGAGAGCGGCTGAGGCGCCGGCGAGTACGAAAACCATCAGAAGTAGCAGCAGCACGACGCCTCCTAGACCTTGATGTTCACGATTCGCTTGATCACGAGCGACCCGGTGACGACCATCGAGGCGGCGAGGATCAAGAGGACTCGACCACCGGTCGTGGTGAAGAGCGGCGTTGTGTAGGCCGGGTTGATGACCGAGATCACGAACAGGAGCCCAACCGGCAGGGCCGACACGATCCAGCGCGACATTCGCCCCTGGGCCGTCAGGGTCTGAACCATCCGCCTGAGCTCGAAGCGCTCGCGGATCGTCTCGGTGACGCGTTCGAGGACCTCAGCCATGTTGCCGCCGGTCTGCCGCTGCAAAGAGGCGACGAGAGCGACCTGGTCGAGGTCATCGTTGGCCATCCGCTTGACGACCGCGCGAATCGCCTCTTCGAGCGGGACGCCGAGCTGCTCGTCCGCAACGACTCGACGGAACTCGGTCCGCGAGGGCTCGTCTGCGTCGTCGATGACGACGGAGAGCGCGCCGACGAAGCTGTGGCCGGCACGGAGGGCCGATGCGAGCACTTGCAAGTTGTCGGGAAGTTGCTCGCTGAAAGCCTTCCGCCTCCCCTCAAGCTTCCGAAAGATCAGAGCGCGCACAACGAACGGGACGGCCAGGCCCGCGATCGCGAAGAGCGGGGACCCAAAGAGGATGACGGGGAGCCACATCACGGCCAAGGTGGCCGCGAGCGTCCACAACGCGATCCGAACCGCGGACATGCGAATCTCGGCCAGCTCAAGCGTCTCCTTGAACCGGGCCCACCACTTCGTCGACTCGAGCGAGCGCTCCGCGCCGACGAGGACGCGGCTCCCGACGCGTCCAGGCGCCTCCTCAGCGTCGACCGTGGACGTCCGCATGGACACGAACTCGGCCATCCGCGCTCGGAGCGTGCGCCGGCGAGGTACGAGGATCGAGAATACGGTGAACGCGAGCAGCCCCGCAATGAGCAGCGTGACGACGAGCATCGTGAGCGGGGACTGCAAGATCCGGCCGGCGACGGACGGGTGGTATGCCCCGGATGCCGACCGCCCGGTTCGCGGCGTTGTGTAGCCGCTGACGGCGAGTCCCTGAATTCCCTTCACTCGGACGGCGACGCGAACGGTTCGATTCGGGCCCGCCGTCGAGCGATACGTGAGGACGTACTCGTTCGCGAGCCGCGCCCCGAGCTGGCCGTAAACGCGCGCGAGGTCCGCGGACGACGACGCCTCGGCATAGGCCCCGGAGGTCTTGGTGCCGAGGTTCCTGAGCGGAGCCGACGTGAATTGCGGCGAGCGAATCCCGACGGTGAAGACTCGAACTCGCGCCTTCCCGGCCTCTGCGGCTACGGCCGCGGCGCTCGTCGCGCTCCCGGTATCCGCTCCGTCAGAGAGCACGATGATCGTTCCGATCGAGACGTCCGACTCGTCGAGAAGTGCCAATGCGGTGTCGACGCTGTCGTAGAGATGGGTGCCGCCGGCGAGGCGCGGCGGGCTGGCGAGCGCGTCCTCGATGGCGTCGTCGTCGGTCGTCAGGGGAAGGAGCACGGATGCGCGCCGGTTGAACGCGACGATCCCCAAGTGCTGGGTGGCGGGCCGGCGCTCTGCGAAGACCCGGGCCGCCGCCGTCGCGTGGCGAATTGCCCGGCCGCGCATGCTGTTGCTCGCGTCGATGACGAGAACGACGCCGGAATCCTCCGCGCTGTTCGACCCGGCCGCCGTGAGGGACACGTCGGCAACGGGCTCGCCGTTCTCGAGCACCTGAACGTCCCGCTCTCCAAGCGACCGCTTTCCCGGAAGCGTCAACACAAACGCGCGGTTCGGGAAGTCGCCCCGTCCGGCCTCGACCAGGCGAGCTTGGTCGCCGGCCGTCGCCGAGGGCGCAAGCCAGGCGACCGCAGCGACTGCGAGTGCCGTGAGCGTCTGCTTCGGGATGATTCTCATCGGGCAGCCCCTCGTCCGAAGTCGGGCGCGGCACCGTTGCCACTGAAGAGGCTGACCGGCAAGACGACTCCCCGCTTCTCGAACTTGTGCAGGAAGGACGGACGCAGCCCGGTCGGCTCGAGCGCGCCGATCACGATGCGATCGGGCGTCACGCGTTCGACCTTGAACTCGAAGATGTCCTGGAGCGTGATCACGTCCGACTCCATCCGCTGGACCTCGGTAACGGCGGTGACGCGCCGGGAGCCGTCTTCGAGGCGCTCGAGGTGGACGATCATGTCGAGGGCCGAAGCAACCTGGCTACGGATCGCCCGCACGGGCAGGTCGTAGCCCGTCATCAGGACCATCGTCTCGATCCGGGCCAGCGCGTCCCGAGGAGCGTTGGCGTGGATCGTGCTGAGCGACCCGTCGTGGCCCGTGTTCATCGCCTGGAGCATGTCCAGGGCCTCTGCGCCACGGACCTCGCCGACGATGATCCGGTCGGGGCGCATGCGCAGCGAGTTCCGGACGAGCGTCCGGATCGGAATCTCGCCCTCCCCCTCGATGTTCTTCGGCCGCGCCTCGAGCCTCAACACGTGGCGCTGGTTGAGCCTCAGCTCGGCGGCGTCCTCGATCGTCACGATGCGGTCGGTCTCCGGGATGGCCGTCGAAAGAGCGTTCAGCAGCGTCGTCTTGCCCGAGCCGGTGCCGCCGGAGATGAGGATGTTGAGTTCCGCTTGGATGCAGCGCTGCAGGAACTCGACTGTCTCGGTGCTCAGCGTCCCGAGCTTGATCATGTCGTCCATGGTCAAGCGCTTCTTGCTGAACTTGCGGATCGTGACGATCGGCCCGCTCAGCGAGAGCGGCGGGATCACGGCGTTGACGCGGCTGCCGTCGGGAAGCCGGGCGTCGACGAGCGGCGTCGCCTCGTCGATCCGCCTGCCCACCTGCGCCACGATCTTGTTGATGATCCGACGCAGGTGCGACTCGTCGGTGAAGCGGACGGTCGTCTCGGACAGGCGCCCCTGGCGCTCGACCCAGACCTCGAACGGCCCGTTGACCATGACCTCGGTGATGCTGTCGTCGGCCAGGAGCCGCTCGAGCGGGCCGTGGCCCAGGATGTCATCGGCGATCTCTGCGGCGAGGCGGTCGCGGTCGTCTCTCGACAACCCCGCCTCTGTGCCGAGCTGCGCCGTGATGTCGGCCGTCACGCGCTCGCGGAGCCCGTTCGGGTCCATATTCGTGTTGAAGAGCTGCGGACCGAGCTCGCCGATCACGGCAAGGTGGATCCGGTTCTTCAGCTCGGCGAAAGGATCCGCACCGCGTGAAGGCGCGACGGCGGGCCGCGCGGCAGACAGTCGCTCGTGAAGGTCCATTACTTCTTCCTCCTCAGAAGGCTTCGCCGCCCATTGGTGGAGGGCGCCGTTTCGCCGGCGAGGTAGTTCTCGGCCAGCGACCGGAACGCGCGCGCCGCTTCAGACCGGCCTCTCGCCGCTACGACGGGGGTCCCTTCGTTCACGGAGACCGGGATCTCCCGGTCGCTCGGCACGAGAATGTCCGGTTTCGTCCCGATGATCGCCGCGACCTCGTCGGCGCTGATCCCCACGCGGCTGTCGGCTCGGTTCAGGAGTACCTGAACGCGGTCGCGCTCGTACCCCATCAACTCGAGCGTCTCGAGCCCGAGCTTCGTGTTCTTCAGCGACAGCGAGTCGAGCATCCCCACCATGCACACGTGTGAGGAGCTGTCGATCGACGCGATCACCTCGGGTGTGAAGCCAGGTGGGGTGTCCACCACGACGAAGTCGTTCGCCGCGCGAAGCGAGGCGTAGACACTGCGGAGGAACTCGACCGTGATCGCAGTCGCCTGGTCCGGCCGCGTGGGCGCCATGAGAACGCGCACACCGGATGAGTGCTCGACGAGGTAGCCCTCGACCTTCTCGGCGTCCAGCGAGCCGCCGGCCTTGACGAGGTCGTAGATCGTTCGCTGTGGCGAGAGCCCCAGCGCCAGCCCGACATCACCGAACTGAAGATCGAGATCGACAATCGTAACCTTGTGGTCGTCCTGCGCCAGGCTGACGCCGAGATTGCACGAGGTGAGCGTCTTGCCGGTGCCGCCCTTCGGGCCGAGCACGCAGATCATCGGCGCGAGTGCGACTCCCGTCGCGGCAGATGAACCGTGCTTGCGCGCTACGGCCTTCTCGAGCGCGAAGAGGACGTTCCCGGGTGTCTCCGGCAACGTGATGATGTCATCTGCCCCCGCCTCGAACACGCGCCGCACGAACCCGTTCGGCGAGCTCTCGCAGAGCACGACGACCGGGCGGTCGGCCCGTTGCTTGACGACGCCGTCGATGAAGACGAGTGTGCGCTCCGAGTAGCCGCCGCACGCGACCACGACGAGGTCGATCGCGGTCTCCTGGAGTGCGGTCCAGCTCTCCTCCAGACCGTCGACGAGTGCGACGACTTGGATATCGGAGCCCTCCGGAAGCGCCGTCTGGACGGTCTCCCGGTCGACTCCTGCATCGAGCGCAATGAGTGTCTTGACGCGCTCGCTCATCTCCGGCCGCCCAGGAGTTTCCGAACGTTGCCGTAGACGGTCACAGGCTTGACGCCGGTCAGCACGCTCTCGGCGGTCACGACACCCGGCTTGGTCGGCGGTGCGCCTGCCCGCGGCCGCAACACCAGCCAGACCTTGCCGTTGTCGACCGCCCAGGCGATCTCCGCCGCCTGATCGCGGTTGACGCGAAGGATCACGTTCGCCGTCTGGTTCGCTACGCCGACGCCGGCAGCGCTAGTCGCTGGAGCGTCCAGGACAAGCGCGTTCTGCATCATCACCTTGATGACCGGCCGTCCCTGCCCTCCGCTGGTGTTCCCGAGGACGTTGAATCCCGCGAAGACGTCAACGCGGTCGCCCGCCTCGACTCTTCCGACCATGCCGCGGGCCGAGTCGAGCGGGACGCCGATGGCGCGGCTCTTGCCGGCAAGCTTCGCCCCGATCGCATCCGTCGTCGTACCGAAGTCCGCGACCGTCAGCTGCTGCCCGGGGTAGATGTCCTCGACCGCGATGCGGCCGCGAAGCGTGGCGGGGTCGGTGATCGCACCGTCCTTCACCTGGCTTCTCGGCGCCTCGTCGGACTGGAAGAGCTTCCTCAGGCCGACCACGTCACCCGGCATGCCCTTTTCGATCAGCGTCTTGGCGACCAGGACCGTGACCGGCTCGCTGTCAGCGTTGACGCTGCTCCGATACTGGTTCAGATACAGGACCAGGACGACCGCTGCCAACACGGCGGCGACTCCCCCCAGGGCGACTGTTCCTCCCCGGGTCGACAACATCTTCTGTACGTATTGCATTTGTGACCTCCCTCCCTATTCCGTCAGCACGGCAATGCAGCTTCCGAAGCTGTTGAAATCGCACGTCTGCGTGCTGCCGCCGCCGTTGTTGAGTCCGTAGATGTATTTGATGAAGTGGCCGACGATGTTCCCGGCGTCCCCTCCGGGGATCGGGTCGTCGCCGTTGCCCTCACATGGGTTCTTGAAGCCGGAGCCGCTCGCCGTCCAGCCGGTGACGTAGAAAGTGCCGAGCTTCGTGACCGGGACGGTGCCACTGCCGGAGCCGCTGAACGACCCGAAGGGCGTAATGAAGACATTGAGCACACGCGGGTCGCCGGCCGGGATGTTGGGAAATTGGCTCCAGTTGTTCGGCGACGTGCAGGTCGCTGGCTTCTCGTCGCCGAGGATGCGGAGGTTCAGCCCGCGCGGCACCTGATTCGTCGAACTGCCGGTCTGGACGGCGACGCAGCTCCACGGCTCCGCACTGCTCCACAGGGTCGACGCCGTTGCGGGACAGGGCGTGCCGTTGTTCACCGTGTAATCCGGCTCGCAGCCATAGGCGAGCTCCTCGTACAAATTGGTCTTGCTGATCGGGCTGCCCGGGAAGTTCGGGGGCTCGCAGTCGAGCGACTGGTTGCGGCTACCGCCGACGACGCGAAGCGTGACGACCGGGTCGTTCACGTCCTGAGCGTTCTGGAGATTCGGTGTCAGCCCCACCTTGACGACGAGCTGGTGGGTCGTGTCGCGCTCGAATGAGTTGGCCCAGAAGAGGCCGTTCTCCCAGACCTGCGCGAGCTTGATCGGCCCCGACCGGTCGTCCATATTGCTGAACACCCGCTGGACAACGCCGAACGTCCCCTTGCAGGGGTTCGAGCCAGTCGCCCTGCAGGTCCCAAGCCCCGTGATCGTGCCGCTCTTCTCCTCCCACTTCACCTCGACCGTGACCGGACCCTCGTTGGGATCGATCGAAAAGAACTTCGCGCCGGTCGACGTCCAGCGCCCGCTCGTCGCGTCGTAGTCGAGCGACTTTGTCGCCCCGTCGACTGTTGCCGTGACCTCGGTCGCCGTCGTCGGCAAGCCGCCGAAGTCGACCACTGCACTGACACCGATCGTGCACGTAGCGGTCGCGGAGCTGAAGTAGGGATCCGCGCAGGTACCCGGGATGAGCGTGACGTCGCGTGCAAGCGGCGGGTTCGGCTGGGCGCCGCTGCCGGCGCTCGACCAGCCGCGGATGTAGACGATCCCGTCGGGCGAGCCCGCGTCGTAGCAGTCGACCAGGAAATCCCCGCAGGTGGTCGAGGCTGCGCTCCCGCTGAGGGCGATCCTGACCCCGACCTGCGAGGACGGGATCGAAACGGAGACCGGCGCAGCCGAGTTGTCCCAGATCGAGAGCCCGTTCGCCGAACCGGTGTTCGTCAGTGGCGTTGTCGCCAGCACGGCGCCGGTCTCCTCGTTGACGAAGATCGCCTTCGCCTGGTTCGGATCCACGTCCGGTACGGCGATCGGTAGCGCGCCGCCGCCTAGGTAGCTCAGCGCCTGGATCTGTACGCGCGCATGCGCGTTGATCGCGGGAACGGCGCTGAAGAGTCCCGGAATGCGGAAGAACAGCGGAAGATCCGCCTCGGTGATCTTGACGTCGACCATCTTCGTCGCGCAGGGGCCGCCGCCGTCGCTGTAGTTGGAGCCGCCCTCATTCCAGTACTGGGTCGAATTGATGAGGACGTGGACGTTGGTCGGGTCGGTGGGCGGGACCTGAGTGTTGTAGGGAGCGGCGGCATTCGGGTCGCCGGCGTACTTCCGCGCCGTTGTCTCAACCGTCGCGTCCGAGCAGGGGATCGTGAAGACGCCGCCGCCGGCCAGCGCACCGGCGTCCGCCTGCAACTGGAGGTGGCGCTTGTGCTCGAACCAGTGGCCGACGTCGACCACGAACACGAGGAACAGAATCAGCACGGGCAACCACAGCGCGAACCACGGAAGCACCGCGCCGCGCTCGGAGCCGAGCGTTCCACCGATCGAGTTGAGCGACGTCACGCGCAACCCGCTCCGTAATTCGTCGGCTTCGCCTCGAGCCGCATCGTCGCCGCACCGCTGATATCGGTCTGGGTAACGCTGAGCCGCTGCGCGATCAGGGCCAGCCACTTGTATGTGGCCGTAACCGTGACGCGCACGGGGTCGCCGACATTTGAGGTTCCCGCGGGGAATTCGACGCAGACGCGGACGGGGTCGGCAACCGACGCGGTCCCGCCGTTCCGCAGCTCCGGCGTAGTCGCCTGGCTCCGGATGTACTCCTGCAGGGTTCCGGCCGAGGCGGGGTTCTTGTTGACGACCGCCCAGCGCGCGCCCTCGTTTGCGAGGTGCGTCTCGTCGATCCAGTAGTTGAAGGCCTTCCCGAAGTCGAGCATGCCGAAGAGCATCAGCGCAAGGACGGGGAGGATCAGCGCGAATTCCACGAGCGCAACCCCGTCGTCGGAGCGGGCCCTGCGAACGACCCGCCAGGCCATGGCACGGTGCTCAGGCACCGGCAAATCCCGCCGCGGCCTCCGAAAGGAAATCGGCGACGGTCGTGCCGATCGTTTCGACGGCGCCGATCGTCACGAGGGCGACGAACATCAGGATGAGCGTGTACTCGACGAGGGTTTGCCCGCTCTCGTCCGTGTGAGCGCGGTGCCAACTGATCCTGATCATTTGTCCCCTCCCTTCTGCCGTTGAAGGGCGCTTCCCAGTTCCATCCCGGGGGCGCCGATTTCCTTCGCCTTTGTGTGGCCGCCGCCCCCGCCCCGACAGGTCGAGGCGGAGGCGGCGGTCGCGTTGCAATGAACGCGCGTAAATCGCTTGCGCGATTTAGAGCGCGGCCGTGATCTCGTCGAGCTTGGCGACGACGCCCTGGCCGAGCAGCTCCAGCGATCCGATCGCCACAACAGCGACGAGCGCCAGGATCAGCGCGTACTCCACGAGCGCCTGGCCCTCCTCGCGGTCGCGATGTGTTGCGACCCACGTCTGCAGTCCGATGTACATCCGCAGCATTCCCCTCTTCACCCCCTCTCAGCTCTTCCGCGCCCGCCGAAGGGGGGCGCCTTCCACTTCCCAATGGCCGAAGCCATCTGCTAGCGACGATAAGTCGGAAGTGGCGGCATCTGGACCCGCCGGGGGGCTGGTCCGACTAGACCTTGCGACGGTGTGGTGCGCAGCGCCGGCCGTGAGAGTGAGCGCCATGGGGAGGTCGTTCGAAACGGCGGTTGTGCGCGGCGGCGGAACGCTCGTCTGCGAA
>Ga0126306_10000505_pt1 | contig 18246 bp, 17 predicted proteins | sample Plot27_FD_92592 | JGI IMG/M metagenome (GOLD analysis project Ga0126306, IMG submission 92592) | Serpentine soil microbial communities from UC McLaughlin Reserve, CA, USA - Plot27 | ecosystem: Environmental > Terrestrial > Soil > Grasslands | place: USA: UC McLaughlin Reserve, Lake County...
GCCGTAGTGGACGAACATCGCCTGGATGCCCGCCGGCGTGCACGGCACCGGCCCGGGCTCCTGGAGGACGAGCCGGCCCAGGTTGACCGGGTGGAGGCCGTCGGCGTCCTTGGCCGGGTCGAGTCGGGCCAGCGCCTCGCCGGGCTCGAACCCCTCGGGGACCGGGAGCTGCAGGATGTAGGCGTCCACGGTCGGGTCGGCGTTGAGGTCGTCGACCGCGGCCAGCAGGTCGGCCTGCCCGGCGTCGCCGGGGATGCGGACGTCGCGGCTGACGATGCCGACCGCCTCGCACATCTCGTGCTTCTTGCGGACGTAGCCGGCCGAGGCGGCGTCGTCGCCCACCAGGATCGTGCCGAGCCCGACGCTCCTGCCCCTCCGGGCCAGGGCCTCCACGCGCTTGGCCACGTCGGCCAGCACGGCCTCGGCGACCGGGCCGCCGGCCAGCAGCTGTGCGGTCATGGGCAGTCCTCCTGCGCGTCGGTGCGGGCACCGACCGTACCGGGGCGCACGCCCGCCGACGCGGGCTTTGCCCTCCCCGGCCAGGCAGGCGCGATCACGGGTTCTTACGGTGCGTGCGGGCGTGCCACCATTCCGTCGTGGTGGCCGTCGTGAGCTCCGACGATCCCGGTGAGGCGCACGAGGTCGTCGGCGTCGGGGCCCGGACCGGCGCGTGGGCCACGTTCGCCCCGATCGAGGACGACGACCGCCTCCCCGACTACGAGGACGACGGGCGGAGTAGCCCGCGAGGCACCGGTAGCTTGCCGGGATGACCATCGACGACAACGACGACCTCGCCGGGCTCCAGCGGGCGGGCCGCGCCGTCGCCGAGGCCCGCGACGCCATGCTCGCCGCCGTGGGGCCGGGCGTGACGACGGGCCAGCTCGACGCCATCGGGCGCGAGGTCCTCGCCCGCCACGGGGCCGACCCGGCGCCGCCCACCGTCGGCTTCCCCGCCGCCACCTGCGTGAGCCTGAACGACGAGGCCGCCCACGGCATCCCGTCGATGTTCCGCCGCCTCAGGGCCGGCGACCTGGTCAACGTCGACGTGTCCGCCCGGCTCGACGGCTACTGGGCCGACACCGGCGCCAGCGCCCCGGTCGGCGAGGTCACGCCGATCGCCCGGCGCCTCCTGGAGGCCACCCGCCTGGCCAACACCGACGCCGTCGGCGCCGCCCGCGCCGGGCAGCCGCTGCGGTCGATCGGCCGGGCCGTCCAGCGCCGGGCCCGCCGCCACGGCTTCTCGGTCGTGGCCAACCTGTGCGGCCACGGCACCGGCGGCAACCTGTGGGAGCCACCCAGCGTCCCCGGCGTCGAGGACCCGGACGACCCCACGGTCCTGTGGGAGGGCCTCGTGCTCGCCGTCGAGCCCTTCCTCGCCACCGGCGCCACCCACGCCTTCGAGGCCGACGACGGCTGGACCCTCACCACCCCCGGCCATCTCAGCGCCCAGTACGAGCACACCATCGTCGTCACCACGGGCACCCCGTTGGTCCTCACCGCCTCCTGACCCCGCGACCGACGCCGGCGACCCGGCCTGGCCTTCGCCGGACTCAGCCCTGAGGACCTGCGACGGGCCTCGCTCAGTGGAGGAAGTGGCGTTCGCCGGTGAAGATCATGGCGAGGTCGAGCTCGTTGGCGCGGGCGATGTTCCTCTCGTCGCCGACGGAGCCGCCGGGCTGGATGACGACGGCGACGCCGGCGGCCGCGGCGGCCTCGATGCCGTCGGGGAAGGGGTAGAACGCGTCGCTGGCGCAGGCGCCGCCCGCGGCCCGGCCGGCGGCCTTCGAGGCGGCCAGCTCGGCCGACTCCACCCGGTTCTGCTGGCCGGCGCCGATGCCCCAGGCGGCGCCGCCCCGGGCCAGCACGATGGCGTTGGACTTCACCCAGCCGCACACGCGCCAGGCCAGCTCGGCGTCGGCCCACTCGGTCTCGGTCGGCCGGCGTTCCGTCACGACCCGCCAGTCCACCCGGCCGGCGACGAACGACGGTGGGTCCTGCACCAGGAGGCCGCCCGTGATCGGGCGCACGTGCCAACGGTCGCGCCCGGGCGGAGCGGCCTCGACCAGCCGGGTGTTCTTCCGCTTGCCCCGGAGCGCCTCGATCGTGCCGGGGGCGTAGCCCCCGGCGATGACCACGTCGGCCTGGGCGGCGTCGACCATGCGCTCGGCGGTGGCCAGGTCCAGCTCGCTGGGGATGGCCACGATCCCGCCGAAGGCGGACCGCTCGTCGCACTCGAATGCCAGCTGGTACGCCTCGGCCGTGGTGGCGGCGATCGCCGCCCCGCACGGGTTGGCGTGCTTCACGATGACGGCCGCCGGCATGCCGAACGCGGCGCGGAGGTCGTGGGCCTGGAGCCAGGCGGCGTCGGCGTCCCACAGGTTGAGGTAGCTGAGGGCGAGGCCGCCGTGCTGGGTGAACGAGGACCACCAGGGCGCACCGTCCCCGGCGTCGGCCGATGCGGAGGCCGAGCTTCCCAGCCCGGCCGTGACGCGGTAGAGGGCCGCCCGCTGGTGCGGGTTCTCGCCGTAGCGGAGCGCCAGCGGCTCCCGCACCGCCGCCACGTGGACGGACGGCGGCAGGTCGTCGGCCTCGGGGCCGGTCCGGTCGAACCAGTCGACGATGGCGGCGTCGTAGGCGGCGGTCCGGGCGAAGGCGGCACGGGCCAGCGACCGCCGGGTGGCGTCGGACAGCCCGTCCTTGGCCCGCAGCTCCTCGAGGACCGGCTCATAGGCGGACGGGTCGACGACCACCGCAACCTGCACGTGGTTCTTGGCCGCGGCGCGGATCATGGCCGGCCCGCCGATGTCGATCAGCTCCTCGGCGGCGCTGGCCCCGTGCGTGAAGTCGGCCGGGTCGCTCCCGAACGGGTAGAGGTTGGCCACGACGAGGTCGAAGGGCTCGATGCCCTGGGCGTCCATGTCGGCCCGGTGGGCGGGGTCGGACCGGTCGGCGAGGATGCCGCCGTGCACCTTGGGGTGCAGGGTCATGACCCGGTGCCCGAGGATCGCCGGGAAGCCGGTCAGCTCGGCCACGTCGGTGACGGCGACGCCGGCCTCGCGCACGGCGGCCGCGGTCCCGCCGGAGGACACGAGGTCCCACCCGAGCGCGGAGAGACCGCGTGCGAGATCGGCGATGCCGGACTTGTCGTAGACCGAGAGCAGGGCCCTCACTGGTGACTCCTCGGGACGTGGCGGCGGGCGCGATCAGGCTACGGGGCCTGGTCGGGACGCTCCCAGCCCGGGTGACGTCCCGCGACACACGTCACAGCGAGGCGAGGAACCGGCGGATCGTCTGGGGGTAGAGCCGGCGCTCGACCTGCTTGATGCGCTCGTGCAGCGTCTCCTCGGTGTCGCCGGGGAGGACCGGCACGGCCTCCTGCGCCAGGATCGGCCCGTCGTCGACCTCGGCGGTCGCCACGTGAATGGTGGTGCCCGTCTCGGTCACGCCGGCGTCCAGCGCGGCGCGCACGGCGTGCCAGCCCTTGAACGCCGGCAGCAGGGCGGGGTGCGAGTTGAGGACGCGGCCCGGGTAGGCGTCCGGCAGCGCCGGCACGATCGTGCCGAAGCCCGCCATGGCCACCACGTCGATCTCGGCATCCTGCAGGGCCTTGACCACGCGCTCGGTGTAGGCGGCGCGATCGAAGCCGAAGCTCCACTCGGTCCGCTCGACCAGCTCGGAGCGGACCCCGGCGGCGGCGCCCACCTCGAGCGCCCGGCACGGCCGGTCCGCGAGCACCAGGGCGACGGGGATGCCGTGGGCGAGGACGGCCTCCAGCAGCGTGCCGGTCCCCGACGCGAGGACGGCGAGGCGGGGGGCGCGCATGGGGGACGAGCGTAGCCGTCGCCCGGCGAAGTCCCCGATGCTCGCGGTCCCACCAGATGCCGCCTGACGTGGGGAAACGGGTACGCCCGGTGCGACCCCGGGTCGACTAGCTTGCCCGAACGCAACGAATTCTTACTTGCCTCAGGAGGCGGGTTGTGGACTTCAGCAAGTTGACCACCGCAGACCGGGTGGTCTGCGCATCGGCGATCGTTTTCCTGATCGCCACGTTCCTGCCGTGGTATGGCGTGGAGGGCTTCAGCGAGGCCAACAACTCCGGCTGGGACTACTTCCTCACCGGCATCATCCCGCTGCTGCTCGCCGTCGTGATGGTGGCGCAGATCGCCGTGAGCCGGTTCTCGACCACCAAGCTCCCGGCCATCCCGTTGTCGTGGGGCCAGGTGCACCTCATCGCCGGCGCGCTGGCGGCCGTGCTGCTCATCCTCCGGACGATCATCGCGTCGGACGTCGAGACCTTCGCCGGCGACTTCACGCTCGAGCGCCGCTGGGGCCTCTACGTGGCCCTGCTCGCCGCCCTCGGCCTCGCCGTCGGCGGGTTCCTCAAGAGCAGGGAGCCGGAGGCCGTCAACCAGGGCTACGGCCCCGGCCAGGGCGGCTACGGCCCCCAGGGAGGTTACCCGCCGCCGCCTCCCGGTGGTGGTGGCTACCCGCCGCCGCCCCCGCCCGGTGGTGGTGGCAACTACCCGCAGCAGTTCTGAGAGGGGCGCGCGGAGAGGCACGGTTGCCTTCCCGGGCGCTGACGCGCCCGAGAGGTCGAACGACGCGGCATCCCCGCTCTTGGCGCCTTCGGCGCCGGGCCGCTGGGCCACGGCTGCGCCTGTCGGCGCAGCCTCTGAGAGGGGCGCCCGGCAGCGGCCGGGAACGACGAAGGGCCCGCAGCCGAGGCTGCGGGCCCTTCCGCGTCCGGGTGCTACAGCGAGCGCACGACCTCGACCATGAGCGTGCCGGCCTCGGTGGGGTTGAGGCCCACCTTGGCGCCGGCGTCGCGCAGGGCGTCCATCTTGGCGGCCGCCGTGCCCTTGCCGCCGGAGACGATGGCGCCGGCGTGGCCCATCTTCTTGCCGGGAGGGGCGGTCACGCCGGCGACGTACGACACGACCGGCTTGGACATCTTGGAGGCGATGAACTCGGCCGCCTCCTCCTCCGCCGAGCCGCCGATCTCGCCGATCATCATCACGGCCTGCGTCTCGGGGTCGGCCTCGAAGGCCTCCAGGCAGTCGATGAACGACGTCCCCGGCACGGGGTCGCCGCCGATGCCGACACACGTCGACACGCCGACGTCGTTGAGCTTGAGCTCGTACAGCGCCTGGTAGGTGAGGGTGCCCGAGCGGCTGACGATGCCGACCGTGGGCTGTCCCTCGACCGGCTCCTTGGCGATGTGGCCGGCGGTGATGCCGATGTTGGCCCGCCCGGGGCTGATGATGCCGGGGCAGTTGGGGCCGAGCAGGCGGACGGACGGGTAGTCGCGCCGCAGCTTGTTGAAGAACCAGGCCTCGTCCTGCGCGGGGACGCCCTCGGTGATCGCGACGATGAACTCGACGCCGCCCTCGGCCGCCTCGATCACGGCGTCCTTGACGCCCGGGGCGGGGATGAAGATGCAGCTGGCGTTGGCGCCGGTCTCGCGCACGGCGTCGGCCACCGTGGCGAAGACGGGGATTCCCTCGACGTCCGTGCCCGCCTTCTTCGGGTTCGTGCCAGCGACGACCTGCGTGCCGTACCCACGGTTCAGCAGGCCGTAGAACCGGCCCTGGCTGCCGGTGAGGCCCTGGTAGACGACCTTGGTGGTCTCGTCGACGAAGATGGCCATGGCGCCTACCTCTACTTCCCCGCCGCGGCGACGGCGGCCTCGGCGGCCTCGGTCATCGTCGGCTGCATCTGGAGCTTGTCGGACAGGTGGGGCTCGAGGATCTCGCGCCCCAGGTCGGCGTTGGTCCCGTCGAGGCGGATGACGATCGGCACGTCGATCTGGACCCGCCCGAGGGCGGTGACGATGCCGTTGGCCACCTCCTCGCCCTTGGTGATGCCGCCGAAGATGTTGATGAAGATCGAGCGGACCTTCGGGTCGTTGGTGATGACCTCGAGCGCCCCCGCCATGACCTCGGCCGAGGCACCGCCGCCGATGTCGAGGAAGTTGGCCGGCTCGCCGCCGACCTGGTTGACGATGTCGACGGTCGACATGGCCAGGCCGGCGCCGTTGGCGATCACGCCGACGAAGCCGTCCAGGCCGACGTACTGCAGGCCCTTCTCGTGCGCCAGCTCCTCGCGCTCGTCGCGGACCTGGGTGGCCTCGTACTCGGCGTAGTCCGGGTGGCGGAACGCGGAGTTGCCGTCGAGCGTGACCTTGGCGTCGAGGGCGTGGACCTCGCCGGTCGGCTTGAGGATCAGCGGGTTGATCTCCACGAGGTCGGCGTCGCCCTCGACGTACGCCGTGTACAGCTTGAGCAGGATGTCGACCGCACCCTCGGTCGCCTCCGGGTTCAGCTTGGCGGCGGCGACCCAGGCGCGGGCCCGGTCCTCGGTGAGGCCGTCGACCGGGTCGACGTGCACCTTGGCGATGGCGTCGGGGTCCTCCGCCGCCACGGCCTCGATCTCGACGCCGCCCTGGGCCGAGAGCATGCCCAGGTGCTTCTTGGCCGACCGGTCGAGGGTGAAGCTGGCGTAGTACTCCTCGGCGATGTCGGAGGCGAGCTCGATCCACACCGTCTCGACGGTGTGGCCCTTGATGTCCATGCCGAGGATGTTCCCGGCGTGGGTGCGGACCTCGTCGGCGTCGTTGGCGAGCTTGATGCCGCCGGCCTTGCCGCGACCGCCCACCTGGACCTGGGCCTTCACCACCACCGGGTAGCCGATGCGCTCGGCGGCGGCCACGGCGTCGTCCACCGTGGTCACCGCCTCGCCCGGGCTGACCGGGATGCCGAAGCGGGCGAAGAACTGCTTGCCCTGGTACTCGTACAGATCCAAGGTCGGCGCCCTCCTGTGAGGCGACGCACCCGCCGGCGGTCCGGCCGCCGGCGAGGACACGATGAGGCTGCGGGAGCAGCTGCGGAACAGCTGCGAATGGCTGCGAGGAATCGGCGGGAGAAGCGATGGAATCGGAGGCACCGATACCGGGTGGCGATACTACGGGTGTGCCAGCCACCGGCCCCAAGTCCTCCCGATGAGCCCCGTCGCCCGTAGCCAGGCCCACGCCGGACGAGCCCTCGCCGTCGCCGCCGTGGGCGTGATCCTGGCGGTCGCCCTGGCGTTCGGCGTCGCCCTCCTGGCCAACCGCGGGTCCGTCGACGTCCAGCTCGGCGACGAGACCTTCCAGGGGCAGGACGCCGAGGACGCCGCCCGCCAGATCGAGGAGGGCGGCCCGATCCTCTACGCCGACGCCGCCGGCGGTGACCGCGACATCGTCCTCCAGCACCTGGGCGGCGACGACTTCACCGAAGGGTGGCTCGCCTTCGCCGCCCGTCCCGGCGGCGCCCCCCGCTCGTGCACGGTGCGCTGGTTCCCCGGCGAGTCCGGCTCGCCGGGCGACGGGGTGTTCCGCCTGCTCGACGACTCCGGCGAGGAGACGGACGCGTGCGCCGGCGAGGAGTTCCCCGCCACCGGTGAGGGCCTCCCCCAGTACCCGGTCACCGTCCGCGACGGCCGGCTGGACGTCGACATCAACGCCGCCGACCGCGCCACGACGACGCGCTAGCCGGCGTCCCGGGGGTGGGGGGCATGGTCGTGGCCGGCGTGGGTGCCGCCCGCCTCCTCGGCCGCGGCCAACTCGTCCGCCTCGTCGAGGCGCAGCTCGACGCCCTCCGCCCGGTAGGTCGACCGGCCCACCAGGTGGGCGGCCACCGGGGTGGTGAGGAACACCAGGCCGACCACGAGGGCCAGCTTGGTGGACCCGCCGGTGACCTGGAACTCCGCCCCGACGACGATGAGCAGCAGGCCCAGCGTGGTGGCCTTGGTGGCGGCGTGCATGCGGGCGAGCGCGTCTGGGAACCGCAGGACGCCCACGCCCGCCAGCAGCGTGAGGGCCGCCCCGGCCAGCCCGAGGACACCGGCGATCAGCTCGTCCACGTCACCCCCCTCGCTCCTCGATGAAACGGGCGGCCGCCGAGGTCCCCACGAAGCCGACGAGGGCGATGACCACCATGCCGTCGAGGAACAGCGGCGAGCCGGTGCGGGCGGCGTCGAGCGCGATGGCGCTGACGAGCGTGATGACCAGCCCGTCGAGGGCGATGACCCGGTCGGCGAGCGTCGGCCCCATGACGAGGCGGGCGACGAAGCAGCCTCCGGCGACCGCCAGCAAGCTGAGGGCGGCGACGATCACGCGTCCCGCTCCCGGGAGGTCGGCGGCGGCGGCGGGACCACCAGGGCGTCGTCGGGGGCCAGCCCGGCGATCGCCTCGGGCGTCCCGAAGGCCCGGATGGCCCGCTCCTCCAGCTCGTGGATCTCGTCGCGCACGGCGTCCACCGACTCCACGTGGAGGGCGTGGACGAACAGCGTCGGCGGGTCGCGTTCGACCTCGACCGTGATCGAGCCGGGCAGCAGGCCGATGGCGTTCGCCACGATGGTCACGAGCTGGTCGGACGCCCCGCGCAGGGGGACCTCGACCACGCCCGTGTTGATGCGGTCGCGGCGGCTCACGACCTCCCGCGCCACGACGAAGCTGGCCTCGACCAGCTTCACGGCCATGTACCCGAGGAAGCGCAGGGCCGGCCAGGGCCGGAAGGCGACCCGCCCCTCGGGGTGGTAGGGGTCGGGCAGGCGCTGGACCAGCACCGCCACGAGCAGGCCGCCGGCCACGTTGGCCGGGGTCACGGTCCCCCACAGCGCCAGCCACAGGGCGACGAGCCAGGCGGTCCGCATGGGGTGCGGCACGAACGGGCGCCCTGTCGTCATCGGCCCAGCACCGCCGCCACGTAGCGCTCGGGGGCGAGGACGTCCTCGGCGGCGCGGGTGCCCAGGTCGAAGACGGGGCCGGCCCCGGCGGCCAGCGCCAGGCTGAGCACGGCCAGGGCTGCGGTGGCCCCCACCATCACGCCCGTCCGGGACGGGCGCTCGAGCGCCGCCGCCCCGCCGGCGGCGCGGCCGACCGGGTCGACGGGCGCGCCCCAGAAGGCGTTCGTCCAGATCCGGGCGATGGAGTACAGCGTGAGGAGGCTGGCCACGAGTGCGATGGCGAGGATGCCCCACTCCTCGGCGTCGGCGGCCGGTTGCAGCAGGCCGACCTTGGCCACGAAGCCCGACAGCGGGGGGATGCCGGCCAGGCTCAGCGCCGTGACCAGGAACAACCCGGCCACGGCGGGCGCACGGTGGGCGAGGCCGCCCAGCCGGGCGAGCCGTCCGGTCCCCGTCGTGTGCTCGACGAGCCCGGCGGTCAGGAACAGCGCCGCCTTCACCACGATCGTCTGGACCACGTAGTACACGGCGCCTGCCAGGCCGGCCACCGTGAACAGGCCGAGGCCGAGGACCATGTAGCCGATCTGGCTCACGACCTGGAACGAGAGCGCGCGGCGCAGGTCGGCTTGGGCGATGGCCCCGAGGACGCCGACGAGCATCGTCGCCCCCGCCACCCACAACAGCAGCGTCCCGGGCCGGGCGGCCTCCGGGACCAGCAGCGTCTGGCTCCGGATCAGCGCGTACACGCCCACCTTCGTGAGCAGGCCGGCCAGCACGGCGGTGACCGCCGCCGGGGCGGTCGGGTAGCTGTCGGGCAGCCAGAAGTAGAGGGGCACGACGGCCGCCTTGGTCCCGAAGACGACGACGAGCAGCAGGGCCATGGCGTTCTGCACGCCGCCCGGCAGCTCGGCGATGCGGCCGTGGAGGTCGGCCATGTTGACGGTGCCGGTGGCCTCGTACACGAACGCCAGCGTCATCAGGAACAGCGTCGAGGCCATCAGGCTCACGACCACGTAGGTCATGCCGGCGCGCACCTGGCGGGGACGCCCGCCCAGCGTGAGCAACACGTAGCTCGCCATCAGCGTGACCTCGAACGCCACGAACAGGTTGAACAGGTCCCCGGTCGTGAACGCCATCGCCACGCCGGCCGACAGCACCAGGTAGGCGGGATGGAAGCCGACGTGGGTGCGCTCGGCGTCCGCCTCGCCGACGGCGAAGGCGAGCACCGCCAGCAGGACCACCGAGGAGACGCACAGCATGATCGCCGCCAGCCGGTCGGCGACCAGGGCGATGCCGAGCGGCGCCGGCCAACCGCCGGCCTCGACGACCACGGGCCCGTCCGCGTCGACGCACAGCAGGAGGGCCACCGCCACACCGGCCACGACGGCCAGCGTGACGAGCCCGATCGTCCTCTGGGCCGCCCGGGACCGGCCCACCAGGATGGATGCGGCGGCCGCGACCAGCGGCAGCACGATCGGCAGGGCGACGAGCGCGCTCATCCGGAGCTCTCCGCCCCGGTCGCCCCGGGGGCCCCGGCGGTCCCGGCCGCCTCGGTGCCCCCGACGGATGCGTGGGGCTCGGCGGGGGCCCGGGTCCGGGCCTCCGTCATGACGTCGGGGTCCGCCAGGCCGCCGCCGTCGGGGTCCATGTCGCTGAGGGGGCCGCCGGTCTCCTGGTGGGGCTGGCGGCCGACGAGCCGGTCCTCGATGGCGTCCTCGACCTCGTCGTCGTGCGTGACCATCCAGCTGCGGTAGGCGAGGGCCAGCAGGAACGCCGTGACCGCGAACGTGATGACGATGCCGGTCAGCGCCATCGCCTGGGGCAGCGGGTCGGTGGTGGGGCCGCCGCCGCGGCCGGTGAAGGCCGGCCGGCCCCGGGCGCCGGCCGCGATCACGAACAGCACGTTGGCGCCGTGGCCCATGAGCCCGACGCCGATGACGATGCGGCTGAGCTGGCGCTGCAGGACCAGGTACGTCCCGACGCCGAACAGGGTGGCGGCCACGCCGGCCAGGAGGACGCTCATCCCGGCGTCCCGGGCATCACCCGTGCGCCGCGGAGGCGCTCGGGTCGCTCGCCGGCGAGGTGGCCGACCGTGACGTCCGCCTCGGCCTCGTCGCCGCCGTCGCCCTCGTCGTCCTCGACGAGCGGGTCGTCCTCGGGGTCGTCGCCGAACGCCTCGAACACCATGAGGACCAGGCCGACCACGACCAGGTAGACGCCGGCGTCGAAGATCGTGGCGGTGGTGACGTGGAGGTCCCCGAACACGGGGAGGTGCCAGTCGGCCTGGGCGCTGTGCAGGACCGGCTCGCCGATCAGCAGCGGCGCCGCCGCCGTCACAGTCGCCACCAGCAGGCCGCCGCCGAGGATCGTCCACGCCCGGACCGGGGAAGCCGCCCGCACCGCGTCGATCCCGCCGGCGATGTAGCGCAGGCCCACGGCGGCACCGGCCACCAGCCCGCCGGCGAAGCCGCCACCGGGCTGGTTGTGCCCCGAGAACAGCAGGTACACCGACAGCACGAGCACGCTGTGGAACACCACGTGCACGGACGTGTCGACGATGAGTGACCGCCTCACCGCCTTACCCCCACGACGTCGTCGCCGCCGGCACCCGGCTCGCCTGGTTCGTCCCCGGCGTCCTCGTCCCGTCCGGCGGCCGCTCCGGGCCCACCGGCCCCGCCGGCGGTCGGCGCCTCGGCGGCTCGGGCGCCCGGCGGGCGGCGGCCGGCCCGGGCGATGGCGGTGGTGCCGACCGCGGCGACGGCCAGCACGGTGACCTCGCCCAGGGTGTCGAACCCCCGGAACTCGACGAGGATCACGTTCACGACGTTGTGGCCGCCGCCGTCCTCGTAGGCCCGCTCCACCATCTCGCCGGACCGGGGCTCGGCCGTCCGGGCCTGGCCCGTGGCCAGGGCGAGCACGAACACGAACGCCGCCACCGTGGCCCCCACCGCCATCCGGGCCCAGCGCGCCGGCGAGGGGCCGCGGGGCTGGAACGCGTCGGGCAGCCGCCTGAGGACCAGCAGGAACATGACCACCGACAGCGTCTCGATGGCGAACTGGGTGAGCGCCAGGTCCGGGGCGCCCATGATCACGAACAGCAGCGCCATGCCGTAGCCGACGACGCCGAGCAGCAGGGCGGCGGTGAAGCGCCGGGTGGCGAAGGCCGCCGCCACGGCCCCGCCCACGAGCAGCGCCGCCGCCGGGACGTAGGCCGGCTCCCCCACCAGCTCGGGCCAGCCCGACCAGCCGCCGGCACCGAACACGAGGCCGAGGCCGGGCGCGACGACCGCCGTGAGGACGATCACCGACAGGTAGACCGGCAGCGACCCGGGCTGCGAGATGCGGGTGGCCCGCTGGGCGAACCGCGTGAGCCCGCGGACGGACGCCTCGTAGGCTCCGAGTGCGCTGGCCTGCGGCGCGAGGGCCGCCTGCACGGTCGCCACGGGCCGCCGCGCGAGGAACATCCCGGCGCCGGCGGCGATCGTCACGGCGCTGAGCAGGAGCGGCGTCCCGAGCCCGTGCCACAGGGCGAGGTGGGCATGGGCGGCACCGTCGAGCGCGTGGGCGCCGGCGTCCACGAGGGCGGAGTAAGGCGCCGGCACCAGCCCGAACCCCACCGTGACCAGCGCCAGCAGCCACGCCGGCGCCAGGAACCCCCACGCCGGCGCCGGCACACCCGCGCCGCCGGCTCCCGCACCGCCGTCCACCCCGGCGCTCTGCCCGCCGGGCGTTTCCGCGTCCACCCGGGCCTCCACCCCGCCCTGCCCGTCGGCGACCTCGCCCACTGCGGCCGTGGTCGATGCGCGAGTCCCCGCCCCACGCGGCTCGGCGACGGGGACCGGTCCGGCCGCAACCACCGCCGGCGTGCCCGCGACGCGCGCCGACGCGGCCGCCGCCACCCCAGGGATCCCCGCCGCAGGCGTCCCGTCGGCGGGTGCCCCGGCCGTCCCGGGAGGCTCGGCGGCGGGCGGGATGGTCGACGGGGGCTCGGCCGCCACGGCCTCCGGGTGGGAGGCCGCCCGCACCTCGTGGCCGGCGCGGGCCGCCGCCGTGACCGGAACGACCGGGGTCGGGCGCAGCAGCGCCGACACGAACCGCAGGCTGTACGCCATCGTGAGGACCGACCCGGCGACGACGCCCGCGAGCACGACCCGGTCGCCCGCCGACCCGTGGAGGAGGGCGGTGTACGCCTCCTCCTTGGCGATGAAGCCGGCCAGCGGGGGCAGCCCCGCCATCGAGGCGGCGCTGACGACGGCGACGACCTTCGTCGGCCCCCAGCCGGCCCCGAGGCGCGGCAGGCGGCGCATGTCACGGGTGCCGGCCTGGTGGTCGACGATGCCGACGACCATGAACAGGGCCGCTTTGAAGGCGCCGTGGGCGATCAGCAGGGCGCAGCCTGCGACCGTGAGCTCGGGCTTGCCCAGCCCGAACAGGACCATGAGGAAGCCCAGCTGGCTGACGGTCCCGAAGGCGAGCAGCTGTTTGAGGTCGTAGCGCCGCAGCGCCCGTAGCGCGCCGCCGACCATCGTGGTCAGGCCGACCACGACGATCAGGGGCCGCCACGGCCCGATGCCGGCCACCGCGGGGGCGAACCGCCCGACGAGGTAGACGCCGGCCTTCACCATCGCCGCCGAGTGGAGGTACGCGCTGACCGGCGTCGGGGCGACCATCGCGCCGGGCAGCCAGCTGTGGAACGGGTACTGGGCCGACTTCGTGAACGCCCCGACCAGGACGAGGACCAGCCCAGCCGTCGCCACGCCGCCGGTGGGCGGGGCGTCGAGCAGGGCGCTGAGCCGGTAGGTCCCGGCGGACTCGCCCAGCAGGACGAACCCGCCCAGCAGCGCCAGCCCGCCGGCCCCGGTCACCAGCAGGGCGTGCAACGCCGCGCCCCGGGCCTCGGGGTCGCGGTCGGTGTTGCCGATGAGTAGGTACGACGTGACCGACGTCAGCTCCCAGCAGGCGTAGAGCAGCAGCAGGTTGTCGGCCAGGACAAGCCCGAGCATCGCCCCGGAGAACAGCGTGAGCAGGCCGCCGAGCCGCCCGACGGCCCGGGTGGAGCGGCGGAAGTAGGCCAGGGCGTAGGCGAACACGACCGCGCCGACGCCCGACACCAGCGCCACCATGACCAGCCCGAAGCCGTCCAGGCGCACGTCGAGCCCGAGGCCGAGCGCGCCGACCCACGTGGCGTGCTCCTCCAGGACCTCGCCGTCCAGCACCCGTCCGGCGTGGAGTGCAGCCCATCCCACCGTCGCCAGCGGGCCCACCAGCCCCAGGAGGAAGGCCCGGCGCCCGAGCCGCCCGGCCAGAGCGACGGCGGCGAGGCCCGCGATGGCATGCAGGGCGAGCAGGGCGAGCAGGACGGACCTCCGGTCGGTCGGAACACGGCCAGGCCGAGGACGCCGCCGAGGCTACCGGTCCACCCCCGGAACCGGGCCGATCATCATCATCATGATCTCGACCTCGCCAACCCCCCGAACACCCGCCGCCGCCGACGCGTCAGTACACGACGACCGTGGTGCCGATCGGGGCCACGCCGCTGCCCCACAGGAGGTCCATGGCGGCGTTGGTGACGCGGGCGCAGCCGTGCGAGGCGGGCGTCGCCGGGATGCTGCCGGAGCCGTGCACGGCGATGCCGCCGTTGAAGTACTTCGGCCGGTACAGGTCGCCGAGTGGGGCGTGGCGCACGCCGTCGATCTCCCGGTTGATCGTGAACGTGCCCGGCGGCGTGGCGGCGACCGCCGAGCCGCCGGTCGAGCTGGTGTAGGTCTCGCTGTTGCCGGTCGAGGTGTTGAACACCCACTGGACCTGGCCGTTCTGGATGACGAAGAGGATCTGGCGCCGGAGGTCGATCTCGAGCAGGTTGCCCGACGTCGTGCGGGCCGCCGGGCGGGAGGCCGTGGCGAGCCGCTGTTGCGTCTGCGGGCCGGCGACGCCGTCGCGGCTCAGACCTTCGGCCTTCTGGAACGCCATCACGGCCTGGCGGGTGAGCTGGCCGTAGCTACCGTCGCCCTCCCCGAGCCAGTAGCCGATGTCGCTCAGCCGCTGCTGGAGGCGGGACACGGACTCGCCCGTGTCGTTCAGCTCGAGCGTGCCGTCGGCACCCGGGTCGGGTGGGGCGGTCGTCGTCGTGGTCGGCGGGACCGTCGTCGGTGGCGCCGTGGTGGTCGGCGCCTCGGTCGTGGTCGGCGCCGTGGTTGCGGTGGTGGTGGGAGCGGCCGTCGTGGTCGTCGAGGCCCGCTCGTCCGCGCCCTCCCCGGCTGCGGCCGCGGTGGTCGACGTGGTCCCGGCGGACCGGGCCGCCGGCAGTTCGGACTCGTCGGCGCAGGCGGCCCCGGCGCCGGCGGCGAGGACGGCCACCATCAGGACGGCGGTGACCCGCCGACACGATCGGAAGAGCCGCATGTCGTCACGCTGGGTGTTCAGATGATCGCTCACCCGGGTTTCCTCCTGCGGTGTGTCACTTCCCACCGCGACCGGCTGTCACGCCAGCCGGGCGGCGGGGCGTCACCTGTCCAGACGCCGTCCGCCCCGACATGGTTCCCCACGGCGGCGACGGACTGGTGGCAAGCCCTCGGGTTCCTCGCGGAACGATCGGTGCGAGACGCTCAGGTCTTCTCGAGCGGGGCCCAGCTGAGCAGGAGGCGCTTCTCGCCGGCGTCGCGGAAGCGGACCAGCGCCTCGGTTTTGCCGGGGCGGCCGGACAGCTCGAGGATCACGCCCTCGCCGAACACCTTGTGGCGGACGTCGTCGCCGACCTCGAGCCCGAGGTCCTCCGCGCCGCTGCGCTGCGGTGGGCGGGGCGTCAGAGCGGCGTCGACGATGCGCTCGCGCCCGGCACCGACGGACAGCGACCGCCCGCCGGAGCCGTCGCCGCGTCCCCAGGTGCCGCCGTGCCCGCCGTCGGTATCGCGCTCGCGGCTGCGGTACCCGCCGCCGGCCGAGCCCGGCCCGTACCCGCCGCCGTAGCCCCGGCCGCTGCGGCTGGCCCGCCGGTGGCCCTCGACATCGGTGACCAGCGCGGCCGGGATCTCGTCGAGGAACCGGCTCGGCGGGTTGTACTGCGTGCCGCCGAACAGCGAGCGGCTCCAGGCGTGGGACAGGTAGAGCCGGCGCCGCGCCCGGGTGATGCCCACGTAGGCGAGGCGGCGCTCCTCCTCCAGTTGGGCCGGCTCGGTGAGCGAGCGGAGGTGCGGGAACACCCCGTCCTCCAGCCCGATGAGGAAGACCACCGGGAACTCGAGGCCCTTGGCCGAGTGCAGGGTCATGAGGACGACGGTCGAGGGGTCGTCGTCCATCTGGTCGGTGTCGGCGACGAGGCTGATCTGCTCGAGGAACTCGCCGATCGACTCGAAGTCGTGGGCGGCGCCCGCCAACTCGGCCAGGTTCTCGAGGCGGCCCTCGGACTCGATGGTGCGCTCGGCCTCGAGCGCGTCGATGTAGCCGGACCGCTGGAGCAGCGCCTGTAGCAGGGGGCCGGGGCCGCCCTGGGTCAGGTCGCCCAGCCCGTCGAGGAGTCCGAGGAAGTCGGCGATGCCCTTGTTGGCCTTGCCGGTGACGCCCGCCTCGGCCGCCCGGCGGAGGGCGTCGATGAACGCCAGCCCGCGGGCCGTCGCCCAGGCGTCGAGCTTGCCGACGGTGGTGGTGCCGACGCCCCGCTTGGGCTCGTTGAGGACCCGCTTGATCGACACCTCGTCGACCGGGTTGACCACCGCCCGTAGGTAGGCGACGGCGTCCTTCACTTCCTTGCGGTCGTAGAACCGGGTGCCGCCGACGACCTTGTACGGGATACCGACCCGCATGAGCTGCTCTTCCAGCACGCGGCTCTGGGCGTTGGTGCGGTAGAAGACGGCGATGTCGCCCCAGTGGACCGACCCGCCGTCGTGCAGCCGGGTCATCTCGCGGGTGATGTACGACGCCTCGTCGATCTCGTCGTCGGCGTGGTAGCGGACGATCTTCTCGCCGGCGCCCTGGTCGGTCCACAACTCCTTGGGCTTGCGACCCATGTTGTTGGCGATGACCGCGTTGGCGGCGTCGAGGATCGTCTGGGTCGACCGGTAGTTCTGCTCGAGCAACACCACGGTCGTGTCGGGGAACGCGTCCTCGAACTCCACGATGTTCCGCATGTCGGCGCCCCGAAAGGCATAGATCGATTGATCCTGGTCGCCGACGACGCAGACGTTGCGGTGGTCGGCGGCGAGGAGGAGGACGAGCTCGTTCTGGACGCTGTTCGTGTCCTGGTACTCGTCGACGAGGATGTGGCGGAAGCGGCGCTGGTAGTGCTGGAGGACGTCGGGGTGCTCACGTAAGAGGCGGAGGGCTTGGGTGAGCAGGTCGTCGAAGTCCATCGAGCCGGCCCGGTGCAGGCGGGCCTGGTACTCGGTGAACACCTCGGCGATCTTGCGCTCGAACAGGTTGCCGGCCCGGGCGGTGTAGGCCGCGGCGTCGAGGCCGTCGTTCTTGGCGGCGCTGATCGAGGCGTGGACCGACCGGGGCGGGAACCGCTTGGTGTCGAGGCCCAGGTCGCGGATGACGTAGCCGGCCAGCCGGACGGCGTCGGACTGGTCGTAGATCGTGAACGCCCGCGGGTACCCGAGCTTGTCGGCGTCGCGCCGCAGGATGCGGACGCAGGCGGCGTGGAACGTCGACACCCACATCTTCTGCGCCACCGGCCCCACGAGGGCGGCGACGCGCTGCTTCATCTCGTCGGCCGCCTTGTTGGTGAAGGTGATCGCCAGGATCTCGAAGGGGCTGACCCCCTCCTCCTTGATGAGGTGGCCGATGCGGTGCGTGAGGACCCGGGTCTTGCCCGACCCGGCGCCGGCGACGACGAGCAGCGGCCCCTCGGCGTGGGTGACCGCGTCGGACTGCACCGGATTGAGCCCGGACAGCAGGTCGTGCCCGCCGGCGGGACCGTCGTTGGTCTCGTGGAGCGCCATGGGTGCGCCCATCGTAGGGGCGGGGTGTGACAGCGGGCGTGCCGTCGCGTATGGCGATCGCGGCGTCCGGCACGCAAGGATTCGTGCCGTGAAGGTCGACAAGCTCACGGCCACCGACGGCTTCGTGGTCGTCGACGTCCCCGCCGCCGCGACGTCGGTCGGCGTCGTCCGGCTCGCCCCCAAGGTGCTGCGCGACGGCGCCGAGTTGCTGGCGCGCACGGTGACCTATGCCTTCGCCAGCTTCGGCGTGGCCGGCCACGCCGGCGCGTCCGGGGCCATCAACGCCAAGCCGGAGGCCCGCGACGACGCCGTCGCCGCCTTCGTGGACGAGGTGCGCGAGCGGGCGGCGAGCGGGGCGCTGCGGCTCGCCCCGGGCGTCGGCCTGGCGCCGGAGGACCTGGCGCCGCTCGGCTGGGCGCCGCACGACCCGGTCCTGACCGCCGAGGGGGCGCTGGCCGCCGCCCGCGTCGCCGGCCCGCTGGACTGGCGGACCGCCGCGGTCGTGGGCTCCGGCCCGGTGGCCGAGGCGGCCTCGGCGGCCCTCACCGCCGCCGGGGCCACGCTGGCCGACCCCCGCTTCGACGCC
>Ga0126306_10000506_pt1 | contig 18245 bp, 17 predicted proteins | sample Plot27_FD_92592 | JGI IMG/M metagenome (GOLD analysis project Ga0126306, IMG submission 92592) | Serpentine soil microbial communities from UC McLaughlin Reserve, CA, USA - Plot27 | ecosystem: Environmental > Terrestrial > Soil > Grasslands | place: USA: UC McLaughlin Reserve, Lake County...
AGCCGCTCGCGGTCACGATGAACGAGGGCTGCGCGCTCTGCATCGAGGTCGACCTGCAGCGGATCGAGCGGCGCATCCGCGAGCGCTACCTCGACGAGCGCGCAGGCTCGCTCGACGACGCTCTGGCGCGGCTCGAGGCCGCGCAGCGCGAGGGCCGCGCGCTCTCGATCGGGCTGCTCGGCAACGCCGCCGAGGTCCTGCCCGAGCTGGTGCGGCGCGGCGCCGCGGTCGACGTCGTGACCGACCAGACGAGCGCACATGACCCGCTCAACGGCTACGTGCCGGCAGGCCTGACGCTCGAGCAGGCCGGCGCGCTGCGCGCCTCGGATCCGGACGATTACCTCGATCGCGTCGGGCAGTCCGTGCTCGCGCACGTCGACGCGATCCGCACGCTCGGGCGCGGCGGAGCGGAGGCGTTCGACTACGGCAACGCGCTGCGCGGCGTGGCCGCGGACCACGGCGACCAGGACGCGTTCGACTACCCCGGCTTCGTGCCCGCCTACATCCGGCCGCTGTTCTGCGAGGGCAAGGGCCCGTTCCGCTGGGTCGCGCTGTCGGGCGACGCGGCCGACATCGCCGCCACCGACCGCGCGATCCTCGACCTGTTCGGCGACCAGGAGCACATCCGGCGCTGGATCGAGCTTGCTTCGGAGCGCGTCGCGTTCCAGGGGCTGCCGGCGCGGATCTGCTGGCTCGGCTACGGCGAGCGCCACCTGGCGGGGCTGCGCTTCAACGAGCTGGTGGCGGCGGGGGAAGTCAAGGCGCCGATCGTGATCGGGCGCGACCACCTCGACGCGGGCTCGGTCGCCTCGCCGCAGCGCGAGACCGAGTCGATGCGCGACGGCTCCGACGCCGTCGCCGACTGGCCGATCCTCAACGCGCTGATCAACACCGCGACCGGCGCCTCGTGGGTCTCGTTCCACCACGGCGGCGGCGTCGGCATGGGACTCTCGCTGCACGCCGGCCAGGTCAGCGTTGCGGACGGGACGGAGCTCGCCGCTGAGCGGATCCGGCGCACGCTGCTCGCGGACCCCGGCATGGGGATCGTGCGCCATGTCGACGCGGGCTACGACGAGGCGATCGACGCCGCCGAGCGGCTCGGGGTGCGGATCCCGATGCGCGAGGCGGAATGACGAGCGTCTCGATCCGCGCCGCCGCGCAGGTCCTCCGCCCGCCGGAGGACGGGCTCCCCTACCTGCGCCACGACCGTGCGGGCGAGCTGACGCTCGAGCCGGGCGACGTGCTGCTCGAAGACGGCCGGATCGCGGGCTTCGAAGCGGGCGACGCGGACCTGGTGGTCGACGCGGCCGGATGCGCCGTCGTGCCCGGGTTCGTCGACTGCCACACGCACCTGCCGTTCGCCGGCTGGCGCGCGCAGGAGTACGAGCGCAAGGTGACGGGCGTCCCGTACCAGGAGATCGCGCGCGCGGGCGGCGGGATCGCCAGCTCGGCGCGCTCGCTGGCGGAGAGCTCCGACGAGGACGTGCTGGCGCAGGCCGAGACGCTCGCGCGCGAGCTGCTCCAACACGGGACCACGGCGTTCGAGGGCAAGACCGGCTACGGGCTCTCGCGCGCCGGCGAGGCGCGCGCGGCACGGCTGGGGCGCGAGCTGGCAGCGCGCGTCGTGCAGCCGATGCGGCTGACCGGGCTGTTCGCGCATGCCGTGCCACCCGGCACGACCGCCGACGCGTGGATGGACGAGGCCGAGACGCTGGCGCGCGAATGCGACGTCGACGCGCTCGACATCTTCGTGGAGTCGGTCGCGTTCGACAACGAGCACCTGGCGCGGATGGGTGCGATCGCGCGCGACACCGGGCGCGCGCTGCGCGCACACGTCGAGCAGTTCGCGGCGCACCGCTCGGTGCCCGTCGCGCTCGAATGGGGCGCGCGCTCGGTCGACCACCTCTCATGCCTGCATCCGGACGACGTCGCTCCGCTGGCGGCGTCGGACTGCGCGGCGGTGCTGCTGCCGGGCGCCGAGCTGCTGGGCGGCGAGCACACGCCGCCGGCGCGCGAGCTGGCCGACGCCGGCGCGATCGGCGCGCTCGCGACGGACCTCAACCCCGGCACGTCGCCGGTCGCGTCGATGCCGGTGATCATCGGCCTCGGCGTGCGGCGCTACGGCTGGAGCGTGCGCGAGGCGCTGCTGGCGGCGACGCTCAACGCCGCCTGGGTGCTGGGCTGGTCGCACGAGCTCGGCTCGCTCGAGAGCGGCAAGCGCGCCGATGTGCTGCTGCTCGACGGCCCGGCCGAGCACGTCCCCTATCGCTTCGGCCACAACCCGGTCGCCGTCGCCTTCTCGGCCGGCGAGCCGGTGTGGGTCCGGCCCGATCAGGCGTGGCGGTTGGGGCACGAAAAGCCGCTGGATCCGGCCTCGGCCGCGGCCGGCCGCCGCCGCGTCCCATAGCGTGGGGGGCATGATCGAAGCGCTCACCGACTCGCTCGAGATCCGCCTGCTCCATCCCGACGCGGTTCTGCCGGCGCGCACGCGCAGCGCCGACGCCGGCTACGACCTGCGCGCGACCGAGCGCGTCGCGATCCCGCAGGAGGGGCGGCGGCTTGTCGGGACGGGCATCGCGATCGCGCTCCCAGAGGGCGTCGCGGGCCTCGTCACGCCGCGCTCCGGGCTCGCGATCGAGCACGGGTTGACGCTGCTCAACGCCCCCGGCCTGATCGACCCGAACTACCGCGGCGAGATCAGGGTGATCCTGCACAACACGAGCGAGCGGCGCTACACGGTCGAGATCGGCGACCGGATAGCGCAGCTCGTGCTCGTCCCGTACTGGGCGCCCGACCTCGAAGTCGTCGAGCGGCTGCCCGCGACCGAGCGCGGCGCCGACGGCTTCGGCTCGTCCGGCCGGCGGTGAGTTATCAGGCGACGGTGACCGTCGCCTGATCGGTATCGCCGGGCGCGGCGCCGCCGCGCCGGCGGACGCCCACGTAGAGCAGCCCGCCGGCGAGCGCGAGCAGCGCGATGCCGGTGCCGAGCGAGATCCAGCCGGCCTCGTCGAGGAAGCCGAGTCGCGCGCCCGCGCTGATGCCGGCGTCGACCCCGGGCGAGCCGTCGGCGTTCATGACGACGACGGACCAGTCGCCGTCCTGGACCTCCCACGTCAGCGCCTGCTCGCCGCCGCCCTGGGCGGTCGCCGCCCAGAAGCGCTGCGCGCCGGGCGCGCCGAGGCTGCGCTCGCCCTCGCTGGTGCGGTAGTCGACGTGGAACGGCGAGTAGTCGACGTCGGTGACCAGCGCGTGCGAGCTGCCGCGCAGGTAGCCCGTGACGTCGGCGGTGCGGGCGATGCCGACGAACAGGGGCTTGCCGTCGTTCGACTCCGCCTTGACGCGCAGCTTGCCGAGCGCGCCCTCGTCGAGCAGCGACTCGGCGCCGTCGAGGTCCATGTCGAGGTTCTCGCTCGCGAGCGCGGATGTGGGCGTGCTGAAGCGGTCGGTGCCGGTCGTGTTGTAGCCCTGCTCGTCCTTCTTGGAATCGGCCCAGAGCAGGAGTCCGCCGGTGGCGACGAAGCCGAGCGACATGAGCGCGACGACGCCGGACGCGACGATCGCGGCGATCCGTCTTCCGTTTGGCTTGCGGGCCGGACGGCCCGTTGTGACGTGTTCCATGATGACTCCGTGATGGCGTAGTGGTGTGAGCCATTCACGTTCCCACCGCACCGCGCGACACGCGCACGGGCCTGCATGTGTTCGCGGGTGTTGCTAGCCCGGGCGGCCGTTGCCGGTAACCGCGTAGCGCCCGAAGCGGTCAGCCACCACGGTCGGCAGCCGCACGCTGATCCGCACTCCCTCGTCGGTGTCCTCGCGCTCGAGGTCCCCGGCGAGGTCGTGCAGCTCTGACAGCGTCCCGCCCTCGGAGAACGGCACGAGCAGCTCGACGTCGCGCAGCGTGCGCTCGAACTCGGCCGCGATCCGCTCGCCGAGCTGCTCGAGCCCCTCGCCGGTCAGCGCGGAGACGAGCGCCGCGTCCGGGTGTCGGAACGCCAGCTCGCGGCGGCGCTCGTCGTCGATCGCGTCGGCCTTGTTGAGCACCAGCAGGCGCGGCTGGCCGCTGCCGATCTCCTCCAGCACGTCCTCGACGGCGCGTGTCATCGCAAGCAGCTCGTCCTCGGGGGCGCTCGCGTCGACGACGTGCAGAATCAGGTCGGCGCGCCTGGTCTCCTCCAGCGTGGCACCGAACGCGTCGACCAGCTGGTGCGGCAGCTTGCGGATGAAGCCGACCGTGTCCGTGATCAGGTAGGTGCGGCCCTCCAGGCGCAGCGTGCGCGTCGTCGGGTCGAGCGTGTGGAACAGCCGGTCGCGCACTCCGACCTCCGCACCGGTCAGCGCGTTGAGCAGCGTCGACTTGCCGGCGTTCGTGTAGCCGGCGAGCGCGACGGTCGGGAGGTGCGCACGCTCGCGCTCGGCGCGCTGGGTCGCGCGCGTGGCGCGGACCCCGTCGAGCTGGCGGCGCAGCGCGGTGATGCGATCGCGCGCGAGCCGGCGGTCGGTCTCGATCTGCGACTCCCCCGGCCCGCGGGTACCGATGCCGCCGACGCCGCGACCGGCGCCGAGACGCTCGAGGTGCGTCCAGAGCCCGCGCATGCGCGCCATGTTGTACTCGAGCTGCGCGAGCTCGACCTGCAGCTTGCCCTCCGCCGAGCGGGCGTGGACGGCGAAGATGTCGAGGATGACCGCGGTGCGGTCGATCACCGGGACGCCGATCTCCTTCTCCAGGTTGCGCTCCTGGCGCGGGCTCAGCTCGTCGTCGCAGGCGACGAGGTTGGCGTCGGCCTGCGCGATCAGGACCTTCAGCTCCTCGACCTTGCCCGGGCCGAGGTAGAGGTTGGGATGCGGATGCTCGCGCCGCTGGATCAGCTCGCCGGCGACCGCGACGCCGGCGGTGCGCAGCAGCTCCTTGAGCTCTGCGAGGTTGCCATCCGGCAGCGCACCGACGACGTAGGCGCGCTGCTTCGCGCGGCCCTGCCAGGGCGGCGGCGTGTAGCGCGACTGTGCTGTGCGTCCCGAGCGGGTCTTCTCCACTCCGTCCAGTGTACGTCGGCTCAGGCGAGCGGCGAGCGGGCCGGCGGCGGCAGCCTGTCGTAGCGGTCGCGCAGCTCGGCGACCGGCAGCACGATCACCCCCTCCTCCGGCTCACCGACCCAGATCCCCAGGCCGGCGGCCAGCGCGTAGGCGGCATACGCGGCGGCGCACGCGTCGAGCTCGTCGACGGTGCGGTGCCAGAGCCCGCCGTCGGCGTCCTCGATCCCCTTCTTGCGCAGCGCGGCGATCCGCTGTTGAAGGCCCCACGGAGTGCGCTTGGGCGACGGACGGTGGCCGAGCAGGCCGCAGAAGATCGCGTCCGGGTACGTCTCGCAGACGCGGCCGAAGCGCAGCGCGGCGGACCCGACGGGGGCGATCCTGCGCTCCGCCCGCTGCGGCCGGTAGAGCCCGAGGCCCGAGAGCGCCGCGAAGAGCTCGAAGCCGACGCCGATCCACTGCTCCCAGCCCCGCGGCGACTGCCCCGCGCCGGGGACCGGGTACAGCGGCAGGCCGCGGCGGAACAGCAGCGCGTCGCAGACGCGCATGCGCTCGTAGCGGCCGTCGGGCAGGCCGAGCTCGGCGCGCAGCGGCGCGCCGGGCGCGAGCAGGTCGCGGCGCGGGCCCGAGGGCGCGTCGACCGCCACGACCGCCTCCCCGCGGCCGAAGCCCTCGATCGTGCGCGCCAGCTGCTCGACCGTTCCCGGCGCGTAGAACGTCGCGACCAGCTCGATCGCGGCCGCGAGCCCGCGCCGCTCGTGCAGCGTGACGAGCTGCTGGTTGCCCGGCCTGGCGGAGATGTCGACGCCGCAGTAGCGCACCGGCGACGGAGGCTATTGTGCGGCGCGTGCCGGACCTCGCAGAGCGGCTCGCCGCACGGACGCTCGAGCTGGTCGACATCGCGTCGGAGTCGCGCGACGAGGAGCCGCTTGCGGCCCACGTCGCGGCGGTGCTGCGGGGAGGCGACGTTCCGGTGCGCGACCTCGGCGACACATGCCTGCTCGCCGGCGATCCGGGCCGGGCGCTGCTGCTCGCGGGGCACCTCGACACGGTGCCTGCGCAGGGCAACCGGCCCGGCAGGATCGCGGACGGCCGTGTACACGGCCTCGGCGCAAGCGACATGAAAGGCGCGCTGGCCGTGATGATCGAGCTGGCGCTGGCGGGCGGGCGGTACCGCTGCCTGTTCTTCGGCCGCGAGGAGCTGCCGGCACGGGATTCGGCGCTGACGCCGCTGCTGGCGCGCGAGCCGCTCGCCGCCGAGCTGGTCGTGATGATGGAGCCGACCGCGTGCGAGCTGCACGCCGGCTGCCTCGGCAACATCAACGCGACGTGGACGTTCCACGGCCGCTCCGGCCACTCGGCGCGCCCGTGGGCGGCCGACAACGCGATCGAGCGTGCCGCCGCCGGGGTGCTCGCGCTCGCCGCGCAGCCGCCCGAGCCGCACTCGTTCGACGGGCTCGAGTTCGTCGAGGTGGCGACCGTGACGCGGATCGCCGGCGGGATCGCCGGCAACGTGATCCCCGATCGCGTCGAGTGCCACGTCAACTTCCGCTACGCGCCCGGCCGCAGCCCCGCCGCGGCCGAGGCGCGGCTGGCCGGACTTTGCGAAGGCCGCGGCGTGCTGCGGATCGACTCGAACGCGCCGTCGGGCCCGGTCGCGACCGGGCCGCGCGTCGACGCGCTCGTCGCCGCCGGCGAGCTGGTGCGGGCGCCCAAGCAGGCCTGGACGCCGGTCGCCGAGTTCGCGCTCGGCGGGCTCCCGGCGGTCAACTTCGGCCCGGGTGACCCGGCCCAGGCGCACCGTCGCGACGAGTCGGTCGAGATCGCCGCTCTGGTGCGCGCCTACGAGGTGCTGGAGCGGTTCGCGGCATGAGGATCGCCGCCGCGTTCACCGGCATGCAGACGTATCCGTTCGTGCGCCTCGCCGACGCCAAGCGGCGGCTGCTTGCCGCCGGCGTCGACCTGATCGACTTCGGCATCGGCGAGCCGCGCGAGCAGACGCCCGCCTTCATCCGCGAGGCGCTCGTCGCGGCGCTCGACCCGCTCTCGACCTATCCGCAGAGCGAGGGGCTGCCCGAGCTGCGCAGCGCGATCGCGGACTGGGCGCGGCGGCGCTTCGGGGCGGCGCTCGACCCGGAGACGCAGGTGCTGCCGACGATGGGCTCCAAGGAGGCGATCTTCCACCTCGCGCAGGTGCTCGGCGGCGAGCGTGTCGCGATCCCCGCGCCCGCTTATCCGGTCTACGAGCGCGGGGCGCGGTTCGCCGGCAAGCGGGTGCTCGAGCTGCCCCTGCGCGAGGCGACCGGCTTCCTGCCCGACCTCGATGCCGTGCCCGGCGCGAGCTGGCGCGACGTCGCGGTCCTGTGGCTCAACTACCCCAACAACCCGACCGCGGCGGTGGCGCCGCGCTCGCTCTACGAGCGCGCGGCCGAGCTGGCGCGCGAGCACGGCTTCGTCGTGGCGTCCGACGAGGCCTACTCGGAGATCTACTTCGGCGACGAGCCGCCGGTCTCGGCGCTCGAGCTCGCCGACCTGAGCGGCGTCGCGGTCTTCAACACGCTGTCCAAGCGCTCGTCGATGCCGGGCTACCGCTCGGGCTTCGTGGCCGGCGACCCGGCGCTGATCGGGCTGCTCAAGCGCTATCGGCCGAACGTCGGCGTCGCGCCGCAGGAGTTCATCCAGCGTGCAGCGGTCGCGGCGTGGAGCGACGAGGCGCACGTGGAGCAGGTGCGCGCCTCCTACTGCGCCAAGCGCGACGTGCTGCTGGGCGTGCTCGAGTCGCACGGCCTGCGCAGCGCCGGCGGCGACGCGACCTTCTTCCTCTGGCTCGACGCCGGCCCCGGCGCCGAAGCGCTCGCCGACCGCCTGCTGGCGGATGGAATCGTGCTCGCGCCCGGATCCTTCTTCGGGCCGGCGGGCGCCGGCTACCTGCGACTCGCGCTGGTGCCGCCGCTGGCCGAGTGCGAGCGGGCCGCCGTGCGGCTGGGCACGCTGCTGTAGGTAACCGGCAGCGCAGCGCGGGGTAGGCTGTCTTCGGGTGGTCGCTCAGGCGGCCGTCCCCGGACGAGGAGTGCGCGCCGTACCCGGTCGGCCAAGACGACGCGCGGCAACCGAGGAAGGAGACTCCTCCGTGGGACAGCTCATCCAGATCGGTGGCGCGCTGTTGATCCTCGCCGCCTTCACCGCCGCGCAGGCGGGTCGCCTGAACCCGCACTCCCGGATCTACCTCGTGCCCAACCTCGCGGGCTCGTCGGTGCTCGCCTACGACGCGCTGCACGGGCAGCAGTGGGGCTTCCTCCTGCTCGAGCTCGTGTGGGCGATCGTCTCGGCATGGGGCCTGATCGAGGTGGCGCGCGGCCGGACGCCCGCTGCGGCTAACTGACGCTGACGCCGCGATTCACCGAATCGCCACATGATCGTGGCCGATCGTTCACGGCTCGGCGCACCGAGGCGTGCTGCGATTACGGCGTGGTCCCGCTGTACGCGCATCGGCTCGGCAGGGCGTACGGGCCGGACAACTCGGCCAGCGCGCTGGCGGGCGCGCTGGCCCACGACGTCGACGGGCTCGAGACCGACGTCTGCCTGAGCGCCGACGGCGACCTCGTGCTCCTCCACGATCCCTGGCTGCCGCTCTCGACGGGGCTGGAGGGATTCGCGCATCAACGCTCCGCGCGCGAGCTGCGGCGGGCCGGGATCCTGACGCTTGAGGATCTGCTCGCCGCGACCCCGCGCGCGGTCGCGCTTCAGCTCGACGTCAAGGCGCACACCGACCCGGCGCTCGCTGCGCGCACGGTCGACGCGCTGGCTTCGCGGTTGCGCTCGGAGCGGCGCCGCCACGTCGAGGTGCTCTCGTTCACCGTCGCGGCGTGCGAGCGTGCCGCGATGCTGCGCCTCCCCGCGCGGCTGGTGATCTGGGCCGACTACGCGCCGGCGGCGCTCGCGCGCTGGGGGCGCCGGAGCGGGGTCCGCGGCGTGTGTATCGAGCACTTCCTGCTGTCTGTCCCGCTGGTCACGGCGCTGCGCGCGGCCGGGCTGTCCGTGACGACGGGGACCGTGAACGACGTGGCGCGGCTCGAGCGGGTCCTCCGGTTCGCGCCGGACGCGGTGACCACCGACGCTCCGCACCTCCTGCGCGCCGGCGTCAGCTCGCTGGCGGCTTGAGCGTCGCCATGATCCGCGGGTGGCCGGCGACCACGACGCGCCCGCTCAACTCGACGTCGGGCAGGCCCGCCAGCCGGCCGAGCGCCGCCAGGCCGCCCGCACCGAAGCCCCAGTAGACGTAGTCATCGTCGGCGTAGACCCGGCCGGATTGCTTCACCTCGATCGTGTGCTGATCGGCGCGGCCGTCCTCCGGCATCCCGTAGGTCTCCACCAGGATCCGGCCGCCGGGTGTCAGCACGCCGCCGAGGCGGCGCAGCAACCCGAGCGGGTTCTCGACGCGATGCAGGATCCCAAAGCAGAAGACGACGTCGAAGCGCTCGTCGCTGTCCGCCAGCGCGAGCGCGTCGCCGCGCCGGTACTCGACGCGCGAGCCGAGCAGCTCGCCGATCGCGCGGAAACCCTCGCCGCCGTGCAGCTCGATGCCCCAGCGAGCCCTGACCCAGGCGACGTACTGCTCGTTGTCGACCGCGAGCACGCGCTCGGCGCCGCGATGCTCGGCGAGGTAGCTGTAGAAGCCGTCGAACGGGCCGACGTCCAGCACGCGCTGCCCGGCGAAGGACTCCGGCAGGAACGGCACGCGGTAGCGGTGGTCGCGCGCGACGCCGGGGGTGTAGAGCCCGTGCTCCCTGTTCAGCGCGAACGTGTGAAACCAGAGCGGCACGCTCTCCAGGACGCGCCGCGCCTCCGCAGGATCGGCCTCGATCGGCAGCAGATCGGCGACGGCACGCTCGGCGGCGGTGATCTCGGGCCTGGCGGCGGAGTCCGGGGGACGTGTCACTGCGTCCTGACGGGTGTCAGAATTGTGAACCAGCGAAACTATCTCACCTACTGGTTCGCGTGCAGCGCGGCGTTGAGCCCACCCCAGCGCCCGCTGCGCGGCAGTGCCTCGATCGCCCCTGACTGCGAGTTGCGGCGGAACAGCAGGCCGTCGGCGCCGCTCAGCTCGGCCGCCTTGACGACGTCGCCGTCCGGCAGCGTCACGCGAGAGCCGGCGGTCACGTAGAGCCCGGCCTCGACGATGCAGTCGTCGCCGAGCGAGATCCCGAGGCCGGCGTTCGCGCCGAGCAGGCAGCGTTCGCCGATCGAGAGGATCGCGGTGCCCCCGCCCGAGAGCGTCCCCATGATAGAGGCGCCGCCGCCGATGTCCGAGCCGTCGCCGACGACGACGCCCGCAGAGATGCGGCCCTCGACCATCGACGCGCCGAGCGTGCCCGCGTTGAAGTTCACGAACCCCTCGTGCATCACGGTCGTGCCCTCCGCCAGGTGCGCGCCGAGTCGCACCCGGTCGGCATCGGCGATCCGTACGCCCGGCGGCGCGACGTAGTCCGTCATCCGCGGGAACTTGTCGATCGAGGTCACCGCGAACGGCTGCCCGCTCGCACGGAAGCGCATGCGGACCGCGCTGAGCCCTGCCGGGTCGACCGGTCCATGGCTGGTCCACGCGACGTTGGGGAGCACGCCGAACAGGCCGCTCAGGTCGACCTCGTGGGGCCTCACGAGCCGGTGCGAGAGCAGGTGCAGGCGCAGGTAGCCGTCGTGCGCGCCGGCGAGCGGCTCAGCCAGCGAGCCGATCACGGTCAGGACCACGACGGAGCGCACGCCGCGACGCTCGTCGCGCCCGGTCGCGGCAGCGAGCTCGGGCGGCCCTTCGTTGTGTCCCAGGACACGTGTCCCCGGCGCGGTCGGGGCCTCGGTGCCGAGTTGCGGCTCGGGGAACCAGGTGTCGAGCACGCGATCGCCCGGCTCGCTCAGGGTGGCGAGCCCGTAGCCCCACGCGCCCTGCTGCGTCGGCACGGTCATGAGCGAGGGAACGCTATCTCGCGCGGTGCCTCTGACGCCGCGCCGCGTGGGCGGCTACTACGCGCAGACGCCGATCGCGGCGCCCGGGCGCGCCGTGTCCCGACAGGGCTGGGTCCCGTTCGGAGACACGCGCTAGCCGCGCAGCTCGTCCAGCAGCTCGTCGCTCAGCTCGCCGCGGTAGACCGGCACCGCCCAGCCGGTGAGGTTGACGTGCAGCGACTCGTCGACGTCGACCTCGAGCTCGCCGCCGTCGAGCTGCACGGTCACCGGAGAGCCGCCGCCGTTCAGGACGAACGCCACCGCGGCGCCGCATGCCCCGGTGCCCGAGGACCGGGTCTCCCCCACGCCGCGCTCGAAGATGCGCGCGCGGATCGAGCGCTCGCCCGTCTCGCACCACCACGACACGTTCGTGCGGTTCGGGAACTGCGGGTCGCGCTCGATCGCCGGGCCGATCGCGGGCAGGTCGAGCGCGGCGAGCCGCTCGAGCGAGTCCACCCGGATCGCGCACTGCGGGTTCCCGATCGCGACGTGGCGGAAGCGCTGCCCGGCGACCGCGCCGGTACCGTCGGCCGCGCCGTCCGGGAAGTGTTCGGAGCGCAGGCTCGCCCGGCCCATGTCGACGCGGCATGTGCTCCGATCGAGGATCGTCGGCCGGATCTCACCCGCCGCGGTCTGGATCGAGAACTGGTCCCGGTCGGTCGCTCCGGAACGGCGCAGGTACATGATCGCCTCGCGCGCGCCGTTGCCCGACAGCTCGGCCTCGGAGCCATCGGGATTGAAGATGCGCAGGCGCGCGACGAAGCCCGGCGCATCCGGAGGCGAGAGCTCGAGCAGGCCGTCGGCGCCGGGCCCGGTGTGGCGATCGCAAAGCCGCCGCACGGCTGCGGCCGTGAGCGGGAAGGTGAGCTCGGACGCCTCGAGGATCACGTAGTCGTTGCCCAGGGCCTGCCACTTCTCGAACCGCATGAGGACGCATCATGCCCGGCGCGGTGACGCGGCGCGCAGCGCCGAGCGGACCTCCCTAGCGACGGCCCGAGCGTCGCGCCCGGTGACATCGAGCTCCAGCTTGCCGGGCAGCTTGCGCAGCCACGTGAGCTGCCGCTTGGCGTAGCGGCGCGTGCGCAGCTTCATCGCCTCGACGTCGCCGCGCAGCAGCTCCTCGAAGCCGAGCGCCTGGCGCGCCGACGGTGACGCGCCGCCCGCGTCGGCCCGGCGCACCTCGTCGGCGGCGCCGGCGGCGACCATCGCCTCGATGCGCTCGTCGATCCTGCGGTAGAGCGCGCCGCGCTCCATCACGAGCGCGACCAGCAGCGTCGGGTGGCGCGTGTCGGCGGTCCAGAGCTGCGGTCCGCCGGGTGCCTCCGCGCCGGCGTCGAGCAGCTCGAGCGCGCGCACGACGCGCTGGGCGTCGGTGCGCGCGATCGCCGCGGCCGTGGCAGGATCGCGCGCGAGCAGGTCGGCGTGCAGCGCGCGCACGCCCTCGTCCGCGAGTCGCCTGGCGTAGCGCTCGCGCTCGCGCGGATCCGGCGGCGGGCGCAGGTCCAGCTCCGCCAGCGCGGCGCGCAGGTACAGGCCGGTGCCGCCGACCACGATCGGACGCCGGCCAACAGCGATCAGGCCGTCGATCTCGGCGTGGGCACGGCGCGCGTAGTCGCCGGCCGTGGCGCGCCCGCTCAGCGGGACGATGCCGACCAGCCGGTGCTCGAGACGCGCGCGGTCCGCACGCGACGGGGCGCCGGTGAGGATCTCCAGCCCCGCGTAGAGCTGCAGCGCGTCGGCCGACACCGCGACCGGGTCCTCGCCGTCGGCCCGCAGCAGCTCGGCCAGCTCCAGGGCGACCTCGGTCTTGCCCACGCCCGTGGGTCCGAAGAGCGCGACGAGCGGCAGCGCGGGCACGGCGCGCAGGATCGCATGCGTGCGCGGTCGATCCGGGGGCCGACCTCGCCGCGGGCGAATCCCGGGACGACGATGCCGGCAGGGGTAATGTCCGTGCGATGGGCGTACGCATCGGCAGCGGGCTCTCGACGCAGGCGGACCCGCGCTGCGGCGCCGCCGAGGCTGCGGCATCGGCACGCGATGCGCTGGACGGCCGGCCGTGCGACCTCGCGGTCGCGTTCGTCTCCGGCGCGCACCTCGCGGCGCCCGAGGCGTCGCTCGAGGGACTACACGAGGTGCTCGCACCGCGCGAGCTCGTGGGCTGTGGCGCCGCGGGCGTCATCGGCGAGATCCGCGAGATCGAGGAGGGCACGGCGGTCTCGGTCTGGGCCGCGGCGCTCGACGGCGGCGAGGCGAGGCCGTTCCACGCCGAGGTCGAGCCCCTCGGCGAGGGCGAGGGCCTGCTCAGCGGGCTGCCCGACCTGAGCGGCTCCGCGGGAGCGCTGCTGCTCGCCGACCCGTTCACGTTCCCGACCGACGCCGTGCTGCGCGAGCTCTCGGCCGCCGCTCCGATGCTGCCGCTGCTCGGCGGTCTGGCATCGGCGCGCTCCCCCGACGCCGAGACGCCGCTGCTGCTCGGCGAGAACGTGCTGACCACGGGCGCGGCCGGTGTGCGCTTCGACGGCGTCGAGATCCTGCCGTGCGTGTCGCAGGGCGCCGCGCCGATCGGGCCGGAGCTGACGATCACGGCGTGCGAGGGACCGATAATCGGCGAGCTCGCGGGCCGGCCCGCGCTCGAGAAGCTGCGCGAGACGATCGAGGCGCTGCCCGTCGAAGACCTGCGGCTCGTGCAGGGCGGGCTGCTCATGGGCATCGTCGTCGACCCCAACAAGCCCGACTACGTGCAGGGGGACTTCCTCGTCCGCGGCCTTGTCGGCGCCGATCCCGACACTGGGCAGGTCGCGGTGGGCACCGACGTGCAACCGGGCCAGGTGGTGCGCCTGCACGCGCGCGACGCCGCGAGCGCCGACCGCGACCTGCGCAGTGCGCTGAGCGCGCGGATGGAGGCGCTCGGCGGGCGGGCGCCGGCCGGCGCGCTGCTGATCTCGTGCAACGGGCGCGGCGCCGGGATGTTCGGCTACCCCCATCACGACGCCGCGGCGCTCGACCACGAGCTCGACGGCGCGCCGACAGCCGGGTTCTTCGCCGCCGGCGAGATCGGGCCGGTCGGCGGCGAGTATTTCCTGCACGGGTTCACGGCTACGGTCGCACTGTTCGCATGAACCTCGGTGGACGCAGCGTGCTGCTCACCGGGGCGAGCGGCGGCATCGGCGCTGCCGCGGCGCGAGCGCTCGCGGCGCGCGACGCGACGGTGATCGTGACCGGTCGGAATGTCGAAGCGCTCGAGGCGCTGGCAACGGAGATCGCCGGCCGCGCGATCCCCGTCGACCTGTCCGAGCCGGACGGGCCCGAGCGCCTGCTCGCCGCGGCGGGTCACGTGGACGTGCTCGTCGCGACCGCCGCACTGTCGCAGGCCGGCGAGATCACGTTGCTCTCCCCCGCCGAGGTCGATCGCGTGCTCGCCGTGAACCTGCGCGCTCCGCTGATGCTCGCGCGGCTGCTGGCGCAGCCGATGAGCGAGCGCCGTTCGGGCCACCTCGTGTTCGTCTCCTCGCTGCAGGGCAAGGTGGCGAGTCCGCTGTCCGCGCTCTACACCGCGACGAAGTTCGGCCTGCGCGGCTTCTCGCTCTCGCTGCGGCTCGACCTGACCGACCATGGCGTCGGCGTCTCCTGCGTCTCGCCCGGCTTCGTGCGCGGGGCCGGCATGTTCGCCGACTCCGGGGCGGGGCTGCCGCCCGGCATCGGCACGGTCACGCCGGACGCCGTCGCCGCTGCGATCGTGCGCGCGATCGAAGGCAACCGCGCCGAGGTCGATGTCGCGCCGCTCACGCTGCGCGCCGGCGCGCGCATCGCCGGCGTTGCCCCGGTCCTAGCGGCGACCGTGAGCAAGCGCTTCGGCGCCTCCATCGCCCGTGCGGTGGAGCAGGGCCGCGAGGAGCAGAGATAGCGCCGCCGCCCGCTCGCGCGGCTGCGCCGCCGGCGGGGGCGTGACCGGGCGGGCGATCACGCCCCCCGCGGAGGGGCGCGCGCAGCCGGCGCAGACCGCTCGTTACCCTTGATCCGGATGCCCTCCGCCCGCGCACAGCATCAGCCGTGGCCGGTCGCGCGCGAATGGTTGATCCGGCTGACCGAGCTCGCCCGGTCGCTGCGGGCGCCGCGCGCAGCCGCCGAGGAGCTCGAGGAGGCGCGCGAGCTGCTCGCCTACTGGGAGCAGCGGGCGCGCCGGCTGCCGCGCTGGGCGCTGATGCGCCGCCGCGAGGCGCGCGACATGGCGTGGCGCTGGCGCGAGCGCGTCGCGGATGCGGAGCGGGTCCGGTACGGCCGCGGGCTCCTGGGCGCGGCGTCGCAGCTCGCGATCGAGCGCCGTATGCCAACCGCGGTCGCGCACGGTGCGCGCCGGACCGCACGGCTGGCGACGTGCGCCGCGATGACCGTCGCGATCACCGTGCTCCTCGTGGCGGCCGCCGCCGTGGCGGTCCTGGCCGAGACCGTACTCGGCGCGCTCTAGCCGCCGGCGAGCGTCGCTGCGGGCCGGGCCGCACGCAGTGCGCGAGAGCGGCACGAGTGTCGTCTCGTGCACGCCATGGGGACATGAGACGACAGTCGTGCCGCCAACGGAGTCGGCCGGCGGCCCTAGGACTCGTACTCCTGCGTAACGGGCCCGGACGGCTCGGACATCGGGGCGCGGGCCCGTGTCGGCGGGCCGGCCGTCGTCGTCGCGCCGGCCATCGTCGTCGCGCCGGCCATCGTCGTCGCGGCGCGCGGCCTCTCTCTCCTCCGTCAGGCCCTCGCGTGTCACCGGCGCGATCGCGGCAAGGACCTCGTCGGCCAGGCGCGGCGCGTCGGCCTCGGAGTAGGGGCCTGGCGGCGACGCCGACGATCACCTCGTCGGCATCGATCTCGTTCACGAGCAGCACCACGGCGATCAGCGGAACCACGATCACGAGCTCGATCCGCGCCCGCGCAGCACACTGCGCCGCATGGACGGTCAACGCGCGAGCGCGCGCGGCGGGCTGGACCATCGGTGTTCTCGAGCGCACAGCGCCGCACCGTTCGTCTCAGCATTGCCGTTGCGGCGATGCGTCGAACCACTTGTCTCAGAACAGCCGCTCCTGGCGCACCTCCTCCATCCGGGCGGGCGGCGCGTTCGCCTGACCGCGGCCGCCGCGGCGCCTGAAACGATCGGGGTCGCCCCGGAGCCGGACCGCGGATAGGCCGGCCGCGCGCTCGATCGCCCTTCGCTCGCGCTCGGGCACGTAGGCGCCGCGCGCGAAGAGGCGCTCATAGCGCGGCACGAGGTCGGGCCGGTAGGAGCGCAGCCAGTCGAAGAAGATCTCGCGCACAGACCCGCGCAGGAACAGCGTCTGACCGCCGATCGAGACGGCGCCCGCTTCGGTCGCCAGCTCGATGATCCGCTCGATCTGCCCCGGCGCGTCGTTGATGCCCGGCATCAAGGGAGCGATCAGGATTCCGGTCGGGATCCCGGCGCGGTTGAGCTCTCCCACCGCCTCGAGCCGCGCGCGCGGATGCGGCGTGTGCGGCTCGCTCGCCCGCCACGCCTTCTCGTCGAGCGTCGGCACCGAGAGGCACGCGCTGATCTCCGCCCGCGCCGCGACCTCGCGCATCAGGTCGAGGTCGCGCAGCAGCAGCGGTGACTTGGTGAGGATCGAGCACGGGTTCGCGGCATCGCCCAGCGCCTCCCAGATTCCGCGCATGAGCTTGTAGCGGCCCTCGACCCACTGGTACGGGTCGGTGTTCGTCCCCATCGCAACGTGCTCGCGCTTCCACGACGGCCGCGCCAGCTCCGCCCGCAGCACCTCGGGGACGTTGACCTTAACGACTATCTCCTTCTCGAAATCGCGTCCGGCGTTCATGTCGAGGTACTCGTGTGTCGGGCGCGCGAAGCAGTTGTGGCTGACGACCCCGTTGGCGATGAAGTCGCCCGTGCCCGTGGTGATGTCGTAGAGCGGCAGCTCCATGTCGAGCGGCTCGATGCTCACGACGCGAAGCCGGCTCTGCGATTTCACGGCGCGGCCCTCGATCGAGCGCTTGCGGGTGATCGCGGGGTCCGTGAGGTGATGGAACCGCAGCTGCTGCTCGAGGCCGCCGCGGATGCGCACGTTCCACATCCCCTCTCGAACGTTCTCGACGACGAACGGCAGGCCCAGGCGGCGGCAGGCGAACGTGGTCCAGTCGATGATCTTCGGATCGGTGTTCGTGATACGAATGAAGCCGCTCGCGAAGCTGCCTTCGGCATCGAAGATGCCGGCGAGGAAGCCCTTGTACCACTCGAGCGACGTGCGACCCGGCCAGGCGATGAACTCGCGAATCGCCGAAACCGAGCTTCGCGTGCTCGTTCGTATCCCGTGCATCTCTCGACATCTTCCGTGGGCCGCCATGAACCGGAAGCTGGCGGACTGGACCCTCATTTCCTCCAGGTAGCGCTGTGTGCGCGCGAGAGCCTCGAAGTCGGTGAGCGTGAGGCGGAACCGGTTGAGCTCTTGCAGCCGGCCGTCACGACTAACGTACGGACGGGTAGAGAGATGACCGTCGCCACGAACCACACCGCACAGGTAGCCGCGCTTGTAGTCGCTCGACTCGAGCGGCGCCTCCGCAAACGCACCCGTGCCGATGAGCTTGTTGTTCTGCGTGAGATGCGGCCGTTGCAGCGGCCCCCACTCGGTGCCGATCACATGCTTCCAACCGCGATTGCTGAGGAAGCGGTGTTCGGCGCTCGTGATTAGCTCCGTGCCGTCCTCGAGCGTGACCCGATACGCGGGCTTGCGAACCATCCAGTGGTCCAGCACCTCGGTGCGGACGTAGCGCCGGTAGACGCCGCGTCGAACCGTGCCGTAGACCTGATCGCCGGGACGTAGATGCCGGATCTCGCGTGTCCTGCCATCGGCCAGCAGAACGGGCGTATCGCCTACCTGGCAGTAGGCGCACGCATGGGAACATCCGCGATACGGGTTCACCGTCCACGAGAACGGAACCCGTGATTTCGCTGGCACTCGGTTGAGCGCACTCTTGGCCCGGACTTCGTAGAAACGGGTCTCGAGCGCCTCGGGCGCGTCGAAGCGGCGCACCACCGCGATCCCCGCGTGGCCGGGCAATCTCGCCTGCTCGTCCGCCTCTACCGTCTGTCCGTCCCAGCGCACGAACGTATGTTCGCACACGGGTCGGACGGACTGCATCGTGCGATTTCAGCGCCGCCCGGACGCGCGCAAGCGCTGCGAGCGTTCGCCGGCTCGTGCTCAGCG
>Ga0126306_10000507_pt1 | contig 18234 bp, 17 predicted proteins | sample Plot27_FD_92592 | JGI IMG/M metagenome (GOLD analysis project Ga0126306, IMG submission 92592) | Serpentine soil microbial communities from UC McLaughlin Reserve, CA, USA - Plot27 | ecosystem: Environmental > Terrestrial > Soil > Grasslands | place: USA: UC McLaughlin Reserve, Lake County...
CGCTCGCCGAAGTCGGGCCGGAGGTGCTGGGGGGGCGTGCTGGGCTGGCCGGTGGACCGCACGGCAGAGGTCGCGGCCGCCTACGCGGCCCTGATGGCGGGCGCTCCGGACGATCTCGGCGGTGGCCTCGCGCTCCTCGACGCGCCGCCGATGCCGTTGTGCCGGAGCCGCTGCAGGGCGCGCCGATCGTCTCGCTGCTCGTGCTCTGGACCGGAGCGCCGGAGCAGGGCCACGCGCTGCTGCGCCCGCTGCGCGAGCTCGCGCCGGCCGTCGACGCGGTTCGGCCGATGCCCTACGCGGCGCTGCAGGCGATGTTCGAGCGGCCGGTCGAGGTCCAGGTGCCTACGCGCACGCACGCGGACGGCGGCTTCCTCGGCGGCCTGCCGTCCGACGCGGTGGCCGCCGCCGTGCGCGCCGCCGAGGGACGGCCGTCACAGCTGGGGTCGGTCCTGCTCCAGCCGATGGGCGGCTCCTTTGCCCGCGTGCCCGAGCAGCGCTGCCGCTCGGGCGGCGCGACGCGCCCTGGCACTGGCAGGCCGGGACCGCCTGGTTCGAATCCGCCGACGACGCCCGCAGCCGTGCCTGGGTCGCGGGCATGCGGCGCGCGCTTGCGCCATGGTCGGCGGGCGAGAGCTACCCCAACTTCATTCCCGAGGCCGACCCGGCGCGGCTGCGCGCCGCGTACGCTCCGGCGGTCTTCGAGCGGCTGCGGGCAGTGCGCGTTGAATGGGATCCCGAGGGCGTGTTCGGGGCCGGACACGCGATCCCGCTGCCCGCGGCCTAGCCGAGTTTGCGCTGCGCGGGTCACGGGCGATCACCGCCGCGCGGCTCATGCGGCGGACGCCGATCGCGCGCGCCGCGCTCGCGCGCCACGGCCCGGAAGGCAGTGCCACAACTCATCTGGGTTCGCGGGCGGATCGCGGCGGGATCGGTCATGCTGAGGGGTCCCCATGCCGGCTCCCCTCGCAATCCGCCTGCGCGGCGTCGTCAAGCGCTTCGGAGAGATCACCGCGGTCGACGGGCTCGACCTCGACGTACCGGAGGGCACCTGCGTCGGCCTGCTCGGCCCGAACGGCGCCGGCAAGTCGACGACGATGAAGATGCTCACGGCGCAGGCGATCGCCGACGCGGGCGAGATCCGGGTGCTCGGGTTCGAGGTGCCTGCGGACTCCAAGCAGGCGCGTGCCCTATGCGGCGTCACGCCGCAGCTCGACAACCTCGACGTCGAGCTGACCGCGCGCGAGAATCTCGCGGTCTTCGCGCGGCTCTACCGCGTTCCCCGCAACGATCGGCGCGCCGCCGTCGACCAGGCGCTCGAGATCGCCAACCTGGTCGAGCGTGCCGACACGCCGGTCGACAAGCTCTCCGGCGGCATGCGCCGGCGCCTCCTGATCGCGCGCGCGCTGGTGCACCGGCCGCGCCTGCTGCTGCTCGACGAGCCGACCGTCGGGCTCGACCCGCAGGTCCGCCAGGAGCTGTGGGCGCTGATCGACGCGCTGCGCACCGAGGGCACGTCGATCCTGATGTCGACGCACTACATCGAGGAGGCCGAGCGGCTCGCCGACACGGTCTCGATCATGGCGCTCGGGCGTGTCGTCGCGCGCGGCCGGCCCGCCGAGCTGGTGCGCGAGCACGCCGGCGTCCAGACGCACGAGGTCTACGGCCCGCCGCTGCGCCTGGCCGAGGTGCGTGAGGCCGCCGAGGCCGCGGGCCACCGCGTCCGCCAGACCGGGACCGCGGTAGCGATCCTCCGCGCCGAGGACGCCAACGGGACGCTGCCGGAGGGCATCACGCGAGCGGCGACGCTCGAGGACGTGTTCGTGCTCCTGACGGGCGAGGAGGTCGAATGAGCGCGAGCGCGGTCGCCCCGCGCGCTGGGCGGCCTGCCGGGCGCCTCCGCCGCCGCCTGCACCGGCTCGAGCCCGCGGCGATCACCGGCGTGATGAGCCGCGACGTGACGAACTTCCTGACGTACTGGAAGGCGACGACGTTCTCCTCGATCCTCGACCCGACGATCTACCTGCTCGCGTTCGGCCTCGGTCTCGGGACGATCGTCGCCGCGGTCGAGGGGATGGAGTACGTCCAGTTCGTGGGCACGGGGATGGTCGCCACGGCGGTCCTGTTCTCGTCCGCGTTCTCGGCGATGTACGGCGTCTTCATCAAGCATCGCTTCCAGCACACCTACGACGCGATCCTCGCCGCACCGGTCGATGTCGAGGAGCTCGTCACCGCCGAGGTCGCGTGGCTCGGCCTGCGCGCCGGGGTCTACGGGACCGCCCCGCTGCTCGTCACTATGGTGTTCGGGCTCGAGCCCGCGCCGGGGATGCTGCTCGTGCCGTTGATCGGCGCCGTCATGGCTTTCGGCTTCGCCGGCTTCGGCGTCTTCGCGGCCGCCGCGGTCAGCAAGATCGACCACTTCAACTACATCCAGAGCGCGCTGCTGACGCCGCTGTTCCTCGTCTCGGGCACGTTCTTCCCGATCGACGAGCTGCCGGAGGGGGCGCAGATCGCGTCGAACCTCAACCCGCTCTACCACTGTGTCGAGCTGGTGCGCGGCGCGGTGTTCGGGTTCGAGACGAGCGCCTTATTCCACATCCTGGTGCTGATCGGCTTCGCGGTCGCGATGTGGCGACTGGCCATATGGCGACTGGAGAAGCGGCTGATCGAGTAGTGGTGCCCCTCCAGGCCCTGACGTCCTCGGCTCGGCTCGAAGGAGGAACCACTAGTAACGTGGTTGGGTCATGCCGCAGGTGCTGGACATCGAGCAGGCGGTCCTCCTCCTGGAGGTCGAGCCGCCCTTCGACAAGCGCGACATCCAGCTCGCGCGGCGGCGCCAGGCGAAGCGCTGGCATCCCGACATCGCCCCGCCGGGCCGCCAGCTCCAGCACGAGCGCCACCTGAAGGCGGTCAACGAGGCCGCCGACCAGCTCGAGCGGCTGGCGGAGGAGTCGCGCGGCGGGAAGGTGACGCGCAACGCGGTCAAGGTCAGCGCCGCGGCCGCGCGCAAGCGGCGCGCGGAGGAGGGCGCGCGGGCATACGCCGAGGAGCAGCGGCAGCGTTCCGCGGCGGCCGACCAAGCCAGGCACGACCCGTTCGGCTCGCGCGTGCCCGATCACTCGGTCGTGCACCGCTACGCGCGCTGCCTCTCGTATCCCGAGTGGGGCGTGGGGAGCGTCAACGGGATCTACTTCACCGGCGACGGTGACGACATCCAGCAGTGGGCGCGGGTCTCGTTCAACCAGGGCATCCGCACGGTACCGGCGGGCTCGCTGCAGTTCGTCGACTTCACGCGTCCCGATCCGGGCGCGGAGCGCGTCGAGCGCTTCATGACCGCGGCCAAGCACGCGCTCGCGGAGGGCGACTTCGCGCTCGCGGCGCGGCGGCTGGTGTACGCCCGCGACGCCGAGCCGCGCAACACCGCGGTGCTGCGCCTGCTGACGACCGCGTACTGGCAGGCCGGCGACTACCCCGCCGCCGCCCGCGCGGTGCGCGACTGGATCCGCGAGGAGGGCGAGCGGCCCGCTCCCTACCGGACGGCCGCGCGCATCTACGAGGACATGGGCTCGCTCTCGCAGGCGCTGGACGCGGCCGGGCGCGAGGTCGAGCGCGCGCCGCGCGACGGCTCGGCGTGGGAGCGGCTCGGCCGGCTGCGCCTGCGGCGGTTCGACCGCGCGGGCGCTCGTTCCGCGCTCGAGCGCGCGGCCACGATCGCGCCGACCGAGCAGGGCCTGCTCGACCTCGCGCTCGTCGCACACCTGGCGGGCGACACGGGCGCCGAGGTCTCGGCGTGCGAGCTCGCGACCGAGCTGGCGCCGGCCTCCGAGGTCGCCTGGGCGCGGCTGGCGCACGCGCTGGCGCGGACGGACCGCACCGCGGAGTGCCTCGCAGCGTGTGAGCGCGCCCTGGCGCTGGGCGACGACGCCGAGGTGCGCGATCTGCGCGAGCAGGTCCTGGCGACGGCGCCGCGCGAGCTGGCGAGCGAGTCCGCCGCGGCCTAGCGCCACGAATGTCGTCTGGGTGCCCGATGGCGGGCACGAGGCGACACTCGTCGCGATCTCATCGCCGGCACTCTTCCAGGCGCGCCGTGAGGAAGCGGCGCTCGGGGTCGTTCGCCGCGAGCTCCAGCGCGCGCGCGTACGCGGCGGCGGCCTCGGCGCGCCGGCCCTGGCGCCGGAGCAGGTCGGCGCGGGCGGCGTGCAGCAGGTGGTAGTCGTCGAGGGCGCCGCCGTTCGCGAGCGCGTCGACGAGCGCGAGGCCCGCCGCCGGGCCGTCCGCCATCGCGATCGCGACGGCGCGGTTGAGCGTCACGACCGGGGTCGGCAGCACGTTCGCCAGCTCGCCGTAGAGCAGCGCGATCTGCCGCCAGTCGGTCGCCTCCGCACGTGCCGCGCGCGCGTGGACAGCCGCGATCGCGGCCTGCAGCGCGTACGAGCCCGGCGGCCGCCGCAGCGTGAGGGCGCGGTCGACGAGCGGCAGTGCCTGTGCGATCGCGTCGCTGTCCCAGCGTGAGCGGTCCTGCGCCTCGAGCAGCACCAGCTCGCCCGCCTCGCCGACGCGCGCCGCTCGGCGCGAGTGCTGCAGCAGCATCAGCGCGAGCAGGCCGGCCGGCTCGGGCTCGTCCGGCAGCAGCAGGTGGACCACGCGCGCGAGCCGGATCGCCTCCGCGGCGAGGTCCTCGCGCACGATCGCCTCGCCGGCGGTCGCGGCGTAGCCCTCGTTGAAGACGAGGTAGAGCACCGCGAGTACCGCGTCGAGGCGCGCCGGCAGCGCCTCGGGCGCCGGCTCGGCGATCGGGATGCCCGAGACGCGCACCTTCCGCTTCGCGCGCACGAGCCGCTGCGCGACGGTCGCCTCCGGCAGCAGCAGGGCGCGCGCGATCTCCGGCACGGTGAGCCCGCCGACAAGCCGCAGCGTGAGCGGCACCTGCGCCTCCAGCGCAAGCGCCGGATGGCAGCAGGCGAACATCAGCCCGAGTCGCTCGTCGGGGATCATCTCCTCCTCCTCGCCCGGCAGGTCGCGCACCGCGTCCTCCAGCTCACGCGTGAGCAGCGCCTGCCTGTCGCGCAGTGCCGCCTCGCGCCGCAGCCGGTCGATCGCGCGCCGCTTGGCGGTCGTGAGGATCCACGCCGCCGGAGCGGACGGGACGCCGTCGCGCGCCCAGCGCTCCAACGCGACGGCGTAGGCGTCCTGCACGGCCTCCTCGGCGCGGTCGACGTCACCGCCCATGCCGCGGGCGAGGATCGCCACCGCGCGTCCGAACTCGGCGCGGAAGCAGCGCGCGACCGCTTCGGCCGCCGGACTGCGGGCCGCTCCGGTCAGGGCGTGTCCGGGAACTCCATGATCGGGCGCAGCTCGATCGTGCCGGACTTGGCGCCCGGGCATTTGTGCGCCCACTTGATCGCCTCGTCGAGGTCGGCGACGTCGAGCAGGTAGTAGCCGCCGAGCTGCTCCTTGGTCTCGGCGAACGGGCCGTCGGTCACGAGCGGCTCGCCGCCGTTGTCGCGGACGCTGGTGGCGGTCGCCGTCGGCTGCAGGGCGTCGCCTCCCGTCGACACGCCCGCGTTCCGCATCTCCTCTGTGTAGGAGAACCACTTCGCCAGCTGGGCCTCCTGGTCCGCCTCGCTGACGTTCGAGTACGCGCTCTCGTCGCCGTAGATGAGGAGCATGTAGCGCATCCGAGCCTCCTGACTCTCGTCGGCGGCGCCGTTCGCCGCCGTTCGATCCTATGACGAACGGGGCGGGCCGGAATCGACAGCTGTGTCAGGTCGTGCACGAGCGCCTCCGAACCTGGGGGCTTGCTTTGCGCGTCGGGAGATGAGAGCGTCGGCATGCCGGCCAGCAGCGCAACCGCCGAGGGAGCAGCCGATGGAATCTCCGCGAAGCACCCGGGTCCTCATCGTGGCGAACCGCACTGCCGCCACGCCGCGTCTGATCGAGGCGGTCCGCAGCCGCGCCAAGGCCGGTCCCTGCGAGTTCGCCCTGCTGATTCCGGACGTCACCGACCGCAAGGCGGCCGACTGGACGCTGGAGACGGCGCTCCGGCTCCTGCGGCCGGCTGCGAGAGGGAAGCTCGAAGGACTACTCGGCGGTCCCGACCCGTTCGACTCCGTGCGAGAGGCGGTGCAGCAGGGCACCTTCGACGAGATCATCATCTCGACGCTGCCCAGACGAGTGTCGAAGTGGCTGCGACGCGACCTGATCCGGCGCATCACGGCGTTGGGCCTGCCGGTGACGGCGATCGTCCCGACCGCGGGCAAGCTCACGCGTGAGGACGAGCTCCTGCTGGCGGGGGCCGGCGGCGCCAGCCCCGGATGATGTAAGGCCGGCGGGTCCCGGCTCCGGGCAAGCTGTCGACCGAAGCTTCTCGAAGCGTCCGACGCCCTCCGTACTCTCGGCGACCGTGCGCCTGATCGTCGCCCGCTGCGCCGTCGACTACACCGGCCGGCTGACGGCGCATCTACCCGAGGCGCTGCGCCTCGTCATGGTCAAGGCCGACGGCTCGGTGCTCGTGCACGCGGACGCCGGGGGATACAAGCCGCTGAACTGGATGACGCCGCCGACGGTGATCGAGGAGGAGGAAGGGCGGATCGTCGTCCGCAAGCACAGGGGCGAGGACCGGCTCGAGATCACCCTCGCGCAGGTGCTCTCCGACGTCACGCACGCGATGGACTTCGACGCGGCGCGGCTGGAGAAGGACGGCGTCGAGGCGCACCTGCAGGTCGCGCTCGCCGACGCGCCGGAGCGGTGCGGCGAGGGCTTCCGGCTCGTGCGGCGCGAGTGGCCGACCGACATCGGGCCCGTCGACCTGATGTGCCGCGCCGAAGACGACGACTGGATCGCGGTCGAGATCAAGCGCGTCGGGACGATCGACGCTGTCGAGCAGCTGACGCGCTACCTCGAGCGGATCCGGCTCGACCCGGCGATGGCCGGCTGCCGCGGCGTGCTCGCCGCGCAGGTGATCAAACCGCAGGCAAGGATCCTCGCCGAAGCAAGGGGCATCGACTGGGTCGAGGTCGACCTCGCCGAGCTCCGCGGCGAGCGCGAGCCCGCGCTCACCCTGTTCGGCTGATCCTCTCCTCAGAGCGCGGTTCGAAGCGCCGCTACTCGCCCCACAAGGTCACCAGCAGCGACCGCGCGCCGCCGTCGTCGCGGTGCTCGCACAGGTAGACGCCCTGCCAGGTCCCGAGCGCGAACCCGCCGTCGCGGACAGGCAGCGTCAGCGACGCCCCGAGCACCGAAGCCTTGATGTGCGCCGGCATGTCGTCCGGCCCCTCGACCGTGTGCGTCCAGTACGCGGCGTCCTCGGGCACGGCGCGGTCGAACCAGCTCTCGAAGTCCCGCCGCACGTCGGGCGAGGCATTCTCGTTGAGCGTGAGCGAGGCCGAGGTGTGCAGCAGGTGCAGATGCGCCAGCCCGACGCGCAGCTCGCGCAGCTCCGGCACCGCCTCGGCGACCTCGCGCGTCACGAGATGGAACCCGCGCGGCCGCGCGGGGAGCCGGATCTGGCGCTGATGCCACATCACGGGCACAAGCTACCCGCCTCAGTCCGGCAGGCGCGCCGCGCGCATGTCGACGCGGTCGCCGCGGAACGGGATCCCCTCGGCCTCGAGCAGCCGGCGTTGCCGCTCCCCCTTCGCGAGCGACCCGTCGGCGCGCACGATCCGGTGCCACGGCACGCCGGGGTCGTCGCAGGCGAACAGCACGCTGCCGGCGAAGCGCGGTGCGCCGGGGGAGACGTCGCCGTAGGTGCGCACGAACCCCCGCGGCGTGTTGCGGACGCGGTCGAGCACGCGTGCGGAGCGGTCCATCGCGGCATTATCGGTGTCGTGCGGCGCCCGACGGCCGGGCGAGCCGAGCGTCGCCCTCCCGATCGAGCCGGCTCCGCCGGCGCACGCGGGTCAGCCGGCGACGGTCACCTCTCGCCGGGCTGCTTCGTCGGATTCACCGACACCGGCACGCTCAGGTCCAGTGCGGTGCGGATGATCCGGTTCTGCTCCATCGTGTGGGCGGCCGGGTAGCCCTCGCCCGGCGACGCGCGCTCGGGCCGGCCCACGTAGCCGAACGCGAGCTCGCTCGGCAGGATCTGCAGCAGGCGCGGCGACATGTGCGTGCGCCCGCCCATGTTGCGCGGCTCCTCCTGCACCCACGCGACCTCGCGCAGGTTCGGGTAGCGCGCAACATCGTCGAGGATCTGCTGCTGCGGGAACGGATAGAGCAGCTCGACGCGCGAGATCGCGACGCTCTCGTTGTTCTCGCGCGTCGCGTGGCCCTTGAGGTCGTAGTAGATCTTGCCCGAGCAGAGGACCAGCCGGGTCACCTTCTCGGCGTCGATCCGCGGCTCGCTCAGCACCGGGTAGAAGCGCGAGTCCGCCAGGTGCTCGATCCGCGACGTCGCCTGCGGCAGCCGCAGCAGCGACTTCGGCGTCATGATCACCAGCGGGCGCTGCTTGGCGACGCGCGCCTGGCGCCGCAGCAGGTGGAAGTACTGCGCCGGCGTGGTGAGGTTCGCGACGCGGATGTTGCCCTCGGCGGCGAGCTGCAGGAAGCGCTCCATGCGGGCGGACGAGTGCTCGGGGCCCGAGCCCTCGTACCCGTGCGGGAGCAGCAATGTCAGGCGCGTCGACTGGCCCCACTTCGACAGGGCGGAGACGATGAACTGGTCGATGATCACCTGCGCGGAGTTGACGAAGTCGCCGAACTGCGCCTCCCACAGCACCAGCGTCTCGGGCGCCTCCATCGAGTAGCCGTACTCGAAGCCCAGGCACGCGACCTCCGAGAGCGGCGAGTTGTGCAGCTCCATCGGCGCCAGCGCGCCCGGCAGGCTCTGGATCGGCGAGATCCGCTGACCGGTCTTCGGATCGTGCAGCACAAGGTGGCGCTGGGAGAACGTGCCGCGCTCGGTGTCCTGGCCGGTGAGGCGGATCGGGGTGCCCTCGCTCAGCAGCGTCGCGAAGGCCAGCGACTCGGCCTGCGCCCAGTCGATCCCGCCGTCGCTGCCGACCGTCTCGCGCCGGCGCTGGAGCTGCTTGACCAGCTTCGGATGCACTGTGAAGCCGTCGGGGATCCGCAGCAGGTCCTCGTTGAGCCCGGTCAGGCGGTCGGTGGAGACGGCCGTCGTGACCTCGGGCGAGGGCGAGCGGTCGAGCTCGTAACCGCCCGTCGGCTGGGCCTCGTCGGAAGCCGCGAGCTCGGCCTTCAGCTCGCGATGGCGCTCGGCGAGGTTGTCCCAGATCTCCTTGGCGAGCGCGTCGGCCTCCTCCTGCGTGACGACTCCCTGCTCGACCAGGCGCGCGGCGTAAAGCTCGCGCACCGGCGTCTTGCTCTTGATCTTGGCGGCCATCTCCGGCTGCGTGTAGGCGGGCTCGTCGGCCTCGTTGTGGCCGAAGCGGCGGTAGCCGATCAGGTCGATCAGCACGTCGTGGCCGAACTCCTGGCGGAACGCGAAGGCGAGCCGCACGGCCGAGATGCAGGCGGCCACGTCGTCCGCGTTGACGTGGATGATCGGCACGTCGAAGCCCTTCGCGAGGTCAGATGCCCAGCGGGTCGAGCGCGAATCGTCCGGGTCGGTCGTGAAGCCGACCTGGTTGTTCTGGATCAGGTGCAGCGACCCGCCGACGGTGTAGCCGTCGAGGCCCTGGAGGTTGAACGTCTCCGCCACCACGCCCTGGCCGGGGAAGGCGGCGTCGCCGTGCAGGATCACCGGGATCGCGGCGTTGTTGTCCAGGTGCGCGTGCGGGCCCTGGCGCGTGGTCTGGATCGCGCGCGTGGCGCCCTCGACCACCGGGCCGACGTACTCGAGGTGGCTCGGGTTGGACTCGAGCCGTACCAGGATCGACGAGTCGTCGGGCAGCTGGTAGGTGCCCTGCGCGCCGTGGTGGTACTTGACGTCGCCGGTGCCGCCCTGCGGGATCGTGGTCACGGCCTCGATCGAGGACGCTCCCTCGAACTCGCGGAAGATCGTCTCGTAGGCGCGGCCGAGGCAGTGCGCGAGCACGTTGAGGCGGCCCCGGTGCGACATTCCGAGCACGACCTCGCGCGCCCCCTGGGAGGCGGACAGCTGGATCATCTCGTCGAGCATCGGGACGGTCATGTCCAGTCCCTCGATCGAAAACTGCTTCTGGCCCAGGTAGGCCTTGTGCATGAAGCGCTCGAGCGAGTCGACCTGCGTCAGCCGGCGCAGCAGCATGCGCTGCTCTTCGTTCGTCAGCGGGGTGCGGTAGGCGCCGGACTCGATCCGCTCGCGCAGCCACGTGCGCTGGCGGTGCGAGGCGATGTGCTCGATCTCGTATGCGATCGTGCCGCAGTAGGTCTCGCGGAGATGCGGGAGCGCGTCGACGAGCGTCGCGCCCGGCACGTAAGTGCGCAGCACCTTTGCCGGTATCCGCGCCATCAGCTCGGGCGTGAGGCCGACGGTCTCCGGGTCGAGCGCGGGGTCGCCCTCCGGCTCCGAGGCGAGCGGGTCCAGGCGCGCGGCCAGGTGGCCGTGCATGCGGTGCGCCTTGAGCAGCGACGTTGCCGCCTGGACCGCCTGCAGCAGCGCCTCGTCGGGCGCGATGGGAATGCCGCCGGCCGCCGTCGGCACCTCGACGGCGGCGTCGCGCCGGGCCGCCGCGGCGGCGGCCGGCGCGGGCGGCGGCGGGGCGGCGGCGGGCGTCACGCGGAGGTCCCTGAACACCTGCTCGTAGAAGTCGTGCTCGCCCTGCAGGTACCCCTCGACGACCTGCAGGAACTGGCCCGACTCCGCGCCCTGGATGATGCGATGGTCGTAGGTCGACGTCATCGTCATCACCTTCTCGGCGCCGATCATCGCGCCGACGCCGGCGAGCCCCGGCGGATAGCCGATCGAGCCGGTGGCGATCAGCGTCCCCTGCCCCTTCATCAGCCGCGGGACCGAGGCGATCGTGCCGATGCCGCCGGGGTTGGTGAGCGAGAGGTTGGCGCCCTGCAGGTCGTCCGCGCCGAGCTTGTTCTCGCGCGCCTTCTGGATCAGCTCGCCGAACGCGTCGAGGAACTCCCGGAAGGACATTCGGCCCGCGTCGCGGATCACCGGGACCATCAGCGTGCGCCCGCCGTCCTTGCGCTCCACATCGACCGCGACGCCGAGGTTGCATGCGTCGTCGTCGATCATGTGCGGCTTGCCGTCGATCTCCTCGAAGTGGTGCGCCATCACCGGCATCTGCTCGGTCGCCGCGCGCGCGATCGCATACGCGATCAGGTGGGTGAAGGACACGCGGTGCCCGGCTTCCTTGAGCTGCTTGCGCCGTGCGTCGAGCATCGAGACGGTGATCGTGCGGAACGAGGTCGCGGTCGGGATCTGGCGCGACTCGTCCATGTAGCGGGCGAGCATCGCCGACGCACCCTTGATCAGGGTCGCGCCGGCGGGCCTGGCGGCGACGGCGCTCGCGCCGTTGGCGGCGGCCAGCACGTCGTCCTTGCCGATCCGGCCGGCCGGGCCGCTGCCGTGCACGGCGGACAGATCGATGCCGTGCGCGGCTGCGACGCGCTTGGCGACCGGCGTGACCCTCGAGCCCTCGGGCACGTCGACGGCGACGTCGCCGGCCGGGCGCGGCGCGGCGGCGGAGTCGGGGGTGTCCGCGGCCTCCGCCCTCGCGGCGCCTGCGCCCCCGGCCATGCGCCCGATCACCTGGCCGACCGTCACGGTCTCACCGGCCTCGGCGAGGATCTCGGTCACGGTGCCCGCGGCCGGAGCCGGCACCTCGGCGTCGACCTTGTCCGTGGAGATCTCGACGATCGTCTCGTCGGCCTCGATCGAGTCGCCGACCTGCTTGGCCCACTCGAGCACGACGCCCTCGGATACCGACTCGCCCATCTGGGGCATGACGACGTCGACGATCTGCTCCTGCTCGGCCGGCGCCTCGGGCTCGGGTGCGGCGGGCGCCGCGCCGTTGGAGGGCGCGATCTCCGCCAGCACGGCGCCGACGTGGATCGTGTCGCCCTCTGCGGCGTGGACCTTCACGACGGTCCCGGCGATCGGCGCCGGCACCTCGGCGTCGACCTTGTCGGTCGAGATCTCCACCAGCGTCTCGTCCGCTGAGACGGAGTCCCCTTCCGCCTTATGCCATTCCAGCACGGTGCCCTCGCTGACCGAGTCACCCATCGCCGGCATGACGACTTCGACCGTCGTCGTTTCAATTGCCATTGGACTGGCTCAGACCTTATCGCGTAGTGGCATGGCGACGGCGTTCCTGCACGACGAATCCCGCACTGCCGGCGAACGGGCCGACGCCGCCGATGATCGCGACGGTGACGCCCAGCCACAGCGGGATGACGCGGCGGCGGACGGCGTCGACCGCGAGCAGCGACATCACGATCCAGCCGATCCCGTGCGACCAGCCGAACACCATCTCGGCGCCCTCGAGCCCGGGCACGAGCCAGACGGTCAGCAGCGTGAGGTAGATCGCCGAGTGGGCGAACGAGAGGAGCTTGAGCTGCTCGAACGTCACGCGCGCGCCTCCAGCAGGGTCGCCAGGCGGCGCAGCGGGTAGTCGGCCTCGACCGGCCACGCGGCCGGATCGGCCGGCCACCATGCGTGCTCGTCGTGCTCGTGGTCGCGCGTGACCTCGGCGCCGTCCGGCAGCCAGGCCTGGCCGATCAGCATCACCATCCGGTTGGGCATGCAGACGAGCGCCTCGACGGTCAGCGCCTCGGGCAGGACCGACCACTCCTCCTCGAGCTCGCGCGCGAGCGCGTCGACGGGATCCTCCCCGACCTCGACCGCGCCGCCGGCGCCGAGCGCCCAGCGGCCGGCCCAGGTCGCGACCCAGTCCGCCCGGCGACCGGCGAGCCAGCGGCCGTCGCAGGAGCGCACGGCGCACAGCACCGACAGCGAGCCGAGCGCGTCCTCGCCGACCAGCCGCAGCGACCAGCGCATCGGCTGAAGCTCGACGGTCAGGCCGCCGGCGCCCGAATCGAATCCGGCGAGCCGCGCCGCCAGCCCGTCGTGGGAGGGCGAGCCCCGGCCCTGCAGCTCCGCGATCGCGGCGTCGGCCCGCGCGGCCAGCTCGGACCCCGGCTCGAAGCAGTCGTGCCGCCAGCGCGTAGCCACCTGGTCGGCTCGCCAGGGTCCGCGCGCGAGGATGCCGGGCTGAAGCGCAGCCACTGCTCTGCGCTGAGGTTAGCCGTGTCCGAACAGGGGTCCGACCCCTCCTTGGACCCTGAGCCCTGGTTACGCTGCGCCGCGTGCGCCGGAGGTCTCACTGGGGCTGGGGCTACGAGGATGAGCGGCCGTCCGGCGAGCAGCTGCGCGCCGCCGCGGCAGGGCTCGCCGCGCACCTCGGCTTCGGGTCGGCCGAGCCCGAGCAGCCGGTGCCGCTCGAGGCGGTGGCGCTGCCGCCGCCGCGCGTCGCGCTGCCGCCCGGGCTGCCGCTGACGCAGGATCCGCACGCGCGGGCGCTGCACGCGCACGGACGCTCCTATCTCGACGTCGTACGCGGCTTCGGCGGACGCTTCCCGCATCCTCCCGACGCCGTCGCCACGCCGCGCGACGAGGACGAGCTGCGCGCGGTGCTGGAGTGGGCGGCGCGCGAGGACCTCGCCGTGGTCCCGGCCGGCGGCGGCACCAGCGTGGTCGGCGGGATCGACGCGCGAACCGGCCGACACGCCGGCGTCGTCAGCGTGAGCCTGCGCGCGATGAACCGCGTGCTCGAGCTCGATCGCGATTCGCGCGCCGCGCGGATCCAGGCCGGCACGACCGGCCCCGAGCTCGAGCGGCAGCTCGGCGCGTACGGGCTCACGCTGCGCTTCTACCCGCAGTCGTTCGAGCTCGCGACGCTCGGCGGCTGGCTCGCCACGCGCGCGGGCGGACACTTCGCCAGCGGCCCGACGCACATCGACGACCTCGTCGAGTCGATCCGCGCGATCACCGCGACGGGCGAGACATGGGAGAGCCGGCGGCTGCCCGCGTCGGGCGCGGGCCCGTCGCCCGATCGCCTGCTGCTCGGCTCCGAGGGCACGCTCGCGGTGATCACCGAGGCGTGGATGCGCGTGCTGCCGCGCCCGGCCGCGCGCCGCGGCGCGTCCGTCGCGTTCGACGACTTCGAGACCGGCACCGCCGCGGTGCGCGCGATCGTCCAGGACGGTCTGCGGCCCGCCAACTGCCGGCTCATCGATGCGCGCGAGGCCGCGCTCACGCTGGCGGGCGACGGCAGCGCCGCCCTGCTCGTGCTCGGCTTCGAGTCGGCCGGTGCGCCGCTGGACGAGCAGTTCGCGCACGCTGTCGCGCTCTGCCGCGAGCACGGAGGTGAGCTGCGCGAAGGCAGCGCCGGCGCCGGCTGGCGCGAGGCGTTCCTGCGCGCGCCGTACGTGCGCGACACGCTCGTCGCGATGGGCGTGCTGTCGGAGACGTTCGAGTCGGCGATCACCTGGGACCGGCTCGAGGCGTTCACCGAGCGCGTGGCCGGTGCCGCCCGCGAGGCGCTCGGGCCGGCCGGGCTCGTGACCGTCCGCCTCACGCACGCCTACCCCGACGGCGCCGCGCCGTACTTCACCGCGATCGCGCCCGCCCGCCGCGGCAGCGAGGAGGAGCAGTGGCACGGGGTCAAGCAGGCGGCCGCCGACGCGATCCTGGCCGCCGGCGGCACGATCACGCACCACCACGCGGTCGGCCGCGACCACCGGCCGTGGTACGACCGCCAGCGCCCCGACCGGTTCGCCGCCGCGCTGCGCGCCGCCAAGGCGGCGCTGGATCCGGACGCGCGGCTCAACCCCGGGGTACTCTGGAGCGAGTCATGAGCATCGATGCCTCCGCCAAGAACATGCAGGCCGTCTGCCGCGCCAAGGAGCAGCACGACAAGAGCTGCCCGTGGGGCGGCACCGGCACCGAGGTGCACATGAACTGGTTCGACATCGAGCGGATCGGCTGGGAGGAGGGCGACGTCATCTGCGGGCTGATCGTCGTCGGCGACGAGACGGTCGCGACCGGGATGATGCGCGTCACCTGCGACGCCGAGGGCGACGGCGGCGGCCGCTCCGAGGAGGAGGAGGTCGAGACCGTCGAGGCGGTCGCGGCCGAGCGCGAGCTCCAGCCGGCTGCGCCCAGCCTCAACTGACGCGGTGACCGCGCTCGGGCGCCTGAGTCCGGCCCGCATCGCGCCCGCGCTGGAGCGACGGGTGCAGATGCTGCGCCACCGCGGCGACGCGGTGCTGTGCCCGCTCTGCGGCCACGGCTTCGACCGCTTCAAGGACGACTGGAATCGCGGGAACGCGCTGTGCTGGCGCTGCGGGTCACACGAGCGCCACCGCGCCCAGTGGCTCGTGCTCACCGGCCCGAGGCAGCTTCTGCGCCGGCCTCGCTCGCTGCTGCACTTCGCGCCCGAGTGGGCGCTGCGCCACCGCCTCGAGCAGCGTCGTGGCCTGGGGTACGTGACCGCCGACCTGCACATGGGCGACGTCGATCTGCGCCTCGACGTGACCGCCCTGGACCTGCCCGACGCGAGCTTCGACGCCGTGCTGTGCTCGCACGTGCTGGAGCACGTCGAGGACGACGCCGCCGCCATGCGGGAGCTGGCTCGCGTCACCGCGCCCGGCGGCTGGTGCCTCGTGATGGTGCCGCTCGATCTCGGGCGGCGGGAGACCTACGAGGATCCGGCGATCACGGCTCCGCAGGAGCGCGTGCGCGCCTTCCTGCAGCATGACCACGTGCGCCTGTACGCGCCCGACATCGGCGATCGGCTGGCAGACGCGGGCTTCGAGGTCGAGCGCATCCAGCCCGCGCGCGAGCTCGGCGCCGAGACGTTGCGGCGCTGTCGCATCAACCAGGCCGACGAGCTCTGGCTCTGCCGCCCTCGCTAGTCCACGACCAGCAGCTCCTTGCCGAACGCGCGGCGGAACAGATCCGCCTGGCGCTGCGCGCCCCAACGGCTGATCGTCGCGTCGGCCTTGCTCTGCAGCCGCAGCTCGACCTGGCCGTCCTGGACCACGACGCGAGCGTGCCGGACGGTCTGGTCGCGCGCGCGCTCGAGCTGCTCGGCGAGCCGCAGCACGGCGGCGCAGCGGGCCAGCAGCGCGTCATCGCCGCGGCGAGCGAGCGGGGCGAACTCGCCGAGGCCGGGCCGGCCCTTGCGGTGGTAGCGGGCGGCCTGGCCGATCAGCGCCGTCTCGCGCGGCGAGAAGCCGGGCAGCCCAGCGTTGAGGATCAGGTAGCGCGAATGCTTGTGGTGGTCGTCGTAGTCGACCGCCGTGCCGACGTCGTGCAGCACGGCGGCCGCCCACAGCAGCTCGCGCTCGTGGGCCCGTCCCGGATGCACCCCCGACGCTGCCAGCGCGTCCCAGATCTCCAGCGCGAGCCGCGCGACATGGTCGGTGTGCGCGGTGTCGGGGTGGTACTGGGCGGCGAGGTTGCGCACCGACGCGGCCCGCACGTCGGTCAGCAGCGGCGGGTCGCTGCCGGCGAGCAGCTCCTCGAAGAAGGCGCCCTCGCGCAGGCCCGCCTCCGTCACCTCGAGCCGCTCGAACGAGCCGGCCTCCATGACCGTCTGCACGACGGTCGCGCCGGCGAGGATGAGGTCACCGCGCTCCGGCTTGATCCCGGCGACGCGCCGGCGCTCGGCGGGCGTCATCCCGGCCAGCCGCTCGACCAGCGCATCGAGCGCCGCACGCTCGATGCAGAAGCCCTGGACGCCGTAGGACGGCAGCCCCGCCTCGAGCATCAGGGCGGCGCCGAGGTTGCGCACGGTGCCGCCGATCCCCGCCAGGCGGCCGTCCGCCGTGTCCAGCCAGCCGGCGTCGGCGAGCTCTCCGTGGACGTGCTCGCGCAGCGCCTTGAGGTGCTTGGGCTTGACGCGCTCGGCGGCGAGGAAGCGCTCGGTCGTGACGACCGCGCCGAGCCGCCACGAGCGGGCATCGCGGGCGCGGCGATCCTCGACGCGCGTGAGCTGCATCGAGCCGCCGCCGATGTCGAGCGCCACGCCGTCGGACAGCGTGGTCGAGTTGACCACGGCGAGATAGCCGTAGCGCGCCTCCTGCTCGCGCGAGAGCACCTCGACGTCGAGCTCGGACCGCTCGCGCGCGGCGCGCACGAACGCCTCGCGGTTGGACGCCTCGCGGATCGCCGAGGTCGCCAGCGGCCGCACCCGCTCGATGCGCGTCGCGCGGCAGAAGTGGGCGAACAGCTCGATCGTCTCCAGCGCCCGCTCCATCGGCTCGGGCTGGAGCGGCCCGCCGGTCTCCTGATGCTCGCCGACGCGCACCGGCTCGTAGATCTCGTCGGTGCGCTTCCACCAGTCGTCGGTGTGGGTGAAGACGACGAGGCGGAACGAGTTCGACCCGAGGTCGATGACGGCGAGCCGCTGCTCCACGTGCCTCAGCCGCGCTCGATCAGCTCGATCCGGTAGCCGTCCGGATCGCGCACGAAGCAGATCCGCGCGCCGCCCTCGCGGACCCGGTAGGGCGGCTTCTCAGGCGCGATGCCCTTCTCGCCGAGGGCGGACAGCGTCCCGTCCAGGTCCGCGACCGTGACCGCGACGTGGTTGTAGCCCGTGCCGAGCTCATAGGAGTCGACGCCGTGGTTGTAGGTCAGCTCCAGCCGGTCGCCGTCGCCCGGCAGCCCCATGAAGACGTTGATCGCCTCGTCGCGGATCGGCATCCGCCGGCGCTCCTCGAAGCCGAGCGCCTCGTAGAAAGCGACCGAGCGGTCGATGTCGCCGATCCGGTAGCACGTGTGGATGAGCTCCATGGGCGCGGAGGCTACCCATTAGGGTGCGCCCCATGATCGTCGAGCGCTCGATGCACCCGGACTGGCTGTCGAACACCTATCTCGTCGCCTCGGGTCGCGGTAGCGACGGCTTCCTCGTCGACGCCGGCGGGCCCGTGCGGCCCTTGCTCGAGCGGGCAGAGGCCGACGACATCGCCCTCACCCACGTGTTGCTGACCCACCACCACCACGACCACGTCGCCGAGCTTGCCGCGGTCACGAGCCGCTTCCCGGACGCGCAGGTGCTGATCCACCCGCAGGAGCGCGAGCTGGTCGACGGCGCCACAGGCGACCTCAGCCCCGGGGACGAGCTCGACATCGGAGGGCTGACGGTCGAGGCCGTCCACACGCCCGGCCACACGCGCGGGATGATCTCGCTCCTCGTCGACGGCAGGGAGGTCTTCACGGGCGACACGCTGTTCAAGAACTCGGTCGGCGGCGTCCGCGCGCCGGGTCACACCACCTACGAGGACCTCAAGCGCTCGATCATGGACGTGCTGCTCGAGCTGCCGCCCGAGACGACG
>Ga0126306_10000508_pt1 | contig 18234 bp, 19 predicted proteins | sample Plot27_FD_92592 | JGI IMG/M metagenome (GOLD analysis project Ga0126306, IMG submission 92592) | Serpentine soil microbial communities from UC McLaughlin Reserve, CA, USA - Plot27 | ecosystem: Environmental > Terrestrial > Soil > Grasslands | place: USA: UC McLaughlin Reserve, Lake County...
ACGCTGCCGAAGTGGTTGCGCCCGAAGAAGCGGTACAGGCCGTCGGCGGTGCGGACGCCGAGGAACTCCGGCGTCGAGTAGTCGATGACGCCGTCGAGCGTGCCGGCGTCGCCCAGCGACGCGTGGACCGCGTCGCCCACACCGGCGTCCGAGGAAACGCCGAGGGCGGCGCGCAGCGCATCCATCGCGTCCGGGGTTCCGGCGGCCTCAGGCCCCTCGATCCCGGCCGACGGCTGGCCCACGTAGGTGACCTGGCGGCCGTTGAAGTGCGCGAGGTACTGCCCGAGGGTGTGGAGGTAGAAGTCCGTGTGGCCGCCGATGGCGTCGTACTGGTCCTCCCACTCGTCGGCCAGGATCCCACTGTGGACGTAGCGCAGGTGCGCCGTGCCGCCTTCGCGGGCCTCGATCGCGTAGTCGAGCGCGTTGAAGGTCCCGTCCGGCGACTCCATACGGATCACGAGGCGGCGCGGCGGGTCCCAGGTCGTGACGGGCGCCCCCTCGGGCGGCGCGGCGCCGGCGGGGATCTCCATCCCGGTCGGGAACTGCCAGGCCGCGGGATCGGCAGTGATCGCGGTCCAGACGTCGTCCGGGGCGGCGGGCAGGTCGACCTCGCGGATGATCTCGAAGGCACGGCTCATGACTGGGGCTCCTTCTTGTTCGTGATGGTGGGGTGCAGTGCGACGACGAACCGGTGCGGACGACCGCCGGGGGCGGCCTCGTCGTGGTACTTCGCGACGAGGCCGTTGACGGCGTCCGCCAGCTCGACGGCGAACGCGGCCCGGTGCTTCGCGGACGCGAACCGCACCTCGCTGTCGATCCCGAGGGTCGCTAGCGGCTTGCCGGCTGCGCTCGCTCCGGTGATGAGCTCACCGACCTCGCGGACCAGGCGCCCCGCGACCGCGAGCAGCCAGCGCGCGGAGCGCTGGTCCGGCTCACGTGACGGATCGGGCGCGACCGCCGAGAGGGCGGTCGGCGAGATCACGTAAGACGCGGCCGTCGCCTGGAGCACGCGCTCGGTGCAGTTGCCCTTGCGGCGCTCCTCGACGAGCTCCACTAGGCGGTGGCGCTCCAGCGCCCGCAGGTGGTAGTTCGCCTTCTGGCGGGTGAGCCCCACGCGCGCCGCGAGCGAGCTGGCGGACCCGGGCTCGGCCAGCTCGGCGAGCAGGCGGGCGCGGATCGGATCCAGCGATACCTCGGCGGCGGCGGGGTCGTCGATGACGGCGACGTCATGCATGGGCGCACACCTTGCCACCGACAACTATTCTTGTCAAGCACAGTTCTCTTGTCGGTGACCCGGCGAGGTCAGGCGCTCGTGGAGGCGGTCCGCCCAGCGCCGCTCATTCGGCCTCGTCGACCTGGCGCCGCTACGCCGCGCGCTGCCCGACGTGCCGCAGAAGCAGCTGCGGTTCCGGCTGGAGTGCGCCGGCGGCATCCTGCACTTCATGGCGACGGGCGCGATGCGCGTCGACCTCGAGACCAAGTCGGCCGAGGAGGTCGAGCGCCTGGTCGTGCCGGCGATCGCGGGCGCGCTCGCGGCGGGCCCGGCGTGTGAGGCGGGCTTGAACGCCGGCCGCTCCGGCCTAACGATGATCGGTGGTTGGGGGCTCAGGGGCAATCCACGGCGCCGACCGCGACCACGTCCGCGCGGAGCCTCTGCGTGGGCTTGCAAGCGGAGCCGCAGCTCCACGGGCTCGCCGAGCGGATCGCCGGCGACTTCGGCCGGGATCTCAAGCGGCGCTTCCCCGAGATCGAACGGCGGGTCGCGGTCGGCGATCCGGTCGCGAAGGACCCTCAGGCGAGGCTCGCCGACCTCGTGCGCTTCGCGCGCGGGCTGCTGCTCGAGCGCGGCTGGGACCTCATGACCTGCCTGACCGACATTCCGCTGCTCGCGGGCGGCCGGCCGCTGACCGCGCGTGCGAGCGCGACGGACGGAGTCGCACTCATCTCGGTGCCGGCACTCGGGGCGATGGACCTCGACGGCCTCGTCCGCGAGACCGCCGTCGATCTGATCGACGCTCTCGTCGGCGGGCGCGGCGAAGATGATGCCGAGCGCCGCGAGACCGTCCGCGACCGCCTCCGCGAGCTCGCGCACCCGATCGCACGGCGCAGGTTCGCGACGACCATACGATCCGCTTCTCGAATGCCGTGGTCCGCGGCAACCTGCAACTGCTCCTCGGCATGGTGCGCGCCAACCATCCGTGGCGCTTCGCGGCGCGGCTTTCGCGCGCCGTCGTCGCGGCCCTCGGCACGGCGGCCTACGTGCTCGCGTCGACGGGCTTCTGGACGCTGGCGAGCCACATGACCTGGCTGCGGCTGCTCGCGCTGATGGCCACGGCGCTGCTCATCACCACGACGGCGATGATCGTCGCTCACGGCCTCTGGGAGCGGAGCACCACGCCGCAGACGCGCGAGCGGGTCGTTCTGTTCAACGCGTCACGACGGTCACGGTGGCGATCGGCGTGCTCTCGCTCTACCTGACGCTGCTCGCGTTCAGCGTCATCAGCGCCTTCGCGCTCATCCCCGAGGGCGCCTTCCGCGATCAGATCGGCCGCTCCGCCGACGCGGCGGACTAGCTCCGGCTCGCCTGGCTGGGCGCTTCGCTGGCGACGCTCGCGAGCGCGCTCGGCTCGCTGGTCGAGCGCGACCTCGCGGTCCGCGAGGCGGCGTACGGCTACCGGCCGTCGCAGGACGGCGGCGAGCGGAGGCGGGCGAGATGACGAGCTTCGACGCGATCGCGATCGACTCCGGCCCGCCGGCTCCTCAGGTCGCGGACGCGAGCAGGGACCGGGCGCGATCGGCGTGCTCCTCGTCGACGGGCACGTCGTACGACGCCGCGGCCAGCCCGCGCAGCGACGTGAAGTCGCGCATCCCGCGCGTCGCCCAGTGCGCGACGAAGCCGAACACGGCGCCCCGGAACGCGCCGATCAGGAGGCCTCCCAGCACCAGGCCCAGCCATTCCGGCCCCGTCGTGAAGAGGCCGACGAGCAGGCCGATGAAGAGGCCGAACCAGGCGCCGGAGGCCGCGCCGGTCGCGGCCTCCCGTGCCTTCGTCATGCGCCCGGTGACATCCTCGACCATCGTGAGGTCGCGGCCGACGATCTGGACGTGCTCGACCGGGAAGCGCGCGTCGGATAGGCGATCGACGGCGCGCTGCGCATCGCCGTAGTTGCTGTAGGTGCCCACGGGGACGCCGCGCGACGGGCGGACCTCCCGGACGGAGTCGGAGACGGACATACGCCGGTCAATAGGGCGCGCGCGGCGCGAATCAAGTGCCCGCCGCGACCGCCGGGGGGCACCAGGTTTCCGGCGCTTCGCGTAGCGGCGGAGCTGCGGCTACGCTCCGATACATGCTGGCCGCCGGGACCCGGATCGCGGGGTACGTGATCGAGGGGGTGCTCGGCGAGGGCGGCATGGGCGTCGTCTACGCGGCCGAGCAGCCGTCGCTGAAGCGGACGGTGGCGCTCAAGCTCCTCGCGCGTGAGCTGGCGAGCGATGCCGACTTCAAGGAGCGCTTCCGGCGCGAGGCGATCTTCCAGGCGACGATCGACCATCCCAACATCGTGCCCGTGTACGAGGTCGGGGAGAGCGACGCCGGGCTGTTCCTGGCGATGCGGCTCATCCGCGGCCCGTCGCTGAAGGATCTGATCGCCGCCGACGCGCTCGCGCCCGAGCGCGCCGTCGAGCTGCTGAGCCCGATCGCCGCGGCGCTGGATGCCGCCCATGCCGCCGGCTGCATCCACCGCGACGTCAAGCCGGAGAACGTCCTCGTGTCGCAGGACTGGCATCCGTTCCTCACCGACTTCGGCGTGACGAAGGCGGCCGGCGACCCGTCGCTCACCCAGACCGGACGCTTCGTCGGCACGGCCGCGTACGCGGCGCCCGAGCAGATCGGCGGCGCCGCCACGCGCAAGAGCGACATCTACGCGTTCGGGGCGATGCTCTACGAGTGCGTGACCGGGCGGCTCCCGTTCCCCGCGCCGACGGTCACGGAAGCGCTGGTAGCGCACCTGCGCGACGCGCCGCCGCGGGCGTCCGAGCTCCGCGACGACCTGCCGCCCGGACTCGACGACGTGATCGAGCGTGCGCTCGCAAAGGACCCCGACGACCGCCCGGACAGCGCGAGCGAGCTCGTCGACGAGGCGGGCAAGGCGCTTCGCGGCGAGCCGCCGGGCCCGGCGGCGGCCGCCACGGTCATCACCGCGCCCGAGCCGCCGCGACGGGAGCAAGCGGCCGAGCCGCCGCTGCCGAGCGGCGAGCGCGGCCTGCTGCTGAGCCGGGTCGCCCAGAGCTACGCGGCGTACCTCGATCAGTCGCTCGAGGGGACGATCCACCTCGACCTCGTGCTCGAGCTGCTGCCGGACGCCGTCGCGCGGCCGTCGGACCGCGTGCTCCCCGTCCCACGGCGGCGCGCGACGCTGCCGCCGGGCACATCGCTGCTCGACGTCTTCGACGACGTCGGAGGAATCAACGGCGACGGCCTGCTGGTGCTGGGCGATCCGGGCGCCGGCAAGACGACGCTGCTCGTCGACCTGGCCGCCGCGCTGGAGCAGCGGGCGCGGCGCGATCCTCGCCATCCGCTGCCGGTCTACCTCCCGCTGTCGACTTGGGTCGTCCGGCGACCGCCGCTGGCGGACTGGGTGGTCGAGCAGCTCGAGCGGCTCTACAAGGTCGCTCCGGCGACGGGGCGGCGCGCGCTCGAGCGCGGCCGGCCGCTGCTGATGCTGCTGCTCGACGGCCTCGACGAGGTGGCGACGCACGACGACAGGATCGCGTGCGCCGCCGAGCTCAATCGATTCGCCGGCGCCTATCCGATCCCCGTCGTGGTGACCGCGCGGCGCGCGGAGTACGAGAGCTTCGACCTGCTGCTCGAGCTCGAGACCGCCGTGCTGGTCCGGCCGCTCTCGCCCGAGGCGGTGCTCGACCGGCTGCGCGAGCGCGATGCCCGCGCGCACGGCGTCGTCGCCCTGATCGAGCAAGACCGCTCACTGCTGGACCTCCTGAAGTCACCGCTGCTCGTCAACATGCTCACGCTCGCCTATGCGGGCCGCGAGTCGAGCGACATCCCGATGCGCGGGCCACCCGCGGGCCGGCTCGACCGGCTGATCGAGGACTACCTCCGGCGGCGGCTCGAGCTCGAGCGCCAGACCACCGGCGCGAGCAACACGCATCCGCCGGAGCGCACGCGGCACTGGCTGGCGACGCTCGCCTCGGGGCTCGAGCAGCACCAGCAGACGATCTTCCTGCTCGAGCGCATCCGTCCGGACCTGCTGCCGTCGGCGCGCGCGGCGCAGATCGTGCGGATGGGCCCGAAGCTGGCATTCGGCTTCGGAGCCGGGCTGATCACGTTCGCGGTCGCCGGCGAGATCGGCCGGCGGCTGGACTTCCACGAGGTTCCGGCGCTGCACATCGTCATCTGGTCGGCGTTCGGGCTCGTCGCGGCCCTCCTCGAAGGCTCCGGGCCGCGCGCCCGCATGCTCGGCTGGACGGCCGCCGGGCTCCCGAGCGGCGCGCTGTACGCGCTCCTGATCGGGATCGACGATGTCACCGGCCTGCTCTCCTAGGCGCTCTACTACGTGCTCATCTTCGGGCTGGTCGGCGAGCTGCTCATCAGGCTCGTACCGCCCGAGCCCGAGCCCGCGGAGCGCCTCTCGTGGTCGTGGCCGCGAGCGCGCCCGTACGTCGTGCCGGGACTGCTGGTGGGCGCCGTCGCCGGGCCCGCGTTCGGGCTGCTGTTCAGCCTCACGATCGAGTCGCAGGGAGCCACCGTGAGGGACCGCGAGTACTGGTCGCTGGTGTTCGGACCGACGATCGGGCTCCTGTGGGCGCTGAGCCGTGGCGCAGGCAGGGGGCTGACGGCGTCGCCGCAGACCGTTCGCAGGGTGCCGAACGAGGGGATCCGGCAATCGGCGCGTCACGGCCTGCTCGTCGGCCTCGTCACGCTGCTGATCGTCGTCGCGATCGGCATGGTCGGGTTCGCCGGGTGGCTGCTCATCGACGGCGCCGGGGACCGCGGTGAGGCGTTCGCGATGGTCCTGCTGCTGTCGACGGCGTGGGGGACCGGCTGCGGGCTGCTGCTCGGCATCGCGAGCGGCGGCGGCGCGGCGATCCAGCACTGGACGCTGCGGCTGCTGCTCTGGCGCTACGGCCTTGCGCCGCTGCGCTATGCGCGCTGGCTGGCGTACGGCGTGCGCCTGCGGCTCCTCTACTGGGGCGTCGGCGGCGGCCACATGTTCATCCACCGCGTGGTCCAGGACCACTTCGCGCGCAACGTTGAACCGGCCATCGGCGGCCGTTAGAGTCGGGCCGTGCTGGCCGACTTGCACGCGCACTACCCGATGCATGTGGTCGGCGACGTCACGCCGGTCACCGCGGTCGAGCGGATGCGGCAGCTGAGCGGCAGGCGGAGCCTCGGGGACAAGGGCCGCGCGCTCGCGCTGGGGATCCTGAGCCGGCTGTTCAGCGATCGCGACTGGTGGGCCGGGTATCGCGTGACGGTCCCGCACATCCGCGAGGGCGGCGTCGGGCTGGTGCTTTCGGTGCTCTATCGCCCGTTCGAGGAGATGGACCTCGAGAAGCCGTACACCGCCCCGCCGGACTCGCGCTACTTCGCCAAGCTGGTGCAGGACCTCGACGACGTGCAGGCGGAGGTCGACGGGCAGGACCAGGCGCTCATCCGCGTGGTCCGCAGCCGCGACGAGCTCGACCGCTGCCTCGACGCCGGCGCCACCGCGCTCGTGCACTGCGTCGAGGGCGGCTTCCATCTCGGCGACACGGACGCCGAGATCGAGCGCAACGTCGCCACGCTGGCCGGCCGCGGGATCGCCTACATAACGCTCGCGCACCTGTTCTTCCGCCAGGTGGCGACGAACGCGCCGGCGATCCCGTTCCTGCCCGACTCGGTCTACGACAGGCTGTTCCCGCAGGAGGCCGGGGCAGGGCTGACCGCGCGCGGCGCGGCCGCGGTCCGGGCGATGGTCAAGCACCGCGTGACGATCGACATCTCGCACATGCGGCCCGACGCCGTCGCGGAGACTTTCGCGCTGCTCGACGAGCTCGACCGCGACCGCACGGTGCCCGTGATCTCGTCGCACGCCGGCTACCGCTTCGGCGGGCAGGAGTACATGCACGACGAGGAGACCGTGCGCCAGATCCAGCGCCGCGACGGCGTGATCGGGCTGATCATGGCGCAGCACCAGCTCAACGACGGCGTCCGCAAGAAGCGCGCGAAGAGCCTGCCGGAGTCGCTCGAGGTGATCCGCCGCCACATCGACGAGATCGCGCGGATCACCGGGAGCCACCGCCACGTCGCGATCGGCAGCGACTTCGACGGCTTCATCAAGCCGACGATGGGCGGGCTCGAGGACATGCGCGCGATGAAGGAGCTCGAGCGCGAGCTGCGCGCGCACTACAAGGGCGACGCCGACCTGATCGTCTCCGAGAACGCGCTGCGCGTCCTGCGCAAGGCCTGGACGGCTTGACGCCGGCGCCCGGCGCCGGATGCTCGACCGCTACCGCGGCTGGCGCGTCGTCGACGAGCGGCGCAAGCTCGTCGAGGCGGATGCGGGCATCCACCTCGGGGCGGACCCGAACGACCCGACCGGCACGGCGACGCTCGAGCGGAGCCTGCTGTGGCAGCTGGCGACGCAGAAGGCCTGGACGCTCTCCAACACGGGCGGGATCACGCACCAGACGATCAGCGGGTTCGTCGCCACCGGCTCGTCCGGCGGCTCGGTGCAGTTCTCGGCGAACGAGAACCTGCACGGCTTCCGTGTGATCGACGGCCGCGGCGACGTCCACGACCTGAGACGCGACGACGACGAGGCGTTCTACGCGCTGGCGCCGAGCGTCGGCCTGCTCGGCGTCATCTCCAAGATCACGTTCGCCTGCACGGACCTGTTCGCGATCGAGGGCGAGGAGTCGGTGCAGCCCGCGCGCGAGTGCGCGATCGACCTGTTCGGCGACGGCGCGGCCGGGCGGCCGTCGCTAGAGGCGTTCCTGCGCGACACCGAGTACGCGCGAATGCTGATCGGATCCTCTACGCGGTCCTGGGCAACCTCGACGACCTCTCTGGCGCGAAGGCCAAGCTCGAGGACAACTTCGACCAGCTCGAACGCGTGCTGGAGGCGCTCGCCGCGGCGCGCGACCTCGGCGTCCCCGGGCGGATCCTCGCGGAGTTCCTCGCGAAGGCGATCGAGGCCGGCGTCGATACGGCGATCACGTTGCTGCAGCCGCTCGCGCCCGTGATAAGGCGCACGCTGCCCGACTTCTTCCCCGAGCTCGCCGCGATCTTCGTGCCGCTCGGCGAGCCGCAGCGCTTCCGCGACTGGGGCTGGTGCGGGCTGCCGATGGACAACCAGGTCGACGACGACCTCGTGCCGACCGGCTTCACCGAGACGTGGGTCCCGCTCTCGCTCACCGGGCGGGTCATGGAGCTGCTCGAGCGCTACTTCGGCGACCCGCGCGACGAGGACGAGGCGTACCGCCGCACGGGCACGTTCGTGTGGGAGCTGTACATGGCGATGCCGAACCGGTTCTGGCTCAGCCCGTCGTACACGTCGGGCGACGACGAGTGGCGCGACGGCGCGTTCCGCGTGAACCCGTACTGGTTCGCCGACACGCCGGCGCCGCCGAGGGCTTCTTCGCCGGCCTGTGGACCCTCCTGCGGGACAACGGGGTCCCGTTCCGCCTGCACTGGGGCAAGTACCAGCCCGCCTACCGGCCCGGCGATCACAGCTGGGTCGAGTTCTTCGCCGCGCAGTATCCGCGCTGGGACGACTTCCTGCGGCTGCGCGAGCAACGCGATCCCCGCGGCATCTTCCTGACCGACTACTGGCGCGACCGCTTCCGCCTCTGGGAGACCGAGCGCAGCGCCGGGTAGAGCGGGCGATAGCGCTCGCGCAGCTCGCGGTACGGCTCAATCCACTCGCGCACCGGCTCGACGGTGTCGCGCGTGCGCACGCAGGCGGTCACCGCCTCCGCGGTGTCGGCGAACACGCCGCCCGCGACGCCGCCGAGCAGCGCCGCGCCGTACGCCGCGCCCTCCTCGACGGCGACGCGCTCGAGCGGCAGCTCGAGCGCCGAGGCGACGATCCGCAGCCACAGCTCGCTGCGCGCGCCGCCGCCGGACACGCGCCCGACCTCCGCGCGTGCGCCGAGCGCCGTCAGCAGGTCGAGCGAGTCGCGCAGCCCGCAGGCGACGCCCTCGAGCACGGCGCGGGTCAGCGCGCCGCGGTCGTGACGGACCGAGAGCCCGGTGAGCGCTCCGCGCGCGTCCGGGTCGGCGTGCGGCGTTCGCTCGCCGGCGAGGTACGGCAGGAACGTGAGCCCCTCGGCGCCGGGCTCCCAGGCCGCGGCTTCATCCAGCAGCACTGCGAAGTCCTCTCCCGGCGCGACCGTGTCGCGCAGCCACCGCAGCGAGCCGCCCGCCGACAGCATCACCCCCATCGTGTGCCAGGCGCCCGGCACGGCGTGGCAGAACGCGTGCACGCGCGCCTCGGGGTCGTGCGCGTAAGCGTCGAGCGCGGCGAACACGACGCCGGAGGTCCCGAGCGCGACCGACAGCGGGCCCGGCCCCACGACGCCGACGCCGAGCGCTCCCGCCGCCTGGTCGCCGGCGCCGGCGGCCACGGGCACCCCGTCCGCGGTCGTGCCCGAGACCGCGGGCGACTCGAGCGCTCGCGGCAGCCACGCCGGGTCGAGCTCGAGCGCCGCGACGACCTCGTCGCTCCAGCGCCGCGCCGCGACGTCGAACAGCAGCGTCCCGGACGCGTCGGCGACGTCGATCGCGCGCTCGCCGCAGAGCCGTAGCCGCACGTAGTCCTTGGGCAGCAGCACGTGCGCGATGCGGTCGTAGCGCTCGCGCTCGTGCCTGCGCAGCCACAGCAGCTTGGGAGCGGTGAAGCCGGTCAGGGCGCGGTTGCCGGTCAGCTCGACGAGCCGCTCGAAGCCGACGCGTGCCTCGATCTCCTCGCACTCCGCGCCCGTGCGCTGGTCGTTCCACAGGATCGCCGGCCGGAGCACGCGGTCGCCGGCGTCGAGCGCGACGAGGCCGTGCATCTGACCGCTCAGCCCGATGCCGGCGGGTTTGTCGACGCTCAATCCCGCGAGCGCCTGCTCGCTCGCGCGCCACCAGTCCTCCGGGTCCTGCTCGGCCCAGCCGGGCCGCGGCGTCGACAGCGGGTACGGCACCTCGCAGCGCGCGATCACGTCGCCGTCCTCGGCGACCGCGAGCGCCTTCACCGCGGTCGTGCCAACGTCGAGCCCGACGAGCGGCGCCATCGCAGGCTTCTCAGCCGGGAACAGGCTCGCCGAGCCTGGCCTCTGGCGCCAGCCGAGGATCGATGCCATCGCCGCTCGCCGCCGCCTGGGCGAGCATCCTGCCGAGCAGCGGCGCCTGCTTGAACAGATTGTGACCGGCTGCGAAGAGGATCCGGTCGGCGCTCCAGACCGCGACACCGTCCTCGCTCCAGGGCAGGTCGGTGACCCAGCAGTGGACGAACTCCGCCGGCTCGGGTTCGAGGCCGGGCAGCGCCCGGCCGACGTAGGCGCGAGTCCGATCGGCGAGCGACGCCAGCTGCGCCGGATCGAGGAACGCGCCGTCGTCGCGGACGCCGACGGTCTGGCTGAGCCCGACCGCATAGCGGCGGTTGCCGGGCAACGGCGTCGCGTACACCCCGACCTCTCCGAACTCGCCGCTGCCGTCCTGGAGGCAGGCCACCCGCGGCGGGGCGGACTTCACGTCGAACGTCAGCCGGACGTGCGCCGCCAGCCGGACCGGGAGCGAGAGTCCCACACCTTCCGCGAGGCGCGCGGTCTCCCGTCCGGCGCATACGATGACGCTCTCGTACTCGGAGCAGTCCGCGACACTCCGTACTTCGACGCCGCCGCCGGCGCGAGTGCGCACGGAGATGACCTCACCGATGAGGATCGCGTCGCCCAGCCGGCGGGACAGCGCCGCGATCGCGGCGCCGGTGCGGATCGCTCCGCCGGCGTCATCGAGCATCGCCGGGCCCGCGTACTGAGCCAGCAGCGGCATGCGGTCGGCGAGCTCGGCCGAGTCGATCGCGCGCGCCGGCACGCCGCCGACCCGGTCGAGCACATCGAGGCGGCGTTCCACGGTCCCGCCGATCGCGACGACACCGTCGGACGACACGAGCTCGACGCCGAATCGCTCCGCCCACTCGTCCCAGACGGCGCGGCTGCGGCGGGCGAGCTCCACGAGCCGTGGATCGTCGTGCGCGTGGCGGAAGATCCGCGATTCGCCGGCCGACTGCGCCTTCCCCGGCAGAGCCGTCTCGTACACGCGGACCGGTACGTCCAGCTCCATCAGCGCGTAGGCCGTCGACAGTCCCACGATGCCCGCTCCGATCACCGCGACGGGAGGAGTCATGCGACCGCATGCTGACAGGCCGGAAGGCGCACACTTAGCCGCGCTTTGGCCGGCGCTGGGCCTGCACATAGCTTCGTACGCGACCCTGGCGCCATGGTCGAACTGTCGGATGCCTTCGCGGTCGTGCTGGCGCTGCTGGCCGCGGCGCTGTTCGCGGTCATGATCTGGGCCGGAAACCACACGCACTGACGCGACGGCGGACCCCCGCTCCGGGTTACGGCGCTTCTTGGGCGCGCGGTTGACCGCCCACGGGGACGTCCTCCTGTATGACGTCGAACGTCACGCCGGGACCGGCGGTCACCGTGACCTGCTCAGTCTGCGTCCGCCTCGTTTCGTACGCGGCGTCGTAGTGGGCCTTCACGCTTTGCTCGAACGACCCGACCAATTCGATGCCGGGGCGGAGACCCTTCCCTCGGGCCCGCGCTCACGCGTGCGCTCGACGGGCTCCGGAGGCCGAACTTCCGGTCGCAACGGGGACAGATGTGCGGCTCGGCCTCGCGGGACCGCCGCTCGTGGTGCGAGAGCGCCGGCGCTCCGGCACCATGTCGATGAATCGGCTTGCAGGCATCCGAGCCCTCCCCGGACTTGTCGTTGGTACCTCGGAGGATGCGCTGGCGGCCGCGCTATTCCCCGGTTGCCGCGGGCGCCTGGACTGGGAGCGTCGCCCATGCGCAAGCGATCCAGGGCCCGGCCGATGGTGGGCTCCTATCCGACGCCGAGCACGCGCGCTTCGAGCCACGGGTTGCGGAAGGCGCCGCGCGGGTCGAGCCGCTCGATCAGGCGAATGAAGTCGGGCAGGCGCTCGTAGCGGGCGGCGATCGTCGCGGCGTCGGCGAGGAACAGCTTGCCCCAGTGCGGTCGCGCCTGAAACGGCGCAAGCGCCGCCTCGACATCGGCGAGCACGCGCGCGACGGCGTCGGGCTCGGGCATCCAGGTGAAGTGGATGCCAATCGTGTCGCGCCCGTACTGCGGGCTCATCCACAGCCCGTCGGCGGCGATCGTGCGGATCTCGCACACCTGCAGCACGGGCCGGATGCGGTCCCCCAGGGCGCGCATCGCCTGGATCGCCGCGACGGCATGCTCGCGCGGCATCAGAAACTCGGACTGAAGCTCCTCGCCGCTGCTTGGCGTGAACCCCAGGCGAAAGTGCGACAGGCGATCCGACCACAGGCCCGGCCGCCCCAGCTGCGGCGTGCAGTTGACCGCGTCCATGCCCAGGATCGGGTGCCGCTCGACGGTCGCGGCGGGCGCGCCGAACAGGTCGCCGCGGACCTGCTCGGGAGCGTCTGTCACCCGCGTCTTGACCCACACCTGGTCGGCGGTCTCGCGCCAGCGCGTGAACACGCTGACGCTGTCACCGCTCGCGCTGATCTCGTCGAAGTGCCCATACAGCGCGTCCCACGCGAGCCCCTCGAACACGCGCTGGCGCGCCTCGTAGGAGGGCTCGACATCGAGCGTCAGGCGCGTGACCGCGCCGACCGCGCCAAGCCCGACCACCAGCCCGTCGAAGTCCGCGTCGCCGCGCGCCGCGGTCAGCAGCTCGCCGCCGGAGGTCACGATCTCCAGGCCGGCGACCGCCGTCGCAAGATTGCCGCTCGCATCGCCCGAGCCATGCGTGGCGGTCGCGACGGCGCCCGCCACCGAGATGTGGGGCAGCGACGCCATGTTGTGCAAGGCCAGGCCCTGGTGCCTCAGCGCCCCCGCCAGCTCGCCGTACGTCAGTCCCGCGCCGAACGAGACCGTGCCCGCCGCGCGCTCGACGACTACGTCCGCGGGCAGCGCGGCGAGCGTCACCAGCTCCGTCGAGTCGGCCATGTCGTTAAACGAATGCCGCGACCCCAACACCCGCACCCGCGGCGCCGCGGCGACGATCTCCCGCAACTGCTCAAGCGTCGACGGCCGATGCAACCGCTCGGCGCGATAGGTGTAGTTGCCAGCCCAGTTGACCTCTGTCATGCGTGTCCAAGACGCTATCGACGATCCCCCAAGACCAGCAAGGCGACGCTCACATCCCACCCGAGCGACCGCCTCTCGACGTCGCGATGCGACCCTGGTGCCAAGCGAAGCAGTAATCGCGTTAGTTGTCGTCCGTACCACCGCAGGGCTGCGGACCTGGGTGCCAGTCGGCCTCACCCACGTCATCCCAGTACTCCAGGCACCACTCAGTGCTGCCGCCGGCGTGACCCCACCGAGCGATCGAGATCCAGAGGACGCGTCTACGCTCGCTTCTCAAGGATCGACGGACGGCCGGGTGCCCCATGCGCCGACGACGGCGGGCGGGAGGATCACCGCGTCGCGGGAGCCGACCTGCTCCGCGATCCGCGCCTGCAGCGTGTCGAGTCCGAGCTCCTTCTCGTGCGCGATGCCCTGCGCGACGATCTGCGACGCCAGCGAGCGCGTGACGCCGGCGCACTGCCGGATCGCCCAGCGTGTGAGCGCGATGCGGTCGCGCATGCCGAGCTTGGCAAGGATGTTCTCGCGGTGGCGCTCGACGGTCCTGGGGCCGATGCTCAACAGTTGCGCGATGGCTTCCGTGGTATAGGACTCGGCGACTAGCTTCGTGACCTCCTCTTCCCGGTCGCTGAGCGCGCCGCGGTGCTGCGGCCCGGGGTAGTCGAGGTACGTACGCATCAGCGTCCGGATCGTCGGCGGATAGAGGGAGGACTCACCGCGCATCGCGGCGCGGCAGGCCTCGACGAGGTCGCGGTCGGCGACGGTCTTCAGCACGTAGCCCGAAGCGCCCGCCTTGAGCGCCTCGAAGCAGTACGCCTCGAGGTCGTGCATGGACAGCAGGAGCACCCGCAGTTCAGGTCGTTGGCGCGCGAGCTCGCGCGCTCGAGGACCACGCTCAAGCCGCGGCGGACGACTTGGTGTCGTCCGCGATCAGAACGCGTGTGCGCAGCGGGACGGTCATGCGGACTCCGGGAGCGGAACTGCGAGCCGGACCTCTGTGCCGCCCTGGTCGCAGCGCCGCACCTTCAGCTGCCCGCCGACGAGCAGGGCTCGCTAGTGCATGCCGCCCAGGCCCATGCGCCGGCCGTTCGCCTCGCGCTCGGTGATGCCGCGGCCGCCGTCGCGCACGATCAGCACGACGGCCGCGTCGTCGCGGTTGAGCGCGAGGCTCACGTTGCGCGCTTGCGCGTGGCGCGCGACGTTTGTCAGGCTCTCCTGGGCGACGCGGAAGATCGCCAGCTCCTGCTCGCGCGCCGCTCGTGCTCGAGGCGGTCGAGCATCGAGTTGAGACATGACAGAGGTCGGCCACTTCGGCATCTGCCCGTCGAGCGACAGGCGGCGGCCAGGCGCGTGCGGGCCGATCCGCCGCATCAGTGCGGTGAACTGCTCGAGCGGACCGAACACGCGTCGAAGCAGAACCAAGTTGACGGAGATCATCAGCGCGGTCCCCACGGCCAGCACGATGGCCAGGGGGTCGGACTCACGGTGGCAGGCGAGAGCGCGAGCAGAAGAGCCGCCGCGACCAGCACTCCCGCATTGATCGCGACCACGCGGCTGAACAGCGACACCCATCCACGGTCGCGTGCCGCGCGCGAGCGCACCATGGGCGGCGCTCCCCATTCCACGCCCGCGGAAGCCCCATTGGGCGCGCGGCTCCCGGGGGGCCCGTCAGCGCGCCGCGCCGTCGGCATGGCGACGGCGGGCGAGCAGGAAGGCGCCGAGGGTCCCGCTCGCGAGCACCCCGCCGCCGAAGTCGACCCCCGCGTTGGCCAACGCGAACAGCGGCACGATGAGAAATGCGCTCGGCGGATGCAGGCGGTGCTCGAGCAGCTCCAGCACCGCGCGCCTGCCGACCGGCCGCGCCGGCGTCAGCAGTCCGAGCGCGACGCCGGCGATCGTGGCGTGGAGGCCGGATTCGTGCATCGCGATCAGCAAGCAGCGCGATGCCGCCGGCCGCCTCGTCGTGCAGGAACTCGGTGAGCGGATCGAGCGCCTGCCGTACCCGCGTCCTCTTCCCGCCCTGCGGCAGCTTGGCAGCCGGTTTCACCCGTCGGGCGGGGGAGCGCTATCCGGCAATGAAGCGCTCGGCGAGCTCGGTAAAGAAGTCAGTGCGCGTGACGATGCCGCAGACGCGTCCTCCGTCGGTGACGGGGATGATCAGCACGCGGTGGTGGATGAAGATCTCGGCGAGCTGGAGATCGGAGAAGTCGGTCGGTACGTCGATGTGCTCACGGTTCATGTGTTGCTTGATGGGCTCGTGGCGGCAGGCCTGCCGTTTCTCGATCGCCGCCTCGAGCGACTTGGGCACGAACGCGGCGTAGCCTAGGTTCTTCACGTAGCCGGGGAAGAGGGCGGTGATGAACTCGCGCTCGCCGAAGATGCCGGCGTAACGGTCGTCGTCGCCGACAACGGGCAGCGCGGGCAGCTTGGAGTCCAGCAGTGGGCCGAGAGCCTCCCCCACTTCGGTGTCCTGGTGCAGTAGCGGGACTTCACGGTGGACCAGTTCGGCGATCGTGCGCGGCATCAGGTGTACCTCAGCAGGATGTATGCGGTGGCGAGCACCAGTGAGACCAGCGTGGCAGGGACCCCGACTCTGAGGAACTCGACGAAGCGGATCGGCCGGCCGCTGCGCTCGGCCATGCCGGCCGCAGCCACGTTGGCGGCGGCGGCGACAAGCGTAAAGTTGCCGCCGAAGCAGGCGCCCAGCGCAAGCGCCCACCAGTAGGCGTCGTCGCCGTTGCGGCCCTGGAGTTCTTCGACGACGGGGATCATGGTTGCGGTGAAGGGAATGTTGTCGACGATGCCGGAAGCGATCGCCGAGATCCAGGTGATGCCGAGCAGCTCGGCGGTCCGGTCGCCGCCTGTGAGCGCAGCGACTCCTTCGGCGATCTCGCCGATCGCGCCGGTCTCCTCGAGCGCTCCGACCATCACGAACAGGCCGATGAAGAAGAACAGCGTGGACCATTCGATTCCCGACAGTGCTGCCTCGACCGACTGCGTCGAGACGAGCAGTAGCACGGTGGCGCCGAGCAGCGCGACGGTCGCCGGCTCCAGGTGCAGCGGTTTGTGCACGAAGAAGATCAGGATCGTTCCGATCAGCACTGGCAGCGCGCGTTTGAGCTCGTCGGGGTCTTCGATCGATTTGCGCGCGTCAAGCGCCATTACGCGCTTGCGGGCCGCCGGCGCGATCTGCAGCCGCGGGCGGAACCACAGGTAAAGCAGCCCCGTCACGACGGTGAACGTGAGGAGAGCGATCGGCGCGAGGTTGACCAAGAACTCCATGAACGTGAGACCGGTGGCGCCGGCGATCAGAATGTTTGGTGGGTCGCCGATCAGGGTTGCGGTGCCGCCGATGTTCGACGTGATGATCTCGATCAGCACGAGCGGGAGCGGGTCGATGTCGAGCGTGTCGGCGAGCAGGAACGTGATCGGCACCATCAGCAGGACGGTCGTGAGGTTGTCCAGGAACGCGCTCAGCAAAGCCGTGGAACCGGCGAGCGCCACGACGACGGCGAGCGGCCGGCCGCGCGCGAGCTGCCCGGCGCGGATCGCGAGGTACGTGTAGACGCCGGTCGCCTCGGTCAGCCGGACGATCAGCATCATGCCCGCCAGCAGGCCGATCGTGTTGAAATCGATCGCCTCGATCGCCCGCTCCTGCTCGATCGTCTGCGTCACGACGATCAGCACACCGCCGGCGAGCGCGACCTTCGTGCGGTGCAGCTTCTCGCTCACGATCACGCCGAGAGCGATCACGAAGATCCCGATGGCCAGGGTCATGACGCCGCTCCCGGAAGGACGAAGATGGTGGGGCGGGCGCCGAGCAGCCGCAGGTCGGCGAGAAAGTCCGAGCACGGCGCACGGCGCACGAAGGCGTTCGGTGCCTCCCGGTCGGCGAGGTCCAGCTCCAGACACCAGTCCCAGCCCCGCGGATAACGCAGCGCAGCGCTCGCTACCTGGTGCAGCGCAAGCCGCGCGACGCCGTTGGAGGTCGCGAGCTTGGTCGTCTCTTCCCGCACCCAGCGTGCGTCCTCGTCGGCCGAGATGCCGCGGCATGCGTTCCAGAGCACGACGATCCGCACCGCGCCATCGTGGGTGGCGAGCGACACCCGCTCAATGGGCGCCGGCTCCCATCCACGGCGGAGCGGCTCCCCATCTCAGGACTCGAGCACCGGGAACCCTGCGACGATCGGCAGGCGCCGTCACCGACGGCGCGGCGCTCGCGCCGGTGGGGAGAAATCGGGAGCGCCCCCCAGTGACATGCGGCTCGCGCGTTCCCAGGCGACGCTCGTGGCCGTCGTCGTGCGGCGGCCACCCTCGAGAACCACGCGCATGACGGCCCAGATCATCACGCTCCTCATTCTCGGTTCGGGTTGCTCGTGGCCGAGGCGCACCTCCCCACCTACCGAGCGCTCGGGACCGCCGGGGTTGCGGCGTTCGTCGCCGCGATCATGCTGGCCGTTCGCGATTCGGGAGGCAGCCTCGCACTTGCGTTCGCGCTCACGGTGCCGATTGCTGCGCTGATCATCAGGGTCGGTTTGGTGTGCATTCGGAAGCGCTGGCCGTCAGCCGGCGGCGCGCGCGCGGCGGCGCGGAGGGGCTGATCGGCCACGTCGGCGTGGTCCGGCACCCGCTGGACCCGGCGAGATCAAGCACGTCGAGATCCCGGGTGGAATGCAGCGCGCGATGGCACGTCAGGCGGAGGCCGAGCGCGAGCGCTGCGCGAGGTCATCGACGCCGAAGGCGAGTTCCAGGCCTCCGAGCGGCTTCGCGACGCCGCGGACGTGATCAGCTCGTTATGAGGAGTTGCCCATAACGAGCTCTATCTCCAGTAGCCGGTTATGCGCAGTTGGTCGATCGCGGCGGGTGTTCTTCCCTGCTGGGCGCGGGTTCGC
>Ga0126306_10000509_pt1 | contig 18233 bp, 19 predicted proteins | sample Plot27_FD_92592 | JGI IMG/M metagenome (GOLD analysis project Ga0126306, IMG submission 92592) | Serpentine soil microbial communities from UC McLaughlin Reserve, CA, USA - Plot27 | ecosystem: Environmental > Terrestrial > Soil > Grasslands | place: USA: UC McLaughlin Reserve, Lake County...
GGGTATCGGCATGACGAACGGAGGGGACACATCGCAGGAGCCGGCCGCGATCGAGCTGGCCGTGTGCGCCGAGATGGTGTTCCTCGAGCTGCCGGTCGCCGAGCGGGTGCGGCGGATCGACGAGCTCGGGTTCCAGGTGGAGATCTGGGACTGGACGGTCAAGGACGTCGACGCCCTGGCCGCCACCGGGGCCCGGTTCTCGTCCATGACCGGCTACATCCGCGGCACCCTGGCCGATGAGGACGAGGCCGAGGAGCTGCTGCGCACGGCGGCGCAGTCCGTCCCGGTGGCCGAGCGGCTGGGCTGCCCGCGGCTGAACCTGCACGGCACCGGGCTCGACAGCAACGGCCTTCCCGCGCGGCCGGCCGCCGAGGTCACCGGGGCCATGTGGCTGACCGCGGCCCGCACCCTGGACCGAATCGCCGACCTGGGGGAGCGGGCCGGGGTCACCTTCTGCCTGGAGAACCTCAACACCGCCGTCGACCATCCGGGCGTCCCCTTCGCCCGCGCCGCCGACACCATGGCCCTGGTCGCGGCGGTCGGGCGGCCCGGGCTGAAGATGAACCTGGACCTGTACCACGCCCAGATCGGCGAGGGGAACCTGATCGAGCTGCTCCGCCGGGCCGCCCCGCACATCGGCGAGATCCAGGTCGCCGACGTCCCCGGCCGCTGCGAGCCGGGCACCGGCGAGATCAACTACCCGGCCATCGCCCGGGCCCTGGAGGAGCTCGGCTACCGCGGCACGGTCGGCCTGGAGGCCTGGGCCTCGGGCGACAGCGAGCTGGCCCTGGAGCGCTTCCGGTTCGCCTTCACCATCCGGTAGCCTCCCGTTCGATGAGCATCGTGACCGCCAACCTCGCCGTGTCCCTCGACGGGTTCGCCGCCGGACCCGAGCAGAGCCTCGACCACCCCTTTGGAACTGGCGCCGACGCGCTGACTGCGTGGATGCTCGAGACCGACCAGCCCGGACGGGAGGCCGACCGCGACCTCCTTGCCGCCCTGCACGCTGGCACCGGTGCGCACGTCATGGGTCGCAACATGTTCGGCCCAGGCCGTGGTGCCTGGGACGAAACCTGGACTGGTTGGTGGGGCGCTGAGCCGCCCTACCACGCCCCGGTCTTCGTGCTCACCCACCACCAGCGCGCCCCGCTGGAGATGCAGGGTGGTACCACCTTCACGTTCGTCACCGACGGCATCGAGTCAGCCCTGGAGCAGGCTCGGGCGGCGGCCGGCGACCAGGACGTCGAGATCGCCGGCGGCGCGGCGACCGTGCGGCAGTACCTTGCCGCGGGGCTGCTCGACGAGTTGGTGCTGCACCTCGTCCCGGTCGTCCTCGGCGCCGGAGAGCGGCTGCTCGACGGCCTCTCCGGGATCGCGCTGGAGCCGACGGAGGTGATCGCCTCGCCGGCCGTCACGCACCTGCGCTACAGCGTTCGGCGGTAGCGGCTTCAGCGACCTCTTCCCCCGGCGCCGGCGCGCCTTAGCCCGGCTCGTCGCCCGACAGGCCGGCGCTGGCCGCCCCGACCAGGGCGGCCGGGCCGAGGGCGACGTAGACCGGCATGGACGAGACCAGCCGGGAGAGCCGCCCCTTGTCCCGCAGCCGGGCCAGGAAGGGACCGCTGCGCAGCAGTGGCAGGACCACCGAGGGAATGCCGCCGGCCAGGTAGACGCCGCCGGTGGCCAGCACGGTGAGGGCCAGGTTGCCGGCCTTGGCCCCGAGGATGCCGGTGAACAGCCGCAGCGTCTCCGCGCACAGGGCCGACCCCGGCCACGGCTCCATCCCGGCCTCGATGATCGCCCGGGTCCGATCCGGGGCGGCCGCGATCCGGCTGGCCACCGGCTCGGCCTCGGTCGCGAACTCGCTGTCGACCAGGAACTCGTAGAGGTTGGGGATGCCGATGCCGGAGCAGACCATCTCCCAGCTGACGTGGCCGTGGCGGGCCCGCAGCCAGCCGAGCAGCTCGGCCTCGCGCTCGTCGCCGGGGGCGAAGTCGCCGTGGCCGCCCTCGGACGGGCTGGGCCGGTAGCGGTGGCCATCCCAGACCGAGTAGGCCTCCCCGAGGCCGGTCCCGGGGGCGACGACCGCGATCGCCCCGCCGGGGGCGCGCCGCCGGCGCTGCAGCACCCGCAGGTCCTGCGGCTGCAGCTCGGTGATGCCGATCGCCACCGCCTCCAGGTCGTTCAGCAGCCGGACCGATCGCAGGCCCAGCGCCTCGGCCAGGGCCCGCTCCTCGACCGGCGCCCACGGCAGGTTGGTGAGCTTGGCCCGGCCGCCCACGATCGGGCCGGCCAGGTCCAAGCAGGCCCGCTCGACCGGCAGGTGGACGGTGGCCAGGAACTCGCGGGCGACCGCCTCCAGCGACGGGTACTTGGCCGAGGGGTAGGTCCGCACGGCCAGGGGCCGCCGCGCCCCCGCCTCCCGCGAGTAGATCCCGAGGATCGTCTTGGTGCCGCCGATGTCGCCCGCCAGGAGCAGGCCGTCAGCGCCACCCACGGGGTCCTCCGGTCGCTCAGCCGCCAGATGGGGGCGCCGCCCGCGGGCGACGCCCCCACCGACGGGATGGCCTATGGGTTGGGAACGAGAACGACCTCGTCGCTGCCGGTCAGCGGTGGGACGTTCGGGTCCTCGGGGGTGTCGGTGTAGGAGGCCACGAACACGGCGCTGAGGTTGCTGGCGCCGGCATGACCAGAGTCGACAAGAGTGGTGATCGTGCCCGTGCAGCCCGCGGTCGACGAAAGCGGGTGGCCGTGCTCCTCGTGGCCGAGGATGTAGCCGACGGTGACCGTCGAGCAGTCGACTGGGGAGTCGTCGGTGACCGTGACCTGGTAGGTGACCTGCTGGCCGAACTGGAAGGGCTCACCAGGGGCTGGCGAGGTGGTCAGCTCCACGACCGGCGCGGTGTTGCCGATGATGATCACCACCGACGCGGCCGCCGTGCGGCCGGTGCTGTCGGTGACCTTGAGCGTGGCGTCGAAGACGCCGTTCTCCTCGTAGGTGAAGGTCGGGTTGGGCTCGGTGGAGTCCACCGTCCCGTCCATGTCGAAGTCCCACTCGTAGGTGATCGGGTCGCCGTCGGGATCGGCCGTGCCCGCGCTCGAGAAGCTGACCGTCAGCGGGGCCAGGCCGGTGGTCGGCTCGGCCGCTACCTGGGGCACCGGCGTGTAGTTCCCGCGCACGAAGTCGATCCGGGCCAGCTGGGCGTCGGGGTTCTCCGAGAAGAACCCGTCGCCGTACTCGAGCACATAGAGCGCGCCGTCGGGCCCGAACTCCATGTCCATCGGGTTGTCGACGAACACCGGGACGTGCCGGATGTCCACCAGCCGGGACCCGTTGGGACGGTTGAGCCGGAACTCCTTGATGTAGTCGCGGGTCCACTCGTAGAACAGCGGCACGCCGTGGTAGTAGCGCGGCCACTTGAACCGCGAGCGGCTCTTGGCGTCGTACTGGTAGGCCGGCCCGGCCATGGGCCCGATGCCGTCACCGCCGGCGTTCTGGAACAGCTCCGGGAACTCCCCGGTATCCTCGTAGGTGTACCAGACGTCGGGCTGGACCAGCGGCGGCAGCACCCGCCGGCCGGTGTTGAGCGCCGAGTCGTTCACCGGCCGCCGGCAGTCGAACGGCTCCCCGGACTCACCCGTGGCGAAGTCGTAGTCGATATAGGGCATGTCGTAGGTGACACAGAACGGCCAGCCGTAGTTGCCGGGCTTCTGGATCAGCATCCAGCGGCCGTGGCCAGCCGGCCCGCGCAGCGGGTTGGGCACGGGCGCGTCCGGTGAGTAGTCGGCCATGTAGACGTCGCCGTTGGTGCGGTTGACCGAGAACCGGAACGGGTTGCGCAGGCCCATCGCGTAGATCTCGGGACGGGTCCTGGGCGTCCCCGGGCGGAACAGGTTGCCCTCGGGGACCGTGTAGCCGCCGCCCGGCTTGACCCGGATGCGCAGCAGCTTGCCCCGCAGGTCGTTGGTGTTGGCGGCGCTACGCCGGGCGTCGAAGGCCGGGTTGCGGCCCGGGCGGTCGTCCAGGGGGGCGTAGCCGTCGGAGAAGAACGGGTTGGTGTCGTCGCCGGTGGACAGGAACAGGTTGCCGCGGCCATCGAAGTCGATCTGGCCGCCAACGTGGCAGCAGATGCCGCGGTCGGCGGCCACGTCGATGATCTGCTGCTCGGTGCTGAGGTCGAGCTCGTCACCGACCAGCTTGAAGCGGGACAGGCGGAGCACGCCCCGGAACCGCGCGAAGTCGGCCTCGGTGCCCTCGAAGGGCGCGTCGCCCTCGTTGACCTCGGGCGTGGACGGGTCGTCGACCGGCGTGTCCAGCGGCGGTGAGTAGTACAGGTACACCCAGTGGTTGCGGGAGAAGTCGGGGTCGATCGCGATCCCCTGCAGGCCCTCCTCGTCGTGCTGGTAGATGGGGACCTCGGCGGCCAGGGTGTTCAGCCCCGTCCGGGGGTTGTGGATCCGAACCTGGCCGGTGCGGGCGGTGTGCAGCACCCGCAGGTCGGGCAGGACGGCCAGGCTCATCGGCTCGCCCGGGCGGTCGTTGAGGGTGACCTTCTGGAAGCTGGAGGCTGGCGGGGGCGACTGGTCATCCGGGGCGGCGGCGGCCGACGGCAGAGCCGACAGACCAGCCGCGAGGACCACGGCGATGAGGACGGCTGCTGACCTTCGCATGGGAAGTCCTCCTCCGACCGTGCGCTCGGAGTCAGGGGGAGCGGGACCTAGAAGCGGACGGTCCTGAGGAACTGGTAGCCGACCCGGGCCGTGTCCAGCGCGTCGGCGGGCTCCCGCGGCGCGGTGCCGGCATCGTCGCGCTCGACGATGTACTCCTTCACGCCGGCCTCGTCGGAGTGCCGGAAGATCCTGGCGAAGTCGATCAGGCCCTGACCGGGATCCTCGAAGCTGCCGGCCTGGTTCATGTCCTTGACGTGGTACTGCAGCACCCGGCCGCGGTTCTGGCGGATGAGGTCGACCGGGTCGCGCGCTCCCCGGACGGCCCAGAACAGGTCGAGCTCCAGGTGCACCAGGTCCGGGTCGGTGGTGTCGGTGAAGACGTCGTAGGCGGTGCGCGAGGGGTCGTCGGTGAGTCGGAAGAACTCCCAGTTGTGGTTGTGGTAGCCGAGCTTCAGCCCGGCGTCCCTGGCCATGCGGCCGGCCCGGTTCATGTCGCGGGCGAAGGCCTGCCACGGCGCCGTCTCCCGGACCACCTCGCCAGTGCCGAAGTTGATCCCGAAGAACGGGTGCACGATGTACTTCGACCCGAGCGTGTTGGCGTCGGCCAGCGACGCGCTCCAGGCGGCCGGGTCGAAGGGCTGGGGGATCTGGACGTGGCCCGAGGTCGCCCTCAGCCCGGCCGCGTCCAGGGCGGCCTTGAACTCCTCGACGGTGCGGCCGACGAAGCCGGCGTGCTCGACCCGGGTGTAGCCGATCTCGGCCAGCGCGGCCAGGGTGCCCTCGAGGTCGATGGCCAGCTGGTCGCGCAGGGTGAACAGCTGGATGCTGATCTGGTCGCGTGGGACCCGGTGCCGGCCGCCGCCCCCCGAGTCCTCGCGGGCGAGGGCCGGAGCGGCGAGGGCGCCGGAGGTGCCGACGACGGCGGCGGTGGCGGCCGCCGTGCGCAGGAAGCCACGGCGGCTGAGCCGAGCGACCTCCTCACGACTGGCGGTGTCGTCGTGACCTGAGCACATGCTCGATCTCCCTTCGGATGCAGCCAGACGATGCCAAGGGCTGGCGGGAGGGGCGCGGCACGTGGCGGATGGCGGGCGTCGCAACAAGGGCGCAACCTCCCAAATCCGGCCGGGAGAGCAAGCAGGGCCTTTGCCCTGAAATAGAACGCTGACGGAGCATAACGTCCGGAATCGATCAAAGCTAGACCGATCTCCGAGAAAGTTCTGCTCCCGCGGCGCCGCTAGCGCCAAACCTCCCCGAACTTTGCTCCCGGGACTGCGGATCTCCAGTTGACGTAAACTTCGTGATGTCGGGAACAAGGAGGGGGAGGTGCCCGGCGATGGCGATCTCCGCCAGGCCTGACACGGTCGGTCAGGGCCAGCTCCTGCGGCTGCTCCGGGACGAGGGACCCAGGTCCCGGGCCGAGCTGGGCGAGCTCGCCGGCATGGCCCGTTCCAAGCTGGAGGCCGAGCTGGTCCGGCTCAAGCAGGTCGGGCTGGTGCAGGAGGGGGGGAAGGCGGCCTCGCGGGGCGGCCGCCGCTCGACCCTGGTCGAGCTGAGCTCGTTCCTGCATTTCGGCGGCATCGACCTGGGAGCGACCTCCATCCGGGTGGCCATCATGGGCGCCGAGCTGCAGGTCGAGGCCCATGTCGCCGAGCCCATGGAGATCCGCCGCGGTCCCGAGCAGGTCCTCGCCCGCGCCGGCGAGCTGATCGAGAAGCTCGCCCGCGACCGCGGGGTCCAGCTGACCGGGATCGGTGTCGGCGTCCCCGGCCCGGTGCGGTTCCTCGACGGCATGCCGGTGAGCCCCCCGATCATGCCCGGCTGGCACGAGTATCCGGTCCGCGACCTCCTGGCCCGCCGCTTCGGCTGCCCGGTCCTGGTCGACAACGACGTCAACGTGATGGCCGTGGGCGAGCACTGGGGCGGGGTGGCCAAGTCGGTCGACAACTACCTGTTCGTCAAGATCGGCACCGGGATCGGCTGCGGCATCATGATCCGCGGCCAGGTCTACCGGGGCATCGACGGCTGCGCCGGCGACATCGGCCACATCAACGTCGATCCCGACGGCCCGGTCTGCGCCTGCGGCAACAGCGGCTGCCTGGAGGCGATGTTCGGCGGGGCCGCGCTGGTCCGGGACGCCCTGGCCGCGGCCCGCTCGGGCGCGTCGCCTCCGCTGGCCGAGCGGCTGGCCGGCAAGCAGGCCATCACGCCGGAGGACGTCGGCCAGTGCGCGGCCGAGGGCGACCCGGTCGCCATCGGCCTGATCCGGAACGGCGGCCGCCGAGTCGGGCTGGTCCTGGCCGGTCTGGTCAGCTTCTTCAACCCCAGCATGATCGTGATCGGCGGCGGGTTGGCCGGCCTCGGCCACCTGCTGCTGGCCGAGATCCGGGGCGTCGTCTACCGCCGCTCGCTGCCGCTGGCCACCGGCAACCTCCCCATCGTCCTCTCCGAGCTCGGGCCCTCGGCCGGCGCGGTCGGCGCGGCGGTCATGATCAGCGACCACGTCTTCTCGATCCCCTGACCCCTGGACCTTCCGCCGAGGCATTGACTTTTGCCGGAGTCGTTGCATTAGATTGCAGTGTTCGACAGAAGAAACGCTTCGAGACGTAGGAAGCTGCGGCTCGGTCGCCTCCATGCCGACGATGCCCTGACCGATTCCTTCCCGTTCGGGGGCAGCTCATGACCGATCGACTGCGCGCCGGCATCGTCGGCGCCGGGTTCATGGGGGAGGTCCACGCCCGCGCCATCCGGGCCGCCGGCGGGGTGGTGGCCCGCGTCGCCGCCTCGACCCCGGAGCGGTCCGCGGCGGCCGCGGCCCGCCTCGGCGCCGAGGGGCCGGCCGAGACCGCCGAGGCCCTCCTGACCGCCGACGACGTCGACGTTGTGCACGTCTGCACCCCCAACTCGCTGCACGTCCCCGTGGCCGAGCAGGCCCTGGCCGCCGGCAAGCCGGTGGTGTGCGAGAAGCCGCTGGCCACCACCGTCGAGGACGCCCGCCGCCTCACCACCGCCGCGACCCAGGCCGCCGTGGTCGCGACCGTGCCGTTCGTGTACCGCTTCTACGGCACCGTCCGGGAGGCTCGGGCCCGCATCGCCGCCGGGGAGGCGGGGCCGCTGCGGCTGCTGCACGGCACCTACCTGCAGGACTGGCTGTCCAAGGCGGACGAGAGCAACTGGCGGGTCGACCCGGCGCTCGGCGGGGCCTCGCGGGCGTTCGGCGACATCGGGGTCCACTGGTGCGACCTGATGGAGTTCGTCACCGGGCACCGGGTGACCCGGCTGACCGCCCGCATGGTGACCACGTTCGACCGCCGCCCCTCGGCGTCCGGCGAGGCCGCGGTCGGCACCGAGGACGCCGCCACCGCGCTGTTCGAGACCGACCGGGGGGCCGCCGGCTCGGTGGTGATCAGCCAGGTGTCGCCCGGGCGCAAGAACCGCCTGTGGTTCTCGTTCGACGGGGCTGAGGCCAGCTACAGCTTCGACCAGGAGAACCCGGACAGCCTGTGGATCGGCGGCCGGGCCGACAACCGGATCGTGCCCCGCGGGGCCGAGGGGACCTCGGAGGCCGCCGCCCGCTACTCGATCGTGCCGGCCGGCCATCCGCAGGGCTACCAGGACTGCTTCAACGCCTTCGTGGCCGACACCTACGCCGCCATCGCCGGAGCCCCGCCCGATGGGCTCCCGACCTTCGCCGACGGCCTGCGAGCGGCGCAGCTGACCCAGGCCGTCGTCGAGTCCGCCACCGGCCAGACCTGGGTGGAGGTTCCGGAATGAGACTGGGGTTCTTGACCGCGTGCCTGCCCGACCGCAGCCTGGAGGAGATCGCGGCCTGGGCGGCCGAGCACCGCTTCGAGGCCTTGGAGGTGGCCGCCTGGCCCGACCTGGGCGACCGGCCCTTCACCGCCACCCACATCAAGGTCGAGCGGCTCGGCCAGGCCGAGGCCGACGACATCCGGGAGCTGTTCGACCAGCACGGCCTGGAGCTGTCGTCGCTGGCCTTCTACGACAACAACCTCCATCCCGACCCCGGCGAGCGCAAGGCCGTCAACGACCACGTCCTGGCCTGCGTGGACGCCGCCGCCACCCTCGGCTGCCCGACGGTGGGGACCTTCGTGGGCCGCGACCCCACCAGGTCGGTGGCCGACAACCTCAAGGAGGCCGAGGAGGTCTTCAAGCCCCTGGTCGACCGGGCCGGCCAGGCCGGGGTCAAGCTGATCATCGAGAACTGCGTGATGGAGGGCTGGCACCCCGACGGCTACCCCGGCAACCTGGCCTACTCGCCCGAGCTGTGGGAGTGGATGTTCTCGCAGGGGCTGTACCTGAACTACGACCCCTCGCATCTGGTGTGGATGGGGATCGACCCAGTCACCGCCCTGCGGCCATATGTCGACCGCATCCCCCACGCCCAGGCCAAGGACATCCAGCTGTTCCCCGACCGCCGCAACCGCTTCGGCTGGCCAGGCAAGGCGGTGGTCCGGGAGGACCCCTGGGACGTGGGCTGGTGGCGCTACCGGGTCCCGGGCCTGGGCGAGGTCGACTGGCGCGGGGTGGTCGACACCCTGTACGAGGGCGGCTTCGACGGCGTGCTGTCGGTCGAGCACGAGGACCCGGTCTGGGGCGGGGCCGAGGACAAGGTCAAGACCGGCCTGGACATCGCCCACCACACCCTGCGGCCGCTGCTGGTCGCCTGACGTCGACGACTGTGGAACCGGGAGGTGGGAGGATGAGCGAAGCCGACAGTCCGCTGCTGGAGGTGCGCGGGCTGGTCAAGGATTACCCGGGCGTGCGCGCCCTCGATGGCGTCGATCTGACCGTGACCCGCGGCCAGGTGCACTGCCTGATCGGGCAGAACGGCGCCGGCAAGTCGACGCTTATCAAGTGCGTCTCCGGGCTGGTCGAGCCGACCGCCGGCGAGGTGCGGTTCGAGGGCGAGTCGCTCCCGGTCGGCGACCCCAACGCCTCCATCGCTCGCGGGATCGCCACCATCTACCAGGAGCTGGACCTGGTCCCGTACCTGTCGGTAGCGCTGAACGTGTTCCTGGGCCACGAGCGCCGCAACGGCCCGCTGCTCGACCTCTCGGAGATGCGCCGCGAGACCGCGGCGCTGCTGGCCCGGCTGGGGGACGAGGACATCGCGCCAACGGCCGCGGTGACGACGCTGCGGCCGGCTCAGCAGCAGGTCGTCTCGATGGCCCGGGCGCTGTCGCACTCGGTCAAGCTGGTGATCCTGGACGAGCCGTCGGCGGTCCTGGACGACGTCGAGGTGGAGGCGCTGTTCAAGGTGGTGCGGCGGCTCACCGCCGAGGGGGTCGGGATCATCTGGATCTCCCACCGGCTCGGCGAGGTGGCCCGGCTGGGCGACCGGGTGACGGTGCTCAAGGAGGGCCGGACGGTGGCGACCGAGCTGGCCCCCGACACCCCGGTCGACACCCTGATCGGGCACATGGTCGGCGGGCGCATGGAGGCGCTGTTCCCCGACCGCAAGCCGCCCCGCGAGGAGATCGTGCTCGAGGTCCGTGGCCTGACCCGGGCCCCGGACGTCCACGACGCCTCCTTCAGCCTGCGTGAGGGCGAGATCCTCGGTCTGGCTGGGCTGGTCGGCTCGGGTCGCACCGAGCTGCTGCGCCTGATCTATGGGCTGGACCCGGCCCAGTCCGGCGAGGTCGCGGTCGCCGGCAAGCGCCTGCCATCCGGCCGGCCCGACCTGGCCATCCGGGCTGGGCTCGGCTTCGCGCCCGAGGAGCGCAAGTCCCAGGGGCTGTGGCTGGACTGGAGCATGGTCCGCAACACCTCGATCGCCGACCTGGCCCGGTTCCGGCGCGGCCCGTTCACCGACCGCGCCGGCGAGCGACAGGAAGCCACCCGCCACCTGCGGTCGCTCAAGACCCGGCCGGACGCGCCCGACCGCCCGGCGCGGCAGTTCTCCGGCGGCAACCAGCAGAAGGCGGTCCTGGCGCGCTGGCTGCTGCGCTCCTGCCGGGTGCTGCTGCTGGACGAGCCGACCCGGGGCGTCGACCTCGGCGCCCGGTCCGAGATCTACCGGGTCATCGCCGAGCTGGCCGCCAACGGGATCGGGATCCTCATGGTCTCCAGCGAGCTGGCCGAGCTCCTCGGCTTCTGCCACCGCGTGCTGGTCGTGCGCGAGGGCCACATCGTCGACGAGTTCGACGGCGCCACCAGCACCGAGGAGGACGTCCTGCGGTCAGCGGTCCCGGTCCACCACACGACTGCGGGGGGCGGAGCCCCCCCCGAAGACCAGATCAAGGCAGGGTGAGGAGATGGCAGTCGATAGCCCCCCGCGCAACGCCCTGGCCGGCTTGCGCCAAGTCCCCATCCAGGAGCTGGTCCTGCCGGTGGTGATCGTCGCCCTGCTGGTCGCTGGCGTGATCATCAAACCCGACGTCTTCCCGACCAGCGACAACCTGCTCAACGTGCTCACTCAGGCCAGCATCACCGGCATCATCGCCATCGGCATGACCTTCGTGATCGCCACCGGCGGGATCGACCTGTCGGTCGGGTCGGTGCTCGCCGCGGCCAGCATCGCCGGCGGGCTGCTGGCCGACAACGGCACCTGGATGTTCATGCTCGGCGCGGTCGGTTTCGCCCTGCTGCTCGGGGCGATCAACGGTCTGGCCATCACCTGGGGCAGGGTCGTCCCGTTCATCGCCACCCTGGCCATGCTCACCATCGCCCGCGGCCTGGCGCTGTGGATGAGCGACAAGACCCCCATCTCCCTGAGCGAGCTGGACATCCTGCAGCGGGTGGGCAGCGGCCGGGTGCTCGGCGTGCCCGTCCCGGCCATCGTCTTCGTCCTCGTCACCATCGCCGGCTGGGTGCTGCTCAACCGCACCACCTTCGGCCGCCACACGATCGCCGTCGGCGGCAACCGCAGCGCGGCCCGGATCGCCGGTATCCGCTCCAACCGGGTCGTCTTCGCCGTCTACGTCCTCACCGGGCTGTGCGTGGGGATCTCGGCCATCCTGCTGTCGGGCCGGCTGGCCAGCGCCTCCCCGGTGGTCGGCAACCTCGTTGAGCTGGACGCGATCGCCGCCGTGGTCATCGGCGGGACCGCCCTGGCCGGCGGCAAGGCCACGGTGACCGGCACCTTCTTCGGCGTCATCACCTTCGCGCTGATCTTCAACCTGCTGAACCTGCTCAACATGCCCAGCGAGATCCAAGGGATCGTCAAGGGCGTCCTCATCCTCGCCGCCGTCGCGCTCCAACGTCGCGACTAGCTCGCCGAACCGCTCCGGCAGAAAGGAAGGAAGAGCATGAGGCTCTCCCGGATCCTCGTCCTCTGGGTCGCAATCGCGGCTCTCGCGCTGACCGCCTGCACCAACGAGGCGTCCGACGGCGGCGGCGACAGCGCCCCCGAGGGCACCAGCGCCCCCCAGGCCGGCGGCGTCACTGGCCGCCCCGTCAAGGTCGCCTTCAGCGCCCCGGGCGCCGACCACGGCTGGCTGAAGGCGATCACCGACAACGCTCGCAAGGCGGCCGAAGATCTCGATGTCGACCTGGTTCTGTCGGAGGGCACCAACGACTCGGCCAGCCAGGTCTCCCAGGTCGAGACGCTCATCAGCCAGAAGCCTGACGTGCTGGTCATCCTCCCGCATGAGGGCGGCCCGCTCACCCCGATCGCGCAGCAGGCCATGCAGGCCGGGATCCCGGTTGTCAACGTCGACCGCGAGTTCTCCACCCCGGCCGCCTTCCGGACCTGGATCGGGGGCGACAACTACGGCATCGGCAAGTCGGCGGCCGACTTCATCGCCAACGAGCTCAACTGCCAGGGCAACGTGGTCGAGATCCAGGGCGTGGCCGGGATCTCGGTGACCGAGCAGCGCACCAAGGGCTTCACCGACGGCATCAAGCGCTGCAACGGCGGCATCAAGATCGTCGCCAGCCAGCCAGCCGACTTCCTGCCCGACAAGGGCCTGCAGGTGATGGAGACCATGCTCCAGGGCCAGAAGGACATCAAGGCGGTCTACACCCATGACGACGACATGGCCATGGGCGCCGTCCAGGCGATCCGCAACGCCAACCGCCAGGACGAGATGTTCATCACCGGCGCCGGCGGGTCCAAGGACGCGATGAACCTCATCTCCGAGGGCGACCTGTACCGTGCCACCTTCCTCTACAACCCCTCCATGTCCGCCTCGGCCATCTCCCTCGCCAAGCTGATCGCCGAGCGCAAGGGCCTCACCGAGCTGGTCGAGCCCGAGGTCCCGAGCCGGATCGAGCTGCCCGCCACCACCGTCACCAAGGAGAACGTGGCCTCGGTGCAGAACCTGGCCTACTGATCCAAGAGGCGGCCGGCGCCGGCTAGCTGTCGGCGCCACCCGCCCAGCGGATCCCGCCGAGCAGGTGGTCCAGGAACGGCGCCTCGGACCAGCTCTGCCGGGTGTGGCCGAGGGCCGTGTACCAGGAGCGCCCGCGGCCCTGCGGGTGGCACCAGCTGACCGGGTGGTCGTCGCCCATGCCGCCGCCCTGGTAGCTGGACTCGTCGACCACCGCGAGCACCTGCGCCCGCCCGCGCGGGTTGTCGCGGAAGTCGTACCACTCGTCGGCGCGCGACCAGATCGCCGGGAGCGACCTGGTCGACGGGTGGTCGCGGTCGGTCACGCGGACGGTCGCCTGCTGCACGGCCGGGTGGCGCTTGAACCAGGCCCCCACCAGCTCGCCGTACCAGGGCCAGCCGTAGAAGGCGTCGGCGGCGGCGTGCACCCCGACCCAGCCGCCGCCGCCCTCCACCCATTGCCGCAGCGCCGCCTGCTGGGCCGGATCCAGCGGGTCGCCGGTGGTGGAGAGGAACACCACCACCCGGAACCGCTCCAGGGTGGCCGCCTCGATCCGCGCCGGGTCGTCGGTCGCCTCCACGGTGAAGCCGTTGGCCGCGCCCAGCTTGCGGATCGCCGCCACCCCGTCGTCGATCGAGGCATGGCGGAAGCCGGTGGTGCGGGTGAACACCAGCACCGACAGCGAGTCGGCGTCGCGCGCCAGCGTGGTGCCGGGCGCGGTTCCCGGCCCGGGCTCCGGCCCCTGCCCGGCGCAGCCGGTGAGCGCCAGGACCACCAGCACCGAGGCGACGAGACGGCAGCGCATGGCGCTCAGGGTACGTCGATCCCGTACCCTCTGGTCGTGGCCGGGACGCGGAGGTTGCCATGGCGCTGAGGATCATCTGCATGTGCGGGTACGCGATCGTGGGCGACGACGACGACGAGCTCTGGAGCAATGCCCGGGACCACATGGGCCTGCTCCACCCCGAGCTGGTCGGCAGCGTGACCCGCGACGACCTGCTCGCCCAGGCCGAATTGCTCTAGCCGCCGGCGCTCTGCAGCAGCCGTCGGTGGACGGCCTGGACGGCGGGGCTGGGCGCGACCCCGAGCTCCTCGCGCAGCAGGACCCGTAGCCGCTCGTAGGCGCGCAGCGCCTCGGCGACGTTGCCGCGCTCGGCGAGCGCCTCCATGAGGATCCGGTGGCCGCTCTCGCGGTAGGGGGCGAGCTCGGTGAGCATCCGGGCCCGCTCCTCGGCCTGGGCCAGCGCCGGCCCGCCCAGGCCGAGGCCGGCGGCGGCGAAGCACTCCAGCCCGCGCAGCCGCACCTCCTCCAGCCGGCGTCGCCACCGGTCGATCCAGGGCGCCTCCAGCCCGGTGAGGAACGGCCGGGTGGCGACGTGGTAGGCGATCCCGGCTGGGCCCCAGGCCTGCGCCCATTGTCCCTCGGCGATGCGGGACTCGGCCCGGTGGGCGCCCTCAAGGGCCGCCTCGACGTCGACGAAGGTCGCCGGGGGCAGCAGCAGCTCGATCTCGGCCCGTCCGCGGAGGCGGTCGGGGCCCAGGCCGTGGCGCAGCTTGGACAGCAGCACGCTCAGCGCGTTGCCGGCCTCGGCGGAGGCGTCCGCGCCCCAGCCGGCCATGAGCAGCTCCTCGCGGGGCAGCGGGCGGCCGCGGTTGAGGACGAGGTGGGCGAACAGCAGCCGCCCGCGGCGGCCGGGCAGCCGGTCCTCGAACCGGGAGCCGTCGATGACGACGGCGTAGCGACCGCACAGCTGGATCCTGGCCTCGGACGACCCGCTCATCAGCCGACCTTATGCATTCGGAAAGGTCGGGGAAAGGCCGGGGAAGCGTTCGCGCAAACGGCGCCGGCCACCATCCCCTCGTCATCGACCTGCCAACCGCAGAGGAGGGGTTGTGGCAGCCACCAACGTCGAGGCGCACCGCGCCGGTCACGAGGCCTTCAACCGCAGGGACTTCGAGGCCATGACCAGGCGCTACGCCGACCGCATCAGCTGGACCGACCAGGCCAGAGGCCTGACCTTCACGACGCCGCGGGAGTTCCGCGAGGACTTCCTGGCCGGGTGGGTCGAGGCCGCCTCCGACATCCGCATCACCGGCCCCGGCTACCTCGACGCCGGCCAGACCGTGGTCTGCGTCTTCACCGTCGAGGGCACCCACGACGGCCCGCTGGGACCACTTCCCGCCACCGGCAAGCGGTTCGCGCTGCCGCTCTGCGAGCTGTGGCATTTCGACGCCGGCGGCCGGGTCGTCGGCGGGGACCTCTACTACGACCAGGTCTCGCTGCTCACCCAGCTGGGCCTGCTCCAGCTCACGGGAGATGCCGCATGAGCCAGGTCGTGGATCCCACCTTCTACCGGAGCCCGGCCGAGGCGGTCGCGGCCCCGGTGGAGCGGCTGGCCTATGTGGCCGCCTACGACCCGACGGGTCGGGCCAAGGACGCCCGCTGTGCCACGCCGGCCACGGCGACCATGGGCCGCTGGAGCGGCGCTATCTGATCGTCCCCGGGATCAGGTCGTCGCGCATCTACGTCCTCGACACCAAGAGGAGATGACCATGCATCCCCTGGCCCACCACGCCGACGAGGACTCCCTGCTCAGCCTGCTGGTCCTCGGCGGCGGCGGGCTGTCGGTGGCGGCGGCCATCGCCCGCGCCTGGCTGGCGACCACCCGCGCCCGATTGCGATCGCGGTGCATGATGAGAAGTCGCTGATCGCGAGGAGGACCGTGTGACCGGCTGGCTCCGCCTGCTGCTGGTGTGCGTCGCGCTGGTCGTGGGCACCTGGGCGCTGCTGGTGCTGCTGGCCCGCCGCCTGCCGCCCGGGCTCCTCCGCGACCTCGCCAGCTTCGTGCCCGACTGTGTGACCACCGTCCGGCGGTTGCGCCGCGACCCTCGGGTCCCGCCTCGGGCCAAGATCGTGGTCGCGCTGGCCGGGCTGTGGCTGCTCTCCCCGATCGACCTTCTGCCGGAGTTCCTGCCGGTGATCGGCCCGTTGGACGACGTGCTGGTGGTCGCGCTCGCCCTCCGGTACGCGGCTCGTCAGGTGCCCCGCGAGATCCTGATCGCTGCCTGGCCGGGCGAGCCCCGGCTGCTGGAGCGTCTCCTCGGCGGCGCCCCGGCGACCGGCTAGGTGAGCTGGCCGTGCTGCACGCGTGCCAGTCCGTCCTGGGTGGCGAGCTCGGCCCGGGCCTGAGGGTGCCGGTGGTAGTAGCACAGGGCCTCGTAGAGCAGTGGCGGGTCGATGTCCAGGGTGCGGATTGGCAGGGTGATGTCGGCGGCCAGACGGCGGTTCAACGGCAGCAACAGCCGCTCCAGGGGGCCGGTCTGGATCGCCTGGGGGTCACTGAGGTCGATGCCCACCAGCGGTTCGCTGATCCGCACTCCACGGGCATAGGTCGTCACCTCGGTGGCCCGCACCTGCTGGATCGCCGCCCAGGGGACCACGGTCCGCGCGCCGCCCATGACGATGACGACGGCGGAGGGGGTGAGGAGGACCCGCCAGCGGCGACCCCAGCCCCGACGGGCGACCATGAAGCCGCCCACCCCGAAGAACACCACCCCGACCACCCCGACCAGCCGCACCGGCCACGGTGACTCCCCAGGGTCGTCGGCGAAGGCTCCGGCGAACACCACGAAGCCCACCATCGCCAGCGCCAGGCAGGCGGTGGCGACCAGCAGGACCCCCGTGCGCAGGCCGGAGTAGGGAACCACGACGCCGCGCTCGTGGCGGTTGCCCACCCGCAGGGTCTCCAGCCGCAGCTGGCCGCGCCGGCGCCCGGGGGCGACCAGCGGGGCGACAAGCAGGCAGGCAAGGAAGAACAGGGCGGTGGTGGCGCCGGCGCCGCGGTCGGCGCCCTGGCCGGTCAGGGCCAGCACTAGCCCGCCCACGCTCAACAGCCCGCTGATCGACACCAGCAACACGAACTGTCCCCAGCCACCGGTGGACGATCGCGTCCACCCCGGCGGCCGCTCGAGTGCCGCTGAGGACGGAGCTGGCCTGGTCGTCGGTCGAGGTCGGCGGGCCGCCGGCACCGCCAGCAGCACCAGGGGCAGGGCGCAGACGGCCGTGACCACCGCCCCGGCCACCCCAGGGCGTCGCGCCAGCACTACCAGTAGCAGCATGGCAACCAGGGAGGCCGCCGCCAGGCCGATCCAATAGCCCAGCCGCCCGGCCCAGATCAGAGAGACGGCGGCGGCCACCAGCACCAGGGCCGTCACCACCTCAGCGGCGTCAAGGTCCCCCTGCTCGGCCTCGACCAGCGCCAGCAGCACCCCGAACAGCCCGAGCAACACGGCGGCCACCCGCACCACGCCCGGACGCGACCGCCAGCCCGCAGCCAGCACCGCAGGCCGCGCGGATCGCTCGACCATGACAGCTCCCTGTCGCCGGCTTCCACGTCATCACGTTGTATTGGATGCTGGCGCATGCGGTGGACGCCAGCGACAGGAGGAGGACCGGAGTGATCTTCATCGCCGCCAAGTTCCAGGTGCTGCCCGAGCACGCCGACGACTGGCCGGAGATCGTCGGCGACTTCACGGCGGCCACCCGCTCGGAGCCGGGGTGCTTGTGGTCCGACTGGTCGCAGTCGCTCGAGGAGCCCAACGAGTACGTGCTCATCGAGGCGTTCCGCGACGACGCCGCCGGGGCTGCCCACGTCCAGTCGGACCACTTCAAGAAGGCCCAGCAGACCCTGCCGCCGCACCTGGCGGCGACGCCGAAGATCGTCAACTTCACCATCCCCCAGGACGACTGGTCGGCACTGGGCGAGCTGGCGGTGCCAGCGCGCGGCTGATCACCGCTCAGGGCCGGTCGCGCCAGCTGGAGAACTCGATCCAGGACTTGCCGGGGATCTCCCGGACCGCGGCCAGGGCGGCCGCGGTCTCGGTGACCGGGAAGGTGGCCTGCACGGTCTGCTCGGGCGCCAGCTGGCCGGACGCGACCGCCGCGAGGGTCGCCTGGAAGTCGACTGGGTGGTCGTAGATGAGCTGACCAACGATGGTGATTTGGCGTTGCACCAGGTCCATGGTGGTGAACTGGGCCGGTTGGTCGTTGAAGCCAATGACCACCAGCTTCCCGGTCTTGGCGACGGCGTTGTAGGCCGGCTCCCAGACCGCCGGTACGCCGGCCGTCTCGAAGACGAGGGGATAGGTGTGCCCGCCGTGGTCCTCCGCCGGCTTGGCCCCGAGCTTCATGGCCAGCTCAAGTCGGCCCGGGTGTGGCTCCATCACATAGGGCTGGGCGCCGGCGGCCAGCAGTGACTGGCAGACGAGCTGACC
>Ga0126306_10000510_pt1 | contig 18230 bp, 15 predicted proteins | sample Plot27_FD_92592 | JGI IMG/M metagenome (GOLD analysis project Ga0126306, IMG submission 92592) | Serpentine soil microbial communities from UC McLaughlin Reserve, CA, USA - Plot27 | ecosystem: Environmental > Terrestrial > Soil > Grasslands | place: USA: UC McLaughlin Reserve, Lake County...
CGGTGGGTATCAACCACCAACGCCGGGCGACGCGTCTTTGGAGGGGGGTGGTCGTCCGGCGTTGGTGCGTTAGTTATTATCCGAATACCACGATACGGCAGTTACTAAACACCCGCTCTTGCGAACTTCCGAGAACTCCTCTTCTAGGCACTTCGGTGAATAGGCACGATAAAGGGCCGCGTCAGGGTATAGATCAGGACGCGGCCCCCAAGCCTTCAATGATAGCGCACGAGAGAGGGCCGGGGCCTGATCACCATCAGCGCCGGCCCGGAAGGGATGGTAGCAGAGGGGCCGCGTGAGAAACGGGTAAGGGATTTCCGAACGCGGCCCCTAATAGGCCGGGTTGCCAGCTGCTGCGCCTAGGTACAAGCTAGGAAAGATAACGACCCGGCCAACCTCTGGATACCAAACCAGGGCGCACGTATTGTTAAGGGTGGCTCAAGTTACGGTTAAGGAAGGTAAAGACCGGGGGCCGGGCGACCAATCCGGGAAATTGAGGGTACTAAAGATAACGCCAACCCGGTCCCGTAGGACATTGTAACAAAAGGGCCACGCCGTGGGAGGTGGCGCGGCCCTAACCAGGTGAGGCGATTGTACGAAACGCCTAACTCGCTCCCTACCCCCAAGCACAAAAGAGGACCGGGGCTATTCAGCAGAGCGTGTACGATGTGCGCAGAGAGCAGCGGATAGGAGAGGGTCATAGAGGGTTCGCCGCAAATCACGTTCCGAGGCAACGTTGAAGCTGAGATCCTTCGCCGGATCACCTCCGCCGAACCAGTAGAGCGGAGCATCCACATGTGGAAGCTGGAGGTCGAGCAGATCGGGCGGGAAGCGGGACTGTCCGCGAGGGACGCTCGTCGGTTGTTCTTCCTTCTAGCCGGGGAAGTGTGGGTTGGCGAGGTCGTCGCTGGACCGAAGCACGGCCACCCGGCCATCGCGCACATGCCCGAACCGGAAGACTGGCTCGGCGTGGCGTTCGACGTGGCGTGGTTCCAGAGGCAGGGCAAGGCACCCAGCCCGCTGCCGTGATGACGAAGCACACCCTCCTGCCGTCCTCGTACTGTAACGTCCACTATTTGGGGAAGCTAGCTCAGGCGTTGTGATCTTGTTCGAAGGCTGTCTCTAGCCTACTGTCTTTAGAGATGAGGGTGAATCTAAGCCGTGCAGGGTTTGCGTCTGAGAAGGAACGTCTTTACGTTACTTCTGCCGCCCACGCTCTCTAGCTCTCTCCGTCCTGGCCGAACAAACCACGCTCCCGCGCCATCTCGAAGACTTCGTCCTCACTGCGGATTCTACCACCGGCTCCTGCCGCATCCGCTGCCCCCCCGCGCGCCGATGCGCCGTGCTCGTCGGCCGCTTGCGGTTCGTCCGGCACGCCGCGCGATGCTTCTCCGACTTCCGCGGGGCCCGTGGAACGCACCACCGGCTCCTGCCCACCGACCTCCGATCCGATCGCCGGTCCCCGTCGCGTGGCCCGCGAAGGTGCTTCGCGCCGCGGCTCTTCCTGCATAGGTGCGGGAGCCTCGGTCGGGCCGTCGGCGACCCGGCACTCGAGGCGGGGTCTCACGCCGAAGTATTTCTCGAGCACGCTCACCAAGGCGTCACCGTGGCGAGATTTTCTGGCTTCTGCGGCGTGGAAGTCCGAGTCCGCGGGGAACTCAATCTCCAAGACATTGCCTCCGAAGCCGACGGGACGTCCTTCCTGGAACACCGTGGCCGTGAGGGCCTGACGGTTCCGCTTGAGGTCCTCCATGAGCTCTCTCCACCGCGAAGAAAGAGCCGCGACGGTCATCGTGCTGTCCTGGGCGTCGCCCGGTTCACCGGGCGCGGAAGCCCCGGGTTTATGCGGATCACCGGGCGCCGCTTCGTCTCCCGGAGCTATCTGACTATCGGAAACCACCAGCTCATCCGGCGTCCGTCTCGACGGACCCTGCCCGGAACTCGCAACCTCCTGAGGGGCTACCGTGGGCGCCGGTTCGGTTACGCTTCCGTTCTTCACCACCCACTCCAACGCCTCCAGACGGCTCATGAGGCTATCTACCGAAGGCTCCGTGTAGTCGCGGGCGAGCTTGAGGAAGGAGAGCTCGAGCTCGAGCTTCGGGTCCCCGCCGCGCTTTATGCGTCCCAGAGCGCCGTCCAGCGCCTCAATGAGCCGCACGACTTCGGCTGTCGGGACATTGTTCGCCTGCTCTTCGAGGGAACCGCGCTCCTCGGCCCCGACCTCGGCGAGGGCTATCTCCGGGGCGTGCGGCAGGAGCATCAGGCTTCTGAGGTGTGAGATCAACTCCCCGACGAACTGCCCGAGATCCCTTCCTTCGTTCGAGAGCCGCTCCACGATACGCAAGGCGTCCGCGGCCCGGCGCTCCAGGAGCGCCGAAGTCGTCTCCAGGAGCACCTCGGGCCCGACGCTCCCGAGCAGCTCCCGCACCATCGCAGCCGTGATGGGACCATTGGCGAACGAGGAGAGCTGGTCCAGTAGGCCCTCGGCGTCGCGGAAGGAGCCGCGGCCCTCGCGGGCTATGACCGTGAGCGCCTCCGGCTCTACCGTTATGCCCTCGGCCTCCGCTATCTCGGCGAGCTTCTCCCTGAGGGTCTCTACGCCGGGCCGGCGGAAGTCGAAGCTCTGGCAGCGGCTTATGATGGTGGGGAGCACCCTGTGCTTCTCGGTGGTCGCCAGGACGAAGACCACGTGCTCCGGCGGCTCCTCCAGTATCTTCAGGAGGGCGTTAAAGGCCTCGGCGGTCAGCATGTGGACCTCGTCTATGATGTAGACCTTCATCCGGCCGGCCACCGGGGCTAGGTTCACCCGGTCCCTGAGGTCCCGGATCTCGTCTATCCCGCGGTTGGAGGCCGCGTCCATCTCGACCACGTCGAGGGAGGAGTTGTTCACGATCGCGCGGCAGCTCTCGCACGTCCCGTCCGGCTCGGGCGTTGGGCCCTGAGCGCAGTTCAGGCCCATCGCCAAAACCTTTGCCGTGCTCGTCTTCCCCGTGCCCCGCGGACCCGAGAAAAGGTAGGCGTGGGCGACGCGCCCGGTCTCTATCGCGCGGCTGAGGGTGCGCACGATCGGCTCCTGCCCGGCGACCTCGCCGAAGCGCCTGGGTCGCCACTTGCGGTAGAGCGTCGTGTGCTTCACGTGGCGGAAAACGGAACGAGGAAACTCACGTCGCTAGTATAGCCGACGTGACCCTCCCCAACGACGACGAAATAAATGCCGCGCACCCCGCCGTCGACAAGCCCGTACCCGGCGAGCTTCCGGCCGCCAGCTCCGGCCGAGCTACCCCGTGGCACATGAGGTTACCCGCTTAGTGCTGCTACCTCCCGGTCCTGACACGGTTCACGGGGCCCCATTGCCCGGGACCCGGCCATCAGCGCCGCGGTCACCGGTCTCTACCGAACACGGGCCGCCTCGGGCGGGGATCTAGGCCCTGCTAGGCGATCGCAGGTACAGGGCATCGCCAGCTCCCCGCTTAGCGCGGCAAGGTTAGTTTATCAAACGGACCGGTAGAAGAGAGAAGCGGAGAGGGTGGGATTCGATAGAGTTCGTGCGTCTAGGGTTGGACGTCCACTGAGGTTGCGTAGGCCAAGGCCAAGGTGTCAGAGAACTTTAGGAGGCGAAACGGTCGGGAGGAGGGACGGGGTTGCCGTCCCTCCTTTCACAGCGCCCGAACTTCCGACAATACACCTTCTAGCTTGTGGAGCGAAGAAGGGGCTCGGCCAGAAGAGTGTGATGTTAAGACCGAGCCCCAACAATGGTTAGCGAGACGCCGAGTGCAAGACACAGGAAAGAAAGGCACCCCGCAGCGCCTACATACTCTCACGCACCCAAGAAAAAAGGCATCCCCAAAAAGGTGCAGAACCGCTTCACACTTCGGACCACGGCGCGGACGGCTGGCCAACGGTCGGACGGGCTAGGACCGGGGTTATGCGGGATGCTGGCTACGGACTTCCGAGAACCCCCTCTTCTACTAGGCGCTTCGGTGAATAAGGCCAAGAAGAGGAAGGGCCGGGAACCTTTACGTCGCCCCATCCCTCTTGTATGAAGGTTAACTATGAACCTGGCCTAGATAGGTGGCACCGGTTCGCCTTGACGACCATGGAGGGCCTCCAGGTACGCGCGAGAGATCGCAGTCGGCGGCACCCCCAAATTGTGGGTTAATAAGGCAAGAAGCAGGGCTGCGACTTTAGACAGATCCCGCCCCCAATGGAGGGTCTGTCAGCGAGCGCCAGCGGGTTGCCGTGCCAGTTCCGGGGTAGCCACCTCGGAGCCAGCGATGCTCCCGCTACGACCGCCGTAGCGCCACATCAACACGGCCATGATGAACGTCCACACGGCCAGCAGAAGGAGTCCCACCACTTTGATAATCGATGGAACAAAGCCCTCGTAGGCCACCACCACCACGCCGTCGTACATGAACGCAGCTCCGGAAACCGCTGCGATCAACCCCACCCAGCGCGGGTAGACGGTCCCAAGCGCGATGGCCAGCCCAAACAGGAAGAGGGTTTGTCCCGCAAGGAAGAATGAGAAGCTGTTCATCGCTATCTCGATCCACCTAACAGCCTCAGCGGCTGCGAAGGCGGCCGTCTCCTGGTCAGCCGGGGCGCTCGCCCAGGCATCCACTGCCCTCTTGAGGGTTATGCCGTCAACAGCCTGGAGGACCGTAAAGGAGGCCGCCGCCGTCACCGCCGCAGCAAAACCGAAAGGAGCCAGCCCCGCGCCTACACCCGGTTTGGCACTGACGGAGTAGTACAGAGCGATCAGGCCGCCTAGCAGCAGGAGAAAGCCGAAGTACTCGGCGAAGTGAACGGCAGTCCAAATGTCGCTATGAGCGTACTCCATGAACACAGCGTGGTTGTCCATGGGGTCTTCACTGGCAGGATGAAAGTACTCCGCAATCGCGATCACTATAACGCCGAGGGGCAGCGCCACTGCTCCTATCCGGGTAGTGATCGCAGCGTTCCCTCCGGGTTGCCGATCAGTTCGTGCGTCCATCATCTTCTCCATTCCCTGAAGGCCAGCTCCGAAGCCCCACGTCCAGCCCACTCCTCGGACAAGATGTTAGTGGCTTTCGACAGGTGGTTGCTCAGGTAGCTGGCCCCTGGTTTAGAAGGAGGGCAGGTAGCGGTCCTGCGCCCTCACGTGGCGTCCTATTACCACGTAACGGTGTCAGCCTACGCTCCGAGTGCGGCCAGCGCATCCCCCAAATGAGCTATCTTTGCCGTAGCTTGGGCGTTGCGAGCGAGTAGCGAACTTCCGAGAACCCTCCTTCTAGGCACTTGGGTGAATAAGGCCAAAAGACCAGGCTATCCGAAGGAGGTGTGGCAGCAGTAGGGCAGAAGTAGACATTAAACCGCGGTAAACACTGGTCAACGTTGTCGACGAAAGACCTATAGGCAAGCCCATTTGTGGACAACCGTGAACTTTCAACAACACACCTCTTAAGACTAAGAATCAGAAGGTCCCAGGATTGAGTATTGTAGTGCGCACATCTAACCTCGCCGATCGAGGTTTGCGCGAAGCCGCGCCCGACAATACACTTTCCTAGCACGAAAATCGGCATAGGTAGAGGCTTTGAACTCCTTCCCAAATATGGGCGCCTAAGGGGCGGAGTGAGCCAGTGGCGCACCCGGCTACGCGAGACTGAAGGCTAGCAGCTGGTTGCCTTTCTTGAAGAGGAAGATGACAAAACATTCAGACAAGAGACGGATTGCAAAGGCCTTGGCTCGGCCGTCCTCTCACGCCTACGTTCGACGCGAGGTCTTCTTCCCAGCTGAAGTAAGGGTGCCTTGGAGATCAGCCGCTCAAGTATGTATCTCACAGTGTTCACTTTTGGTAGAGGAGAGATTCGATGCGCAGACCTATCGCTCATGGGCAACTTAGTCACGAGCTAAGAAAGAGCGAGGCGCGCTACCGCACCGTTCTGGACGCGGCCTTCGACGCGATAGTGACAATAACGCCCGATGGGATAGTCAGGTGGTTCAACCGCGGAGCGGAACGCATCTTCGGCCACAGGGCAGAAGAGGTCATTGGGAAGCCGGTTACGCTGCTTATGCCCGAAAGATACCGGGATCTCTGTGTTGCCGGACTGCACCGTTACCTGCAGACGGGCGAAGCGCGCGTGGTGGGAGGCACGACTGAGCTCGTAGGGCTACGCAAAGACGGCAGCGAGTTCCCGATCGAGATGTCCCTTGGCGAAACCCATGAGAATGGGGACCGGTTGTTCACGGGTGTGATCCGCGACGTCACCGAGCGCAAGGAGGCCGAGACAGCTATCAAAGAGAGCGAGGAGCGCTTCCGCTCTTTGGTACAGAACACCTCCGATATCATCACGATTCTCGAGGCCGACGGCACGGTCCGCTACATAAGCCCGGCAGTCGAGAGGGTGATGGGCTACAAGCCCGAGGAGCAGATAGGGACCAGCGCATTCGGCTCGGTCCATCCGGACGACAGGGAGCGAGCGTTGGATACACTCGCCGAGGTCCTGAAAAGGCCTGGGCTTCACCCGCCCCTAGAGTTCCGAGTGCCGCACAAGGACGGCTCTTGGCGCTACCTCGAGCACGTCGTAAACAACCTGCTTGACGACCTGACTGTGAGGGGTGTGGTGGTCACCTCCCGGGACGTCACCGAGCGCAAGGAGGCGGAGAGAAAGCTGCGGGAAGCCGAGCAGAGGTACCGCAGCTTGATCGAGCAGGTCCCGGCGGTTGTCTACATCCAGGAGATCGGCAGCCCCGATTCCGCAATGTACATGAGCCCTCAGATAGAGACCTTGACAGGTTATTCTCCCGAGGACTGCAAGGACCCGGGTCTCAGGTGGGATATGGTGCATCCCGACGACCGCGAGCGGCTGCAGTTAGAGGATAGGCGGACCGGAGAGCCAGGCGAAGTCTTCACGACGGAGTACCGTGTGGTCCATCGAGACGGACGGGTAGTATGGGTACGTAACGAATCGGTTATGCTTGAGGAGCCGAGCGGAACCCGCTACTGGCAAGGATTCATGCTCGACATCACCGAGCGCAAGCAGGTGGAGGAGCAGCTCCAGCACCAAGCGCTGCACGATCCCCTCACCTACCTCCCAAACCGAGTACTGTTCGTCGACCGCCTCAAGCACGCCCTGACTCGCGGAAATCGACAGGCGAGCAAAGTCATGGTCGTGTACATGGATCTGGACAACCTCAAAGTCATAAACGACAGCCTGGGGCACGAAGCAGGAGATCAACTGCTGGTAGAAGTCGCCAAACGCCTAAAGGATGGTCTGCGCACTCAAGATAGCGCTGCCCGCTTAGCTGGGGACGAGTTTGGTGTCTTGATCGAAGACGTTACCGACGTAGATGATGCCGTTCGCATCGTAGAACGGATCACAGAGTTTCTGCAACCTCCCTTTGATGTGGGCCAACAAGAGGTGTACGTTACCGCTAGCATCGGGATCGCTCTCAATGGTTCTACCCAGGAGCGAGCGGAGGATCTCCTGCGGCATGCGGACCTGGCGATGTACCGGGCTAAGCACAAAGGCAAAGCTCGCTACGAGGTATTCGAAACCAATATGGAGGCTGAAGCCAAGAAGCGCTTGGGGGTGGAGAACGAGCTCAGGCGAGCCTCAGCGCTACAAGAGTTTAGGGTCTACTATCACCTCATCGTGGCGCTGGAAAGCGGTAAGATCGCCGGAGTAGAGGCGCTGGTGCGTTGGGAGCACCCCAAGCGGGGGCTGCTGTTGCCCGAGGAGTTTCTCGCAGTCGCCGAGGAGACGGGGCTGATCGTGGGGATCGGACAGTGGGTGCTCCGAGAAGCCTGCTTGCAGGCGCAAGCGTGGCAACAGCTATACCCTAGCTCGCCGCCCTTAACGATGAGTGTGAATCTCTCCCCAAAGCAGTTTTTCCGCTCGGATCTAGTGGCAGAAATCCTGCATGAAACCAAGTTGGACGCCAGCACCTTGCAGCTGGAGATCACGGAGGGGGCCTTGACTAACAACACCGTACCCTCGGCCGGCGATATCCTCCATAGCTTGAAGGATCTAGGCGTCCAACTCGCGATCGACGACTTCGGGGTAGGCTACTCCTCGCTCTCTTACCTCAAGCGTTTCCCGGTGGATTTCCTAAAGATTGATCGCTCGTTCATTGGGGGACTCAAGCAAGATCCCAATAGCGGCGCTTCGAAGGATAAGGAGATAGTGTCTGCGATGATCGATCTGACGCACGCCTTGGGCTTGAAGGTGGTAGCCGAGGGGGTTGAGACCGCTGAGCAGATGGCGCAGTTGCGGGATATGGGCTGCGACCTCGCCCAAGGACATTATTTTTCGGAACCGCTTCCATACGAAGGGATTTCAGTACTCTTGGAAGCGCTCCTCTCGGAAGCACATGATCTTACGGGGCGATTTTGAGACGCGTTCTCTAAGCAGTCATGTCTTATTTGATGCGTAGGCTCCTTCAGGTACGCCTGACTGCGGCTTGTCGCACAATTTTGCTTCTTAAATGCCACAATATCTCGTAACTACGGACCTAGCTAGAGCTGATCCATTGCTTCCTCTGGATCGACTGGCTGGGCTTCTGCGAGAGGCAATCCTTCCCTCCGTTGAGTCTTTGATAGATCTTAGGTCACGAGTAACAATTGTGACTTGAGGATACCCAATGGGACATCGGTCTATTGTGTTCGTGATGCAGGCAGAATCCGAGGAGGAGCTGTTCGAAATACTGAAAAATTTGCCCCTCTGGAACCAGGTGAAGGCCAAAGCGACTGCGTTACAGAGATTTGAAGAATTGCAGCGGCCTAACCAAAGTGCACCACCCTAATCCTTTGTCCGGAAGTATGCCCAGTTGGGGAGCATACCCATCCAGTCGAAGGTGCCCCACAGTTGAAATCTACGAACCAAGGATAGAGTAGGCGCTCACCCGACCCTTTCGGTGGCTTCTGTCTTTACGAAACACGCTCTTTTGCGGTCGCTTACCGAAATACTTGGTGGGTCGCCCACCTACACCAATCAGATTGCTCAAATGCAGATAAAGCGTCGAAGCAGCGAAGAGGGCCGAGACTACGCGGAGTGTAGAGTTCCGAGAATTCACCTTCTAGGCACTTCGGTGAATATGCTAGTGGTTGGTCTCCTCGCCGCCGAGGAAAAACCCATGCTGTTCGGCGCGCATCAGGAGCCGCCACCCCTCGTCTGTGAGGACGGCTTCTTGGGTGGCCTAAGCGCCCGACTCTTCGGCGGCGTTGGTGGTGATCATGTTGAAAGCTCCGTTCACTTGAGCTACCAGAGGACCTTCGCCTTCGTAGCTCTCACGCGCCGACGATGGTCCTCTTCGGGATGGGCGCTCCCGCGGGCGGGCGCTCGGTCAATGTCAGGAGACGCTGCGCCCAGGTCAGCTCGGACGGCGGTTTCTTTTCGATGTGTTCGTAGTAGATCGCTAGACGGCCGTCTTCTTCGACCATCCTGAAGTAGTTCAGGCGGAACGCCGGGATGTAGACCGGCGGCAGTTGCCCGAACAAGACCGGCACCTTCTTCGGCGTCTTCAGCCACGTACCGGTGTTGATCACGACCCTCCCGTCCACCTCCTTGAGGGAGGCGAGATGGGTATGACCGTACACGAAGACGGCCACGGACGGGTCTTGCTCGAACACCTGCGTGGCCGCCTCCAGGTAGGGTCCGTCCCCTATCTGCGCCGGAGTTTTGGGCATCAGTATGTGGTACCTGCCCAAAGTCCTGCGCAGATCCCTGAGGAGAATCCCCAACGGGATCGCCGCGGGAATCAGCGCGAGCAACAGGAGCAGGGCGAGGACGCCTTCGAGTATCAGTACCGTCCGCACGACTTGCCCTGGTACCCCCAGGGCATTCGTCAGCGGATTGTCCAGGATCGGGTTGACCTGCAGGACGCCGGTCGCTTCCATGAGCCAGCTTATCACCACGACCGCGCCGACCCCAAGCAGCAGCAGGAAAGGCAGCACAATCCACCGTAACAGCGGGCCCATCTCCCGGTAGAAATAGTTGGAGATGGCCCACGTCGGGATCTCCGTGATGGGCATGACCGCCTGCACGTCCTTGAGCCAGTTGCCCCGCCCGAACTCCGAGTACCGGCCCGCCGTGCCGACTATGCCGGTCGTGATGAAATAGCCCACGGGCTGAGCGTACGGGTTGCCGAAGTCGGGCATGTGGTTGCGCTCGTCGTGCTGCTGGCCGTGCTCTATCCAGATCTTCCTCCCGGCTACCTCTCGCGTCATAGAAACCTCTGGGACGAGGTTGAGGTTGTATTCCTTCAGACGGTCGATAAATTCCGGGTAGCAGGCCAGCTCGTAGTCGTGGTTACCGGGCATGAGCGTGATCGGTATCTTGCTGCCCGTCTTCTTGAGCTGCTCGAATAGCCTCGACTGTTGCTCGATCAACGCCTCAAGTTTCTCCGCGCCCACTAACGTCGTGAACTCCCACAACCCGAAAGCGTCTCCGTTGATGATCAGCTCGGCGTCTTGTTCGTGTTCGAGTGACTTCAGGAACTCGATCAGTTCGTCCTCGAAGTCGATGTTGTGGAGTGCCCCGTCACCACCGATGTGCATGTCGCTTATAAAGAAATACTCTCGTGGCATCGCGCCTGTACTCCGCCTCGCCCCCGCTGTGTGCAGGGCAGCGTACACTACTCGTAAGGGACTCCGCATCCCCCAAATGAGCTATCTTTGTCGTAGCTTGGGCGTTGCGAGCGAGTAGCGAACTTCCGAGAACCCTCCGTCTAGGCACTTGGGTGAATACCAGGGCAAGAAAAAGGGCTAGGAGGCTCTTAAGCCCCCTCATCTACCGGCTCTGGCTGTCGTCTCGCCTACTCGATCACCCCCAGAGTCTACTCCACGCCGGCACTTTCTGCACCAAAGTACTGAAGAAGTTACAAGGGTGAACGTAGCCAGCTGAAGTTCCGAGAACCCCATCTAGGCAGCTCGGTGACTTTGAAGAGTGCACGTGGACGCCAGTGTCCCGGTTGCTGGTTCCCGAAAGTCCCACCGCGTGAGTAGCCGCTCGAAGCGCACCTGGCGGGCGCCATCGCCCAGCAGGGCGTGGAAACCTAGCTCAGGTAGTTTTGTCAAACGGGACCAACACGCTATCGCTGTACCTCCCCTACCAATCAAGCAGCATACCTGTCCGTCGCCTCCACGAGTCGTGGTCAGTGCTCCGCGCTCAGGACGTAGTGAAGGGCCATATCTCAACCTATGAGGACGTACCTATGCACTCGCTCGGATGCGAATTTCCAAGAACAGCGCTTCTAGGCACTTCGGTGAATAGGACGGGCGGAGCAGCATCTGCCGCTCCAGCAGCGCCCGGTTGAGCGCGCTTGCCGAGCACACCGTTTGCTGACACGCCTCAGCGGACCCGTCGGAAGAACGCTTGGACGTCGCCTGCGAGCAGGTCGGGCGCCTTGTGGGCAGCGAAGTGGCCACCGCGGTCGAACGTTGACCAGTGGACGATGTTCTTGTGGTCCCGGTTCGCGAAGCGGCGGATGCCGCTGAAATCGCCCGCGAAGGCGGCTAGGCCCGTGGGTGTGGTGGTCGGTTCGGTGGAGTGCTCGGTGTGCGCATCCTCGTAGTAGAAGCGGGCGGCGGAGGCGGCGGTGCGGGTGAGCCAGTAGAGCATCACATTGGTGAGGGTGAAATCGGCGTCCAGGTCTTCGCCGAGCAACTGGGCGTTCCACGCGAGCAGACCAACCGGGGAGTCCTGCAGCGCGAAGCCTAGCGTCTGGGGCTGCTGGGACATGAGTGTGTTGAAGGACATCTTGTTCTCGAGGAACCACCGGAGCGTCTCCAGCTCGCGCTGCTCCTCCGGGGTGAGATCTGCCAGCTCCGCTGGGTCACCGGAGGGAAACGAGAAGATCTGGGTTACGTGAACCCCTACGACGTGCTCGGGGTCTACCCTCCCCAGCTCCGGCGAGACGAACGATCCGGCGTCGTTGCCGACCGCGCCGTAGCGCTCGTAGCCGAGGCGGTCCATCAGCGCGGCCCACGCCCTCGCGGTGCGGTGCCGGTTCCACCCGGTCTCACCGGTAGGTCCTGAGAACCCGAAGCCGGGGAGCGATGGGACGACGAGGTGGAAGGCGTCGGCCGGGTCGCCACCGTGGGTGCGTGGATCGGTGAGCGGGCCGATAACGTCGAGGAACTCCACGACGGAGCCGGGCCAGCCGTGGGTAAGGACGAGCGGCAACGCGTCCGGTTCGGGGGACAGCACGTGCAGGAAGTGCACGCTCTGGCCGTCTATGGTGGTTATGAACTGCGGGTACCCGTTGAGCTTGACTTCGTGCTCGCGCCATTCGTACCCGTGCTGCCAGTGCTCGGCCAGTTCCTTCACGTAGCCCGCCGGCACGCCGTAGCTCCAGCCGACGCCGGGCAGTTCGTCGGGCCAGTGGGTGCGCGCCAGGCGCTCCTGAAGATCATCAAGGTCGTCCTGCGGGGTATCGATCCGGAACGGCCGTATCTCGGCGTCCGCGCGGTCGGGGGCTGTCATGCCGGGACTCCTCTCTGCTCGGCTTCCCTTATAACGGAACATTGTATTCCGTTCCGTTATTATACGTGAACGGAACAGTCCGTTCAAGATATGCTATGCTGGATTTATGGATAAGAAGACAGCGTCTGAGCTGACGCCTGCTCCCCTGAGCGGCCGGCAAGCCGAGGCAAGGCGGAACGACCGACTGATCTTGGAGGCCGCCCGCGAGGTGTTCGTCGCCGACCCGGAGGCCCCCATCTCCGCGGTGGCCGAGCGCGCGGAGGTGGGCATCGGCGCCCTTTACCGCCGCTACGCTAGCAAGGAGGAGCTCCTTCGGCGGCTCTGTGCTGAAGGCCTGCAGCAATACATTGCCGAGGCCGAGGTTGCACTGGCCGACGAGGGCGATCCCTGGAATGCTTTCACGGGCTTCATGCGCCGCATCGTAGACGCCGACACCCACTCCTTGACGCTACGCTTGGCGGGCACCTTCACTCCCACGGAGGAGTTGTACCGCGACAGTGAGAAGGCCCAAGAGCTCAACGTGTGGCTGTTCGAGCGCACCAAGGCCGCGGGCGCTATCCGCCCCGATATCGAAGTCGACGACATTTCCCTGCTTCTCGAGCAGCTGGCGGCTGTCCGCATCCGAGACGAAGAGCGAACCCGTCAGCTTCGCCGCCGGTACCTGGCGCTGCACCTCGTCGCGCTTCGCGCCCCGTCGGCGTCGCCACTGCCGGGTCCGCCACCCAGCTGGGAGGAGATCAGTCAGCGCTGGGAGACCTAGAATAGGTTTTTGTGTAACACTGGCTGACGCGCGTGGCGAACTTCGGAGAAAACCTCTACTTCTAAGACGTTGGGTAAATAGCGCGGGTAAGTCCAGCGGAGGTCCGGGAGAACATGTGAGATCCGATACGCTATGCCCACCGTATAATCGTCATGCTGACCCAACTTCTCTAGCAAGGAGCTAAGGATGATGAAGATCACACCCGCGGTTGCGGCTCTTGCCCTCGTGCTTGCTGTCGCGCTTGCGAGCTGCGGCGGCGGTGCGAGTAGTTCCGGCGGGCCCTCTGGTAGCGGATCTGCCACCTCGGGCAAGGCGACTACCGCCGAGTCCTCTAGCGGCGGGGGCGAGGGGTATGGTTCCTCTTCGTCCGCCACCACGACGAGTGGCGCCTCTGGCGGGGCCATCAAGACTGTTGTCATCAAAGAGAGCGAGTTCAAGCTTTCCCCCTCTAGTGTCACCTTGAGCAAACCCGGCACCTACACGTTCAAGGCCGAGAACAAAGGCTCATCCCAGCATTCCCTGGAGATCGAGGGCAAGGGCGTCAAGAGTGAAGGGGGTGAAGGAGGCGAGGCCCAACTGGAGCAAGTCTTAAACCCTGGGCAAAGCGGCGTGCTCACGGTGACCTTCCAGAAATCCGGTACCTACGAGATGTACTGCCCGGTCGACGGCCACGAAGATATGGGCATGAAGGGCGAGGTGGTGGTCAAGTAGAGCAAGCTGAGGCAGCGCTGCTGCGGCTTGGTCTCGGGCACGAACTTCAGTCGGTAGGCTCAGGGCAGCGAGGCGGAGGAACCAGCCTAACTTACGAGAACACCCCTTCTAGGCACTCGGGTGAATAGAGTAGGATAATCTGAGGGTCGAGGGCAGAGGAGGACGCATGGCCAACTATCGGGACGGGAAGGACCACCCGGGCATCCGGGTGCCTCCACCCCTGATCTATGCGCTGCCCCTTATCTCGGGGCTGCTTCTCGATAGGAAGCTGCACGTCCCCCTCCTGCCGCGCGGTGCGGCCCGAAACCTAGGGTGGCCTCTCCTCGGAGGCGGGGTACTACTCTCGAGGTGGTTCCTCCGAACGATGCGCGAGGCCGACGCGCCCGTACGCACCGACAGGCCCGTGCCGAGACTAACCACCGAGGGTCCGTTCCGTTATACCCGCAACCCAGGCTACCTCTCCATGGCGTTGATCTACACCGGGATAGCCGTCCTTCGGAACGCCCTGTGGGCCATCCTTTTCTTGCCGGTGGTGCTCTACGTGACCCAGCGCGAGGTGATCGGGCGCGAGGAGCGTTACCTCGAACGTACCTTCGGAGAGGAGTACTTGACCTACAAGGCGAGGGTGCGACGCTGGGTATAGGTTATCTGGATTTCCGAGAATTCACCTTCTAGAGACTGTCTGAAAAGTAGTTCAAGCAACGCTACAGCGGCAAACGCTACAGCGGCAGTCATAACGGTTGAACCGGTGAGTGCAAACTGCAGTACTTAAAGAGACCTTAAGTGTACTGAGCACCATGCGCACAAGCGGGTCAATGTTTTTGATCCTCCCTGTAGGGCAGTGAATTTGGCCGGTGTGCAAACCTCAGATCGACCGAAAAGCAGCAGTGTGGGCGCTCCTGAGGACCTCGCCATCAGCGCGCTAGGGACTTTTCATACAGTTTCCTACCTTCATACGCGTTGTCCAGGTATATATCCTAGATGACGCTCAAAAGGGAGCCGAGGAAGATGGCGCGGGCCGCAGCGCTGCGCTCGCGGGAGGGGCCGTACCTAAGCTACCTGCGTCGCCATAGCGCGACCCGCCATCGCGTTGCTTTTCAACATGTTGCAAAAAATCTTCCTCAGTAACTGATCACAGGCGTCTGATGAACGTAGCGATCCTCGCTCAGTTGAGCGAGCATGAAGGCCGCGACGTCTTCCCGAGATATAGTGGTGGCTCTGTAAGAATCTCCGCTGAGAAAGACCTGGTATTCACCCTTGGCCGATTCGTTGGTAAGCCGGGCCGGGCGCACGATCACCCATTCTAGGCCACTGCGTCTGATTATCTCCTCTTGACGGTCTTTGTCCTCGTGCTGGTTTCTCAGCACGAAGGGCACGAAGAGCCTGTCGTAGAGGAAACCGCCGTGCCCCTTGCTGTCACCAGCCCCGACGGCTGTGATGCAAACCAGCCGGCGCACGCCATGCTTTTTCATCGCGCCGACGAGATTTGCAGTACTGGCCGAGAAAAGGGTCGTGGGCTTCGTGCTGCGCGTGCCCAGAACCGAGAGCACGGCGTCCTGTCCCGACACGGCAGCCTTCACCTCGTCCGGATCCAGCGCGTTCCCCCGCAGCACGCGAGGACGGTAGTCTCGGGGTGCAACGGCAGAGGGGTTGCGAGCTAGGGCCGTCACTTCGTGGCCCTGATCCAGGGCCTTTTCCAACAAGATTCGCCCCGTGCCGCCCGTCGCGCCAATGATTAGAACTTTCACTTCTCCTACTCTCTCCTCTATTTCTACGCTTATACGCGCCGTGGTCCTCTTGGACAGTATTGTCCGTGTTCTTAGCACATTGGGAGAGCATTCGGGCTCAGGCGCCGCTCTTCTCGGCTCGCTTGGCCGCTCGATAGTGAATATTTCGTCCTGGCGGTTGGTCCTGTATATTTGTGGGCGTGTTCAAGCAGAGGGCAAAGGCTTTGGTGGGAGGCGGGCGGTTCGTATTTGGCGTGGGTTTCCTTTTGGCTCCTTCCCCCATGCTCCGGATCTGGTGGCCGCACGACGGAGCATCCGGACCCATCGCTACAGGCCTTGCTCGCGGGCTGGGAGCTCGGGACGCCGTCTTGGGGCAGGGAATCCTGGCTGCCGTTCTGCGGCGCGAGTCCTCTCGAGGCTGGCTCTTGGCTGCCGCAGGCGCCGACGCCGCCGATCTGGTTCTGACGTTGACGAATGCCTACCCCTTCGGCCGCCGCACCCGGCTACTGACCCTCGCCGGTGGAGCCCTGTACGTGATGCTGCAGCTCTATCTCGCCTTTGATCAGGAGGACTAGAGGCCTCCTCAGACTCTCGAATAAACCAGCGTCAGTGATCCCTTCCTTTTGCGTTGCGTCCTGCATGTGAGCGCTTCTTCCCGCCATTATCTACCTTGGGCTTCGGCCTTGTGTTTGAGGATCTGCAGCCACCCTCGGAGGGAGCCGTCCAGCGCCTGCTGCATCTCCTCAGGCTGGGCACGCACCGGGGCGCCGTCCCACGACTCCTCTGTGTGAACTAGCACCCCGTTCTCGGTCGGTGTCATCGTCCAGAGGTGTACGCCACGATCCCCTGCGCAGGGCCGGACCAGACGATGCGCTGTGGTGGATCGATCTCCCGAATAGTGGACTCTATGCTCAGGCCGAACGTCTCCCAACGGAAGACCGTCCCCGCTTGTAGGGGTCCCTCGATCGTCGACGAGTCGATGTCCGGCAGCCACTCCGACCAGGACGAAATGTCGGTGTGCAGCCCCCAGACAGTGCCGAGCGGGGCGTCGATGAGGATCTCGTCACGGGTGATGACGGGTGCGTTCTCGTCGATGTCCATGGTTCCCATCGTAAACTCCCCGCTGTCTAGGTTCTACTGACCCAGACTCTTCTGGACTTCGGAGAATGCACCTCGGCGAAGTTCGGGGACCATGGGTTCGCCCCAGTCCTAACGGGCCAGGGGCGCCGGTCGGGGATTCCGGCACGGCGGGCCGCTCATGACGTTGGCGTTCTGGTAGACAACTTCCGAGAAGACCCCGTCTAGGCACTTAGGTGAATAGCTTGTTCTCTAGGGAGTGGGAGACCCCGGCGGGGTTATAGTGTCCCGTGATGAGCGAAGGCCCGTTCCTAGAGCCGCCAGCGGTTGCCCTTATCCTGGCAGGTGTACTGGTCCTGGCGATACTGAGCTCGCTTGTGTTTGAGTTTTACAGTCTGGAACGTCGTCGCGTCACGGTGGTGTTCTGGGGTTTTGCTGTTGGCTATCTGGCTCGCAGCTGTCTTCGTTGCGGAACTGATACGACCGCTGGGCTGGTGGTAGCCTGCCTAGCAAGCGAAACCTTGTCGAGTCCCCGAGACCTCTTCTTCCAGGACGTTGGTGAATAAGGGCAAGAAGAAGGGCCGAGGCGTAGTAGCAGCCCCGGCCCTCTTACTCGTGCTGCCTTGGCTCTACGGGCTGAAGTTCGCATACTCCCCTACCCGAGGCAATTGGACATCGAGGTCTACATAGTGTCGATCGACCTTTCGATCTCCTTGGCGTCGGCCCTGACCTCCTTCTTCATCTCCTTCTTGGCGTGCTTGATCGTCTCATCGAGACCCCGCTCGATCGTCTCCTCTCCAATCACGATCAGTGCAGCCTCGCTCTCGTCGAGCATCTCGCCGATCTCCTTGAGGTCAGAGTTAGACATCCCGCCTCGGAGGTGGCCGATGAGCGCCCCGGTCCCAGCTCCCAAGAGCCCGCCTACCAGCACCGAAGGAGGGAAGATCAACCCGATCGCCGCGCCGACGGCCAGCCCCGCCCAACCGCCGTGCTGGGTTGGCTTCTCTATCTTGTCGACAATCTCGACCTTGCCTTCCTCGTTCTTGGTGAGGACGGCAGCGTCGTAGGTGCCAATGAACTCCTCGCGGTGGAGTTCCTTCAGCGCCTCAAGATCAGCCTTCGCGTCCTCCACAGAGTCGTATTCGCCTGCGTAGAGGAACATCTGGTTGTCGCTCATCTTCGTTCTCTCCTTCCGTCGCGCTCAGTGTCTGTACTAGACTCTACCCTTCTACCCGTTTGCAGAGGACGATCAAACGAAGTGGTAGGAGGTCCGCGCCAATGGAGCGAACTTCGGGGAACCCCGTAAAGGGGAAGTTCCGGGAATTCACCTTCTAGGCACTTGGTGAATAAGGGCATACAGAAGGGCCGGGATTGATAACAACCCGGCCCTCGCCTCCTCTTGCGACACTAGTGGGTGAGCGCTCTTCCCTAGCGCTGCTTCTCTTCGCCTCCCAAGAGGTTGTCCGTGACCCCCCTTACGGTGTCCGTCAC
>Ga0126306_10000511_pt1 | contig 18230 bp, 20 predicted proteins | sample Plot27_FD_92592 | JGI IMG/M metagenome (GOLD analysis project Ga0126306, IMG submission 92592) | Serpentine soil microbial communities from UC McLaughlin Reserve, CA, USA - Plot27 | ecosystem: Environmental > Terrestrial > Soil > Grasslands | place: USA: UC McLaughlin Reserve, Lake County...
CCTGCAGGACCATCTGGAGGTCTACATCCAGCACGCGGCGACGCAGCCGGTGACGATGGCGCCGTACTTCGCCATGAAGGCGCGGCCCAAGGTGGGGCTCGAGTGGCTGCTGCGCAAGACGGGCCCGGGCGCCACGAACCACTTCGAGGCGGGCGGCTTCGTCCGCTCCAACGAGGACGTCCCGTATCCGAACCTGATGTACCACTTCCTCCCGATCGCGGTCCGCTACGACGGCACGCTGCCGGAGGGCGGCGGCGGGCACGGCTACCAGGTCCACGTCGGCCCGATGTACTCCGACGCGCGCGGGACGTGCAAGATCACCGGCGCCGACCCGCGCAAGAAGCCGGCGCTGCGCTTCAACTACCTGTCGACCGAGCAGGACAGGCGCGAGTGGGTCGAGGCGATCCGCGTGACGCGCGCGATCCTCGATGCGCCGGCGTTCGCGCCGTTCAGCGGCGGCGAGATCTCCCCCGGCAAGCAGGTCGCGACGGAGGAGCAGATCCTCGACTGGGTCGCGAAGGATGCCGAGACCGCGCTGCATCCGTCGTGCACCGCGCGGATGGGCGTCGACGACATGTCGGTCGTCGACCCGCTCTCGCTGCGGGTGCGCGGGACGCAGGGCCTGCGCGTCGTCGACGCGTCGGTGTTCCCGTACGTGACGAACGGCAATATCTACGCGCCGGTGATGATGACCGCCGAGAAGTCGGCCGACCTGATCCTCGGCAACACGCCGCTGCCGCCCGAGCGGGTCGAGTTCTACCGCCACGCCGCGGCGCACGCCGGTCAGCGCTGAAGCGGGCCGAGTAGACACCCCCCGAGGAAGCACGACAGGAGGACCATGTCCGATCCGCGGCGCACGCTGGCCGAGCTGCAGGGACAGGTGATGGACCGTCGCCGGTTCCTCGCCTTCACCGCTGCCCTCGCCGGCACCGCGATGTACGGCCAGCTGCGCGGTGACCTGGCGAGCGCCGCTCCGCGCCTGCCGGGCTATCCGTTCGCGCTCGGCGTCGCGTCCGGCGACCCGGCGCCGGACGGCGTCGCGCTGTGGACGCGGCTGGTTCCGGACCCGCTGGTGAAGGGCGGCGGCATGCCGGCGGCGCGCGACGTCGCCGTCCAGTGGCAGGTGGCGACCGACGACGCGTTCGCGAACGTGGTCCGGTCGGGCACGGTGGCCGCGATGCCGGAGCTCGCACACTCGGTCCACGTCGACGTGAGCGGGCTGCAGCCGGCGCGCGAGTACTTCTACCGCTTCGTGTCCGCCGCCGAGGCCAGCCCGGTCGGCCGCACGAAGACGGCGCCCGCGCGCGACGCCCACGTCTCCGCGCTGCGCTTCGCGTTCGCGTCCTGCCAGGCCTGGCCGGACGGCTTCTACTCGGCGTACAGGCGCATGCTCGAGGAGGACCTGGACCTGGTCATCCACCTCGGCGACTACATCTACGAGTACGGCATCAGCGGGAATCGCCGCGGAGTCGAAGTGCCCGGCACGCTGCGCGAAGAGTGCAAGACGCTCGAGCGCTACCGCCTGCAATACGGCCTGTACAAGAGCGACCCGGACCTCCAGAACGCCCACGCGCGGTTCCCGTGGGCGGTGACCTGGGACGACCACGAGGTCGCCAACGACTACGCGGGCGTCCACCCCGCCTGAGATATGGCGACATCGCCGAGTTCAACGTCCTGGACACGCGCCAGTACCGCGACGACCAGCCGTGCGGTGACGGCGAGACGCCGCGCTGCGCCGCCGGCTTGGACCCCGACGTCACGATCACCGGAGACGCGCAGGAGCAGTGGCTGCTCGACGGCCTCGTGGGGTCGCGCGCGAGGTGGAACGTGATCGCGCAGCAGGTGATGATGGGCGAGCTCAAGCACGACGCCGAGGGTGGGCGCTACTGGCAGGACTCCTGGGACGGCTACCCCGGGCAGCGGGCGCGCGTGCTGCGGGAGATCGCCGATGCGGAGGTCGTCAACCCGGTGGTGATCACCGGCGACTGGCACTCGACGTTCGTCCACGATCTCAAGGTCGACTTCGACGAACCGGAGGCGCCGACGGTCGCCACGGAGTTCGTCGGCACGTCGATCTCCTCCAACGGCGACGGCCCGGTCTACGGGCCGTACTACGGGCCGATGGTGCCCTTGAACCCCAACATCAGGTACTTCGACGGCGACCGCCGCGGCTACGTGCGCTGCACGCTCGACCACGAGCGGTGGACGACCGACCTGCGGATGGTGAGCACCGTCTCGCGGCCCGACGCCGACATCGAGACGCTGGCGTCGTTCGTGGTGCTGGACGGTCAGCCGGGAGTTCAGTCGTTCTAGCGGAGTGCCCCAGACGGAGGACGCCCGTCGCCGCTGGGGGTATGCGGGATCCTCCTTCGTGACCCCGCGAAGATCATCACGAGCGGTGACGACGGATCACGCCGCAGGCCGGAGGCTGCTTGAACCCGATCAAGGAGCCCGGAGATGGCCTACGCAGGACAGACGATCCACAACCCCGTCAGCGGCGAGAGCATCGAGTTCATCCGCACCGCAGCCGACACCGGCGGCGAGCTGCTCGAGTTCGAGCTCGAGCTCGCTCCCGACGGACGCGTTCCCGGCGCGCACGCGCACCCCGAGCAGGAGGAGCGCTTTTACGTGCTCGAGGGGACGATGAAGTTCCGCCTCGGCATGCGCACGATCGTCGCCGGCCCGGGCGACTCCGTGGTCGTGCCCGCCGGGCGCGTGCACAGGTTCGCCAACGGCGGCGACGGCCCGGCGCGGACGCGCGTCGAGGTCGTCCCCGCGCTCGACATGGAGCAGCTGTTCGAGACGACCGTCGAGCTCGCACACGAGGGCCGCGTGACGCGCACGGGCATGCCGAAGCCGCTGCACCTCGCGCTGTTCGTGCGCCGCTTCGAGCGCGAGGTCCGTGCCCCGTTCCCGCCGGCCTGGGTGGTCCGCGTCCTGATGGCGCCGCTGGCCGCGCTGGGCCGTCGCCGCGGCCACGCCGAGCGCTACGCGCCGGCCGACGTGCACGCGCCGCAGCCGCTGGCGGCCTGAGCGCGGGCGGAGCGATCGCCCGGCCGCGCCGGGCGATCGCTCCGCTACGGTCCCGCGATGGCGACGAAGGCCGATCGGCGCGAGAGCGTGGTCCGGGCGGCGATCGACGTGATCGCGGAGAAGGGCCTGGGCGGCACGCGGGTCGCCGACATCGCAGAGCGGGCCGGCATGAGCCCCGGCCACGTCCTCTACTACTTCGACGGCAAGTCTGACATCTTCACGCGCGCGCTGCGCATGATCGAGGACGACCTGCGCGAGCAGGCGCTGGCGGCGTTCGAGGAGCTGCCGGCCGCCGCGGAGCGCTGGGCGTGGCTGATCGAGCAGGCGGCTCCGACCGGACCGGACGACGTCCGCGTGCTGCTCTGGATCGAGGCCTGGGCGCGCGCGCCGCGCGACGCCGACGTGTCCGCGCTCGTGATCGAGCTCGACCGCCGCTGGGTCGGGCTGCTGGTCGAGCTGATCGACTACGGCCGCGCCACCGGTGAGTTCAAGATCGCGGACCCGCAGGAGTTCGCGCTGCGGTTCGCGGCGCTGATGGACGGGCTGACGCTCCAGGTGGTCGCGGGCTCGCAGGCGGTCGACCGCGAGCGCATGATCGCCATCTGCATGCGCGAGTCCGTCGCGCAGCTGCGCGGTTGAAGAACGCTTCGCCGATTCGTACAAGCGGCGCGCGCAACTTGCGCCTTGACGCGCCCGACCGGTCGCACGTACCGTTTAGAACGGCGTTTGGAATCTCGTTCGGGGAGAGGCATGATCGGATTTGAAGCGGCGCTCGACGTCGCACGCACGAGCCCGCGGGCCGATGGCCTGCGGGCACCCGCTCGCACCGAGCCACACGAGCGCACGCTCGTCGCGTGGCCGACGGAGCGCGCGATCTGGGGCGGCCACCGGACCCGTGCGGTCGCGGAGTACCGCGCGCTCGTCGCGGCGCTGGCGCGCTTCGAGCCGGTCACCGTCGTGGCGGCCCCGGCGCAGGCCGCCGAGGCGCGCGCCGCCTGCGTCGGCTGCGCCCGCGTGGACCTGATCGCGCTGCCGATCGACGACGCGTGGATCCGCGACAGCGGCCCGATCTACCTCGTCGACGACGACGGCGGGGTTGCGATGGTGCAGCTGCGCTTCAACGCCTGGGGCGAGAAGTTCGCTCCTTACGACGACGACGCGCAGCTGCCCGCTCGCCTCGCCGCCGTCGCCGGGATGCGGCGCTACGAGTCGCCGCTCGTGATGGAGGGCGGCGGCTTCACCGTCGACGGCGAGGGCACGCTGATCACGACCGAGTCGGTCGTGCTCAACCCGAACCGCAATCCCGGCTGGACGCGCGCCGAGTGCGAGCGCGCGCTGGGCGACGCCACCGGCGCCGAGCGGATCGTCTGGCTCCCGCACGGCCTCGTCGAGGACCGCGACACCGACGGCCACTCCGACAACATCGTCCAGTTCGTCGCGCCGGGACGCGTGATCGTCCAGGTGGCGCCTGACCGCTCGAACCCGAACTGGGCCCCGCTGCGCGCGAACGCCGAGCGGCTGCGAGCCACCGTCGACGCCGCGGGCCGGCGACTCGAGGTGATCGAAGTGCCCCAGCTTCCGTACACCGAGCCGGTCGACGGCCGGCGCTTCGCGGTCCCGTACGTGAACTTCTATCCCGTGAACGGCGCGATCGTCGCGCCGCGGCTCGGGGCGCCGGGCGAGGAGGAGGCCTACGCCACGCTGGCGGCGGCGTTCCCGGATCGCGAGATCGTCGGCGTGCCGAGCGTGATGCTCGCGTACGGGGGCGGCGGCGTCGGCTGCGTCACCCAGCACGTGCCGGCCGGAGAGCCGCTGTCATGAGCGCCTCGACCGGAATCGAGACGCGCGGCGTCGAGTTCGTGCCGGAGGCCGAGCGCAGCGCACGGCCGCGCGACATCTTCTTGATCGGGATCGGGGGCAACCTTGCGTTCTCGATCGTGCTGTTCGGCTGGCTGCCGCTGACATTCGGGCTCGGCTGGTGGTCGACGGTCACGTCGATGGTCGTCGGCTACGCGATCGGCGCGCTGCTGGTGACGCCGATGGGGCTGCTCGGGCCGCGAACGGGATCGAACAACTCGGTCTCGAGCGGCGCGCACTTCGGCGTGCTCGGCCGGCTCGTCGGATCGGTCATCGGCCTTCTGATCGCGGCCTGCTACGCCGCGCTGGCGATCTGGGCCGGCGGGCAGGCGATCGTGGCGCCGGCGGCGCGGCTGTTCGGCACGCCCGACGGCGACATTGCGTTCGCGGTCGGCTACGCAGCCGTCGCGGCGCTGGTCGCCCTGATCGCGATCCGCGGCTACCGGATGCTCGAGCGCGCGCAGAAGCTGCTCGTGCCGACCGTCGGCCTGCTCACGCTGACGGGCGTGATCGCGTTCGCGGGCACCTTCGACGCGGGCTACGGTGGCGGCGAGTACGTGCTCGGGTCGTTCTGGAGCACGTGGGCGCTCGCGGTCGTGCTGGCGGTCACCGGACCGGTCTCCTACTGCACCTCGGTCGGCGACTGGACGCGCTACGTCAGCCGCCGCCACGGTGACCGCCGCGTCGCCGGCGCCGTGTTCGGCGGGATGTTCCTCGGCGCGTTCGTGCCGGCGCTGCTCGGCGCGTTCATCGGCGTCGCGATCGGCGTGCGGGCCGACGAGGACTTCGTCGCGGTCGTGGCGGCCGCGCCGGCGTGGTACCTGCTGCCGATCCTGCTCAACGGCCTCGTCGGCAGCTGCGGCCAGGCCTCGATCTCGCTCTACAGCACGGGCCTCGACCTGGACGCGATCTTCCCGCGCCTGTCGCGCGTCGGCTGCACGCTGCTGATGACGCTCGGCTGCCTCGGTCTGGTCTTCCTCGGCGCGTTCGCATGGAGCGCGGAGGAGTCGGTCATCGCGTTCGCCTTGCTGCTGACGGCCCTCGCGACGCCGTGGATGGGTGTCACGCTGACCGGCTTCGCGCTCGCGCGCGGCCACTACGTCCCGAGCGACCTGCAGGTGTTCAACGAGCGCCGCCACGGAGGGATCTACTGGTTCACCGGCGGCTGGAACGTGCGCGCGCTGGTGGCGTGGCTGTGCGGCTCGCTCGTCGGGCTGCTGTGCTCGAACACGACGCTGTACGCGGGGCCGCTCGCCGACGTCGCCGGCGGCGTCGACCTGAGCTTCATCGGCGGCGGCGTGACGGGCGCGCTGGCCTACCTCGCCATCCGCGCGGCGTTCCCGGAGACGGCCGCGGCGCCCGTGGGCGCGGCGCGTGCACACGCGGTCGAGCTGCCGTCAGGCGCTCAGCACGCGCTCGTGGCCGCGCAGCCGGGGGCGGTCGGCAAGTAGGACGCGCCACGCGATCAGCGCGCCGGCGGCCATGCTCGCGGTCGCTAGCAGCGAGCCAAGCGAGAGCAGCGGCAGGCCGGTCAGGCCGTGGCCGATGTTGCACCCGTGCGCGACGCTGCCGCCGGCGCGCGTTCCCTCGGCCGCGCCGACGAAGCCGAGGCCGTAGCCGTAGCCGGCCGCGTCGGCGGCGACCCAGGTCGCCGCGGCGACCGCGCCGAGCGCCAGACCCGGGGCGAGCCCGTCCCGCCGGCGCGCCAGCAGCACGGCGAGCGCCGCGGCGCCGAGCACGAGCGCGAGCGGCCCGTAGCCCGCGCCGAGCAGCCCCGTCAGCGCGTGCTCATCCGGCCGCGACGCGTCGTCGAGCGTCCGGATCAGATCGTCGGCGGGGCCGCGGATCAGCAGCTCGCCAGCGGCGAACCCGGCGATCGCGATGCCCAGCGCCGCCGCGCCGGCGCCGGCCTTCCACAGCATCCCCGTCACGCAGCCGCCGGCGAGCGCCATACCGGCCCCGAACGCCAGCGCGCCCGCGAGCTGCGCGGCGGGCAGCAGCGCCGGCCCGCCGGAGTCCGCGTTGCGCTCGAGCGTGCCGGTGCCGAGCGCGATCAGCAGCGGAGCAGCAGCAGCTGCACCGCGACGGCGATCGGGAACGCCCGCAGCAGCGCGGACCTGCGCTCGAACGCGGCCCGGCGCAGCGCGCGGTTGAAGCACAGCCCCCAGCGCGTCATCACGGCGCCCGCCGCCAGCCCCGCCACGAGTCCGAGCAGAGCGTCGGTCACGTCGCGAGGTATAGCTGCCAGCCGTTAGCGTGCCCCCTTGCGATTCACCGGGGAGGGAGCGACGTTGCTTGAGCGAGACGGATACTGGGCGGTTCTCCGATCCGTCCGGGGCCGTGTTCTGTGGCGGATGCCAGGCTGCGGCGACTTCCTCGAGCAGCGCGACCCCGACGTGCGCCGCCGCATGGCGGACGTCGGGGCGCCCGAGGGCTTCGAGGACGCGGTCGCCTGGCTGGTGCCGATGACAAGCGACCGGTACCAGGACGACACCCCGCTGCACTGGAGCATCACGTTCGCGGTCGACGACGCCGACGCGATCGCCCACCGGGCCGAGGAGCTCGGCGGGAGGGTGCTCGTGCCGCCGATGGATGCCCCGTGGGTTCGGATCGCGGTCCTCAGCGATCCGCAGCGGGCGGTGCTCACCGCCAGCAAGTTCACTCCGCCCGCGTAACGCCGGCGGCTGTTCACGGTCCTGTCATATCTCCGGCGGAGGATCGCTGGGACGGCGTCGAACAGCGAGGAGTGCCCGCATGGCGGTGCAGGAGGCCTTCAGCACGTCCCTTCCGCTCGCGGAGATCGCGTCCCGCGCGGCCGCGGTGGATCGCGAGGCGCGGTTCCCGCGCGAGTCTCTCGACGAGCTCGCACGCGCGGGCGCGCTCGGGCTCGCGGTGCCCGAGCGCTTCGGCGGTCCGGGCACGGGGCCGGTCGACGTCGCCGAGGCGCTCGAGCACGTGGCCGCTGCGTGCGCGTCCACCGGAATGGTGCTCGTGATGCACGTCGTCGCCGTGCAGACGCTCGCCGCCGGGATCGCGGACGACGAGCCGGGGGGGCCGAAACACGCGGCGCTCGCGGCGGCCGCGCGCGGCGAGCAGCTGCTGACGCTCGCGTACTCCGAACGCGGCTCGCGCGGGCACTTCTGGGCGCAGGTGTCGCGCGCCCAGGCGGACGGGGACGGCGTCGTGATCGACGCCGACAAGAGCTTCGCGACGTCGGCCGGGGAGGCCGACGCATACGTGCTGGCGTGCGGCGCGCCCGGCTCGGACGACCCGCTCGCGACGGAGCTCTACCTCGTCCCGGCCGCCAGCGTGGGCATCGAGGTTCCGGCGCGGTTCGACGGGCTGGGCATGCGCGGCAACGCGTCGGCTCCGCTGCGCGTGCGCGGGCTGCGCGCGTCGCACGACCAGCGGCTCGGGCCGCCGGCCGGCGGCTTCGGGCTGATGGTGGAGGCGACGCTGCCGTGGTTCGTGCTCGGCTCGGCGGCGTGCTGCGCCGGCGTCGCCGGCGCGGCGCTCGCCGCGGCAATCGAGCACGCGACCGGCGCGCGTTTCGAGCACCTTGGCAGCACGCTCGCCGACGTGCCCGGCGTGCGGGCGCGGCTGGCGGAGGCCCGGATCCGGCACGACCAGGCGCGCGCGCACTTGTACTCCGTCGCGCGCGACATCGCCGCCGGCCGGCCCGAGGCGGAGCTCGGCGTGCTGGCGCTCAAGGCGGCGGCGGCGGAGACGGCGGTCGCCGTGACCGACCTGTGCCTGCGCGTCGGCGGCGGCGCAGCGTACTCCAAGCACGGACCGCTCGAGCGCCACTTCCGCGACGCGCGCGCCGCGTCGGTGATGGCCCCGACGACGGATCTGCTGCACGACTTCGTGGGCAAGGCGCTCTGCGGCCAGGACGTGTTCTGATGGACGGCTACCGGCTCGGCGCGGTCGTCTACCACCCGAAGGTTGAGCAGATCTGGGCCGAGTTCCGCGCCTGGTTCGGCGAGCAGGGCTTCGCGCTCGCGCCGCACTTCTACGAGCGCTATGAGGACCAGGTCGACGACCTCCTCGACGGTTTGCTCGACAGCGCGTGGAACACCAACCTCGCGCACGTCACGGTCCTGCGGCGGGCGCCCGAGACGGCGCGCGCCCTCGCGATGCGCGATACCGACCGTGGCTGGCGCAGCCTGATCGTGGCGCGGGCGGACGCCGGCCTGAGCTCGCTCGACGACCTGCGCGGCCGCAGCGTCGGCTTCGGCGATGCCGACTCGCCGCAGGCGCAGATCCTCCCCGTCCACGCGCTGCGCGCCGCGGGCTTCGACCCGGCGCGCGACTGCGTCGCGAGCCGGCTCGACCGCGACCTCGGCAAGCACGGCGACACCGGCGGCGCCGAGCTCGCGCAGCTCGCGCGCGTGCGCGCGCGCGAGCTCGACGCATGCGTCGTCTCGAGCGTCACCTGGGATGCGGTCGGCCGGCTCGGCGAGCGCTCGGAGCTGGGCGAGGTCTGGCGCTCGCCGCCGTTCCACCACTGCTGCTTCACCGTGGTCGGGCAGGACGAGCGCCACGCCCGCTTCCGCGCGCTGCTGCTGTCGATGGACGCCTCCGACCCGAGGCTCTGCGAGCCGATGGAGCTCGAGTACGTCAACCGCTGGGTCGAGTTCGACCCGAGCGGCTATCGCGACCTGATCGACGCGGTCGACGCCGGGCCGGTGGTCGTCGGCGACGGAGCGGCACGCATGGCATGAACGCGATCGGGCGGGGACTGGCGGCGTTTCGCATCTACGCGGGCCTGGTGCTGTTCGCCAACGGGATATCGAAGCTGTTCGAGTTCCGCAACGTCGACCTGGGCCCGTACGAGGTGTTCCTGATCGACAAGGAGGAGGCTCGCAGCATCCTCGACTTCGAGGTCAACAAGCGCGGCGGGGACGGGACCGACGTGCCACTGCTCAAGGACCTCGTGAACGACGTGTTCCTCCCCAACTGGGACGTCTTCCAGTGGCTCGTGACGGCACTCGAGCTCGGCGCCGGCGCGGCCCTGATCCTCGGGATCGCGAGCCGGGCGGCGGCGCTTGCGGCGCTCGGGCAGCAGCTCTTCCTGCAGCTCGTGTACGCCTCGAGCGGCCGCTGGCTGTTCGAGCTGCCGCATGAGTGGGTGCCGCTGCTGATCCTCGCGCTCGTCCCGGCCGGGCGCGTCTGGGGCGTCGATAGGCGGCTCGCCGGCCGCGGCTCCGGGAGGTTCGACAACTGGCCGTTCTAGACGCCCAGGCCCCGCTCGGCTCGCGGCTGTGGCTGTACTCGAACTTCGACTGCAACCTGGCCTGCGACTACTGCTGCGCGCGCTCGTCGCCGCGGGCCGAGGCGAGGCGGCTAGCGGTCGACGTCGCGCGGCGCGCGTGCGAGGAGTTCGCCGGCCTGGGAGGGAGCGAGATCCTCATCACCGGCGGCGAGCCGTTCCTCGACCCCGATCTGGTGGAGCTCGTCGACACAGCCGTGCGCTGGGCGCCCGTGACGATCCTCACCAACGCGATGGTGCTCGCGCGCGGCTCGCGCCGGCGCATGCTCGAGGCGCTCGATCGCGAACGCGTGACGATGCAGGTGTCGCTCGACTCCGGCACGCCGGACCTCCATGACCGCCATCGCGGGGCGGGCAGCTTCGACCGCGCGCGCTCGGGGATCGCCCTGCTGCGCGAGCTCGGTTTCAACGTCCGGGTGGCCGCCACGATCGACGAGGACGATGCCGCCGAGGAGGACGGATTCCACGCGCTGCTCGACGCGGACGGCGTACCGCCGGCCGACCGCCTGATCCGGCGCGTGGCGCGCACGGGCTTCGCCGACCACGGAATCGAGCTGACGATCGACAACCTCTGGCCCGAGCCGGCGCTGGCGGCCGACGGCGCGTGGTGGCACCCGGTCGGCATCGCCGAGCCCGCGATGCAGGTAGCGTCGGACCCGCTCCCGGTCGTGACCGTGCTCGCCGTGATCCGCGCGACGCTCGACGACCCCGGACGCGACCGGGCGGCCGCGCTCCACGGCTTCCGCTGCACCTGAGCATCGCATCCCGGCAGCCACGTGATGTGATCCAATGACGACCGAGATGCGGAGCGTTCGCGATGAGGCCCTGCTGGAGCTCACGCGGTCGATCTGCCCCGTCTGCAAGGCATCCGTCGACGGCGAGCTGAACGCGCGCGACGGGAAGGTGTTCCTGCACAAGCGCTGCGACGAGCATGGGGATTTCGAGGTGCTGGTCTACGGCGATGCCGATCGTTACCTCGAGCTTCAGCGCTTCAACAAGCCGGGCGACCGAGCGCTGCGGCTGCAGACGCAGACTGTCGATGGTTGCCCGCGCGACTGCGGGATCTGCCCGGAGCACCGTCAGCACTCGTGCCTCGGGATCATCGAGGTCAACACGGGCTGCAACCTCGATTGCCCGGTCTGCTTTGCGGAGTCGGGCACCGGCCACCAAGCCGACGGCTTCTCGCTGACGCTCGCGCAGGTCGAGTCGATGCTCGACGCCTTCGTCGCCGCCGAGGGCGAGCCGGAGGCGATCCAGGTCTCGGGCGGCGAGCCATCGATCCACCCGCAGATCCTCGAGATGCTCGCCGCCGCCAAGGCGCGAGGCATCCGGCTGGTGATGCTCAACACGAACGGGATCCGCCTCGCCCGCGATTCGCGCTTCGCGCCGGCGCTCGCCGATCTGGGCGTGCATGTCTACCTCCAGTTCGACGGGTTCGAGGACGCCACGCACCTGGCGATCCGCGGCAGGCGGCTACAGCACGAGAAGCGCTTGGCGCTCGACCGTTGCGCCGCGGCCGGCGTGAGCGTGTCGCTGGCCGCGGCGATCGAAAGCGGCGTCAACGAGCACGAGGTCGGAGCGATCGTGCGCTTCGGCGTCCAGCACCCGGCGGTCAACGGGGTCTTCCTCCAGCCGGTCACCCATACGGGCCGTCACCCCCACTTCGAGCCCGCAGCGCGGCTGACGAACGTCGAGGTGATCCGCGCGCTGTGCGAGCAGCTCCCGGATTGGTTCCGCGAGAGCGACTTCATCGCTGTGCCGTGCTGCTCGCCGACCTGCCGCTCCGCCACCTACGCGCTCTATGACGGCGAGGATCTGGTCCCACTGCCGCGCCTGGTCGACGTCGAGGACTACCTGGACTACGTGACCAACCGCGCCGTTCCCGACTTCGAGGTGCGCCACGCGCTCGAGGGCTTGTTCTCCGCCTCCGCGGCCGCCGGCACCGGACCGACGGCCGAGCGGCTCGAGTGCGTCGCGTGCGGAGTCGGTCTGCCGGAGGAATTGCAGGAGGTCGCCGCGAAGGGGTTCATGGTCGTCACGCAGGACTTCCAGGATCCGTGGACGCTCGACGTGCGCAAGCTGATGAAGTGCTGTGTGTCCGAGATCGTGCCCGACGGGCGTTTGATCCCGTTCTGCGCCTACAACTCGGTCGGTTATCGCGAGCACGTGCGCGCACAGCTGGCAGCCGAGGGCGCTTGAGCGATGAGCACGCCGACCGTTCCGTTCGCGGACCTGCTCGGTGACTTCGCGGCGTGCTGCGCCCGACTCTACGAGGCGCCGGCCGTGCGCTGGCTGCTCGACGGACAGCTGCACCCGGGGGGCGAGCAGCTCACGCTGCGCGCGGCCGAGCTGGCAGGCATCGGGCCGGGAAGCCACGCGCTCGACGTGGCCAGCGGCGCCGGCACCACCGCTCTGCTGCTGGCTCGCGAGCTTGGCGCCGAGGTCGTGGGTGTCGAGCTCGGAGCCGAAGCCGTGGCGCAGGCTCGAGCGGCGGCGGCACAAGCCGGACTCGACGCCGCCGTGAGCTTCGTCACGGGGGACGCCGCCGCCCTTCCGCTCGCCGACGCCGGCGTGGATGCTGTTTTGTGCGAGTGCTCGCTGTGCCTGTTCGAGGACAAGCAGGCCACCGTGCGCGAGATGGCGCGCGTGCTGCGGCCCGGCGGGCGCATCGTGATCGCCGACGTGACCGCCGACCGTGGGCGCCTGCCGGCGCCGCTGGCAAGCCTCGCGGCGCGCGTCGCCTGCGTGGCAGACGCGCTACCCCTCGACGGTTGCGCGCAGCTCATGCGGCGTGCCGGGCTGGACGTCGCGTCCGTGGAGCGGCACGACGACGCCCTGCGCACGATGGTCGACCGCGCGGAGGCGCGGCTGCGCGCGGCGCGGATCTTGCGCGTCGCGGCGCTCGAGCCCTACCGATCCGAGCTCGATACCGCCGTAGAGCTCGCGCGCCTTGCCCAGCGAGCGATCGTCGACGGCGCGCTCGGCTATGCGCTGACCGCAGCTTTCCGTCCGAGCTGATCACCAGCCCCGCACGCGGTCGGTCGCGCGCAGCAGCGCGAGTAGCGGCGCCAATCGGCGGCGGCCGCGCGGGTTAAGGTACTTGTGACGCCACCACTCGTCCGCGGCCCGGGCAGGGCCCTCGCTGAAAGTCGGGTAGGCGTGGACCTGCTGTGACAGCGCGGCGACCTTCTCGTGCTCGCGTACGAGGCGCGCGACCTCCGCGATGCTCTCGCCGGCGGCCGGGGCGACAACCGTCGCCCCGAGCAGGCGTCCGCGCCCGTCGCACACGAGCTTTGCGAACCCGTGGGCCTCGCCGGCGGTGAGCGCCCGATCGGAGTCGGCGTAGTCGTGGCGGAAGACAAGCGGGTCCACGCCGAGTCGCTCACGCGCTTGCCGCTCGGTCAGGCCGACGCGAGCCACCTCGGGATCGGTGAAGGTGACCCACGGGATCGCGGAGTGATCGACGCTTCGTCGGGCGTGGAACAGCGCGTTGGCGGCGCCGACGAGCCCGTGGTAGCCGGCGACGTGGGTGAAGTAGAGCGCGCCTGTCACGTCGCCCGCCGCCCAGATCCGATCGCCGGTCGTGCGCAAGCGGGCGTCGACGCGAACGGCGCCCGCGCCATCGAGCTCCACGCCGACGTTCTCCGGCCCGAGGCCGCCGGTACGAGGGGTGCGGCCGAGGGCGACGAGCAGACGATCGAACTCGACACGCGACTTCCCGGTCACAAGCACCCCGGCGCCGCCCGGGATCTCCCCTGCCTCCACGATCCCCGGGCGCACGAACCTGCCCGTCGCGCGCACGACCTCCACGCCCTGGGACTCGAGCGCCGCGACCGTGTCCCGAGCGCCTGCCTGCTCGATCACCTCCCGCGTCCGCTGGATCACGCGGGCGAGATCGATGCTCGGCTCGGCGCGTGCAAGCCCGAGCCGCTCGGCCGTCCGCATCCGGTGCGCCAGCGACGCCGACGCGATCAAGCTCTTGGAAGGCACGCAACCGGTGAACAGGCAATCGCCACCTGGCTGCTCCGCCTCCTCGACCAGCACCACCCGCGCTCCTAGACCCGCGGCGGTCGTCGAGGCGACGAGACCGGCCGTTCCGCCGCCGAGGACGACGAGGTCGTAGCGCCTGAGACGGTTCAAGGCGCCACATCGTCCCATAGCGTTGACGGATGGAACTCGTGAGCCGCGTGTACCACTGGCAGCTGCCGCTCGAGCGGGCGGCGCTCGCGGCAGCGGTCGAGCTTGCGGCAGTCGGACCGGAAGATCGGCTGCTCGATGTGGCCACAGGCACTGGGGGACTGCTCCACGAGCTCGCGCGAAGCGGCGGCCGACCGGACGAAGTGGTCGGCATCGACAGCTCCGCGTCGATGCTCGCGATCGCGGCGACCGGGCTTCCCGCGGCATGGCGAACGACCATGGCGGACGCCCAGCTGCTGCCATTCCCCGACGCGCGCTTCGACGTCGTGACGGCGTGCTACCTGCTCCACCTGCTGCAACCGCGCGCACGCGCCAACGCGATCGACGAGATCGCTCGAGTACTACGTCCGGACGGACGTGTAGTCATCGTCACGGTCGAAAGCCGCCGCGCAGCAACGCGCGCGGCGCTCGCGCGGGTTCCGAGGCGTTCCGGCCTGCGTCGACTCGACCCGACGCGCGAGCTCGCCGCGGCCGGGCTTCGGCCAACGCGCGCCAGGTTCGTGTCGGCCGGCTGGCCATCGCTGTGCGTGCTCGCGGTAAATGGACCGGAGTTGCGGTGAACACCGACTACCCCCATCACGACCTCCCACCGGCTCGCTTGCCGGCCGCGGGGCGCGCTCCGAACACGATCGGGCTGACGTTCACGCCGTGACGCAGCGCGAGCTCAGCTCGTAGCGAGCACGCTGCGCAAGTGCCCGACCCGCGCCGCCGCCCGACTGCGGCGCGGGTCGCGGTAGTCGAGGTGCGGCAGCAGCGCCTTCCAGGCCGGCAGGTCGTCGCGCCCGGCCGGCGACAGGAGCCAACGCCCACAGCGCCTCGCGATCGTCCGCCGTCATCACGGCGTGGCGGACCCAGCGCTCGAGCGCATCGCGCTCGCGCACGACGCCCGGCGCCTCGGAATGGGGGAGCAGCGAGCCCTGGTACTCCTCGGCCGCGCGCACGATCTCGCCGCGCCGCAGCAGCTCCTGTACGCGCCCGACGTCGCAGTCGACGTCGCCGTGGATCCGATACGGCTCCGTCGTGATCCACGGCTCCAGCAGCTTGCGCAGCCGCGCCATCTCGCCGCGCACGCTGCTCGCCTTGGCGGTGTCGCCATAGAGGTCGGCGCCGAGCTCCTCGGTGGTCATCCCGTCGCGGCTCGCCCAGAGCAGCGCAAGGATCTCGCTGTGGCGCCGGCGCAGCCCCACGTTCGTGCCGTTCGCGTCCGCCGCCCCGCGGTCGCGGTTGAGCAGGTTCAGGCGGAGCACCGGACGCGCGCGCGCCGAGCGCTCCCTGAGCGCGCGGACGACGAACGCGTCGTCGTCACCGACCGGCTCGGCGAACGCCGCCTCGCCGCTCGGCAGCACGAGCTCGCCGCCGCCGGGCGGTAGCGCCACGGGCGTGCCGGGCAACCAAGCGTGCGGGTGCTGCATCAGCACGCGACCGCGCGGCGTCAGCAGCGCACGCGCGTCATCGCCCTGTTTGACCCGCTGCACGTATCGCGCGCGCAGCCGCGTGTCGCGCTCGTGCATGTCGAGCCGCAACTGCGCCTCGGCCGCGCGCGCGGTGGAGACAGCGAGCGCCAGGCTGTACGGGTGCACCTGCGTCATCTTGCTCGTCAGGTCGACGACGCCCAATACCTCGCCCGTCTCCGGGTCGTGAATCGGCGCCGCGGCGCAGGTCCACTCCTGGACGACCTCGTTGAAGTGCTCGGCCGCGAACACCTGCACCGCATGGTCGGCGGCGAGCGCCGGAGCACGGGCTCGGGATGCACGTCTACCGCGTCGCCAACCGCGACGCGCCGACGAACATGATCAACAACGCGCTGTCGGTCGGCGCCGCACACAAGCTGCGCTTCGCCCAGGACCTGATCCTCTACAACCTCGAACTGTCCGACGAGATCGAGGGCTTCGACGGCCAGGCCCACATCGCGGCCTGGCAGGAGGACCCGGTGTGGCAGCCGGTGCGCGAGAACGTCGAGAAGCTCACCGGCGTGCGCGACTGGGCGGAGGCGTTCTTCGCCACCGCGATCGTCTTCGAGCCGCTGGTCGGCGAGCTGTTCCGCTCCGGCTTCGTGATGCAGACGGCGGCGCTGCAGGGCGACTTCGTGACGCCGACGCTGGTCGGCTCCGGCGAGTCCGACGTCGCACGCGAGCAGCGCGGCGCGCGACGGCTGTTCGCGATGCTCAGCGACGACGAGCAGCACGGCGAGGAGAACAAGGCCATCTTGCAGGGCTGGCTGGACGACTGGACGCCCGTGAGCGTCGCGGCCGCGCCGAACCTGCAGCCGATCTGGTCCCAGCCTGCGGAGAAGGCGGTGCGCTTCGAGGACTCGTTCGAGCGCTGCAGCCTGCGCTTCGGCGAGCTGCTCTCGGAGATGGGACTCAAGACCCCCAAGGAGGCGTCAGCATGAGCGCAGACCGGTTCAAGTCCGACCCCACGTCGTCCAACCGGGCGGGCGTGACGCTGATGAACAACCAGGTCGGCCACGTGGTCGCCGAGGTCATGCGCTCGCACGACAACGTGACGGTCGAGGAGCTGCCGTCGATGATCCGCGTCGACGGCCACGAGCGGTTCGACTTCGACTACGCGGAGATCGCCGAGGCGCTCGGCTGGGATGACTTCGGCAACGACGACTTCGAGGAGATCATGTCGACGCACTACGGCCGCATGGTCGTGCTCGACGACCGCGTGCTGATGTTCGCCAACCCCGAGGACGCGGCCGAGTACATCGACTTCGACCTCAAGCCGGTCCGGTAAGGGAGGCCCGCATGTACGAGAAGGACGGCGAGCAGTACTACATCGCCGACGGCCACGTGCACTTCTGGGACGCGCGGCCCGAGAACCGAAACAAGTACGGCGAGGGCTTCATCGCCTGCTTCTACGACTACCACCGCAACCTGCGCCCGGAGGAGTACGTCTGGCCGAAGGAGAAGTACGACCGCTACTCCGAGGAAGACCTGATCCACGACCTGTTCGAGGTCGGCTACGACGACGTCGCGATCTTCCAGCCGACGTACCTGGAGGACTTCTTCCCCGGCGGCTTCAACACGACCGAGCAGAACGCCGAGGTCGCGGCGCGCCATCCGGGCAAGTTCATCGTGAACGGCGCGTGGGACCCGCGCGACGGCGACGCCGGGCTGGATGCGCTTGAGGAGCTGGCGGAGCGCTACCAGCTCAAGGGGGTCAAGCTCTACACCGCGGAGTGGATGGGAGAGTCGCGCGGCTGGAAGCTCGACACGCCGGAGGCGGCGCGCTACCTGGCCAAGTGCCAGGAGCTCGGGATCCGCAACATCCACGTCCACAAGGGCCCGACGATCTGGCCGCTGGACCGCGACGCGTTCGACGTCGCCGACGTCGACCACGCCGCGACCGACTTCCCGGAGCTCAACTTCATCGTCGAGCACGTCGGGCTGCCGCGGCTGGAGGACTTCTGCTGGATCGCGACGCAGGAGCCCAACGTCTACGGCGGGCTGGCGGTCGCGATGCCGTTCATCCACACCCGGCCGCGCTACTTCGCCCAGATCGTGGGCGAGCTGTGCTACTGGATCGGCGAGGACCGGATCCTGTTCGCGTCGGACTACGCGATCTGGCAGCCCAAGTGGCTGATCGAGCGGTTCGTCGACTTCGAGATCCCGGACGACATGACCGAGTACGCGCCGCTGACGCCCGACGTCAAGCGCAAGATCCTCGGGCTGAACGCGGCGGCGCTGTACGACCTCGAGGTGCCGGCGGAGCTGACGCCCGTTCCCGCGACCGCCGGAGCGGCCGTCGGCTCGGAGCCGGTGAGCCCGGCATGATCACGCGCGCGCAGGTCCTGGACGCCCTCGCGGGCGTCCGGGACCCCGAGCTCGACGAGCCCCTGACCGATCTCGGCTTCGTGACGGAGGTC
>Ga0126306_10000512_pt1 | contig 18218 bp, 16 predicted proteins | sample Plot27_FD_92592 | JGI IMG/M metagenome (GOLD analysis project Ga0126306, IMG submission 92592) | Serpentine soil microbial communities from UC McLaughlin Reserve, CA, USA - Plot27 | ecosystem: Environmental > Terrestrial > Soil > Grasslands | place: USA: UC McLaughlin Reserve, Lake County...
CGAGGAGATCGCCCCCGACGTGTTCACCCTGCTGGACGACGGCTTGGCGTACGTCAAGGAGGGCGACAAGGTGTTCTCCGACCCGGGCGGCGCCGCCGGCCTCGCCAATGTGCCCGCGGGGCAGGAAGAGGCGACGATCGAGTCCGCCGAGGAGTGCCCCGGCGAGTGCATCTTCATCGAGGTCGAGTAGCACCTCCGCCGACATCGCCCCGCGAGAGTTCGCCGAGTGCCCGGGTCGCCGACCCGGGCACTCTCGCGTCCGGCCCGGGACCGGATCAGACCAGGCAGTCGCCGGTGTCCACCACGTCGCTGAAGTCGTCGGACAGGACGGCCCGCAGTTCCGTGTTGGCGAGGGCGTAGGCGACTCCGGCCCGGTCGGGGGCGACGGCGAAGGCCACGCCGACGACGACGCCGTTGGCGTCGACGAGGGCGGAGCCGGAGTCGCCGGGGGCCAGGTCGGCGGCCAGCACCAGGACCGCCCGTTCGGTGGACCGGCCGTCGTAGATGTCCCGGCCGCTGGCCGTGATCCGGTCGGCGACCTCGAACGGGCTGATCTCCAGCGGGCCACCGCCGGGGTGGCCGAAGACGCCGCCGACGGCGCCGACCGCGCTGGGCCCGATGGGCAGCGGCGGGGCGTCGGCCTCGGTGACGAGCACGGCCAGGTCGCGAGCGGGGTCGAAGGCCACGGGGCTGGCGGGCGCCCGCTGGCCGCTGGCCAGCTCGACGAGGATGTCGTCCTCCCCCGCCACCACGTGGGCGTTCGTCACGATCACGCCCTCGCCGACGAAGAAGCCGGTGCCCTCCTGGATGCGGCCGCACGCCTCGCCCTCGACCCGCACCACCGACTGCGCCACCTGCTCGGCCGTCGCCTCGGACATCTGGGTCGACGCCGGCGGCGGGCCGGGGTCGGGCGCCGGGGTCAGGTGGTCGAAGACCCGCGGGAACGGGTCGTCGCCCACCAGTCGCCGCAGCGCCTGGATCGTGTCGGGCGCCCGCGGGAACCACTCGGTCACCTCGCGGGCGATGGTGGACGAGCGGGCCTGCTCGGACGTCCACCCGGGCACGTCGCCCAGCGTCGGCAGCAGCAGCCACAGGCCGATCAGCAGGCCCACGATGCCGGCCAGGGCGCCGGCGGCCTTGTCCGCCCGCTGGAGTGGCGTGGGAGGCGGCGTGCGGGGTCGCGGCGGGTCGAGGCGCAGGGGCTCGTCGTAGCCGTAGCCGCCCGACGGCCCGTAGCCGTATCCATGGCCCACCGGGACCCGGACGGCGGGGAGCTCGGCCGTCGGGACGCCCAGGCGACTCGTCCGGCCGAGGGCGGCGTGCAGGCGGGAGCCGACCACGAGGCCGGCGGCCTGACCCACCAGGGCGGCGCCCGCCAGGACGCTGATGGCCACGAATGCCAGCGTGAGATCGCTGGCCTCGGTCAGCCGGCGCAGCACCCACGGTAGGACCATCGAGCCCACCGCCACGCCGAGTCCCAGGCCGACCCACGAGGCCACGCGCGCCAGGAACCCGAGCCGGTAGCCGCCGATGGAGGCGGCGACCGCGGAGAGGATGAGCAGCACGTCGAGGGCGTTCACGGCGCCATCCCCGGCCCGGCGCGGCCCCGCCGTGCGGTCCCGTCGGCGCGCCGGGTCGGGGCCCGCCCACCCGGATCGTGTCGCCGTACCTGTCCCACCGTGCCAGCCTGCCTGTCCGTCCGCCTCGGGGGACACGGGGCGAGCCCCGTGCCACACCCTTGTCCTCGCCTGTCCCCCCGCGTTGCGTGCAGCGCCACCGGCCGGTTCCCGGGCCCGCCTAGGCCAGGAGGCGGGCGGAGGTCAGGAAGCCGGTGTGGGCGACCATGCGGTGGTCGGGGCGCACCGACTGGCCCTCGATGTGCCAGCCGCGGTTGAGGACCTCGATGGTCTCGGCCATCCCGAACCCCAGCGGCGACAGCTCGTGGCGAAGCTGCGTCGCCTGCGTGATCTGCGGCGTGTAGGCGACGAGGAGCCCGCCCCGGTGCAGGGCGGCGGCGGCGTGCTTGGCCGCCCGCCACGGCTCGGGCAGGTCGAGGACGACCCGGTCGAGGTCGGTCTCCTCGATGCCCTCGTACACGTCCCGCACCTCGACCCGGTAACGCTCCATGGCCTCCGCGCCCAGGAAGGCGGCGACGTTCTTGGCGGCGCGGTTGGCGAAGTCCTCGCGCAGCTCGTAGCCCGTTACCACCGCACCGGCTCGGACGAGCGTCATCGACAGCGCCCCCGACCCGACTCCGGACTCGAGCACGCGGGCGCCCGGGTAGATGTCGAGCAGCATGAGCAGCGGCCCGAGGTCCTTCGGGTAGATGACCTGGGCGCCCCGCGGCATCTTCAGCACGAAGTCGCTCAAGGTCGGGCGGATGCCCGTGTATGTGGCGCCCTGCGACGAGCGGAAGCGCGTGCCCTCGGCCGACCCGAGGATGGTGTCGTGCGGGAGGATGCCGGCGTGCGTATGGAACTCGCCGCCCTCGGCGAGCACCACCAGGTACCGCCGGTTCTTGTTGTCGACGAGCAGGACCTGGTCGCCCGGGGCGAAGGCCCGGCTCACGGCGGAGTCAGCGCCGGCGGACGCGCACGCGCCGGCCGTCGTAGGTCTCGGGCAGGTGGTCGATCGTGAAGGCCTGGCCGGGCTGCAGCTCGCCCCGGAACACGATCTCGGGTTCGCTGCCGACCATCCTGCGGACCCGGCGCAGCGCCAGGGTGCCGACGAAGACGTAGAGCCAGCTGCGAGAGGTGCCCATGAGGCCCTTTCGCATCCCGGTGCGCTGGAGGTACTGCAGCAGCCGGTCGTTCTTCGTCTGGGCCGCGGTCACCTTCTTGGCCACGTCAGACCCGCCGGATCTCGACGATGGTCGAGCGCTGCTTGCCCGCCCGCCGGCCCAGCACGAAGACGAGGAGCAGCAGCAGGAAGGCGATCACGCCGCCGGCGGCCATGAGGGTCCCCTTGGCGGACTCGGCCTGCTCGGTGACCCCGCCCTGGACCTCGCGCAGCTTGGCCTCGAGGTCGGCGCGGGTGAGCTTGCCACCGTCGCCGCTGCCGGTGCCCCTGGGGGCCACGGTGGATGCCATCGCCGTCTCCTCTTAGTTCTTCTTCTGGATGCGGGACAGCGCCAGGGCGATGAGCGCGGCGCCGACTACGAGGACGATCAGGTACGGGATCCACGACAGGTTGCCGGTGAACCACGAGCCGGTCTCGGTCTGCAGGGCGCGGAGACCCGACAGCATGAGCATGATGACGCCGATGCCGATCAGCAGCGACCCGGCCACGCCGTAGGCCAGGAACCGGCCCACGCCCTTGAGCGGGTCGACCGTCTCTTGCTTGGCGTAGTCGCGGGTCAGCTCCCAGAGCTCACTGGCGACCTCGCCGATCGGCTTGGCTTGGGTGTCCGGCACCTCGACGTGCTCCTAGCGATCGGATTGCAGACCGGGACGGCGATCGGGATCGATCGTTGTAGCACGAGACGGTACTCGTCAGGGCCCGGACAATCGCGCTTCCAAGACCTCCAGTTCCTCCCGCAGCAAGCGCACCAGGAGGGTCCCCATGTCGCCCGCCGCCGGGGTGGCGAGGAGGGCCTGGCGGTCGGCGGGCCCCGGCAGCGCGGCCAGCGCCGCCTGGTACACGGCGAGCACGGGGTCCTCCACGAGCTCGACGTCGAGCGGGGGCGCCGGCTCGGCAAGCTCGGCACGGAGGGCGGCGGTGCGCCGGACCAGCCCCTCGAGCAGGTCGAGCGTCTCGTCGTCCAGCGGCTCACCCGACTCGGGGAACTCGGACACCTCGGCCCGCGGGTAGGGGTCGTCCTGCAGCCAGGCGTCGATGTGGATGCGGTGGAGGCCCACCGCGGCGATGCCCCAGCGGCCGTCGGGCGACTCCTCGGCGTGGACGATGCGGGCGACCGTGCCCACGTCGGTCCGGGTGTCGCCGCCCCCGACCTCGCTCCCGCGCTCGATCAGGACGACACCGAAGCGGTCGTCCCCCTCACGGACGTCGTGGACCAGCTGGCGATAGCGCGGCTCGAAGACGTGGAGGGGCAGGACCATGCCGGGCAGCAGCACGGTCCCGAGCGGGAACATCGGCAGGACCGCCACGGGCCCCACCCTTGCACGCCAGGCCGGACGAAAATGGTGTGACCCCGGCGCTACCCCCGGGGCGGTTGCGGCTCGGCGGGGACCAGCTGGGCCACGTCGACCCCGCGCGGGTACTGCATGAGCAGCTCGGCCAGGCCGGTCAACCCCACGCCCTGGGACGTGACCTCGTTGGGGCCGGGCACGTTGGCGACGTAGGCGAACCTGACGACACCGCCCTGGTTCAGGTCGATCTCGCCGGCCAGGGCCGTGGCGTTGCGGAGCGTGCCGGTCTTGGCCCGGAGGCGGCCGTCGGCGGCGGTGCCGTCCCACGGCTCGGCCAGGGTGCCCGTCTCCCCCGCCACGGACAGGCCCTCCCGGATCACCGGGCCGGTCTCCTCCCGCGTGAGCACGTCGACCAGCGTGTTGCAGGTCAGGTCGTTCTCGATCGAGAGCCCGGACCCGTCCACGATCGCCACGTTCTCGAGCTGGACCCCGGCGTCGGTGAGGAGCTGGGTGGCGGCCTGGGCTCCCGCGGTCCACGAGCCCTCGCCGGCGGCCGTGCGCCCGACCTCCTTGATCGCCGCCTCGGCCGTCTCGTTGTCGCTCTGGTTGAGCATCTCGGCGACCATCTCGCGCACGGTCAGGGACGGCAGCGAGGCGACGGGGACAGCGCCCTCCGGGGCCCGGCCGGCGCGGGGCTCGCCCGCCACCGTGACGCCCCGGGCCCGCAGCCCCTCGGTGAGGACGCGCGCGGCGTCCGCGCCGGGGTCGGCGGCGGGGACCGTGGCGGCGTCGCCCTCGCCCGTCGGGGGGAAGGCGGCGAACCCGTCGTTGGTCATGAGGGCGTCGATCGGGCCGACGACGTCCTGGTCGAAGAAGCGCCGGGGCCAGGCGGGGTGGTAGCGGACGTCGTCGTAGCGGGTCCCGTCGCCCACGATGCCGCCGTCGATGCGGGTGACGCCGGCGTCGACGATGGCCCGGGCCAACCCGTCCACGTCGTTGATGGCCCGGCCGTCGCGGGTGAAGTGGTCGCGCCAGGCGGGCGTGGCGAGCAACGAGTCGCCGCCCCCCACCACGAACAGGTCGCCGGCCACGACACCGTTCGCCGGGGCGGACGCCGCCACGGCCGTGGTCTCCAGCCGGGCGTCGGGGCCGAGGGCCAGCAGCAGCGCCGTGGCCGTCAGGAGCTTCTGGGTGGAGGCGCCGGTGAGCGGGGCCGTCGGGTTGTGCTCGTAGACGTGCTGGCCGGCGTCCTCGACCACGAGGCACGTGTCGGCCGGGGAGGCGGCCAGCCAGGCGTCGAGGTCGGCGTCCAGGCGGCGACGGGCGACGGGCTCGGCGACCAGCTCCGGGACCCGCCGGGCGGACAGGACCGGCGTGGTCACGGCGGCGCCGGTCCCGACCTCGGTGGTGGTGTCCTCCTGGTCGAGGACCATGGCGCCGGCGGCGCTGCCGGCCGCGACCAGCAGCAGGAGGACGGGCACGGCCCAGCGGCCGCGGTGGTCGTCGTCGCCGCCACCGCCGCCACCGCCACCGCCCTCGTCGTCCCCGTCGCCGCCGCGGGGCCCGCGCGGGCCGCCGGGGCTCGGGCGCGGCGCCAGGTGGCGGGGCGGGGGCGGGATGTCGTCGTCGGGCCCGCCGGGCCGCACCTCGCCCGGCCGGGGCGGGGCGTCGGTCACGGTCGAGCGGTCACTCAGGCCGGGCCGGTCGCCGCCGGGCCGCCCGTACGCGCCCGTACGCGGGGGCTCCCACGTGCCGGGGGCACCGGGCGTCGCCCGGCCGGGCGCAGGCGGGGCCTGCGGCGCGCCCCACCGGCCCGGGACCTCGCGGCGGCCGGGGGGCGCAGGCCCCCGAGGGTGTTCCGGTGGTACGGGGTGGTTCCGGGCGGAGCCCGGACGGGGGTGCTCGGGGGGCGGAGCCCCCCGAGGGTCAGGCCAGGCCACGGCGCTCGAGCCAGCGGGCGCGCCGGCGCAGGTGGTCGAGGGCGACGACCGCTCGCTCGGCCGACGGGTAGCACAGCCGCCCGGCGGCGCGCAGGGTTGCCGGCCCGGGGTTGTCCGGCGCGGCCACGCTCAGCTCGGTGGCGACGAGGACCGGCTTGCCGGTCCGTTCGCTGACCTCGACGGACGCCTCGGCGAAGCGGGCGTCCTGGCGCTCGTGATAGCCGACGATCCTCTCGAGCCCGTGGTCGGGGTAGAACGGGCCCTGCCGCATCAACGCCGCCTGGTTCGACTGGATGCCGATGCCGAGGAACAGCACGGCGTCGATGTCCGGGTGCGAGGCGACCATGTCCAGCACCTCGGGGACCGTGTCCCGGGTCTCGCCGCCGGCCATGTCGATCGGGTTGTTCCGGCTCCAGCGGGGCGGCAGCTCGGCGTCGATCGCGGTGCGCAGGTCGCCGGGCAGGTCGGCCAGGCGCAGGCCCGTCCGGGCGATGGCGTCGGCCGCGGCCACGCCCCAGCCGCCGACCGTCGTGACGACCGCGACCCGGTCCCCCCTCGGCAGGGGCTGCGAGGCGAACGTGGCGGCGGCCTCGAACGCCTGCTCGACCGTGGCGGCCCGCGAGATGCCGGCCTGGCGGGCCATGCCGTCGAACACCGTGTCGTCGCTGGCCAGCGCGCCGGTGTGGCTGGCGGCGGCCCGCTGGCCGCCGGCCGTGGCCCCGCCCTTGACGAGGACGATCGGCTTGCGCTCGGCGAGGCCGCGCATCGTCTCGTAGAAGGCCCGCCCGTCGCCCACGCTCTCGACGTAGGCCAACGAGACCCGGGTCTCCGGGTCGTCGGCATAGTAGGCGAGGTAGTCGGGCACGCCCACGGCGGCGGCGTTGCCGGCGGACACCGCCCGGCTCACGCCGACGCCGGTCATCCGGGCGTAGTTCTCGAAGGACGAAACGAAGTTGCCCGACTGGCTGGCGATCCCGATGTGGCCCCGCGGCGGGTAGGGGGCGACGATCTGGGCGAACAGCTTGGCCGGGGGCGACACGACGCCCTGGCCGTTGGGGCCGGCCAGCAGGATGCCGAGCTCGTCCGCCAGGGCGACGAGGTCGGCCTGCGCCTTGCGGCCCTCCTCCCCCATCTCGCCGTAGCCGGCGGAGGCGATGAAGGCGGCGGTGATGCCCTTCTTGGCGCAGGCCCGCAGCAGGTCGGGGTTGGCGGCGGCCGGCGTGCACACGAACACGAGGTCGACCTCGCCCTCGGGCAGGTCGGCGATGTTGGGGACCGTCCGGATGCCGAGGACCTCGGCGCCCTCGCGGTTGGTCCCGAAGACCTTGCCCTCGTAGCCGGCGGCCAGGATGTTGTGCAGGCTGACGAAGCCGAACTTGCCCGGGTGGGTCGAGGCGCCGGCGACGACCACGCCACGGGGCTCGAACAGCGCCCTGAACCGGTCGGTGGCGGTCATGCCCGCACCTCGACCAGGGCGTCGACTGCGATCGGGCGGCCGTCCACCAGGAGCAGCGGGTTGAGGTCGGCGGACGCGATGTCGGGCCGCCGCCCGGCCGCCTCCGACAAGGCGACCAGCACGTCCGCCACGGCGGCCCGGTCGACCGCCGGTTCGCCCCGGAACTCCCCCAGCAGGGGTTGGAGGCGCAGGTCGTCGATCATCTCCTCGGCGTCGACCCGCTCGATCGGCACCAGCCGGAAGCTCACGTCGGCGACCGCCTCGGCCAGGATGCCGCCCACGCCCAGCATCACGGTCATCCCGAACTGGGGGTCGTGGGCCAGGCCGGCGATCAGCTCGCGGGTGGCGCGGAGCATGGGCGCCACCAGCACGTGGACCTCGCCGTCCTCGGGCGTCGCCGCGTCGAGCAGGGACTGCGCCGCGGCGCGTACCTGGTCGGGCGAGCCCAACCCCAGCCGCACCAGGCCCCGCTCCGTCTTGTGGGCGATGGCGTCGCCGCCGAGTTTGGCCACGACCGGGTAGCCGATGGCGTCGGCGGCGGCGATTGCCTCCTCCGCGGTGGCCACGACCCGCTCGTCGGGGAACGACACACCGAAGGCGCCCAGGAGCTCCTTCGACGCCGCCTCGGACAGTGTGGGCATATGCCGGGAATCTAGGTGCGCCACGAACGGCGCCGGAAACCGGGCTCAGGGCTCGAGTGCGGCCCGGAAGAAGTCGCGGATCGACTGGATGCGGGCCTCGAGCGCGTCCTCGGCCATGGGGTCGCGGCCCAGCAGCCCGGCCAGGAAGTGGACGTCGCTGAAGTAGTTGAGGATGGCCCCGTAGCCGCTGATGATCAGCTGCTCGGGGTCGTGCTTGCGCAGGCGGCCCGCGCCCATCTCGCGCTCGAAGTAGGCCACGGCCCGCTGGAACCACGGCCGCAGCGCCTCGCCGAGGTCTATCCCCAGGTGGGCGCCGTCGGCCAGGGCCTCGTGCCGGATGAGCCGCACGAAGTCGGGGTTGTCGGCGAACCAGCGCACCGCGGCGGTGAGCACGCGGTCGGTCTGGCTCCACCCGGCGCTGGCCGGCATCTCGCCCGCCTTGACCGCCCACTCGATGCGCTCGCCCCAGTCGAGCAGCGCCCGCTCGAAGACGGCCTGGTAGATGGTCTGCTTCGAGGCGAAGTGGTGCAGCAGGCTGGCCCGGCGGATGCCGACGCCGGCCGCGATGTCGTTGAGCGAAGTGCCCTCGAACCCGTGCTCGGCGAAGCAGTGACGCGCCTCGGCGAGGATGGCCTCGCGCGTCGAACCGGCTTCACCGTCGTTTGCCACAGTCGGAGGGTACCGGCCCACTGGTTACGGTCTGCGGCATGGACATCGTGGCCGCCTTGTTCGTCGAGGGGATCGACCTGCGCAGCGCCTTCGAAGGGGGCCCGACGCTGATCGACCTCACCGGGGTCCACTTCTCCGCCCCCGCCCCCAGCCCGCCCCCGGTCACCATGACCCCGCACCTCGTCGTGCTGGTCCGCTGCCGGCCGGACGAGCCCGGCACGGGCGTGCTCGAGGTCGTGTTCCGCAAGGGCGGCGACGAGCCCGGGACGGGAGACGAGGGCGACCAGGTCGCCCGCAACGTCCAGCCGCTGCAGGTCGACCCGGGCAAGTTCACCTACCGGTTGGTCCGGGCCGAGCTCGACCTGGCGGACTACGGCACGGTCGAGGCCCATTGCCGGGTCGACACAGGGCCGGCGACGGTGGTCCCTTACACGCTCGTCCCGGCGGCGGCCGGGTAGGCGGAAGGTCATGGACGCCGTCGCCGCCCTGTCGCTGCACCCCGAATCGGCCGAGGCCACCGGTGAGGTGGTCGGCCGCGTGCTCGAGAGGCTCGACGCCGTCCCCGACCTGGCCGTCCTCGTGTGCTCGGCGCACCACCGGGCGGCGATCTCCGACATCGCCGCCACGGTCCGCTCGCTGACCTCCGCACGCGTCCTGCTGGGCGCCGCCGCCGAGTCGGTCGTGGGTGGCGACGTCGAGGCCGAGGAGGAGCCGGCCCTCAGCCTGTGGGCCGCCCGGCTGCCGGCCGTGCCCCGGCCCGTGCGGGTGACGGCGGCCCGGACGCCGTCGGGCGTGGCGGTCCAGGGCCTCGGCCTCGCCGAACTGCCGGAGAACGGGGCGCTCGTCCTGCTGGCCGACCCGTTCTCGCTGCCGGTCGACCCGATCCTCGACGCGGTGAACGGCACGGGCGCCGGCGTCCGTGTCATCGGCGGGCTGGCCTCCGCCGCCCGCAGCGCCGGCGGGAACCGCCTGGTCATCGACGGCGAGGTCCACGCCCACGGCGGGGTCGGCGTCGTGCTCGGCCCGGAGGTCCCCCTGCGGACGATCGTGTCGCAGGGCTGCCGGCCGGTGGGCCAGCCGATGATCGTGACCGAGTCCGAGGGCAACGTGGTCCGCCAGCTGGCCGGTCGGCCGGCGCTGGAGCGGGTGGAGGAGATCGCCCGCTCCGCCGGCCCGGAGGAGCGCGAGCTGCTCGCCACCGGCCTCCAGGTGGGCGTGGCGATCGACGAGCACCGCGACACCTTCGGCCCGGGCGACTTCCTGGTGCGAGGGGTGCTGGGCGCCGAGCGGTCGTCGGGGGCGGTCGTGATCGGCCAGGCGGTCGACGTCGGCACCACGATCCAGTTCCAGGTGCGGGACAGGGACGCGGCCGACGAGGACCTGCGCGCCCTGCTGGCGCCGGCCCACGGAAACGGCGCGTTGTTGTTCACCTGCAACGGGCGGGGTAGGCGGTTCTTCGATGAGCCGGACCACGATGCCTCCGCCGTGCGGGACGCCCTGGGAACCGACGCGATCGGCGGCATGTCGTGTGCCGGCGAGCTCGGTCCCGTGGGTGGTCGCAACTTCGTCCACGGGTTCACCGCCAGCGTGGCGGTGTTCGGCGAGGCCGACTGACGCCGCCAGTAGGGTGGGCCGGGCATGACCGCTGACCCCGCTCTCGAGCAGCGCGCGATCAACGTGATCCGTGGCCTGGCCATGGACGCCCCGCAGGCGGCCAACAGCGGCCACCCCGGCACGGCGATGGCGCTCGCCCCCCTGGCCCATGTGCTGTGGACGCGCATCATGAAGTACGACGCCTCGGCGCCGCACTGGGCCGACCGCGACCGCTTCGTGCTGTCCGCCGGGCACGCCTCGATCCTCCTGTACTCGATGCTCCACCTGACCGGGTACGGGCTGACCCTCGACGACCTCAAGGCGTTCCGCCAGTGGGGCTCGGCCACGCCCGGCCACCCCGAGGTGCATCACACGCTCGGTGTCGAGGTCACGACCGGCCCCCTCGGCCAGGGCATCGGCAACGCCGTCGGCCTCGCCCTCGCCGAGCGCTTCCTGCGCAGCCGCTTCGGCCCCGAGGTGTGCGACCACCACACCTACGTGATCTGCTCCGACGGCGACCTCATGGAGGGCCTCAGCCACGAGGCCAGCTCGCTCGCCGGCCACCAGGGCCTGGGCCGCCTGATCGCCGTCTACGACGACAACCACATCACGATCGACGGCGAAACCGAACTCGCCTACTCGGACGACGCCGGCAAGCGCTTCGAGGCGTACGGCTGGCGGGTCGAACGCCTCGGCGAGGTCGCCGACGACCTCGACACGCTCGAGGCCGCCCTGCGGTCGGCGAAGGAGGACGACGGGCGACCCACGCTCCTCATCCTCCGCAGCCACATCGGCTACCCGTCGCCCAAGTACACCGACACGGCGCACGCCCACGGCTCGCCCCTCGGCGAGGAAGAAGTCCGGACGACCAAGGAGATCCTCGGCCTGCCGGCCGACGAGACCTTCTGGGTCCCCGACGACGTGCTGAACTACTACCGCGAGGCCGGTGCGGCCGGCCGCAGGGAGCACGAGTCCTGGGACAAGCGGCTGGCCGGGTTCTCCGGCGACCGCGAGGCCCTCGACGCCTGCCTCGAGCGCCGGGCGCTGCCGGGTTGGGAAGCGGCCCTCCCGAGCTGGCAGCCGGGCGAGAAGGTGGCCACCCGCAAGGCGTCCGGGAAGTGCCTCGAGGCCCTGGCCCCGAAGGTCCCGGCCTTGTTCAGTGGCAGCGGCGACCTCACGGGCAACACCGGCACGACGCTGAGCGACGGCGTGGCCTCCCGCGAGGAGCCCGGCGGCCGCCAGCTCCACTACGGCATCCGCGAGCACGCCATGGGCGCCGCCATGACCGGCATGGCCCTGCACGGCGGCGTGATCCCGGTCGGCGGCACGTTCTTCGTCTTCAGCGACTACATGCGCCCCTCGGTCCGCCTGGCGGCGATCTCCGAGGCCAAGGTCGTCTACTCCTGGACGCACGACTCGGTCGGCCTCGGCGAGGACGGGCCGACGCACCAGCCCATCGAGCACCTGGCGGCCCTGCGGGCGATGCCGGGCCTGCGCCTGGTCCGCCCCGCCGACGCCAACGAGACCGCTCAGGCCTGGAAGGTCGCGCTCGGCAACTTCGGGCCCACCGCGCTGGTGCTGTCCCGGCAGGACCTTCCCGTCCTCGAGGGCACGGCCGGCGCCCCGGTCGACAAGGGCGCCTACGTCCTCGTCCCGGCCGACGACCCCGACGTCGTGCTGATCGGCACCGGCAGCGAGGTGGCCGTGTGCGTGGGGGCCGCCGAGACGCTCGGCGAGTCCGGCGTGGCGGCCCAGGTGGTGTCGATGCCGTCGTGGGGCCTGTTCGAGGAGCAACCCGAGGAGTACCAGCTGTCGGTCCTCCCGCCCCACGTGCCGACGCTGGCGGTCGAGGCCGCCACCGGCTTCGGGTGGGACCGCTGGGCGGACGACAGCGTGAGCATCGATCGTTTCGGCGCCTCGGCGCCCGGGAGCGTGGCCCTGGCCAACTTCGGGTACACCCCCGACAACGTGGCCGAACGCGCCCGCCAGCTCATCGCCGACCTGCAGGAGGACCCGGCATGACCCGCCTCCACGACCTCTACGCCCAGCAGGGCCAGAGCCCCTGGCTCGACAACCTCCGCCGCGGCTGGCTCACCGGCGGCGAACTCGCCCGGTGGCTCGAGCGCGGCGTGCGCGGCATCACCTCCAACCCGACGATCTTCCAGAAGGCGATCGCCGGCTCGGACGAGTACGACGACCAGTTCACCGCCTCCATCAACGGCGGCACCTCCGTCGACGACACCTACTGGGCGCTCGTGATGGACGACATCCGCAACGCCCTCAAGCTGCTGCGGCCGGTGTACGACGAGAGCGACGGCCTCGACGGCTACGTGTCGCTCGAGGTGGCGCCGTCCCTGGCCAAGGACCGGGACGGCACGATCGCCTCGGCCAGAGACCTCAGCGCCCGCATCGCCGAGCCCAACCTGTTCGTGAAGATCCCGGCGACGGCCGAGGGCGTGGAGGCGATCCGCCAGACCGTCTCCGAGGGCCTCAACATCAACGTGACGTTGATCTTCGCCATCGACCGGTACGAGGAGGTCATGGAGGCCTACATCGCCGGCCTCGAGGCCTACGACGGCGACCTGTCCCGCGTGGCCAGCGTCGCCTCGTTCTTCGTGAGCCGGGTCGACACCGAGGTCGACCGCCGGCTCGAGGCCATCGGCACCGACGAGGCGCTGGCGCTGCGCGGCAAGGCCGCCGTGGCCAACGCCCAGGTCGCGTACGAGCACTTCCTGGCCAAGTTCAGCGGCCCCCGGTGGGAGGCGCTCGCCGCCCGCGGGGCCCGCGTCCAGCGCCCGCTGTGGGCGTCGACCTCGACGAAGAACCCGGAGTTCCCCGACACGCTCTACGTCGACCCGCTCATCGGCCCGAACACGGTCAACACGATGCCCGAGGTGACCCTCGAGGCGTTCGAGGACCACGGCAGGTTGGCCCGCTCGATCGACGACGACTTCCAGGCCGCCCGCGACACCCTCGACGCCATCCGCGCCGTCGGCGTCGACCTCGACGAGGTGGGTCGCGTCCTGGAGGAGCAAGGTGTGGCATCGTTCGCGAAGAGCTTCGACGAGCTCATGTCGTCGCTGACCACCAAGGCCGAGGAGCTCACCGGGCGTTCCTAGGCGGCGGGGTCGGCCACCGACACCACCACCGATCGACGACGAAGGACGGGCCGGGGCCCGCACGTACAGCTTCGGTGCCGGCCATTTCCGGCGCCTCGATGGGGAGGCACACGTTGCACGGCGAACTCGTAGTGGTCGATGACGTGCCCGGCGAGTTCGCCGAGCGCGTCATCGAGGCGTTCCACAGTCGACCACACGACGGCTTCTCGTTCGCCGCGTCCGGTGGCGAGACGGCGCGCCGGTCCTACGAGCGGCTCGCCGACGACGCCGGCAGCCAGATCGACTGGTGGAAGGTCGACGTCTACTGGGGCGACGAGCGGTGCGTGCCGCTCGACTCCCCCGACTCCAACTACCACCTGGTGCGCGAGTCGCTGCTCGAACGGGTCGGGGCGGTCAATGCCAACTACCCGATGCGCTGCAGCGAGGGGCCCGACCCGTACCAGCTGCGCCTCGGCGAGTTGGGCCGCATCGACGTCGTCCACCTGGGCCTCGGGCCCGACGCCCACACGGCCTCGCTGTTCCCCGGCTCACCGGCGCTCGACGCCGACCCGGGCCGGCTCGTGGTCATGAACGAGGACCCGACCGGCCGCAACCGCTTCCCCCGCATGACGCTGACCTTCGCCGGCATCGCCCGTGCCCGCCTCGTGCTGGTCACCGTGTCGGGGAAGGACAAGCACGACGCCCTCCGCCGGGTCGTCGAGGGAGACCGGACGGCGCCGGGCTCCCGGGTCCGGGCCGACCAGGTCGTGTGGATCGCCGACCCGGCGGCCGCGGGCGACCTGGCCTGAGGCCCGCCTGGCCCCGGCCTGCTGACGGTGAGGTGCCGGGCGGTAACGTCCTGGCGCGGGCCAGGGGGTTACACGGTGAACGTCACGGCCGACGACCTTCCGACGCTGGCCGAGCGGGCGAGGGCGAGCCTGCGGGCGCGCCTGTTCTTCGCCAACCTGGCCGGGGCCGCGTCGGTGCTGGTCTTCCTCTCGCTGTCCTCGGGGCCGCGCCTGGCGCCCGACGCCCCCCTGTGGCTCTCCGGCGTCGTGAGTGCGGCGACGCTCGTGGCGCTCGTCGTGCTGGGCTACGGCGCCGGTCATGCCGCCTACGGCCGGGCGGTCCGCTGGGCGTTCGAGGGCCGGGCGCCCACCCAGGAGGAGCGCCGGGACATGGTGCGCCAGCCGTGGCGCCAGGCCAGCCGCCCACTGCTGCTGTGGCTGATGGCCGCCGGGCTGTTCGGCATGTTCGCCGCCCTCGCCGGGGCCGACTTCATGACGCTGTCGCGGCTGGTGTGGACGATCGTCCTCGGCGGCGTCACCGTGTGCGCGCTCGCGCATCTGCTGGTCGAGCGCTCGTTCCGGCCGCTGTTCGCGGTCGTGTTCCGGTCCGACCCGCCGCCCCGGCCGCGCACGCTGGGCGTGCGCATGCGGGTCCTGCTCACGTGGGTCGTGGGTTCGGCGGTCCCCCTGGCGGGCATCGCCCTCGACGCCATCGTGGGCGACGACGCCACGCCGCGCGCCGCCCTGGCCACCCTGGCGGGGCTGTGCCTGGGCGGCGGGTTCATCGCCGCCATGGCCACGGCCCGCTCGCTGGCCGAGCCACTCGACGGCGTGCGCGACGCCCTCGCCCGGGTGCGCGACGACGACCTGTCCGTGGGCCTGATCGTCGATGACGGCGGCGAGGTCGGCGAGGTCCAGGCCGGCTTCAACCAGATGGTCGAGGGGCTGCGCGAGCGGCGCCAGCTGCGCGACCTGTTCGGCCGCCATGTGGGCCAGCAGGTTGCCACGAACGCCCTGGAGCACGGCACCGGCCTCGGGGGCCGGCAGGCCGACGCCAGCGTCGTCTTCGTGGACCTGGTGGGCTCGACGGCCATGGCCGAGGTCCTCCCGCCGGACGAGGTCGTGGCCACGCTCAACGACTTCTTCGACATCGTCGTGCGCACCATCGACGCCGAGGGCGGCTGGGTCAACAAGTTCGAGGGCGACGGGGCGCTGTGCATCTTCGGCGTCCCCGGCACCCAGCCCGACCACGCCGGCCGGGCGCTGCGGGCGGCCCGCACCCTGCACCGGGCGCTGGGGTCCCTCCACGAGCGCCATCCGGGGCTGGAAGCCGGCATCGGCGTGTCGTCGGGGAAGGTCGTGGCCGGCAACGTGGGCACCGAGGCCCGCTACGAGTACACGGTCATCGGGCCGGCCGTGAACGAGGCCGCCCGCCTCACCGACGTAGCCAAGGGCCGGTCGATGAAGGTGCTGGCGTCGGGCGAGTGCGTCCGCCGGGCCCCCGACGAGGCCGAGCGCTGGCACGACGTGGGCTCGGCCGCCCTCCGGGGTCGCCGCGCCCCCACGGCCCTCTTCGAGCCGGTCGTCGACGCCCACGCCACCCGCTCCCGCTGAGACGCCGACCGCGCTCGCCGTGTCCGGCGGTCGGCTGTGACGCGGGAGTTCGAGGTCATCGGGTAGGGGTAGGCCGGGCGCCACCGCCGGGTGAGCGCGCCGGTCCCGTTGGCACAGGGCGTAGGTAGCCTTCGCGACGATGCAGCGCCTGCTCGACCTGCCGCTCGGCGAGCTGCTCGCCCGAGCCCGCGACGTACGTGACGGTGCCACCGGCACCCGGGTCACGTACTCCCCCAAGGTGTTCGTGCCGCTGACGATGCTCTGTCGCGACCGCTGCGGCTACTGCACGTTTGCCCAGCCCCCGGCCCGCCTCGACTCGCCGTACCTCTCCCCCGAACAGGTGCTGGCGATCGCCCGCGCCGGGGCACAGGCCGGCTGCCACGAGGCCCTCTTCACGCTCGGCGAGCGCCCCGAGGAGCGCTACCCGGCGGCCGCCGACTGGCTCGCCACGCACGGCTACGCCTCGACCGTCGACTACCTGGCGGCGATGTGCCGGCTCGTCCTCGACGAGACCGGCCTGCTGCCCCACGCCAACGCCGGGGCCCTCTACGAGGACGAGCTGGCGACGCTGCGCGAGGTCGCCCCCGGCCAGGGGATGATGATCGAGACCCTGCGCGACGACCTCGACGCCCACCGGGGCTCGCCCGACAAGGTCCCCGCCCGCCGCCTCGCCACGCTGGAGGCGGCCGGCAAGCTGGGCATCCCGTTCACGACCGGCATCCTCGTCGGCATCGGCGAGAACCGGGCCGACCGGCTTGCAGCGCTCGAGGCCATCGCCGCCTCGCACGCGCGCTGGGGCCACGTGCAGGAGGTGATCGTCCAGAACTTCCTGCCCAAGCCCGGCACGGGCATGCACCGGGCCGACCCGTGCCCGCTCGACGACCACCTCGAGGCCATCGCCCTGGCCCGGCTCGTCCTGCCGGCCGACATCGTGGTCCAGGCGCCGCCCAACCTGTCCGACGACTTCGGCGTGTTGCTCGACGCCGGCATCGCCGACTGGGGCGGCGTCTCCCCCGTCACCGCCGACCACGTGAACCCGGAGCGCCCGTGGCCCGCCCTCGACCGCCTGCGGGCGGTGACCGAGGCGCGCGGCTTCGCGCTGGCGCCCCGCCTCACCGTGTACCCGCACGTGGTGGCCGACCCCGGGCGGTGGCTCGACGAGAGCCTCCGCTTCCCGGTGATGGACCGCAGCGACGCCGAGGGCCTGGGCCGCGACGACCCCGGGGCGGTGTTCCCCGAGAAGACGATCGAGAACGCCAAGGCCGGTACGGGCGTCGAGGTCCTGCTCACGGGCGTGCGCTCGGGGGCCTGGTACTCCGGCGCCGACGCGACCCCGCCGACCCTTGTCCCCGTGGCACCTGGTGCCACCCGCCACGTGCGGGGGCGCGCCGCGGAGGTCCTCGACGGCGTCCGGCTCGGCCAGCAGGTCGGCCAGGACGAGATCGTCGCCCTGTTCTCGGCGCGGGGCGCCGAGGTGGCCGCCGTGGCCGAGGTGGCCGACGACCTGCGGCGCGAGGCCGTCGGGGACGTGGTCACGTGGGTGGCCAACCGCAACATCAACTACACGAACGTCTGCACGTTCAAGTGCAAGTTCTGCGGCTTCTCGAAGGGCCCGCTGTCGCTCAACCTGCGGGGCACGCCCTACCTGCTCACGCTCGACGACATCGCCGAGCGCACCCGCGAGGCGTGGGAGATGGGCGCCACCGAGGTCTGCCTCCAGGGCGGCATCCACCCGAGCTTCGACGGCGACTACTACATCGACGTGACCCGGGCGGTGAAGCAGGCCGCGCCCGACATCCACGTCCACGGGTTCACCGCGCTCGAGGTCACCGAGGGCGCCAAGCGGCTGGGCGAGCCCCTGGCCGACTACCTGCGCCGGCTCATGGACAACGGGCTGCGCACGCTGCCCGGCACCGCCGCCGAGATCCTCGACGACCCGGTGCGCGAGATCCTCTGCCCCGACAAGATCACCACCGACGAGTGGCTCGAGGCGCACCGCACCGCCCACTCGCTGGGGCTCCGGTCCAACGTCACGATCATGTTCGGGGCGGTCGAGTCACCGGTGTCCTGGGCGCGGCACATCCTGCGCACCCGGGCGCTCCAGGCAGAGACGGGCGGCTTCACCGAGTTCGTCGGCCTGCCGTTCGTGCACATGGGCTCGCCCATCTACCTGCAGCGCAAGGCCCGCCGGGGCCCGACGTTCCGCGAGGTGCTGCTCATGCACGCCGTCGCCCGCATCGCCTATCGGGGCCTCATCGACAACGTGCAACTGTCGTGGGTCAAGCTCGGGCCGGTCGCCGGACGCCAGCTGCTCCAGGCGGGCTGCAACGA
>Ga0126306_10000513_pt1 | contig 18213 bp, 24 predicted proteins | sample Plot27_FD_92592 | JGI IMG/M metagenome (GOLD analysis project Ga0126306, IMG submission 92592) | Serpentine soil microbial communities from UC McLaughlin Reserve, CA, USA - Plot27 | ecosystem: Environmental > Terrestrial > Soil > Grasslands | place: USA: UC McLaughlin Reserve, Lake County...
GCTCCCCGTGCTGTTCGACGTCATCCAACCGTTCCCGAGCTTCTCGGAGGCCTTCTTGAGCACCCTGACCGACCTAGAGGCTCAGACCGCAGCGGGTCCATCGTCGACCCACCAGACCGAGCCGGTGGCGTGATGGAGATCCGCGACTCCGTCGCCATCGTCACCGGCGCCAACCGCGGCCTCGGCCGCCACTTCTCCACGCAGCTGCTCGAGCGCGGCGCGGCCAAGGTCTACGCGGGCGCCCGCGATCCGAAGCACGTCGACGTCCCCGGGGTCGTCCCGCTGCAGCTCGACATCACGGACCCAGCGTCCGTCGCGCGCGCGGCGGAGACCGCCCGCGACGCGACCCTGCTCGTCAACAACGCGGGGATCTCCACCCACACGAGGCTGACTGACGGCGACCTCGACCAGATCCGGCTGGAGATGGAGACCGGTTTCTTCGGCACGCTGGCGGTGACCCGGGCCTTCGCGCCGGTGCTGGCCGCGGGCGGCGGCGGGGCGATCCTCAACGTCCTATCGGTGCTCGCATGGGCCCACTTCCCGGACTACGGCGCCTACTGCTCCGCGAAGGCGGCCGCCTGGGCGCAGACGAACGTGGTGCGCCAGGAGCTCGCGCCGCAGGGCATCGAGGTGACCGCCCTCCACGTGGGCTACATGGACACCGACATGTCGGACTACGTGGCCCAAGGGGAGAAGGCCGACCCAGCGGTCGTCGCCGCCGCGGCGCTCGACGGCATCGCCGCCGGCGCGACGGAGGTCCTCGCCGACGAGTTCACCGAGAGCGTCAAGCAGCAGCTCTCCGCGATCCCGGCGGTCGCGTGAGCCAACCATCAACGTACGGAGGCCAATATGAGCAGCACCTCCGAGCACCATGACCCGTACGAAAAGAGCGCTCCCGAGCACAACTGGTGGGACTGGTATGCGGCCTACCTGAACGCGCGCGAGCAAGGCAGCACGCCGGAGGAGGCATCCAAGGCCGCCGGTCTCTACATGGAAAGCGTCCTCGCGCGGTAGCTCCGCCGCACGGCCCTGCGAGACTCGGACGCTCTGGACGAACTGAGGACAGCCGACGGGCGCACGTTGCGTGTCGAGCCAATCGACCGGAGCGCGGGCGTCACGATGCCGGACGAGTTCGAGCCCAACAGGCTCGCGAGGCGCACGCTCCAGATCGTCGCGGTGCTCGCGGTGGTCGGGCTCGTGCTGCTGCTCGCCCCTGGGCTCGGCGAGGTGCGCGACCTGCTGACCGAGGCGCGGCCGGAGTGGGTGGCACTGGCCGTGGCATTCGAGGCGATGTCGTGCGTGTCCTATGTGTTGATGTTCCGGCCCATCTTCTGCCAGAACATGCCGTGGCGCACCAGCTGGGAGATCGGCTTGGCGGAGCTCGGCGCCGGCTCGATCGTGCCCGCGAGCGGGGCCGGTGGCCTTGCCCTCGGCGCCTGGATCCTGCGTCAGGGCGGCATGCCGGCGCAGCGGATCGCCAGCCGCTCGGTGGCCTTCTTCCTCATCAAGAGCTCCGTGAACTTCATCGCCGTGGCAGTGCTCGGCACGGTCATGGCGCTGGGCCTGCTCGGGCCCGACCTGTCGCCCTGGCTGACGGTGGTGCCGGCAGTGGGCGCCCTCGCCGTGATCGCCGCGGTGCTCGTGGTGCCGCGGCTCGGCCTCGGCGCACCCGTCTCGACGGACGCAGGACGGACGCGCAGGGCGATGTGGGAGGTGCGCAAGGCGCTGGTGGGCGGCACGCGCGAGGCGGTGGAGATGGTGCGTTCACGCAATCTGCTCGTGATCACCGGCGCACTCGGCTACTGGGCCTGGGACAACGCCGTCCTGTGGGCGACGTTCCATGCCTTCGGTTTCTCGCCGCCGATAACGGTCATCCTGTTGGGCTACCTGATCGGGCAGCTCGGGGGGCTACTGCCGCTACCGGGCGGCCTGGGAGGGATCGACGGCGGGCTGATCGGCACGCTGATCGTGTACGGCACCCCGGCGGCGCCCACCGCCGCCGCGGTGCTCGTCTACCGCGTAATCCTCTTCTGGCTGCCCCTGCTTCTGGGCGCCGTGGCGTTCATTTCGCTGCGTCGGGGGTTGAACAGCCCCGACCGACCCGAGCTGTGCGTCGTGCCGGCGGCGACGTAGGGACCTCGAGCGCCGCCTTCGCTTCTGTACGCGCGGTGGCTTGCGCGGTCAGGCGATGAACTTGACGGCGCTTGCGAATCCGGTGTCGAGTGGGCTCTGCAGGCCGATGTGCAGCAGGCCCAGGGCCTCGAGCTCGCGAGCACGCTGTCGCGGGCCAGCGTCGATCGGGTTGAGCCCTCCGTCGCGCGCCAGTGTGGCGACCGCGGCCTTGGCCTCGTCGTCGTCGCCCGCGATCAGCACGTCGAGCCTGTGGCCGGAGACCTCGCCCGCTGCCAGCGTGCGCGCGAACGTGGTGTTGAAGGCCTTCACGAACCGGGCGCCTGGGGCGAGGCTGGCGAGCTCCTGCGTGGCCGACCCGTCGGGCGGGACCACGAGCCCGTCGTACGTCTCGTTCACTGGATTGGTGATGTCCACGACGGCCTTGCCGGCGAGCTGGTCGCCGTACTGTTCGACGGCGGCGCGCGCGTCGGGGTAGTAGACGGCGAGCACGACGACGTCGGCCTCGATGCGATCGCCTGTGACCGCCGTCTTGACGGAGGCGCCGTCGCCGACGTCGGCAACGACTGCCTCAGCGCTCTGGGAATCCTTGCCGACGACGGTCAGGTCGTGACCGCCCGCGAGCACGCGGCTGCCGATGCCGCGGGCCATGTTGCCGGTGCCGATGATCGTGACGTCCACCGTGCTGCTCCTTTCAGTTTGGAGTGATGATGACGACATCGAGCCCGCAGTCGCGGATACGCGCGCATCCACGCGCGAAAGGGCTGGGAATACGCTGTCCCAGCTCAAGGCCCGCGAGCGCTCTAACGGGTCTGAAGGTGCGGCGCGGTTGCACCCACTGGGTCGGCCCCGCACCGTTCAGCCTCGCGCTGACAGCAAACCGTCAGGCCTGGCGGGCGCCGTTGCCCATCTAACCCTGACCTAGCCGGGCGTCAAGCCTCGGCGGGCGCGGGCCGTCGCGCCGGCGCATGCAGTTCGAGCGCGACCCACAGTCCCGAGCCTGCGGTGAGCGCGGCGACGATCGCGATCGCTCCGCTGTAGCCAATCGCGTCGGCCGCGACGCCGGCGAGCAGGCCGCCCACGACGTAACCCATGTCCCGCCAGAAGCGGTAGACGCCGACCGTGGGTGCGCGGGCGATGGGGGAGACGGCGTCCGAGATGGCCGCGATCAGAGTGGGGTAGACAAGCGCAGTGCCGGCGCCGAGCAGCACGGCGGCGAGTGCGGCCAGGCCGACTGCGCCGTCGGAGACTGCCAGCATTGTGAGCGCCGCGGCTTGCAGCAGCATGCCGGCAACGATCAGTGGCTTGCGGCCGATGCGGTCCGACCAGCCGCCGGCGAAGATCTGCCCGATCCCCCAAACGCCCGGATAGAGCCCGGCCACGAGGCCCACCTGGGCGGCGGAAGCGCCATGCGCCGCTAGGAAGAGCGGCACCAGTCCCCAGGCGAGAGCGTCGTTGAGGTTGTTGACCAGCCCGGCCTGTGAGCACGCCCGCAGCGGCGGCCTGCGGTACGAAGCCTCGGGAAAGACATGCCGCAGCGTTGGTGCCGTCTCGTCGGTGTCGTGGTCGCGCTGCTCGAGGCGGACGTGGGCGGCGGTGTCGCGGACGAAGGCGAGCGAGACCACCAGCGCCGTGACGGCGATACCGGCTGCGCCGGCGACGAGCACGTCGCGCGGCGCGAGCTGCGACGCCAGCCAGCCGCTGAGCGCCGCTGCCACCGCGACGCCTCCATAGCCGGCCGCTTCGTTCAGCCCGAGCGCCAGCCCGCGGCGTTTGGGACCGACGAGGTCGATCTTCATGACCACTGTCATCGACCAGGCGAGACCCTGGTTGATGCCGAGCAGTGCGTTCGCCGCGACGATCCAGCTCCAGCTCGGGGCGACGGCGATCAGCAGGGGCACGGGCAGGGCGAGCGACCATCCGAGGATCAGCAGGCGTCGTCGGCCGGCACGTTCGGCGCCCACACCCGCGACCAGGTTCGTGAACGACTTGGCGAGGCCGAACGCGACGATGAAAGAGAGAACGGCGGCGCTCGACGTCAGCCCGAAGTCAGCTTCTCCTATGAGCGGCAGGGTGGAGCGCTCGAGGCCGACCATGGCCCCGACGAACGCGTTGACGGCGACGAGCAGCACGAACTGGGGGAGGTTCTCCCGTAGCCCCAGTCGGACTGTGGGCGAGCCGGTCGGGGACGGGGCCAAGGCGGCTAGGTCTTCGCGCGCTTCAGGACGTACAGGAAGAGGGAAGCCCAGACGATGTCCGTGGCGATCCAGCAGGCCACGATGCGCTTGGCGAGAGGGTCCACGATCAGACCTCCGTCGTGTTTGACGCGGCGAACTCGGTGTGGCCGCGTCCCGCGCGATTTGCGGCCACGATCTCGGCCTGGCGCCCTGGCGCCGGAGGGATGTCGCGGACCAGCGATTCCACGAACGCCTCCTCGGAGTCGTGCTGCACGGCCTGGTTGTGGCGGCGCTCGAAGCCGATCGTCGACGCCGGGTGGCCGGAGAGGCCGCGGCCACAGACCGAGCCGGCGTAGTGCGCTGGGTAGACAAGCAGGTGCTCGGGCAGGCTCAGCAGGCGCTCGCCCAGGGAGCGATACAGCGAGCGCGCCATCCCCTCGACACTGTCCTCGCCGTGCGCGTGGAGGTCGGGCCTGCCGGCGTCGCCGACAAGCAGCGCATCACCGGTGAGGACCATCCACGGGTCGTCGGCTCGGGCGTGGTCGGTGACCAGGTACGCGTGGTGCGCCTCAGTGTGTCCGGGGGTGGCGATTGCCTGGAACTCGGTGTTGCCGACGTGGACGACCTCGCCGTCGGCGAGCGGGTGGTGGTCGAAATCGACGCCAGCCCCCTCCGGGAGGTACGCGGTGGCGCCCGTGCGCGCCACCAGCTCGGGCAGGCCGGAGATGTGGTCGGCCTGCACGTGCGTTTCGAACACGGCGGCGATCGGCACGCCTTGGGCGTCGGCGAGCGCGACGTACCGATCGACCAGGTCGACATGTGGATCGACCACGGCGAGCTGGCCTCGGCTCTTACAGCCGAGCAGATACGAGGCGCACGCGGATTCGTCGTTGAGCAGCTGGCGGAAGAACAAGGCGGCCTCCGGGGTGCACGATCCGGACCTTGACAAGGTATCAATTGATCGCTTGAATAGCCAGCGTGGACTCGGCTGGTCGCAAAGACACCCTGTTTGAGGCGATCGCCCTGATGGGCAAGGCGTTTGCGAGCCCGCGCCGGCTCGAGCTGATCGACCTGCTCGCGCAAAGCTCGCGCAGCGTCGAGGAGCTCGCCAACGCCAGCGGGCAGTCGAACGCGAACACCTCGCAGCATCTCCAGGCGCTTCACGCGGCCGGCCTCGTGACCCGCCGGCGCGACGGGCTGCGTGTGCGCTATGCCCTGGCCGGCGACGACGTGCTCGCCCTCTGGCTCGCGCTGCGCGAGGCGTCCGCCATGCGGCTGGCCGAGGTACAGCGCGCCGCGCGCGAATACCTCGGTGAAGAGGTGGAGGCAATCGGCCGCGATGAGCTGATCTCCCGCCTGGCCCGGGGTGACGTGGTGCTCGTCGACGTGCGGCCCGCGGAGGAGTTCGAGGCCGGACACATCGACGGCGCCCGGTCGATTCCGATCGACGAGCTCAAGCGGCGCCTCGACGACCTCCCTGGTGACCGAGAGGTCGTCGCCTACTGCCGGGGCCCGTTCTGCGCCTACGCCCACGAGGCGGTCCGCACCTTGCGCGCAGAGGGCAGATCCGCCCGACGCCTTGAAGAAGGCTGGCCTGAATGGCGTCTATCGAACGAGGAGACGGCCGCGTGACCACAGAGACTCGCCAACTCGACACCACCGAGCTGGAGCAGCGCGTGAAGGGCATGTACGAGGAGGTGGCGCTCGAACCCGAGCGCGAATTCCACTTCGAGACCGGCCGGGCGCTGGCCGAACGGCTTGGCTATCCCGCCGACGAGCTCGACCGTATCCCCGCCGCAGCGGTCGAGTCGTTCGCCGGCGTGGGCTACTTCCTCGACCTCGCGGCGATCGAGCGCGGCGAGGCCGTACTCGACCTCGGCAGCGGCTCCGGGACCGACAGCTTCCTGGCGGCCCTTGCCGGCGGGTCGATGGGTCGGGTGATCGGTGTCGACATGACCGAGGGTCAGCTCGCCAAGTCGAGGCGCCTGGCGGTTGCAGCGGGCTTCGGCAACGTCGACTTCCGCGTTGGCTACATCGAACGGCCACCGATCGAGCCGGAGGGCTTCGACTGCGTGATCTCCAACGGCGTGGTCAACCTCTCGCCCGACAAGCAGGCGGTCTTCGCGGCGGCCGCGCGCGCCCTGCGGCCCGGCGGGCGCCTTGCCCTGGCGGACATCGTCACGGAGACCCAGCTGCCCGAAGGCGTCACCTGCGACGCCTCGCTGTGGGCCGCGTGCATCGGAGGAGCGATGCAGCGAGACGGTTACCGAGCGGCGATCGAGTCCGCCGGCTTCGAGATCGAGGCCTGGCGGGAGAACTCGGAGTACCGATTCGTGTCCGAGCGCGCCGACAACGCGACGCAGAAGTACGGCGTGACGAGCATCTCGCTGCTCGCGGGACGGCGGGCTGGCTAGCCGCGCACGGCACGCAGCAACCGGGGCGCGGCGAGCAGCGTGCGCACGAGTCCGAGTTGGCGCAGCAGTTCGAGGCTGTCGAGCGCGGTCCAGTCCTCGACGATGTGGCCATCGGCCAAGCGGCTGATCGTGATGCCTGACATCTCCGCGCGTCGGCCGCGGTTCGAGCCGGTCATTACCCAGCGACTGACGACGCGATCGCCCTCGGACACCTTGTCCAGGACGCGAATCCGGAGATCGTCGAAGAGAGCGCGGTAGAGCCCGGTCGACCGTTGGATCCCCTCGTGACCGTGCAGCTCCATGGCGTTGACGTGATCGACGAAGTCCGGCGCGTAGCACTCCCGCGCCAAGTCGAGATCGCCCCGGGCACAGACCTGCTCCAGCGCCTTCCGCGCGACCGCCGAGTCGGCGTTCATGCCAGCCTCCACGCCGCGACGCGGCGGTCGAGCCCGCGCAGCACCAGCTCGCGCGGCTTGTCCACGGGCTTGGTGAACTCACAGCGCGCCAGCGCCCACGTCGCCTCGCTCACGAGGGCTTCGTTCGGCCTTGTCTCGTCGGCGAGCCGTGCCGCGACGTTGACTCCGCTGCCGTACCAGTCGCTGCCGCGCCGTACCGCCGGACCGGTGTGCACTCCGATGCGAACCGGCAGCAGGTCCGGCCGGGCGCCCACGCGTTCGAGCGCCTGCGCCGCGAGCGACACCGCGTCGCCGGCGTCCGCTATCCAGATCATCACGCCGTCGCCCATCGACTTGACCTGGCGGGCGCCGTGGTCGCGGCTGAGTGCGCACATGGTGCGCCGGAACTCGCGCGCCAGGTCGGCTGCCGCGGCGTCGCCCAGCGCTTCGGTCAGCGCCGTGTACCCGACGAGGTCAGCGAAGAGAAAGGTGGGCGTGGATCGGCGGCGACAGGCTCGCTGCGTTCGGATCTCGCCGGTCAATCTTCTCCAAGCTTGCATAAACATACGTATTTGTATAAAACTACATGTGAGCATGAAACGCAAGCGGAAGACTCAAGCCGAGCGCCGACAGGAGACGCGCGAGCACGTCTTGGCGGCCGCCTCCCGCGTCTTCGCGCGAAACGGCTTCCACGCAACCAGCCTCGATGCGGTGGCGGAGGAGGCCGGGTTCAGCCGCGGCGCCGTCTACTACAACTTCGCCGACAAGGAGCAGCTGTTCCTCGAGCTCCTGGACCGCCGCTGCGCCGAACGCGCTCGCGACATCCGCGAGGTCTTCGCCAGCGGAGGCGACGACATCGCCAGCACCGCCGAGCAGGCCCAGCTCGCCGCCAGGGACGCGCTGGAGGCGATGATCGGAGACCCCGAGTGGCGAGCGCTCTACCTGGAGTTCCTTGCGCACGCCGCGCGCGACAAGCGCTTCCGCCGAGCATTCGCGCGACGCACGGACGAGATGCGCGCCGCGCTCGAGGAGGTCGTTGTCGAGCGCGCAGGGCTGGTCGATGAGGGCGCTCTCGGGATGTCCCCGCAGGAGCTGGCAGTCGTGATCGACGCTCTCGGGGTCGGGCTCTGGTCACATCACATGCTGCACGGGTCGCGCGCCGTATCGCCCGATCTGTTCTCCCACGCGATCGGTTTGATCGTCGATGGGGTCGTCGCGCGCGCGGGATCGACCGTCGAGGCTGGAGGAGTCACATGAGAACGACCGACATCCCCCGTCCGCGCTTCGCGCGCATGTACCTGCGCAGCGCCGGTAGCGCCGAGCAACGGGGGGCCAGCGAGCACCGGCGACGCCTGCTCGAAGGTCTACGCGGGACTGTGGTGGAAATCGGCGCCGGCCACGGCCTCAACTTCCCGCACTACCCGCCGGAGGTCAGCGAGGTGATCGCGATCGAACCGGAGCCGACGCTGCGCAGCCAAGCCCAGACAGCCGCCGAGAGCGCGCCCATCCCGATTCGAGTCCTAGCGGGAGTGGCTGACGAGCTACCGGTGGCGGACGCCGGCGCCGACGCCGCGGTTGCAAGCCTCGTGCTGTGCTCGGTTCCCGACCAGCCGCACGCGCTCGCCGAAATCAGACGCGTACTCCGCCCCGACGGCGAGCTCCGCTTCTACGAACACGTCGTCCCACGCTGCCAACCCAAGCGGCTGCTGCTGCAGGTGATCGACCGCAGCGGCATCTGGCCGACGATCGCCGGCGGCTGCCACCCCGCCCGCGACACGACCGAAGCCATCATGCGGGCCGGCTTCGACATCGAACAGATCGAACGCTTCGGCTTCTCCGCCCAGCGCTTCGAACCCCTGATTCCGCACATCCTCGGAAGCGCCCGCCGAACCTGATCCACGCGGTTGTGGCCACTTGCATTGACAGATGCAAGCGTAAGTGCAATCTTACCGTGCGTGCAGACTTACCGAACCGACGGGTTGACCGCACTCGCGGATCCGACCAGGCGGGCCATCTTCGAGCGCCTCGCCGATCGGCCACGCGCCGTAGGTGAGCTGGCTAGCGAGCTACCGGTCAGCCGTCCCGCCGTCTCGCAGCACCTGAAGGTCTTGAAGGACGCTCGGCTGGTCGTCGATGAGCGAGTCGGCACCCGCCGCATCTACCAACTCGACCCCGACGGACTCGCCGTGCTGCGCGGTTACCTCGACCACTTCTGGGACCAGGCATTGGCGGGCTACAAAACGGCCGTCGAGCAACAAACGAAGGAGAGCTCATGAGCACGCAGGCATCGGAAACGTCCGTCCATAACTCGATCGTGGTCGAGGCGCCGATCGAGCGCGCCTTCTCGGTCTTCACGGACGGCTTCGGCAGCTTCAAGCCGCCCGAGCACAATCTGCTCGACGTGGAGATCGCCGAGACGGTCTTCGAGCCGCGCGTGGGCGGCCACCTCTACGACCGCGGCGTCGACGGCAGCGAGTGCCGCTGGGCCCGGGTGCTCGCATTCGAGCCGCCGAACCGGGTGGTGTTCAGTTGGGACATCAGCCCGCGGTGGCAGATCGAAACCGATCTCGACAAGACCAGCGAAGTCGAGGTGCGGTTCATCGCCGAGGCGCCGGACCGTACGCGCGTCGAGCTCGAGCACCGCAACCTCGACCGTCACGGCGAGGGCTGGGAAGCGGCCCGCGACGGCGTGGGAGGCGACCAAGGCTGGCCGCTCTACCTGGACAGGTTCGCGGGGCAACTGGCGGTGTGATGGCTCGAGAGCACCGGTTGGGGGCCGCCATGGCGGCCCCCACTTCGACCGTTGCTCAGCGGTTCCGGAGCCGCCGCAGCGGCGGGTCGTAGACCGACGCCAGGCGCGCCAGGCTGAGTGCCGCGAGCATCAGTCCGAAGTCGCGCAGCGCGATGTCGTAGTACCCGGAGTGGGTGAGCAGGTTGATGACGATGCCACCCAGCCATGCCGCGACGATGTAGGCGCCGTAGCGCGGCTTCAGTGCCACGATGATGCCGGCGAGGATCTCCGTTGCGCCGACGAAGTACATGAAGTCCTGGCCGGAGCCGGGGGCGATGTCGTTGATCCAGGGGGCGAGGTAGATGGGCCAGTCGACCATGACGTTGAAGAACTTGTCCAGGCCGAAGGCGATCGGCGCCACCGTGAACGCGATGCGCATCAGGGCGAAGGCCTGATAGCGAGGGTCGCCCCAGTCGACGTGAGCGCGGTCGCCGCCGGTGGAGGGGGCCCCGCCGAGGGAGGGCATGGGTTGCGGGGGTGTCGTGGTGGCCATGAAGGACCTCGCTTGTCTAGTTGCGCCGTCCGCCCAAGCGGCCGGCTCTCACGGAGTTAGCGTCGGCGCGCGCGGGATCCTTACCGCGACGACTGGCCTTCGCCTCGATACAGGCGAGCAGCTCCCCGTAGGAGTCACAGAACGAGCGCACGCCTTCGCGCTCGAGTTGTGCGGTGATGGCGTCGAGGTCGATTCCGGCTTCGTGGGCGCGCCGCAGCGTGCTCTGGGCTGCGCCCGGGACGATGCTGAGGGCGTCGGTCACGTTGCCGTGGTCGGCAAAGGCCCGGAGGGTTGCCTCGGGCATCGTGTTGACGACGTCTGGGGCGGTCAGCTTCTCGACGTAGAGCACGTCGGAATAGCTGGGGTCTTTGGTGCCGGTGCTCGCCCAGAGCGGTCGTTGAGGACGGGCGCCGCTGTCTCCGAGCGCGAGCCAGCGTTGGTCGTTGAAGCGATCGAGGTACCGGGCGTAGGCCCCGTGGGCGTTGGCGATCGCGACGCAGCCGCGTAGCGGTGAGTCGGCTGGAAGCAGGGCGTCGACCTTGGCGTCCACGCGCGAGACGAAGAACGACGCCACTGAGGAGATCCCGTCGACCGGATCGCCGGCTGCGGCCCGCCGCTCGACGCCGGCGATGTAGGCGTCGATGACCTGTTCGTAGCGAGCGATGGAGAAGAGGAGCGTGATGTTGACGTTCACGCCACGCGCCGTGAGCTCCTCGATGGCGGGGATGCCGGCTTCGGTGGCGGGCACCTTGATCATCGCGTTGGGTCTCGCGATGCGGCCCCATAGCTCGACCGCCTGTTCGATCGTGCCCTCGGTGTCGTCGGCGAGGTCGGGTGTGCATTCGAACGAGACGAAGCCGTCGCGGCCGTCGCTCTCGTCGTAGGAGGGGCGCAGGAGATCGGCGGCGCGGCGGACGTCGTCGAGCGCGAGCTCGAAGAAGAGCTCCTGCGCGTCGCGTACCCCGGACGCAACGGCGGCGTGGAGCTGATCGTCGTAACGGCCCGAGGTGGTGATCGCCTTGGCGAAGATGGTCGGGTTCGAGGTGGCCCCGGTCACGGCGAAGTCCGCGATCAGCGTGGCGAAGTCGCCGCTGTCCAGCAGCTCGCGGGAGAGGTTGTCCAGCCAGATCGACACGCCGGCGTCGTGAAGCGCTTGGAGGCGATTCATGCGATCCCGCCTCGCGGCGCTGCGACGAGCTGGTCGATCGGCGTGCCTGGGTCGGCGAGGCGACGGTCGTCGACGGTGACGCGTTCACTGATGAGGCGCCGGATCGGGTCGCTGACGTCCCACACATTCACGTTCATGCCTGCCACGACGCGATCACCGCTGAGCCAAAAGGCGATGAACTCGCGGCTGGCGGGGTCGCCGCGGAAGACGACCCGGTCCCAGTCGCGGGCGAAGCCGGAGTACTCCATGCCGACCTCGTACTGGTCGGAGAAGAAGTAGGGCAGGCGATCGTACGCGTCGGCGTGACCGAGCATGTTGCGTGCGGCGGCCGGGCCCTGGTGGAGAGCGTTGGCCCAATGCTCGACGCGAATCCGCTCGCCGTAGAAGGGGTGGTAGGCGTTCGCCACGTCGCCGGCGGCAAACACGCCCGGCACACTTGTCTCGAGGTGCTCGTCCACGATGATCCCGTCGTGGACTTCGATGTCGGCTTCCGCAGCGAGCTGGGTGCGCGGTTGCACGCCGACACCTACGACGACGAAGTCGCACTCGAGCGTGCGGCCGTCGGTGGTGCGGACGCGCTCGACCGCGTTGTCGCCCTCGAAGGCCTCGACGCCGGTTCCCATCAGCATCTCCGTGCCATGGTCGGTGTGGATGTCGCGGTAGATGGCACCCACCTCGGGCCCCATCACTCGCTCGAGGGCGACCGAGGCCGGCTCGATGACGGTCACGTCCACGCCGCGCTGGCGGGCTGAGGCTGCGACCTCGGCGCCGATCCAACCAGCCCCGACCACAACCACCGCGCCCCCGCGGTCGAGCCGTCCGTGCAGGGCGTCGGAGTCTTAGACGCCGCGCAGGTACAGGACTCCGTCGAGCTCGCCGCCCGGGATCGCAAGCCGGCGTGGCTCGGACCCTGTGGCGAGCAGCAACCGCTCGTAGCGCAAGCGCTCGCCGTCGTCGAGCACCACCGCGCTGTTCGAGGTGTCCAGGTCAGTCGCGGTGCTCCCGAGCCGCAGCTCGATGTCGTGCTCGGCATAGAAGGCCTCGTCGTGGACATAGACCTTCTCGCGCCCCACCTCGCCACGCAGGTAGTCCTTGGACAGCGGCGGCCGCTCGTACGGGCGCTCGTCCTCGGTGCCGACGAGTATGACGCGCCCGTCGAAACCCTCCTGGCGGAGCGTCTCGGCGGCCTTCGCGCCGGCGAGGCTTGCGCCCACGATGATGTGGGTCTGGTCATTGGTCATGGGTTGTCCTCGTGGTCAGGGCCAGGAACTCCTGGCGGGTTCTGGCGTCGTCGCGGACGAGGCCGCGGAGCGCCGAAGTGACGGTCTTGGCGCCGAGCTTCTGCACGCCGCGTAGCGACATGCAGAGGTGCTCGGCCTCCAGGACGACGCCGACGCCCTTGGGCTCCAGCTCCTGCTGGAGCCAGGCGGCGATCTGCGTCGTCAGCCGTTCCTGGATTTGGAGGTCGCGGCTGAAGAACTCGACGACGCGGCCGAGCTTGCTCAGGCCGATGATGCGCTGGCCGGGCAGGTACCCGATGTGCGCGACGCCGTGGAAGGGGAGGAGGTGGTGCATGCACAGCGAGTGGAACGGAATTGCCCGCGCGACGATCAGCTCGTCGTAGCCGTCGTCGTTCGGAAACGTGGTCGCGCGAAACGGTTGCGGCGTCAGCAGCTCGGCGTAGGCGTCGGCCACCCTGCGGGGCGTCTCCTCGAGAGCCTTGCCATCGACGTCGGCGCCGAGCGCGCTGAGCAGGTCCGCTGCCGCGCGCTCTACCGCGTCGTGGTCGATCCGACGGCCCGGCGAGAGCAGAACGAGCTCGTCGACACGGTGGTCGTTCACGGTCATGTCAGGTTTGCGCCGCCACCGCGTGACTTCTTACCGCGTAAGAACGGAGCGTCTGGCGGCGCTAACGGGACGTGGATCCGACAAGTAGAGAACGTCCCGCAGCCAGCGGCATAGACACAGGCATCGCGAGCTGGCGGTACTCGCGATTGCGCAGAGCCGGCTTGGACATTGACCTGGCCCAGGCGCTCTCGCACGACTGCACGTTGGACCTGCATGCCCTGATAGAGCTAGTCGAGAGCGGCTGTCCGCCTCAGCTCGCGGCACGGATCCTCGCGCCGTGCTGAGCAGCACCGCCCCCGTTAGGCTCCGGGGACGCATGAGTTCACGCGTGCCAACGAGCGCCGCGACGGGCGCGCGCGTCGGTGCAGACGCTGACTCCGGGGCGTGGTTGAGGGCGCTACGCGCGGCAGGGCCCGAGCACGACGAGGCCGTGGCCCGCCTGCACGAACTGCTCCTGCGCGCCGCGCGCTTCGAGGTCTCACGCCGGCGCGCCGCTCTCTCCCACGTACGCGGTGAGGAGCTTGATGACCTGGCCCTCCAAGCGGCGGGCGACGCACTCGTCGCGGTGCTCGCCAAGCTCGACGACTACCGCGGCGCAAGTCGCTTCACCACCTGGGCCTACAAGTTCGCTCTCCTCGAGGCCGGCGTGCGGTTGCGCAGGCGCGCCTGGCAGGAGCGCGAGGTGGTGCTCGAGCCGGCGGCATGGCCGCGGATGGCAGACGCTCGTGGCGGCCCGGAGGACCGAGCCGAAACCGATGAGCTGATGCGAGCGGTCACGCAAGCGATCGACGGCTGCCTCACCGAACACCAGCGCGAAGTGCTCGTCGAACTCGCGCTCAACGGCGTGCCGATCGACGTGCTTGCCGATCGGCTCAACACAACCCGCGGCGCGCTCTACAAGACACTGCACGACGCCCGACGAAAGCTACGCTCCGACCTCGCCACGCGGGGATTCACGCTCGATTCGATCTAGCGGAGACCGATATGGACAAGCCAGCCAATGACACCATCCTCGAGCGGCTGCTCGGCCCCGCCGACCCTGAGCTGCTGTGCGACGAGTGCTTCGAGAAGCTCGATCAGTACGTCGACCTCGAACTTCAGGGTGCCGCAGCCGACGACGAAGTCCCGGGCATGCGGGCCCACCTTCAAGGCTGCCCCGCGTGCCATGAGGAGTACGCCAGCCTGCGCGCGCTCGTGGACAAAGGCGAGCGCAGGGCCGAGGACTAGCCACAGGCTTCGGCGCTCGAGCGCCCGCGCGTTCCGGCGCGGGGTTCCCCACGATCGATGAGTTCGCGACGGCATAATCGATGCGCCGACGTGGACGTTCGACTATGACTTCCTCCCCCAGATGGAAGAGGCCATTGGCGCGGTCACCGCACGCTGCCGAGGCATTCCGCTCGGGCGCACGACCTAGGAGATGTTCGAGCCGGTGGTCGACGCGGACCGTGGAGGACGATCCAGGGGCGCCGTTCTCAACGACACCACCAAGTACGTCGTCTCCGCGAGGCTCACAACTGCGACGTGGAGTAACTCGAACATCGTCGGTCCGTACGACCCCGACGCGATCCGCGGCCTGAAGGACGAGGTCGACGGCGACCTCTACGTCAGCGGCAGCGGCACGCTGGTCCGAGCGATGCTTGCGGACGGCCTGGTCGACGAGCTTCATCTGCTCGTCTACCCGCGGAGGTGGCGCTCGCGAAGATGGGGTGAGCTGCCCGGCAGCGGCCCGCGCCGCTCGGGCGCGGACCGCGTACCGTGCAGCGTAGGTCAGTCGCTCAGGCCCTCCAGCACCGCCTGCGCGTGCTCGAGGTGCGTCTGGAGCACGGGCAGGCTCGCCGCGGCGAGTGTGCGCACCTTGCGGTTACAGCCGCGGTCGGCCTCGATCGAAGCCTCGACGATGGCCTGCTTGTGTCCCTCCACCTGGAGGTCGGCGAACCAGCGGTCGAAGTCCACGCCGCCAAACTGCTGCACCGCCCGGAGCGCCCACTCCTGGAGCGGGGCGGGCCGATCCGGGATCGCCACGTGGAGCTTGCTCGCCACCGCCTGCGCCTGCTCGAGTGCGGCGGTGTGATCCCGCACGAGCTCAGCCGCCAGCTCGCGCACCTGCGGTGTCGCGGCCTTCTGCTCGGCGGCCTGGCCGCCGGCGATCTCGAACAGGTTGGTCTCGATGTGCCCGGTGAGCCAGCGCTCGTCGAGTCCGGAGACATGCTTCCAGGCGCACCCATGGTGGCCGTGGGAGTGCCAGCCACCATGGCCGGGGTGATGATCGCGGTGGCTACCGTTGGCGACCGCGACCGAGATCGCGCTCATCAAGACGAGAGCCAGCACCGCCGCGAGGGCGGGTAGGGAACGAGCCAGACGACGAAGCATGAGAACCTCCTCGGCGGGCTACTCGTAGCCCGCCTGTTGGGGACGGGGCTCCCGGCTACCCGTCTTCGCGGAGCGAAAACGACCACGCCGGACCTGCTGCGGGCGCGGGTCGGGTGCGCGAACGCAGCGAGCCTTAGCGCGTGGGGTCGGCCGTTTGGATGGTCGAGCCTCGGGCACCGGGGGGCATGCTCTTTCCATCACCGGGCGCGAAGTCCGAGCGGGTCGACGAGGTCGTGACCAATCCGATGGTCGATCCGACCTCGGCCTCCGCCCCGCGAGCCCATGTTGCAGAAGGCCGCGCGCGAGGTGCACGCCGGGCTCGAGAGCACAGCGCCCGCCGGGACGAACGGCGCTCGCGGGATCGCGGACGCTTCACCCTGGCCGCGGAGATGGCCGACAAGCTCACGCCGGACGCTCCTACCGCGGGAGACCCCTACGACGAGACGAGCGAGCAAGAGCTGCTCTGAGAGGCGGCCGGCCATGGATCGCGGGCGCTACGAGCGATACGTCGCCACGAGGCAGACCATCCTCGTGCACACGCGGGATGAGTTTGCCGTGCAGATGCTCGACGACTTGGCGGAGGGACTTCTCCTCGCGCGGGATCCGCACGAGGCCGGTGCGGCGCGCGACCGCGTGCCTGAAGCGCTCGAGCTGCTCGTCGAGCGCGGAGAGCTCACGAGGCGGGCCGCGAACCGGCTATGGGCACGCTTTCGAGGCTGCGGCCCGGCGATCGATTGGCCGCCGTCGTGGGACCGTTCCGGCGCCTCGTCGGCCTGGGTGGTGCGCGACCACTGACGAAAGGCCGGCGGACTGAGTTTCCAGACGTAGGGGGAGTTCGCCACCGCTACGTCGATGCGGGGGGATTGCGGATGCACGTCGCGGAGGCGGGAGAAGGCGATCCGCTCGTGCTTCTCCATGGGTGGCCCCAGCACTGGTACCTGTGGCGCGGCGTGATCCCGCTGCTGGCCCCCCACGCTCACGTGATCTGCCCGGACCTGCGTGGCTTCGGCTGGACCGACGTACCCGGGTCGGGATACGACCGCGAGACGATGGCGCGCGACGTGCTCGCGTTGCTCGATGCGCTCGGGCTCGAGCGGGTCCGCCTGGTGGGACACGACTGGGGCGGATGGATCGGCTTCCTCCTCTGCCTGCGCCACCCGGCGCGGATAGCCCGGTTCGTGGCCCTGAACATCGTGCCGCCCTGGCCATCGAGAAATCCGCGCAACCTGCTCGAGCTGTGGCGGATGGCCTACCAGGTGCCACTCGCCCTGCCGCAGCTGGGCCGCAGGGCTGTCGAGCTCGGCGGCGCGCGGCTGGCTCTTCGCGCGGCCTCCCGCGCCTTCACCGAGCAGGAGATCGACGTTTTCACGGAACGGCTGCAGGGCGACCGTGCCCGCGCAAGCGAGTTGCTCTATCGCACGTTCCTGTTGAGCGAGGCGATCCCCGTCGCCGCCGGGCGCTATGCCGGCCTGCCTCTACGGGTCCCGACGCTTCTCGTGTTCGGGGAGCGGGACATCGGCATCCCAACTCGCATGGTCCGCGAGCATGCCGACCGATCGGAGCTCCTCGAGCTCGAGCTCGTGCCGGATGCCGGACATTTCATCGTCGACGAGAAGCCGCAGCTCGTGGCCGACAGAACGCTGCGCTTCATCGGGAGCACGGTCGCTCGAGGCACTGACTAACCCAAGCGCCCGTGGGTAGGGGGGATGGCATGCCTGCAAACCAATCCGCCACCCACGATGGCTGAGGCGGTCTTCGCTAGGGCAGCGCTGCGCGGGGCCTTGGGTGGCCTCGCCGGCGCAGCAGTCATGACCGCCGCCGAGAAGGTTGAGCAGCGGCTGAGCGGGAGGCCGAATTCCTACGTCCCGGCGCGCACGCTCGCCCGCCTGCTGCGGCTGAGCTCTCCCGACGACGATCGCTGGACACGCAACATGGCGATGCACTACGGAACCGGCGCGCTCGCCGGCGCCCTTCGAGGGGTGATGGCCGCGTCGAACCTGCGCGGGCCGCTCGCGTCGCTGATGCACACGGAGCTGCGCCTGAGCGTCGACCAGACGCTCGAGAATGCCACGGGCGTTGGGGCTCCGCCGTGGACGTGGCCGCGGGACGAGCTGGCGATCGACGTCCTGCACAAGGCCATCTACGCGCAGGTGACCGGCGCGGTCACCGACGCACTCGTGGCACCGGCGCCGTCGAGCTCCGCCACTCGGCTCCCGTTGGGCCGCCGAGTGAAGGGCCGTGCCTATGGAGATCACCCGCAGCAGCATCGATCCCGCCAAGGGTCCGGGCGACTGGTTCACCGATGACGTCTACATCGACGCGGTCGCCGCCGCGTCCGCCCCCGCACGGGCGCAGGCCAACCTCGTCCACTTCACCCCCGGCGCGCGAACCGCCTGGCACACCCACCCGCTCGGCCAGACCATCTAC
>Ga0126306_10000514_pt1 | contig 18213 bp, 17 predicted proteins | sample Plot27_FD_92592 | JGI IMG/M metagenome (GOLD analysis project Ga0126306, IMG submission 92592) | Serpentine soil microbial communities from UC McLaughlin Reserve, CA, USA - Plot27 | ecosystem: Environmental > Terrestrial > Soil > Grasslands | place: USA: UC McLaughlin Reserve, Lake County...
CCCTGACATCCTGCCGGAACCGCTGCCGAAACAGCAGCTCGACGTCGGGCTCGTCGTCGACGACGAGGATCAGCACGCTCACGGCCTCGCCTCATCGTTCGCCGGCGAGGCGGCCGAGCGCGGAAGGACAATTCTGAACTCGGTGTACTCGCCGGGGCTGGTATCGACCTCGATCGAGCCGCGATGCTGCTTCACGACGATGTCATGGCTGAGGGAGAGCCCGAGGCCCGTCCCTTCTCCGGCGGGCTTCGTCGTGAAGAACGGGTCGAACATCTTTTCCTTGACCTCGGGAGGTATGCCCGTGCCGTTGTCCCGTATCCGGATCTCGACGCGGTCGCCAAGGTTCCGCGTCGCCGCGAAAAGGATCGGCTCGTAGGCAGCACTCGCCTCCTCCTTCCGCTTCACCGTTGCGCAAAAGCCATTCGATATCAGGTTGAGGAACACCCGGGTGATCTCCTGGGGCAGCACATCGACCTCGCCGGCGGAGGGATCGAGCGACCGCTCGATCGTGACGTTGAAGCCCTGCTTCTCGGCTCGCGCCCCGTGATAGGCGAGATTGAGACTCTCCTCGACGAGCAGGTTGATGTCCGCAACCCTGCGCTCGCCGGATTCCGCGCGCGAGTGCAGCAGCATGTTCTTGACGATCGAATCGGCGCGCTTGCCGTGCTGGACCACCTTGCCGAGGTTGCCGGCAAGCAGCGCCATCAATTCCGCCGCCTGCTCCTCATCCGGCGGAGTCGAGCGGATCGCATCTTTAAGCTCATCGATGAGCTCTATCGAAAGCGCGGCGAAGTTGTTGACGAAGTTCAGCGGATTCTTGATCTCGTGCGCGATGCCGGCGGTCAGCTGGCCAAGCGAGGCGAGCTTCTCGGTCTGGATCAGCCGCTCCTGCGCGGCTCTGAGCTCCTCCAGCGATTTCGCCAGTTCCCGGGTTCGCGCTTCGACGTCCTCGAACAGGCGGGCGTTCTGGATCGCAACAACGGATTGAGCCGCGAATGTTTGCAGCAGCCGGATCGTTGCGTCGGCGAAGAGTCCAGGCTCCTTGCGCCGAACCACCAGAGCGCCGACGATGCGCCCCGACCGCAACAGCGGCACGACCACCAAGGCGCGATAGTCCGACCCCAATACGATGTCGCGAATCGCCGAGTCCGGCTCCGATTCCAGGTTCGGCACCTGCACGGATTCGCCGCTCTCCGTCGCCGCGCCCATGTACGACTCGCCAAGGCCAACACTGTGCTTGCCCAACGCGGCGATCATCTGCTCGCTCATGCCGTAGGTCGCGCGAAGCCGAAACTTTTGACGCAGCTTGCTGAACACATAGATGGCGCCGGCGTCCGTGCTCGAAAGCTCGACCGCCTTGGCGACAATGGTGTCGAGCACGGTTTGCAGGTCGAGCGTGGAATTGACCGCCTGGCTGACCTCTCCGAGAGCCTGGAGCTCACGAACCGATTTGCCGAGCTCGGCGGTACGGGCCTGAACTTCTTCGAACAGGCGTGCGTTCTCGATCGCGATAACTGCCTGGTCGGCGAAAGTGCCGGCGAGCTCGATCTGCTTTTCCGTGAACGGTCGAACCGCTCGACGCCCGAGCGACATGACGCCGATCGGTCTTCCCTCGCGCAAAAGCGGCACGCCGAGAAGCGTCCTATAATGCCCAAGTTTTTTCGCTTCGTCCCAGGTGTAGTCGGGGTCGAGCTCCACGTCCTCGACTTGCACGATCCCGCCTTCGAGCAAGGCTCGCCCGGATATGTTGCCTCGATCCGGAACGACCGGAATCGTGCGAACCCAATCCTCAAACTCGGGAGAAAACCCGTACAGCGCTTCGCGAAAGAAGCCGCCCGGTCGCTGCCGGGTAATCGTTCCAATGTCGGCGTCGCTCAGCCGCGCTGCCGATTGGACGAGCGTATCGAGCACCGTCTTTAGATCGAAGGCCGAGCGGCTGATGACTTGAAGCACCTCGGACGTCGCCGTTTGTTGCTCCAGCGCCTCGGTGAGCTCGGCGGTGCGCGTCTGCACTTCCTCGAACAGGCGCGCAGTCTCGATCGCGATGACGGCCTGGGTGGCGAAGGTCTGGAGGACGGCAATCTGCTTCTCGGAGAACGGCCGCACCTCGGTCCGGCGAATGACGATTGCGCCGATCGCAACGTTCTCCCGCAGCAGAGGCGTGGCGAGAAGCGTTCGGTGGCCCTGCCTTAGGGCCATCGCGTGCCCGTCCGGGAACTCCTCCGCCGCCGCTTCGAGGTCGGCGACGTGCATCGGCTTGCAGTCGACGACGGCCCGTCCGGTCACCCAGCCGCGTGAGATCGGCCACTTCGCGAAGTCGACCGGAATTGGGCCGCGGTGCGAGGCAACCGAAAGGTAATCGCCTTCCCGCAGCAGGATGACTGCGTCGTAGGCTTCGCAGAGCCGGCGAGCCGTTTCCACGATCGTGTCGAGAACCGGTTGGATCTGAGCCGGCGAGCGGCTGATGACATTGAGCACGTCGCCGGTCGCAGTCTGGTACTCGAGCGCTTCCTCGAGCTCGCGCGTGCGCGCCTGCACCTCGTCGAAGAGGCGCACGTTCTCGATCGCGATCACAGCCTGGTCGGCGAACGTCGTCACGAGCTCGATCTGTGCCTGCGAGAACGGCGAGACGGTGCTGCGCAGGAGCCCGAGCGCTCCGACGGCCAACCCGTCGCGCATCAGCGGCACGCCGAGCATCGTGCGAAAACGCCCGATGCGCTGGAACCCGGGGTAGGCGTAGTCCGGGTCGGCGAGGCAGTCCTCGACGTGGACGGGCCCACCCTCCAACGTCGCGCGGCCGATCAGCGAGCCCTGGCCCGGCGAAAGCGGGTGCTCGACGGCATACCTGACGAGCTCAGCATCCGCCCGGTTCGCCGCGACCGTGTGGTAGAGCCCGTCCGCCTTGCGCACGTAGGCGAGCGCAAATTCCGCCCCGCAGAGGTGCGCCGCGGTCGCGACGATCGCCTCCAGGACGGGCTCCACGCGCGAGCCCGGTCCCATGGTCGAGACGATGCGCAGGATATCGCCCGTCGCCGCAAGCTGCTCGGCAAGCGCGAGCTCGCGCGCCGACGGCGCGCTTACGGCAGCTGGCTCACGCTCGCCGCTCGCGCGCCGCCTCACGCGATGGCCTCGCCGGCATCCGCCGGGGCCTCCGGCCGGCTCATTCGATGACCTCGTCGGCACGGGCGATGAGCGTCTGAGGCAAGGTCAGGCCGAGCGCCTTGGCGGTTTTCAGGTTGAGGACGAGCTCGACCTTGGTGGCCTGCTGCACCGGCAGATCGGCCGGCTTCTCGCCATTCAGAATACGGCCGGTGTAGAGCCCGGCCGAGCGATAGGTGTCGGCGAGATCGGTTCCGTAGCTCGCGAGGCCGCCCGCCGCGGCGAACTCGCGAAACGGATAGAGCGCCGGCACGGCGTGATGCAGGCCGAGCGCGGCGAGCTGATCGACGCGGCTGATGAACAGCGCGTCGGCGGCGATCGCCAGCGCGCCGGCACGATGCTCGCGCACGTTCGCGAAGGCGGGATCGAAGTCGCGGTCGGCGCTCGCCTGCACGACGTGAATGCGCAGCCCGAGCTTCTGCGCGGCCGCCTGCATCGCCTCCGTATAGCGCATCGTCGTTGCCGGGTTCGTGGGATTGACGAGAAGCGCGAAGGTCGTTGCCGCGGGCACGATCTCGTGCAGGACCTCGAGCCATTTCTGCGCCAGCTGCTGGTTGAGGTTGAACACGCCGGTGAGGTTGCCGCCCGGGCGCGCGAGGCTCGCCACGAAGCCGAGCTCGACAGGGTCCGTTCCGAGCATGAAAACGATCGGGATGCTCGCGGTCGCAGCCTTGGCGGCGCGCACGGCCTGCGTATTGCCGAGCGTGACGATGACGCTGACCTTGAGCGCGGCGAGCTCGGCGGCGAGTGCCGGCAGGCGCTCGGCCTGCCCGCCGGTCCAGCGATACGCGATGCGGACGTTGCGGCCCTCGACATAGCCGGCGTCGCTCAGCCCGTTGCGGAAGGCCTGCACGAGATGCGTCGAGTCGTCCGCCGCGGTGTTGCGGAGAAACCCGACCACCGGCAACGCGCGCTCCGGCTGCTGCGCCGCCGCCGCACGGGCGCACAGGAGCGCGCCGCCGGTGAGCCCCAGGACCTCCCGCCGCCTCATTCGAGGACCTCGTCGGCACGGGCGAGCAACGCGGGCGGAATGGCGAGGCCGAGCGCGGCAGCGGTCTTGAGATTGAGCACGAGCTCGTATTTCGCCGGAGTCTGCACCGGCAGATCGGCCGGGCTTTCGCCTTTGAGGACGCGGTCGGCGTACTCCGCGGCGCGTTGGAACTGCTCCATCCGGTCGGCTCCGAACGCGATCAGCCCGCCGGCGACGACAAAGGCCTTGGCATAGTAGACGGCAGGGAGCTTGTGCTCGGCGGCCAGGCGCACGATCAAGTTGCGGTGACGAAAAGGCCCGGCGCCCGACGTGACGATGAGCCCGGCATTCCCGGACCGCGCCAGGGCGGGGATGGCCTGCTCGACATCGGACCCTGCCCGCACGGTGATCGGTCTTGGCTCGAGGCCGAGCAAGGGGGCGACCGCCTGGATGACGCTCCACTGGCCGATGCCGGCGGTGATGTCGGGATCGCGCACGACGCCGACGCGCTTCAGGCCCGGCGAGATCTCCTTGAGCATCTCCACCCACTTGCCGCCGATGCTGTAGTCGAAGCTCGCAAAGCCGGTGGCGTTGCCGCCGGGCTTCGAAAGTTTCTCGACGAAACCTGCGCCGATGGGATCGGGAACGATCGTGAAGACGATCGGGATGGTGCGGGTGGCCTGAAGCGCCGGTCCGGCGGCAGCGCTGCCGGGAGCGACGATCAGCTCGGGCCGAAGACCGACGAGCTCCGCTGCGCCCTTGCGGACGTCGTCCGGACCTTCCCCGCCCCATCTCAGGTCGATCCGGAGATTGCGGCCCTCGCTCCAGCCGAGCTCCTCCAGCCTTTGCCGGAATGCACGCAGCAGAGCGAGGTATTCGGCATCCCCGGCGCGGGCCGAGACGAGCACGCCTACCCGTCGAACGCGCTCGGTCGGCTGCGCCCACGCGCCCGTGCTCCAGACCGCAGGAGCGGACACGAGTCCTTTGACGACCTCCCGCCGCTTCATCGAGCACCTCTCGGACCCGCACGAGGCCAGTGAAGCATGCAACGTCGGGAAGCGAAAGGCGGCGGCGCCTTGTCGGAACTTGCCCTCACGTCCCTAGTTGTGTGTTCACGAACTCGCCGAGCTCCCGCCTGCCGCATGGCGGTGCGCTCATCCCTGGAAGCACTCGAAACCAAATAGCCGGTCTGACCGTGAGCACGTAGGCCGGCGGCGGTCTCGGCGAGATCGAGCCCTCGCGACGGCTTGGGCACCCTTATCCTGGAGACGAGCGATGGCCGACAAGACGAGCTTCACGCCGGACGAATGGGCGCGCGTCGTCGCCAGTCCCCTCTTGGTCGGGATGGCGATCACGGCAGCCGACCCGAGCGGCGTGTGGGGGCTGCTGAAGGAAGGGATGGCCGGCGGCTGGGCCCTTGTCGAGGCAAAGCAGAATGCGCAAGCCAGTCCGCTGGTGAAGGCCGTGGCGGAGGGTTTCTCCGACTCCGCCACGCGAACCGCGGTGCAGCAGCACATTCAATCGCAGTTCAAGGGCGCGAAGATGCCCGACGTGAAAGCAAAGGCGATCGGCGAGTTGCGGGCCGTCTCCGCGCTCCTCGACCAGAAGGCGCCGCAGGACGCCGGCCCGTTCAAGGCGTGGCTTCGGGAGGTTGCCCAGAAAGCCGCCGAGGCTGGCAACGAGGGCGGATTCCTCGGCTTCGGCGGCGTTGCGGTCAGCGATGCCGAAAAGGCCACGCTTGCCGAGATCTCCGGCGCCTTGGGATCCGTCGGCGCGACACGCGCCTGAGGGAGGACACCATGAGCATCTTCGGAAAGATCAAGGACGCGATCTTCGGTTCGGCGAAAGCCAAAGAGGCAGCGCCGGCAAGTCCGGCCGCACCTGCGTCGCCAGGCGCCGCCGCCGGTGCATCGCCGCCGAAACCAGCGGCCGCGGCGGCGAATGCGCCGATCTCGCAGGTCGACGTCGAGGCCGTGCTGACGAAGCGCGCCGCGGAAAACAAGCAAAAGCTCGATTGGCGCCGCTCGATCGTCGACCTGATGAAGCTGCTCGATCTCGACAGCAGCCTCGCCGCGCGCAAGGACCTCGCCAAGGAGCTGGGCTACGCCGGCGACACGGACGACTCCTCAGCCATGAACATCTGGCTGCACAAGCAGGTCATGACCAAGCTTGCGGCGAGCGGCGGCAAGGTGCCGGACGATCTCAAGACATGATCGATCCGGCGCCCGCGCGGCCGATGCAACACTGCTCGACTGCGCGATGAGATCGCATCGCGATGGAGACGGGACAGAAGTTTCCAACAATTCCGAAATTCATGACTACAAATTCTCTACGCTACATAGCACCGAGCCGGGCGGCCGCGGCTTAATGGTGCGTTCAGGATAGCCTCAGGATCGGGCAGCCCGTAACGCTTCCTTTGCATGGCTTGCATCACATAGCCACGTATTCGGGAGGGGTTGCGATGGAGCTGCTGTGGATCGTCGGATTGGCGGCGGCAGGGATAGGCGGCGGCACCTGGTATTCGCACAACCGGCTCGTGGCGCTCGATAGCCGCTGCGAGCGCGCGCTCGCCGACATCGACGTCCAGCTCAAGCACCGCCATTCGCTGCTGCCGAACCTCTTCGAAACCGTGAAGGCGTTTACGGCGCATGAGCGCGGCACCATCGAGGCGGTGGTCACTGCTCGGGCGGCGGCGCTCAGGGCGACCTCGCCCGAGGCGCAGCTGCAGGCCGAGGCGGCGCTCGGCCATGGCATCGCGCAGCTGTTCACGATCGCCGAGAACTATCCCGAGCTGCAGGCCTCCGAGCATTTCCGCGACCTGCGGCGCGAGCTCGCCGACACGGAGAACAAGCTCGCGGCGACACGACGTTTCCTGAACGCAGCCGTGAACGAATACAACAGCACGCTGCGGCAGTTTCCGGCGAACGTCATCGCCGGCGCAGCAAGGCTGCACAAGCGCGCCTTCTACGACATCGGGATTGAGCGCGTCCTCATCGACGACGCGCCGGTCTTCAAGCACTGATCGCGAGCGTCGCGGCGTTCTCGCATGTACACCTTCCTCGGGATCTGGCTCGGCTGGGAGCTCGGCTGGCGCGGCTACCCCGCAATCGCAGCGCTGGCGCTTGCGGTGGCAGCCTCGGCCGCGACGCTCTACGTCGGCGGCCCGGTCGCAGGACCTGGACTTGCAGCCGCCACGGCCGTTCTCGTGCTCGGCGTCTACAGCTTGGGGCGGTGGCTCAGGCGGCTGTTCGGCGGCGGGCAGAAGCTCTGATTCAAGCTCCCGGACCTGCCCCGCTAGAGCCCGCCGCCTATGCTCAGAGTGAACGGCCTCTACGGCCACATCCGGCGAAACAATGCGAAGTCGCTCGCGCTGCTCGGCGCCTTCGTCCTGCTGTTCCAGCTCGTGGCGTTCGCCCTGCAGCTTCCGACGCTTGTTCGCAACGAGACCTATCTGGCGCGCGAAGACGGCCTCGCGCTCGGCAGCCTCGCGCTTCTCGGGCGGGCTTCGGCCGAGTTCTTCACCGGCTACTGGCAGGTGCCGCTGACGGGGTGCCTCTGCTGGCTTGTCATGGCCTGGCTGTTCTACAAGCCGGTGCTGGCGCGCGCCACGGCGGCTCGCGCCGTCACCCGCAGTGAGGAGCCGCGCCTCTACAATCTTGTCGAGAACCTCGCCATCGCGGCCGGTCTGCCGATGCCGGCCGTGCATGTCATGGAGACGCCGGCGCTCAACGCCTACGCGGCTGGGCTCATTCCCCGGACCGCCGTCGTCGCCGTGACGCGCGGGCTGTTGCGAGCGCTAAACGAGCGCGAGCTCGAGGCGGTGCTGGCGCACGAGCTCACCCACGTGAAGAACCGCGACATCCGGCTCCTGGCGGTGGCGACGCTGTTCTCCGCCATCGTGTTTCGCACCGCGTCGCTGATCCTCGTGCGCAACTTCAAGCCAAGCCCGCGGCTTGTCCTCATGGCCGCGATGCTGCCGTTCTATTTCTGGGAGGTTCTCGCCGTCGTCGCCTGGGCCTGCGTCGCCCTCGGGGCGATGAGCGTGCTGTTGCGGCTCGCCGTTTCGCGCACCCGCGAATACCTCGCCGACGCCGGCTCGGTCGAGCTCACGAAGGACCCCGACGCGCTGATCGGCGCATTGCGCAAGATTCATGGTCGCGAGACGATCGAGGGCCTGGACGCGGCGGTCCAGCAGATGATGATCGCGGCGCCCGGGCTCGGCTTCCTGTCCACGCACCCGCTGCTCGAGAGCCGTATCGCGGCGCTCCGTCGTGCGCTTCCGGGCGCCGTCACGGCCGCGGAGGTGCCCGCGCCGATGCCCGTGTGGGTGTCTCCTGCCGCGGCTGCGCCGGCCGCGGTGCCGGCAAACAGCTTCCGGACCAGCTTCGGACATCTCGCCCCGGCCGGCGCGCTCGATGCCGGCCTGTCCGCGCCGCGCCTGCCGGCGCCTTCCTTATTGATCCCGAGCCTCGGCGAGATTCGCCAGATGTTGGCGCCGCTCGCGGCACTCAAGCCGCCGGATTGGGTGTCGCACCCCTACGTTCTTGGCCCGGCCGTGGTGATGAACCTCGTTCTGTGGGTCGGCGGGCTCTACCTGTTCGATCGGCCGACATTCACGCGACTGTTCACGCTGACACCGCCCGTGCACGTTGCTCCCGGCACCGCCGTCTGCTTCTCGCTGGATGATGCGCAGCCCTACGCGCCGGGCACGAGGCCGTTCGCGCCGCCGGTCAGCCGCAGCAGTGAGAGGCCACGGCACGAGGTCGTGCTCGCCGCGTCCGAGCGCTGCCCCCTCGAGGGCTGCGAAAAAAAGGCGCAGCAGGACTACGACTGGGCCGTCTGGTCGTACATGCTCCAGCGGATGCGGTACACGCGGTCGCTTGATCGTGAGCACGGCGCGCCAGGCCTCGCCTTCGCGCAGTCCTCGTACGACAGCGCCGGGGACCGGGCGGTGATCGCCGATTTCCGCCGTCGCGTGGCCAGCGGCCGATCGAACCCGAACCGCAACCGCGACACTGCCGCCGCCTTCGATCTCGCCCTCAACCGGCCGGCGAGCGCCTTCGTCCCCTGCCGCACGAAGCAGGACGAAGCTGCGAACCGCCCAGCGGATGCCGCATCGGCCCGCCGCCGTTGAAAAGAGTCCTTGACACCTTCAGAATAGCATCCTAACTTGCCGGCACTCCCTCCACGGAGCGGACGATGTGGAATCTATTAACAAAACTGACCTAAGATCAATAAGTTAGAGAAACCGTCAACCGGATGAGTGCCCTCAGGGAGCATATCGGTAGCTGCTTATTCGCCGGCCCACCGCAGGCGCGTAGCGCCTGGAGTTCGCGTACTGCGCGAATCGGTCATTTTCGGCGCCGCTCGCAACGACGGGATTTGGGTCCGGACAGCGCTTTCCACGTCGATAACTGATCTGGCCGGCCGCAGGTGCTAATCTATTGAACTCGTTGGTACCTTCCCGCTCGTCCGCGGTGGTCCGCCGAGCACCGGACCTCGAACGCCGCTGCACCGCTCTTGCGACGTCGGTGGCGAACCGAAGGTGCCGATTAACCGCTAGTTTCCACTGGATTATAGTTTTTTGGCGAATTTGCACTGAGCGTGCACGTCAGTCTGCTATGTATGCGGGACAGCCAAGTACGAAGGGACGAGCTGATGTGCGAAAAACGAAAACTCGAGCGTCAGGACACCTGCCTGCTTGGGCAAGCCCATCTTCCTGGTTCGGCTGGAGCGTATGCCTGCGTAGTTCGCGACATCTCGCAGGCAGGTGCACGCGTGCTGTTCCGCGAAGCTTTGACCGCTCCTAGGTACTTCGATCTCCACCTTCTTGACCCAGAGCAGAAGCGCTGCGTCGAGAGAAGATGGCAGATTGGCCGCCGCGTCGGCATTCGCTTCTTGAGCTGAGCATGGCAGGCCCCCAACAGCTTATACATCAGTATTGAATTCTGACGCTTCACCCACAAATTCTGCTTACTGTAGCAAGCTGAAGCTACTAATAGGCTGCCACGGCGTCTGTCGTAAGGCCTGCGTCACCTCCGCACCCGCCCACGCCGAGTTCTAAGAGCAGGGCCGAGCGCTTCATCCAGAGCGCCGGCGTGAAGGGCTATCCAGGCGCTATCACGCGTCCGAAGAGCGCCTCGGCGCCGCAAGGATCGACCGCCTACAACGTCCGCCTTCCCGCGCCGGCATGAGAGACAAACACCTTGGACAATGCTGGAGCAACCTTCCTTGTAACGACGACTAGGCAGCGCTCGCCAGCTCACTCCCGCGGACCGAATCCGCAAACGCCGGGACGAGATCTGGGTCCAGCTTGTCCCGCATTTCGGCAAGAATTCGCAGCTTGCTGTCGGTCGGAAGCGGAGGCTTGTAGGGACGGCGCTCGGTCAGCGCCGCGTAAATGTCGCAGATCGTCAGCAGCCGAACAAGGTCGCTAATCTCGCTCCCGCGCAGGCCGTCGGGATAGCCAGAGCCGTCGAGCATCTCATGGTGATGGCGCACTGCGTCGAGCGTTGCCTGATCGCATTCGCCGCCGTCCTTAAGGAGCTGAAAACCTAGCGCCGCGTGGGTTCGCATCACCTCCAGCTCGGCTTCGTCCAGCTGTCCAGGCTTGTTGAGGATGGCGCGTGGTATCTTCGCCTTACCGACATCATGGACGAGAGCTGCTCGCATTACCCGACGCTGATCGAATCGCGAGAAGCGGAGATGCTGGGCAAAGTTCGCTGCGAAGCCCGCCACCAGCAGGCAGTGCTGATAAGTGCCATCATCATAAGCCCTGACCGTATCAAGCCAGCGGCTGAGGCCGCCCGCCGCCATGGCGTCCAGAACCGAATCGAGTGCAGGTTCGACGAGCGCCATCGTCGGCGCGAGCCCTTCGTGCGCGGCACGGAAGAGGGCGCCCAGGATCTCCCCGGTCCGCTCCGCAGAAGCCTGGATCAGCCGATCGGCGATCGACTCCGTCGGGTATATGATTTTGAATAGCGCTTGCACGATATTTCTTGGTGGAGCGTCGACGGATAAGCAGGCCGCGGCACCAAGCGCCTTCGCCTCAAGAACCGCCCCGCTCGTGACCTGTCGCAGCAGGCACAGAAGCGGTGGCTCAACGCCGGCGTACCGGGCTTGCAGCCGGCGCAGGCAATGCGCCGCCTGCGGACGCGCAAGCGTCAGGTCGCAGACCACGCCGGCGATGGCGCCGGGCCCGTCCCAAGTCTCGTCGGGCCCGACCACCTCAACCGCCGCGATGACTTGCAGCGCATCGCTGATGGCCGATTTCGGGTTTGGGCGATCCGTGACAAGAACGACTGGCCGCTCGGCCGGGCGCCTCCGGTCGGTGGGCTTGGAATAAAGTGACGCCGGAAAGCCTTGCATTCTATGTTGCCTTTAAGGGCTTAGCGGTGAAGCTTGGAGAGTGGGCTGCGTTTCCAACACCTGTCGAGCTCGGTGGAACTCCGCAACGCCTCTCTTACTCACCGGCCCTGACCTGCAAGGACCGCACCGTTGCCGCTGCGGCGAGAAAGCGACCGCCAGCTTCGGCGCGTGCGGCAGCGACTAACGTGTGGCGTAACGGCCAGACATTCGCCTGCGTTAGGCGATCCCGAAGCTGAGACGCGCCACATGGCGGATTTCTTGAAGCCACCGCTCGCGGCGAGCGCCCTTGTACGAGATCGAACAGATGTGACACGGTCCCGGACCGGTGAGTGAAGAGAAAGTCGATGCGATCGGCGAGCAGCGAGAGTATGAGGTCATCATAGCTCATCCCATAATCGCTAAGACCCTCGCAGATAAGGCTCGTCGCACCATGTCCCGACCGCTTTAGATCGGGTTTGGGATTAGCTTCGAGGATGTAGAGATTACCGGCAATGTCGGCGCGCACATCAAGCCGGATCACCGAACCGAGGTTGAACTCGAGAAAGACGTCGCGAGCAAGCTTGTGCAGGCTGGCGAGTAGATCTGCTTCCTTCACGGGATCGATGGCGCGGCAGCGCGCGCCAGTGATCGGCCGGACATCCATGGATGTGAAGATCTTTTCGTCCGGCGAGAGCACGCGCTCGAGCGCAGCGAACGTGAAAGGGCCGTCCCCCCGGACCAGCGTACCGTCCCGAGCAGTCACAGGACCGGCAGCAGCGATGCAGAACTCCCGGCCCGGAAGATACTTCTCGATCAAAACGGCATCACTTGTGATTTCGTAGATCCTGGCGATCGCCTCCGGTAGGTCTGCCCGGTGCTCCACGAGTTGGACATGCAGCGACGCCCGGCCTGAGACTGGCTTCACAACAAAGGGCCCGTCGTAGTTGCCGAAGGCGTGCCGAAAACGGGGATTGACATCCGGACAAGGGGCGCCACGCGCCATATGCCAGGTGGTAAATGCGGCTGTCGGCAAACCCGCGCACACCGCGCTTGAAGACGTGCTTGTTGTCGCGCCTTTCCCCCTTTACGCCGCCGGTCATCGATCCGGATGGGGGTTGCGAAGGCGGCAGCTGCGTTAACATCCTCCGGTGAGATCGGCCCCGATGGCCGAGAAGCTTACCCTAAGCCAGCGAGCGCATTCGAGGGCACCGCAGATCCCGCCTACCTCCTTTCCGAGATCGAGCAGCTGCGCGACATCGACCGCCAAGCGGGAGTAGGCACGCTCCGTGGGAGGGATCGTTGATGACGGCCCGTCGTGGCGTCCCGCTGGGGCATCGTAATCCCCGCGATCCTTTGCGGCGATGAGCGCCCGCGCCTCGATCGCGGCGCACTCGAGCAGGTACTCGAGCGTGCCTACTCCCGCTTTCCGGGCAATGTCGCGCAGCTGCTCGATCTCGAAAGGAGGTAGGCGGGATCTGCGACTGCCTTCGAATGCGCGCGCTGGCTTAGGGGTAAAGCTTCTCAGCGATCGACGCAGCCTACGCGCCCGGCGCCGTGGACGATAGCAATCTTGACTCCAAGGCCGTCGCTAGAACAGAATGAGAACATCGATCAGGCGAAGACCAGGAGCAAGGCATGCGACATGCCGCTACCCCTTTGCCCGATGCGGTGCTCAGTCGAAGCGCGATCGATGAAATAGCCGGAGCGTATCTTGAGGAGGCCCGGGGAAACGCTGACGCTGCGCTGAGGCGGGCAATCCACGACGCACTTGCCCAAACCTTGCACGCCGAGCGCTTGGTCTCGCACGGCTTTGTGCGAGGGGAGTTCGCGCTGCGCGGCAACCGTCCGAAATCGAAGGGATGAGCCGTGCGGCACAAGCGGCATTTCAGCGAGAACGACGCGAACGCACTGTTGGAAGCGATCGGCCAATGTCGCCGGGCCTGTGTCACTGCCTTGACCAAAGCGGAGATCGGCGGACCAGTCTATCGAGGTGCCAGTCGGCTGACGAGCGAGATCGACATCATGGCCGAGGTGCTCACCGGTAATCGCAACCAACTACGGCCGTGCGGCCCGTTCGGCGGCGTGCCGAAGAAGCCCCCGCCACCGCCCCTGACGGGCTCTAAGATTTAACCCGATAGCGCAACAGATAGGCGGAACAGATGTGCGGACGCTTCTCACACCGGCTCTCGTGGCAAGAAATCCACGCGCTCTATCAACTGACCTCGGCGCCTTCGAACTTAGAGCCGCGCTACAACGTCTGCCCGACCGATACCGTCAGCGCTGTGGTCGAGCGGGATGGCCGGCGCGAGCTCGTGCCGATGCGGTGGGGTCTTGTCCCCTATTAGTGGAAGGACAAGGCCAAGAAGACGCCGGGGACCTTCAATGCTCGTGCAGAGACAGTGCAGGAGAAGCCGTTCTTCCGTGCCGCCTTCAGGCGCACCCGATGCCTGATCCCGATCTCGAGCTACTTCGAATGGAAGACCATGCCTGATGGCAAGCAGCCGTACTATTTCAGCCGAGTGGATCGGCCACGGTGTGAGGTGTTCTTCGAGCGCTGCGAGATTCACATCGGGTTGGCCGAAGAACCTCAGAGCCTCCTCTTGCGCGAAGCCCGCAAGCCTTGTCGCCTCGTGAAACGCAGCGAGTCGATCGGACCGCTTCATGATGCGTTTGAGCGAGGCCGACGGTTCGGCCGGTAGCCCCAAGCGGAGATAGATTGCGCTCGACAGGCGAGCCTCAACCGCCGTGTAGCCATCGCCAATCACGGCCTTGCGGAGAGATCACGTCGCCGAGCACGTACTCGGCCGCGTCATGGAGCAGGACGGTTAGTCGCGATGCGGCAGGCAGTTCCGGCTGTAGCTCCCCGCTGAACGCTTCGATCAACAGCGAGTGCTGCGCCACCGAGAAGATGTGTTGCCCGACAGTTTGCCCGTTCCAGCGCGCGACGCGCGCGAGGCCATGGGCGATGTCTTCGATCTCGATGTCCAGCGGCGAGGGGTCGAGGAGATCGAGCCTGCGCCCCGAGAGCATGCGTTGCCAGGCACGAGGCGCCTCAGCGGCCATCCTACAGCTGCCGCAGCCGGACGATCAGCCGCTCTCGCTCCTTCTCCGATAGCCCGTCGGCTGCCTCCACGAGCTTGGTGGCTTCGGCAATTCCTTCGGCGCGCGCCTCCGAGATGATGGCCTCAATCTCATCACGGTGAAGCGAGAAGTCCTCGATTGCGTTGGCGTTCAATGCGAGGCGAACCGCCTGTATCCGAGACCCGTCAGGCCCAGGAGTGGGAATGGTCCCCGGCGGTGTCGCTTCGGGCGGCAACCACGCATCCAGAACGAAGCCGTCCCAATGGCCCAGTCTCGCCGACCATGCTCGCGGAGCTCACGCTGCATTTCGTCCACATCATCAGCGGTCAGTGTCATCCAGATGTTGTTTAGGACATCGTGGACGTGAGCGCCGACGTCGGCTCGAACGTGCTCATGGGGCTCATCGGATTGGTGTTCACCGGACTGCTTTCGTCATAATGCTTCGTCTCACATGGGCAGGAACGCGATGGCAAGGCTCGGCGTTCGAATCTGGCATGCCGAAGAGTACCGAGTCGGCCCCTTCGAAGGGGGCGCGTGCGTCTCCCCCAAGCTCCGCAAGTGCCTCGAAGCGGAGCGCCGCTGAACGATTCCCAGCCAGACAGCTCGCCAAGCGCCATAGGCTCGATCCCTTTCCAGAGTTCATCGAGCCCTGCCTCGCTTCCCTCGCGGCCGATGTGCCAGGAGGTGACCGCTGGCTGCACGAAATCAAATGGGACGGCTACCGGCTGCATGTGCGAGTCGAGAGCGGACGGGTGCGGCTGCTGACTCGACGCGGCCTCGATTGGACCGCGCGGTTCCCGCCCGTTGCCGATGCCGCGGCGCGGTTGCCCTTCCAGACCGCTTACATCGACGGGGAAGCCATCGTGGAGAACCGCGTCGGCATTGCCGATTTTGGCGCCCTGCAACAGGCGCTTGCGGCCGGGGCGGCTCGCAACGCGCTTCTGTTCGCTTTCGACCTTTTGTACCTCGATGGTCGGGATATGAGGCGTGAGCCGCTGATCGAACGCAAGCGACTCCTTGCCGGTCTGCTGGCCGGCCAGCCACACGGCTTTCCGATCCACTACTCCGAACACCTTCTGAGCGACGGTCAAGCGATGTACCGGCAGGCCAGAGCCATGGGCCTGGAGGGTATCGTCTCAAAGCGGCGCGACTGCCCTTACCGCTCCGGCCGAAGCGAGGACTGGCTGAAGGTCAAGAGCGCGCACCGGCAGGAGTTTGTGATCGCCGGCTACGCCCCCCATGCAAACTCATCCCATGCAGTCGGCTCCCTCATTCTCGGCGAGTACCGCGATGGAAAGCTGACCCATGTCGGGCGCGCCGGCACCGGGTACACGGCAGCGACCGCGCGGCAGCTCTGGGCGAAGCTTCACCCGCTCGAGATTGACAAAGCGCCGTTCGCCGGCGGCCGGCCTTCCGGCTACGTCGTTCGCAATCTGGCCAAGTGGGTTCAGCCGAAGCTTGTTGCCGAGGTCGAGTTTCGAGCCTGGACCACGGATCGCCAGCTCCGGCACGCCGCGTTCAAGGGACTGCGGGAGGATAAGGCCGCCGAGGAGGTGGTGGCCGAAGAACCACGCTCCCGGGACCGACTGGTCCCGCCTGAGTCCGGTGCGCGGACGTTGGAGGCACCGTCGGTGCGAAAGCCTGGCGCGCGCAAGAGCGTCGGCCGCGTACCGGCGGAGAACATCCAGCGCGTGCTGCCCGGCGCCGTGGCACCCTCTCAGGAGGCGCTCACGGCCTATTGGCGGCGGATAGCGAAGCATGCGCTACCCTATCTCGCGCGCCGCCCGCTCACTCTCGTGCGGCACATCAATGGAGTCACGTTCTTCCACGAGGGACCGCTGCCTCCGGCGCCTGCGAGCGTCCACCAGCTCCGGATGCGCAAGAGCGGGGGCGAGGAGGGCACCCGGCTATGGGTGGATAACCTCGATGGGCTGCTTGGCCTTGTGGAGATCGGGGTCGTCGAGATCCACCCATGGGGTGCCACGGTCGACGATATCGATCGGCCGGACACGCTCGTGTTCGACCTCGATCCGGGAGAGGGCGTCGAGTGGTCGTTCGTTGTCGAGACGGTGCTGAACCTGCGCGAGCTCTTGCGATCTGAAGGACACGAGCCTTGGCCCAAACTGACCGGCGGCAAGGGCCTGCATGTCATGGTACCGATAACAGCGCAGATGGATTGGCCTACCGCGAAGGCTTACACCCGGCGCCTTGCCGAAAAGGTCGCGGCGACGGCACCACATCGCTACACGACCGCGGCGGCGCTCGCGAAGCGACCCGGGCGAGTGTTCATCGACTATCTTCGGAATGGCCGTGGCACGACAGCCGTGGGCGCCTACTCACCGCGTGCGCGCGCCGGCTTTCCGATCGCCGCGCCCGTCACATGGGAGCATGTCGAGAAAGGTCGAGCGCCAGACGCGTTTACCCTTGATCGACCCATGCCACGGAGCAAAGCCCGCTGAGAAGTTGGGCGTCAGACCCCTTCAGTGGGTGTCCCAACGTTCCGACTCGGGGAGGTTGCGGATGCCGACAGTGATCTCGGATGGAGCGATGGATGACGTCGGTGGCATCGCGTCCCCGCGCGGCGGGCTAAAGCTCGCAAGAGCCGTGAACGCGAGCGTTCCCACACCGACTGCGGCAACGGCCTTTTTGATGCTTCGGCTCCCGCGCGCCGAAGCCGCCAAATCCTGCAGATAGCGCGCCCGCAATGCGTGCGCTTCTTGCACCCGGCGGTCGTTCTCCGGGCCAAACAGACCACGGTCGTGGATCATCGGAACCTCCGCTGTGAGCACCGCGCTCAACGGCAAGGTCCCACGGTTTTCGCCGTTCCGGTGTGAGCGTCTTCACACAAGCCTCAAAACACGCAGGCGAGCGTGAAGCGCTTCACACTGTCGGCGCGCCGTCACGCCCTAGGCTCGCGAGTGGCGCCAGGAGGACGCCATGAATGAACCGACAATGGCGACCGTCGTTTGCGCGACGGCTGTTTGGATCGGCCTCTTGGTGGCGGCGTTCACGCCAGCGCCGCCAATTGCGCCCGAACAGCATTGGCAGCCAACGAGTAGTCGAAAGTTCCTATCCAGGGCGGCTCGTCCCCCAGCGATACCGGCGGTGCTTGCGCGTTCTAATCCTTGACTTGGCCTTCACCCCAGAAGCGACCCTGAACCGACCGCCCCCTTTTCCGAGCCACTTGGGGGATGGGAATGCGAAGCGCTGGCGGCTCCGCGGCAGCACTCTCAGGATGCGTCGGTCGCGAGCATGGTTAGAAAGTCGCGGTCTATCGTGCAGCCCCCCTTCTCGAGCGAAATGTGACCGGTCGTCTCCCAATCTCGCAGCCACTTGTTCGTGCTCTCCCGCGACAATCCGATGGTCCGCCCGAGTTCCTTCTGGGTGATCATAATTCGCGGCCGCACTGCCTGTGCGGCTCCTTGGACCTCGGCTAGCCGGAGCAGGGCCTTGGCGAGCCGCTTCTGCGGGTGGCCGAAGCTAATGTCCTCCACCTGCTCGCTCGTCTCGCGAAGCCGATGGCTGATCAGCCCCAGGAGCTTGATGGCGAGCGCCGGCTCGTCATTCAGGACGGGAACGAAGTCGCGGTGGTCGAGGGAGAGCAGCCGGCACTGCGTGGCGGCAGTTGCAACTGCTGTCCGCGGGCCGCCGTCGAG
>Ga0126306_10000516_pt1 | contig 18204 bp, 14 predicted proteins | sample Plot27_FD_92592 | JGI IMG/M metagenome (GOLD analysis project Ga0126306, IMG submission 92592) | Serpentine soil microbial communities from UC McLaughlin Reserve, CA, USA - Plot27 | ecosystem: Environmental > Terrestrial > Soil > Grasslands | place: USA: UC McLaughlin Reserve, Lake County...
CCAGCATGTGCTCGATGCGGGGCTGGCCGGCGCCGCGCTCGACGTCCTCCTGGTCGTGATGGACGTCGCCGCGATACAGCACCGCGTTCTTGGGTGTACCGATGTCGACGAACGCCGCCTCCATGCCGGGCAGCACGTTCTGCACCCGGCCGAGGTAGATGTTGCCGTGGATCTGGCTGATGTCGTCGGACGGACGCGAGACGTAGTGCTCGATGAGCGCCCGGCCCTCGAGCACGGCGATCTGGGTCGCGTTCTCGGCGTGGTGGACGGTCATCGAGTACCGGCCGACCGGACGGCCCTTGCGCTCGCGGCCCTTGCGGCGCTCGAGGGCGGCATCGTCCAGCTCGACGCCGCTCGGCAGCATCGCCTCGACCGGACGCGGGTCGCCGTCGCCGCCTTTGCCGCGGCGACGACGCCGCTTCCGCTTCGCGTCCCCCGAGCGTCCGTCTTCCTCGCCCTTGGCGTCGCTGCCGGCGGCCGGCACCGGGATCGTGTCGCCGATCTTCGGCTTGCGGGGCGGCGGGATCTTGGGGACCAGCGCCTTGGCCGCCGCCTTCACCGACTTGGGGCGGCCCTCGCGGTGGGTGTCGGGCAGCTCGGGCGTGCGGTCGCCCGAGGCGGCCGCCGCGTCGCCCGGGTCCCCGCCGGCGTCAGCGGCCGGTGCGGCTGCGACGCCCGCGGCGTCGTCGGCGCCGGCGTTGCGGCCACCGCCCCCGCGGCGACGCTTGCGTCCCCCGCCCGTGCGGGGCTCGCCCTCGCCGGTCGTGGCGCCGGCCGTTGCAGCATCGTCGGCGGCCTCGGCCGTGCCCGCGCTCGCGCTCGCGGCGGTGGCCTCGTTGTCGGCGCCGGCGCGGCCGGCGGACTGGGCCCGGCCGTCGCGATCGCCCTCGCGCCCACCGGCCCGGGCGCTGCGCCCGTCGGCCGGCTCGCCCTCGACCTGGGCTGCGGCATCCGCGTCCGCCGCTCTCTCGGCCCGGACCAGCGTGTCGTCGGCGCCGCCCTCTCCGGGCTCGTCTTCGGCGGTGGCGCCGGCGGTGGAACGGGACTTGCTGCGCTTGCGCCCACCCCGCGAGCCACGCCGGCGCGGCTTGCGCGGCGCGCCGTCGCCGTCGCGCGCCTCGCCGGACGCGGCGTCGGCGTTCCCGCCGTCCGTGCCGTCGGCGAGGTCCCCGGACGTCCGAACGTCGGTGTCGTCCGGTGCGGTCACCGGCGAGTCGTGGCCCGCCTCCGGCGCGGCCGGCGCCGCGGTGGGCGCCGAGCGCTCCCGCGCGCGGGGCGCCGGCGCCGAGGCTGCGGCATCGTCCACCGTCGCCGGGACCTCGGTGGCCTCGGGCGCCGACGCGACGTCGCCAGCCTTGCCGGCGGCGTCAGCGGCGACGTCTGGCTTGCCGGCGATCGTCGCGGCCGGGCCGGCTGTCGTCGTGTCGTCCGTGGCAGCCTTGCCGGCTGCGGCCTTGCCGGCGGGGTCAGCGGCCACGCCGGCGGCCGGGCCGGCGGCCGTCGGGGCCGTCGTGTCGTCGGTGGCGGCCTCGCCGGCCGTCCTCGCAGCCGGGGCGGCTGCGGTCCTGTCGTCCGTGGCGGCCTTGCCGGCGGTCGTCGCAGCCGGGCCGGCTGCCGTCGTGTCATCCGTGGCGGCCTTGCTCGCCGCGGCCTTGCGGCGCGAGCGCGTGCGGGGTGCCGGCGTGGCCGGCGCCTTGTCGGCCGGGGCGTCGGGGGCCGCAACGCCCTCCGCCGCCGGTGCGGCCGTGCGGGCGCGGCTGCGGGCCGGCGGTGCCGGCTCCGCGGTCCCGCCGTCGGCCGGCGTCCCCGTTCCGGGCTCGGTCGCCGCCTTGGCGGAGGCGCCGTTGCTCCGGGACCGGGCGCGCGGCGCCGGAGTGGCCGCCGCCTGCTCACCCTCGGTCGCCGGCGTGTCCACCCCCGCCGGCGCGTCCGAAGCGACCGACCCGGCGGACGCGGCGGACGCGGCGGAGTCGGCCAGACCGTCGGAGACCGCCGGAGCGTCGGAGACCGCCGGAGCGTCGGAGACGGCCGGGGTGTCGGCCGCCACTCGGGCGGCCGGGGCCTGCGCCGCCGGCGTCGTAGTCGTGCTGGCCGCCGCCGGAGCGGCCGGCACCGCCGGGTCCGTGTCCGGCGGGCCGGGATCGCTGTAGGCGGCCACCGCGGCCGTGCTGTCCGTCATCGCCGGCGCCGTGCGCGCCGGGCCCGTGGCGTCCGAGGCGGCCGGGGGCGTGGCCTCGGCGGCCCCGTCGGGGGGCGTCTCGATCATCGCCGCGCCGGTCACTCGGGGAGCCCGCTCGGCGTCGGGCGCCGCCGCCGTGTCAGGGGCGGGCGCCCCCGGTTCGCCGGGAGCCTCGGAGTCGGCCATTGGTGAAGTCCTCTCTCATGACGCACGCGCCTCGGCGTGCGGAGGCAGCGTCGCTGCCGGGGGGAGGGAGATGACCTCCGCCCGGGCGCCGCCGGCCTGCGTCCATTGGGAAATGCGTGTTGCCCGAGCCAGCGACGATGCGGGATCGGGCGGAAGAACAGCGGAGACGAACTCGGCCGGGCGCAGCCCTCGTGGCTGCGTGGCCAGTTCGGCCTCGACACACGTGACGGGTGCCCCATCGGTGGGGGCCGGACCGACGACGTGAGCCGAGATGATGCCGGGACGGACGTCGTCGGTGACGACCTGTCCCTTGCGCTCGCGTGTGACGGGGAGTTCGCCGGCGGCGAGCGCCGTCTGCACCAGGTCCTCGGCCTCGGCCGGGGCCAGCCCGGACAGGTCGAGGTGCCACGTACAGCTGGTGACGACGGCCTGCAGCGACTCGGCACCCGGCTCGAGCCGGACCACCGCCTGCACGTCGATGCCGTCCGGGAGGCCGGGCGCCATCGCCGCGGCCGCCTCGTCGGGCGTGATGTCGTCACCCTCACGGAGGGAGATGTCCAGGTACTCCCCCAGGGATTCGTAGCCCGTGGACAGCGCCAGCCCGAAGCTCAGCTTGGGCCGGGGCGAGAACCCCTCGGTGTAGGCCACGGCCACGCCGCCGCGGCGCAGGCTGCGCTCCCAGATACGTGCCACGTCCCTGTGGCTCGTGAAGCGGACCTTGCCGAACTTCGAGAAGCGCACCCGCAACCTGCTCACGGGCGCGCCCCCGCCATGGACCGGGGTCGCAGCGACACCGGCACGGTGTGGCCGGTGGCGAGGTCCTGGCCCGTCCCCTGGCTGCCGCCCGCCGGCGGGGTGGCGGAGGCCACGACGTGCTCGATGCCGTAGCCGGTGCAGGCGCCGCAGTCGTAGCACGGCGTCCAGCGGCAGTCGGGCAGGCCGACCTCGGCGAGCGCGTCCTGCCAGTCCTGCCAGAGGAAGTCCTTGTGGAGGCCCGCCGAGATGTGGTCCCACGGCAGGACCTCGTCCTCGGTGCGGTGCCGGTAGACGTACCAGTCGAGGTCGAGGCCGGCCTCGGCCATGGCCTTCTGCCACATGCCCAGGTCGAAGTGCTCGCTCCACTCCTGGAACGTGCCGCCCTGCCGCCATACCGACTCGATCACCGGGCCGAGGCGCCGGTCGCCACGCGAGGCCAGGCCCTCGATCAGGGTGGCCTTGGGGTCGTGCCAGGTCAGCTGCAGCGCCTTGTTCCGGCGCGAGGCGTCGCGCAGGAGGTTGATCTTGCGGCTCAGCTCCTCGGCGGTGTTCTGCCCGAACCACTGGAACGGCGTGAACGGCTTGGGCACGAAGCCGCCGACCGACGCCTTGACCGCGGCCCCCTTCACGTGGCGGCGGCCGATCTCGAGGCAGTTGCGGGCCAGCTCGACGATGCCGAGCGTGTCCTCGTCGGTCTCGGAGGGCAGCCCCGTGAGGAAGTACAGCTTCACCCGGCGCCAGCCGTTGCCGTAGGCGGCGTCGACCGCCGAGTACAGGTCCTCCTCGCGGATGAGCTTGTTGATCACCTGCCGCATACGCCAGGTGCCCGCCTCGGGGGCGAACGTGAGGCCGGTGCGCCGCGCCTTCTGGATCTGGCTGGCGATGCCCACCCCGAAGGCGTCGACCCGGAGGCTGGGCAGGCTCACCGACACCTGGCCGCACTGGGACGGGTCGTCGACGATGTCCTTCACCGTCGTCTCGATGCCGGAGAAGTCGGCCGTCGACAGGCTGGTCAGCGCCACCTCGTCGTAGCCCGTGCGGCGGAGGCCCTCCTGCACCATCGTGCGGACCTGGTCGGCCGGCCGCTCGCGCACCGGCCGCGTGATCATCCCCGCCTGGCAGAAGCGGCAGCCCCGGGTGCAGCCCCGGAACACCTCCACGTTGAGCCGGTCGTGGACCACCTCGGTGAGTGGGACCAGTTGGTTGCGGGGGTACGGCCACTGGGCCAGGTCGGCGATCGTCCGCTTCTCGACCCGCTCGGGCACGTCGGGGTACCGGGGACGGACCTCGCGGAGGCGGCCGCCCTCCTCGTAGTCGACCTCGTACATCGACGGGACGTAGACGCCCTCGACGTGGGACAGCTCCCGCAGGACCGCCTCGCGGCTGCCCTCGGTGCGCCCCGAGGCCTTCCACTCGCGCAGCACCTCGGTGATCTCGGACACGACCTCTTCGCCGTCGCCCAGCACGACGAAGTCGAGGAAGTCGGCGAGCGGCTCGGGGTTGTAGGTGCAGTGCCCGCCGGCGGCCACCAGCGGGTGCTCGGGCCGGCGGTCGGCCGCACGGACCGGCACCCCGGCCAGGTCGACGCAGTTCAGGAGGTTCGTGTAGGTCAGTTCGGCCGACAGGTTGAACGCCAGGACGTCGAACTCGCCGGCCGGCTTATGCGTGTCGACCGAGAACAGCGGGATGCGCTCGCGCCGCATCACCGCTTCCATGTCGCCCCACGGGCTGTACGCCCGCTCGGCGGCGGCGTCGTCCCGCTCGTTGAGAATCTCGTAGAGGATCTGCAGGCCTTGGTTGGGCAGGCCGATCTCGTACGTGTCGGGGTAGGTCAGCAACCAGGACACGACATGGGGCGCGTGCGTGGGCCGCTGCGCACCTAGCTCGAGGCCGATGTAGCGCGCCGGCTTCTCGACCTGGGCCAAGTGCTGTTCGAGCTGGGTCCACAGGGATGTCATGTCGATCAGTCAGGGTAGCGGGCGTTCCGCTCGGGACCCGTACCACGCAGAGTGAGGCCCCCCTTGCTCAACGACGTACCCCGGGACCGGGTCGCCGCCGGGGGGCGACGGTCGCCTACCGTCGTCCTGCATGGTTCGTCCGCTGGGGATGAGGCCACGCCCGACACGGCGGGCGTGGGAACGCGCCCTCCCGACGATCGCCGCGGCCACGGGGCTACTCGTCACCGGGTCCGGCCTGGGGTGGTTCTGGTCTCCCCGGCGGGCGGCGAGGGAGGACGGGGGCTACGACGGCCGCACGCCGCTGCGCAGCCAGGCGTACCTGCTCGACCGCGAGGAGGTCCTCGCCTCGCCTCGCCCCTCGAGCTGTAAGGGCTACGAGCGGCGAGGGGCGCGGGCGTCCGCCACGAGCCAGGGGAACACCGGCGTGACCGTGACCTCGTGGAACGAGCACTCGAGGGCCCGCTTCAGGCGGCGGGGCGTGAACATGTGGAGGTGCTCGGGGTCGTTGCCGAGCCGCCCGATGTTCTTGCCCCGCCCCAGGTTGCCGAGGCGGAACCACGGCTCGTAGGGCACCGACACGATGCAGCGGTCTTTGGCCGCCCGGGCCAGCTCGGCCACCGCCGGCGCCACGGCCGGCAGGTGCTCGAGGACCTCGATGCAGGTCACCAGGTCGGCGCTGGCGTCGGGGAAGGGCAGCATGCCGGCGTCGCCCACGGCCACGTCGACGCCCTTCAGCTCGGACGCCACGGCCGCCTTGTCGAAGCGGTACTCGATGCCGGCGATGCAGGCCCCGGGGTCGCGCCCGCCGGTGGCGTCGAGGGCGGTGAGCAACCGGTCGAGGCACAGGCCCTCGCCGATGCCGACGTCGACAACCGTCCCCTCGACGCGGCCGACGATGTCGGCCATGCGGGCGGTCCAGCGGTCGAGCAGGCGGGTGACCACGGGGTTCGTGGACCCGTACTTGGCGGCGTCCTGCCCCGCCGCCTCGCGCGGCACGCCCGGGGCCAGCCCGATGGGCGCGCCGGGTGGCGCCGGCGCTGCGGTGGTCATCGATTCTCCGAGTCGAGGACGGCGTCGAGGTTGGGTCGTCGTCGCAGGTGGACGCTGAGCTCGGCGAGGAGGCCGAGCGAGACCATCTGCACGGCCACGACCACCAACAGCACCCCGGTGAGTAGGGCGGGCCGGTTGCCGACCTGTTCGCCCTGCAGGCGCTCGGCCAGCATCCAGCCCAGGATCACGGAACCGATCAGGCCCATCCCCAGGCCCAGGCCGCCGAACAGGTGGAACGGACGGACCGTATAGGTGGTGAGGAACTTCACCGTGATCAGGTCGAGGAAGCCTCGCCAGAACCGGGCCCTGCCGAACTTGGACGTGCCGTGGCGGCGGTCGTGGTGGACGACGTCGACCTCGCTCACCCGGAAGCCGCGCCAGTGGGCCAGCACGGGGATGTAGCGGTGCAGCTCGCCGTACAGCTCGAGGCCGGCGGCCAGTTCGCGGCGCATCGCCTTCAGGCCGGAGTTGAAATCACGGCCCGCCACCCCGGTCACCTTGGTGGTGAACACGTTGTAGGCGCGGGACGTGTGGCGTTTGACGAACCGGTCGTGCCGGGAGGCGCGCCGCCCCGTCACGAGGTCGACGGCCTCCTCGTGGTCCCCGTCGCCGTCGAGGGCGGCCAGGAGCCGCGGGATCTCCCGCGGGTCGTCCTGCCCGTCGGCGTCCATGAGGACCACGCGCTCGCCCTTGGCCCTGGTCAGGCCGGTGCTCAGCGCCGCCGACTTGCCGGCGTTGCGCCGTAGCCGCAGGTACTTGACCTCTGGCACCCGGTAGTCGCGCATGAGCGTGTGGGTGCCGTCCGTACTGCCGTCGTCGACGACGATCAACTCGAATGTCAGCCCCGCCTGCTCGAGCACGCCGATGATCTCCGGCACCAGCTCGGCCAGGTTCGGGCGCTCGTTGTACGCCGGTACGACGACCGACACCTGGGTCCCCAACGACCTACCCCCTGTTGTCGAGCGACGGTGCCCAACAGCGGTAGCCGACCCTATCCCTTGGATCGGGGCCCGGAGCGAACGCCTCAGTCGTACCGCCGGCTGTGGACGTTCAGGACGAGCCCGATCGCCAGCCACGAGGCGATGACGGACGAGCCCCCATAACTCATGAACGGTAGTGGGATGCCGGTGATCGGCATGATGCCGATGGTCATGCCCACGTTCTGGAACAGCTGGAACACGAACATGGACAGGACGCCCGTGCAGATGAGCATCCCCAACCGGTCCGCGGCGATCAGCGCGGTCCGCCAGATGCGCAGGCACATGAGCCCGAACACGCCGAGCAGCGTGGCCGACCCCGCGAAGCCGAGCTCCTCGCCGAGCGCAGTGAAGATGAAGTCGGTGTGCTGCTCCGGCACGTTGCCGAGCCGGGTCTGGGTGCCCTCGAACAGGCCCTTGCCCATGGTCCCGCCCGAGCCCACCGCGATCTTGGACTGGTTGAGGTTGTAGGTCTCGCCCTGCAGCCCCTGGTCCTGATCGAGGAACACGGTCAGCCGGTCGCGCTGGTAGTCCTCCAGCATGTCGGAGGTCAGCACGCCGACGACGGCGATCGTCCCGAGCGCGGTCAGCACGACGATGTGACGGGCCTTGGCGCCGCCGATGAGCAGCATGCCCATGGCGACGGCGACGAAGACCAGCGTGGTCCCGAGGTCGGGCTGGAGCAGGATCAGCCCCATGGGCAGGACCAGCACCGCCAGCCCCAGGCCGACCTGCGTGGCCGACAGGGGCGGCTCGAAGCGGGCCAGGACCGCGGCGACGGCGAAGATCACCGCCACCTTGGCGAACTCGCCGGGCTGGAACTGGAGCCCGCCCGCCTGGATCCAGGCCTGGGCGCCGCGGCGCTCGATGCCGAGCGGCGACACGACGAGGGCCAGCGTCACCAGCACGATGACGTAGGGCAGCCAGGCGAAGTCGCGCAGCCGCCGGTAGTCGACGAGCGTGAGCAGGACCATCCCGACCACGCCGATCGCCGCGAACGTGAGCTGCCGCTGCAGGAACGAGGTGTCGTAGGCGTCGGGGTCGGTCCCCCGTGTCGACGACAGGATCATCAGGCAGCCGAGGGCGGTGATGACCCCGGCCGACGTCACGAGGACGAGGTCGACGTGCTTCCACGCCTGGCTGGCCTTGCGGCCGAACAGGTTGGACGCCCGGCGCCGGCTCGGCCAGGCCCGGTCGCGCCCCCGGGTGCGGTCCCAGTCGACGGGGATGCCGGCCATCAGTCGTACGCCCCTGCGCTGGACAGTGGTCCGGTGGGCGGCGGCAGGGCGCCGCCGGGGCCGGCCGTGGGCATCGGCACGTTGCCGGACAGCACGTCGAACAGCGCGCGGGTCACCGGGGCCGCCGCCGTGCCGCCGAACCCGGACTCCTCGAGCACGACGGTCACCTGGAAGCGAGGCGCCTCGGTCGGCCCGAACGCGCTGAACAGCGCTGTGTCGGCCTTGTTGTCGACCTGGGCTGTGCCGGTCTTGCCGGACACCGAGAACGTGTCGAGCGGGAAGCCGGCGAAGGCGCCGGCGGCGGTGCCGCCCGGCCGCGGCACGCCGGTCAGGCCGTCCAGCAGCGCTTGGCGGATGTCGCCCGGTAGGTCGACCTGCGCCGCCACCTCGGGCTGGAACTCCTCGGTGGGGGTGCCGTCGGGCCGCTGTGCCCGCAGCGCGATCTGGGGCTCGTAGCGGGTGCCCCCGTTGGCGAAGGTGGCGTAGCCGTTGGCCAGCTGCAGCGGCGTGACCAGCACGTCGCCCTGGCCGATGGCCATGTTGACGTTGTCACCGGTCCGCCAGACCCCGTCACAGTCGAGCCGCTCGCAGTAGTCGTTCTTCCACACCGGGTCGGGCACCCGGCCGCTGCGCTCGCCGGTGAGGGCGATACCGGTCTCCTCGTTGAGGCCCCACGGGACCAGGTAGCCCTGCAGGCCGGCTTCCCCGCCGAAACGGTCGCGCTGCAGCCAGAACTCGGCGCCCGCCGAGTAGAAGTACGCGTCCGACGACACCGTGACGGCCCGGCGCAGGTCGACGATGCCGTGGGCGGCGCCGCCCGCGTTGCTCCGGTAGCACCGCTCGCCGGTGCACCCCGGGATGGCGTAGCCGCCCTGGTCGTTGTAGCGCTCGTCGATGCCGCGCAGGCCCGAGCGGGCCGTGGCGTAGCCGGTGAAGAGCTTGTACGTCGAGCCCGGTGCCCACTGGCCCTGGATCGCCCAGTTGTTGAGCGGTGAGTGGTTGACGGGGTCGTTGAGGTAGGCCCACTCGCCCTGGTCGATGCCGTCGGTGAAAGTGGCCGGGTCGTACGACGGGTTCGACGCCAGGGCGAGGACCTGCCCGTTGCGGGGGTCGAGCACGACCGCCGAGCCGGTGACGCCGTTGTTGGGCGGATTGCCGAGCCGCTGCGGCCGGGCCCGGGCCTCCGCCAGTCCCTGGTCGACCTTCTGCTCGGCCAGCGCCTGCAGGTCGATGTTGAGGGAGAGGACCAGGTCGTCGCCCGGCTGTGCCTGGCGCTCGCTGATGATCCGGACCGGGTCGCCGTTCGAGTCGACCTCGATGCGCCGCACGCCGGGCGTGCCCCGCAGGTACTCCTCGAACGTCCGCTCGACGCCGGTCTTCCCGATGGCGTCGTTGAGCGAGTACGGCTTGTCGTCCTCGGCGGCCTCGACGTAGGTGAGCTCCTCCTCGTCGATCTGACCCACGTAGCCGAGGACGTGCGCCGCCAGCCGGCCGTAGGGGTACTCGCGCACGGCGGTCCGCTCGGCGACGACCGACGGGAACGTGTCGGTGTGCTCCTCGAAGAAGATCTTCAGCTCCTCGGGCACGTCCTGGGCGATCGGGACCGGGGCGTAGCGGCTGTAGCGGGCATCGTCGATGCGCTCGGCGATCTGCTCCGGCGTGAGGGCGTGGCCGGCGTTCGTCAGCTCGACGGACAGGCGGGCGAGCAGGTCGGCCTGCTCGTCCTCCTCGAGGTTGGTGAACTCGTTGCGGTCGACGGCGACCACGACGACCACCCGGTTGTCGACGATGACCTTGCCGTTCCGGTCGACGATGCGGCCGCGCGGCCCCTCGACCATGACCGTGCGGACGCGGTTGGCCTCGGCCTGGACCTGGAACTCGGGCGACCCGACGATCTGCAGGTCGTAGAGCCGGGCGAACAGCGAGGCGAACAGCGCCATGGCCACCACGCCCACGATGGACATGCGCAGGCGCGGCCGGTCACCGCCGCCGTTCCCGCCGCCACCCGAGCCGCTGCCGCCGCCCGAGCCCCACCCGGCGCCGCCGGACCCGTACCCCAGCAGGCCGCTCACGACAGCCGCCCCGGCAACGCCATCGCGATGCGGTCGGGCTCGGTGGTGCCGACGGCCCAGCGGGCCAGCCGCATGACCGGGAGGACGAGCACCGCGGACCAGCCCGCCACGACCAGGGCCACGACGGGAACGCCCCCGAGGGGCTCGCCGATGCCGACGAGGTTGCCGACCACGGCGTAGGCGAACGTCGCCAGGAACCCGGCCACGGCGGCGATCACCACCGGCCACCAGCCGGCGGGACGGACCATGGACACGCCGACGGCCCCGACCAGGAACCCGACCAGGGCGTAAACGAGGGCGGTCAGGCCGAACGGCGTGTCGAGGAGCAGGTCGTAGGCGATGCCGGCGACGAAGCCCCACGTGGCGCCCCGGTCCGGCCCCTCGACGAGGGCGATGGCGATGACCAGCACGAGCAGCAGGTCGCCCGCTGCGTCGAACAGGCGCAGGTCGGCGACGACGCCCACCTGCAGGAGCAGCGCCGCGAGCACCAGGAGGGCGCCACGCAGCAGGCGGTAGCGCCGCTGCCTCACCCCCCGCCCTCCCACTGAAGGACGCTGACGTAGGACAGGGTGTCGACGTCGACCAGCGGCTCGGCGACCAGTTCGAGGGCGAGGCCGCCGGAGGACGACCGGGTCTCGATCACCTCCGCCACCGGGATGCCCGCCGGGTAGGCGCTGCGGTCGACGCCGCTGGTGACGAGGCCGGCGCCGGCCGCCACCTCGTCGTCGGGGTCGAGGCCGGTGTCGACGGCGAGCGGCTCGTCGCGCCCGTGGCCCTCGGCCGTGCCCAGCGCGCCCGTGTCGGCCACCCGAACCCCCACCCGGAACTCCGGGTCGGTGATCAGCTCGACGGTGGCGTTCGAGCCCGTGGCCCGGCTGATGCGGCCGACGAGCCCACCGCCGGTCACCACCGGCATGTTCACGGCGAGGCCGTCGTCGGTGCCCTTGTCGATCTCGATGGCGTGACTGAAGTTGGACCGCGGCCCCGACACGACCGTCGCCGCCACCGTGGGCACGTCGCCCAGGTAGGGCAGCTCGACGGCGCGGGACAGCTCGGCGAGCTGGCGCGTGGCGTCGCTCTCGGACACCGCCCCGGACCGCGCCTCGTCCAGCTCGGCCCGCAGCCGCTCGTTCTCTTCCTCCAGCTCGCCGTAGCCGGTCACGCCGTCCCAGGCGTTGGCGAACGGGCGGCCGATGTCCTGCACCACGCCCACCACGGGGTCGAGGACCGTGCCGACGCCCTCGCGCACGTCCCGCACGACCGGCACGTCGCGCACGCCGAAGGTGAGGAGGGTGATCGACGCCAGCAGGAGGATCGTCAGGCGGGCACGCGAGCCCGTATTGCGCGGCCGCGGTCGCGAGAGGGCCACCGTCAGGCGACCCGGGCCACGGCGCCCTGGGGGCGCCCGGCCGGCTGGGCTCGTCGTCGGTCCATGGCGTTCCCTGGCAGGCCTTTCGAATCAGTAACCGGACGACGAGAACAAGACGCTCTTCAGCGCGTCGAACTCCTCCAGCGACTGGCCGGAGCCGATGGCGACAGCGTGCAGGGGGTTGGGCGACACCACGATGGGCATGCCGGTCTCGTGGTGCAGGCGGGCGTCGAGGCCGTTGAGCAGCGCACCGCCGCCGGCCAGGCAGATGCCCTTGTCCATGATGTCGGCGGCCAGCTCGGGAGGCGTCTTGTCGAGCGTGACCTTGACGGCGTCGACGATGGCCGAGACCGGCTCCTCGATCGCCTCACGGATCTCGTCGGTCGTGGTGACGATCGTCTTCGGCAGGCCGGTCATGAGGTCGCGGCCGCGGATCTCGGCGTGGACCTCCTCCAGCAGCGGCCAGGCCGAGCCGAGGGCGATCTTGACCTCCTCGGCCGTACGGTCGCCGATGGCGAGGCCGTACTCCTTCTTCACGAAGCTGACGATGGCATCGTCGAGCTCGTCGCCCGCCACCCGCACCGACTGGCTCGTCACGATGCCGCCGAGGCTGATAACGGCCACCTCGGTCGTGCCGCCGCCGATGTCGACGATCATGTTCCCGGTCGGCTCCTGGACTGGCAGGCCGGCGCCGATGGCCGCGGCCATCGGCTCCTCGATGATGTAGGCGGGCTTGCGGGCGCCGGCGTACTCGGCGGCCTCCTGCACGGCCCGCTGCTCGACCCCGGTGATGCCCGAGGGGACGCAGATCACCATGCGTGGCTTGCTCCAGCGGCGGTTGTGTGCCTTCTGGATGAAGAACCGCAGCATTTTCTCGCAGATCTCGAAGTCGGCGATCACGCCGTCCTTCAAGGGCCGGATCGCCTCGATGTTGCTGGGCGTCCGCCCGATCATCCGCTTGGCCTCGGCGCCGACGGCCACCGGACGCCCGTCCCGGACGTTGACCGCCACCACGGAGGGCTCGTTCAGGACGATGCCCTTGCCGCGCACGTAGACGACCGTGTTGGCCGTGCCGAGGTCGACCGCCATGTCTCGGCCCATGATCGATGAGAAAAGCTTGTCGGACATGCGCGCCGGGTTCCTCCGGGGCTCGCGCGTCGGGCCAGAGAGCTGGAAGGCTCGGCCGTAGGTTACCGACCCCCAGCCACCTGGTGCGTCACCCCCGTAGAGGGATCTCCCGAACACCCACTGTGATTCCCCCAGCTGCCACCCTCACACCAGGTCGTCGAACTCCCCCGCCTTCACCGCCGCCACGAACGCCGCTACCTCCGCCACGGTGAAGCGCAGCACAGGTCCGCCGGGGTCCTTTGAGTCCCGCAGCCCGATGCGCCCCCCATCGAGGCGAGCCAGCTCCACACACTCGCCCGCACCGTAGCTGTGAGACGACTTCCTCCACGGAGAGTGAGTACGCGGCACAGAGGGATCCGAGATGTTCGGCACGAAGCCTCCTGTCGGTACCGGCCTAGCGGGGTCAGCACCAGGGCAGATGACCGACAGTACTGAGAATCCGCCTCAATCGCCTGGCAATGACTGGACAGCCCTACCCTCACGGCGTAGTTTCCGCGCTCTTGCACACCGCCGACAGCGAGTAGGGGCGGCCCACCGGGGCTGCGTTGTCGGTCGCCCTCGGCATGCCTTTTTTGCTGGCGGCCCAGGAAGACGGAGCACCTCAATGACGAGTGAGTCCGCGCCCGAGCCCCGCTGGGTCAAATCGAGCTTCAGCTTTGGCGCCGGCGAGTGTTTGGAACTGGCGCTGTTCCCGGATGGAATCATCGGCGTTCGCGATAGCAAGGACCGAGCCGGAGCGGTACTTCGGTTCACACGCGGCGAAATGGATGCATTCGTGCGTGGCGTGGTCGCTGGGGAGTTCGACCACTTGCGATGACGGTTCAACCGCCCGACGTGGCCAGCAACGCTCACCCCGTCGGGCGGTTGGCGTACTTCCTCGCCGTCTCCATGATGTAGCTGATGGACTCCGCTGAACTCCACGTCGAACCGAGTAGGTGGTCGAAGGCGAGGATGTGTTCATCCAGCTTTACAGCCTCCTCGTGGTAGTTGCCGCCGTCCCGGTGCTCGATGTAAAGCACTGACGGCTCCTGCGGGCCGAACGACAGGATTCGGTACGGGCCGGCCATTCCCTGGTTGACGCCCTTCTCGAACGGAAACACACGAACCTCAACGTTTGGGCGCTCTGCCATCGCGGCGATCTGCTCCAATTGCGCGGCCATTACGTCCGGACGACCAACCATACGAAGTAGGACTGATTCGTCGATCACCGCCCGCAGCTCTAGCGGCGGATCAGACGTCAAGGCGTCCTGACGGGCGATCCGGACGTCGGCGATCTGGGCAATGTGGTGTTCCGTTCGCGGCGTGATGTCGTTTCGCAAGTTCGCAACGATGTAGTCACGTGTCTGCAGAAGGCCCGGCACGATGAGTGGCTCGACGGTGCGGATCATCGAGGCACCTTGTTCGAGTCCGATGTAGTGGGCGACGTAAGGCGGGACGATGCGATCGTCGTATCGCTCCCACCAACCCTTCTCTCGGGCGAACTTGACCGCCTCGTAAAAGGGGGAGACTTCGTCGCCGGCGACGCCGTAGAGGGGGAGGAGTTGGTCGAGGTCGTCCTCCGTGGGGACCTGTTGACCGTGTTCCAGGTAGCTCAGGCGGGCGCCGGACCAGCCGCACTCGCGGCCGACGTCCTTCTGGTGGAGGCCCTTGGCCTCGCGTAGGCCCTTGAGTTCGGCGGCCAGCCAGCGGCGCCACACCGTCGGGCTGTTTCTCGGGGTCATCGGTACCCCTTCATAGCAGATCAGACTCGGCCAGCGCTCAAATAGGTCCTTAATTTAAGGATTGAGGCACGATCCAAATGGGAAACGTGCCCTGCAAGACAAGCACAGGACGGGTCGCCTTTCACGGCGGGAAGGGCGGCCCGGCCCGGAGCCGACAGCGGGGTCGGCCTGGTGAACCGCCGGGCGATGCAGCGGTGCGGCTGCAGCCACAGCCAGCAATTCGGTGCAGCAGCTGAAGAACCCAGGCATCCGGTCGGGCTCCCACGACCCACGGTGCCACCAACCCCAGGCGGAGGTCGGCATGTCCAGCGAGACGAAGATCATGCGACGACGAACGGTCGTCGACGCGATGGAGGACCTGGCGCGCTGGGTTGTCCGCCACCCGGCATTCACGCTGGCGGTCCTCGTGATCGCCGCCGTCGTCGAGAACTTCCGGGGCTGAGCCCCGGGGGTCACGACTGGTCACGGCAACCGGGCCCCACCGGCGGGGGCCCGAGCCCCTCGGTTCGGCGGGAACCGACGCGGAGGTGGGGACGGCCCGGCGGCCGTCCCCACCGCCCGCTCACCGGCGCCTCACCCGGGGGCTGGGGAAACCCCGAGTGGACCGGGACCTCAGGGGACCGTCAGCTCGCCGGCCATGCCTGCATGAGCTGGGGGGGCACCGCCGTCCACCGTCGCTCCCGTGGTGGGGTTAAGCAGGCGTAGACGTACCGGCCGGGGACCAGCTCGGTCGTGACCCCGCCCATCTGGCCCGGCAGGGCGAAGGTGAACCCCGGCGCCACCTCGGGGTCGAGGTACCGCTGGGCCTCTTCCTCGGGGAGAGAGAACTCGTCCTCATGTGTCCGCCCTTCCGTCGTCCGCGGATGCCAGTTCGGCCCGGTCCTCGAGGAGGCGGAGGAGTTCGAGCCAGCCGGAGAACGCCACGGGGGTCTCGCCCGCCCGCGACAGCATCCCGGCCACCCGGTCGTCGTCGTCCCGCCCGATGTCGAGGAGATACCGCTGCACCATGCCAGCCTGCGCCTCGACCACACAGCGCCGCATCGGGGGATACCCCGACGACCCGAAGTCGAGGGTCCCGACCCGACGGCGTAGCGGTTGGCCCCTGAGGCGGGATCTGCCGGGACCGGGCGGGGCCGGGCCGGCCGCCACCCCGGGCGACTAGGCGAGGGCGGGCCTGCGCGGGTCGGCGGCGTCGCGGGCGGACGTCCCGCCCGTCGAGCCCGCCAGGGCGTGGGCGAGGGCGGTGCGGGACCGGACCCCGAGCTTGGCGTAGGCCCGGCTCAGGTGATGCTCCACCGTCTTCACGCTGAGGAAAAGCTCGGCCGCGGCCTCACGGTTCGTCCGGCCCCGGGCGACCAGGTGGCAAACGGCCTGTTCCTGGCCGGTGAGGGCGGCCCCCGTGGCGGAGGCCCGGGTCGACGAGCGGGCGCCGCTGGCGGCCAGCTCGCGCTCGGTCCGCTCGACCCACGGAGTGGCCCGGAGCTGGGCGAAGCGCCCGTGGGCCGCCTCCAGCATCCGCGCGGCCCGGCTCCGCTCCCCCAGCCGGCGCCAGGCGGTGCCGACCGCCAGCTCGAGCCGGCCCCGGGCGAACGGGCCGGGAGCGTCGGGGTCGTCGTCGAGAGTGCCCGTCGCGGCGGTGAGGCGGACGGCGTCACCGGATGCGCCGGCCAGGGCGGCGACCGCGCGGGCGGCGTCCGCGCGCAGCAGGGGGCTCGCCGGGGCGACGGACGCCAGGCCAGCGGCGGCGCCGCCCGACCCGGCGGCCTCGTCCCCGGCCGCTGCGAGAAGGGCGTCCACGACGGGACGGGCGTCGTCCAGGCGGTCGAGCACCACGAGGGCCTCGACGTGGCTGGCCCGCCACGGGGCGATGCCCTCCTCGATCGGGCGGGCGCCGGGCGACGCCAGCAGCGAGCCGATGGCGACGACGCCCTTCGGGTCGTTGCGGGCCTCGGCCAGGCGCATCTCGGCGAGCATCGCCCACAGTCCGGCGGCGCCGCCGTTCACCGTGCTGACCGCGGCCTTGGCGGCGGCCAGGTGCTCGTCGGCGCGGGCCCACTCGCCCCGGGCCGCCAGCGGGTAGACCGCGGCGGCGTGGGAGAAGGCGGCGAGCCAGGCCTGGTCGGTCTCGTCCACGACCGAGGTGGCCAGCTCGGCGGTGACCAGGGCGTCCTCCCAGCGGCCGGCCCGGTAGTGCAACTCGGCGAGGAAGAAGCGAGCGGTCTCGCGGGACACGAAGGTGCCGCCGGCACCCCACGAGCCCAGGCAGGCGGCGAGGTCGTCGGTCGCCTCGCGGAGGCGGTGCGCCCACAGGCGGAGGACCCCGCGCCCGAGCCGCAGGTCGGCGACGGCGGCGGGGTGGGCCGGCGGGTCCTTCAGCGCATGCGTGAGCTCGTCGATGCCCTCGTGGACGCGTCCCTGGAGGGCGCTCGACATCGCCAGCATGTGCCCGTGGTTGCAGTCGGCGGCGGTGATGCGGGCCAGGCCGAGGGCCGTGCGGGACCAGCGCAGGCCGGCGTCGCCGTCCGCCCGGTCGACGGCGCAGGTGGCCAGCAGGGCGGCGATCCGCCCGGCGAGCGTGGGGTCGGCCAGGTCACCTCCGGGGAGGGACACCTCGGACCACGCCTTCTCGAGCAGCTCGCGGGCCTGGCGGCGGGGGCCGAGCACGTAGGCGAGGCGTCCCTGGACGAAACTGCGCAGCGCCCCGGGGCGGACCCCATCCACCGCGGCACGGCGCTCGCTGGCCCCGGCCAGGTCGCCGGCGAGCAGGAACTGGTCCACGGCGGTGAGCAGGGCGACCTCGCGCTCGGCGACGTCGGGGGCGACCCGGGCGACCTCCAGCGACAGGCGGGCGGCGGATCGGTGATTGCCCTCGGCGGCCTCCTCAGCGGCGACCGTGCGGGCCTCGGCGGCCAGGTCGGCGTCGTACCCGGCGCAGCCGGCCAGGCGGTGGCGGAGCCCTCCGGCGCCCGGCACGGCCCCGGCGGCGGCCCGGTGCAGGGCCGCCCGGCGGGACGGGGCGAGGTCGTCGAGGACCGCCGCCCGTACCAGCGGGTGGGTGAACGCCACCGACCGCTCCCCGGGCAGCTCGATCAGGTCGACCAGGCGGTGTTCGACCGCCTCGTCGAGCGCCGGCAGCGGGTCGGCCAGCCCGGCGGCGGCCGCCACGGTGGCGAGCGGCGCCCGGGCGCCGACGACGGCGAGCGCCTCGACCAGGTGTTGCGCCTCCTGCCGGCACGACATCAGCCGGGCCAGGACCAGCGTGGCGTACGAGCGGGGGGCGGGTAGCGAGCCGCCGCCGACCAGGGCGTCGGGCGAGAGCTCGCGCAGCAGCGCCCGGACGTGGAGCGGGTTGCCGCCCGTGTGCGCCCGCAAGCGCTCGGCGGCCGACGGGCCGACCGCCGTGCCCCACACGTCGGCGGCCAGGGTGCGCACGGCAGCGGCATCCAACCCCGCCAACTCGATGCGCCCGCCCGTGGCGTCGGCGAGCCGCAGCAGCCCGGCGGGGAGCCGGTCGAGCCCCTCCGGACGGGTGGCCACCAGGAGCAACACGCGGTCGGCCCGCAGCCGGCG
>Ga0126306_10000517_pt1 | contig 18200 bp, 15 predicted proteins | sample Plot27_FD_92592 | JGI IMG/M metagenome (GOLD analysis project Ga0126306, IMG submission 92592) | Serpentine soil microbial communities from UC McLaughlin Reserve, CA, USA - Plot27 | ecosystem: Environmental > Terrestrial > Soil > Grasslands | place: USA: UC McLaughlin Reserve, Lake County...
CGAGCCCGAGCCCGACGACGAGATGATGTTCCAGACGAACATCCTCAACTACACGTCGCGGCTGGACGTCGCCCGCCACGGGTTTCAGTCGGTGACCGTCAAGCTGGCCTCCGACTACGACGACCTGCGCGAGGTCGCCCAGCGCCACGGGATCCAGATCTCCGCGACGCGCGTGCGCAAGGTCGTGCGCCACTTCGAGGCGGAGAAGGAGAAGTCGCGCGCCTGGCGCCGGATCCTCGAGCAGACCACGAGCGCGCTGCTGCGCCAGTCGGCCGCCGACTGACGCGCCCTCGGCGGGCGCCCGCGCCGCCGGCCGGCGCGAGCGCGGCCGGCGCGGCGCTACGTCGCGGCCTGTGAGCCCGTGTAGAGGCTGTCGAACAGGTCGGCGTACTTCTCGTTGATGACGTTGCGCTTGACCTTCAGCGTCGGCGTCAGCTCGCCCGTCTCCTGCGAGAGGTCGTGGTCGAGGATGACGAACCTCTTGATCTTCTCGACCTGCGCGTAGCGGCTGTTGACCGTGTCGAGCTCGCCCTGGATCAGCTCGTGCACCTTCGGCTCCTGCGAGAGCGACGCGATGTCCTCCGGCAGGCCGTGCTCGCGCGCGAACTGCACGATCTCCTCGGGATCGAGCGTGATCAGGGCCACCGGGTAGGGTCGGCGGTCGCCGTACATCACGGCCTGGGAGACCCAGCGCGACTGCTTGAGGTCGTTCTCGAGGTTTGCCGGCGTCAGGTTCTTGCCGCCCGCGGTGATGATGATGTCCTTCTTGCGGCCGGTGATGTAGAGGAACCCGTCCTCGTCTAGGCGGCCGAGGTCGCCGGTATGCATCCAGCCGTCGATGATCGTGTCGGCCGTCGCCTCGTCGTTCTTGTAGTAGCCCTGGAAGATGTTCGGGCCCTTGAGCAGGACCTCGCCGTCGTCGGCGATCCGGATCTCCAGGCCCGGCAGCGCACGGCCGACCGAGCCGAAGCGGTAGCTGTCGACGGTCGACACCGTGGACGCCGTGGCCGTCTCGGTCATGCCGAAGCCCTCGAGCACCGGCACGCCGCAGGCGAAGAAGAACTCGAGGATCTCCTGGGCGATCGGCGCCGCCCCCGACGTCGCCTGGCGCAGGTTGCCGCCGAAGGCCGCGCGGACGTTCTTGAACAGCTTCTCCTCGGCCGCGTCGAAGTGCGCCTGCAGCTCGGCCGGGACCTCCTGGCCGGCGGCCTGGAGCCGGCGCACGGTCAGGCCGACCTGCGTCGCCGCCTTGATCTGCTCGGTGTCGCCGTGGGCGGTGACGAGCGTGTAGAGCTTCTCGAAGATGCGCGGGACCGACGGCAGGTAGGTCGGCTTGACCTCCGAGAGCTCGGGGATGATCTGCTTGGGGTCGCCGCCGAAGTAGGCCAGCGTCGCGCCCAGGTCGAGGATCGTGAGCTGGATCAGCAGCGCGAACGAGTGGGCGAGCGGCAGGAACAGGTAGGCCACGTCGCCCGCCTGGACGACCGCGTCCTGCTCGCACATCGTCACGACGTCGCGGTAGTTGCCGTGTGTGAGGATGCAGCCCTTGGGCGGTCCGGTCGTCCCCGACGTGTAGATGATCGTGTACGGCTGGTCGCGCGTGACGGCTCGCGTGCGCTCCGCCAGCTCCTCGGGATCGCGGTCGCGGCCGCGCTGGCGCAGCCGGTCGAGCGCGATGGCGTCGCCGATCGGCCTCGCTTCGCTCGTCACCGGCGACGCTTCCCCCTCCGGTGGGCGCTTCGCATCGCCCGACGGGTCGATGACGATGATGGTCTCGAGCGCGGGCAGGTCGCCCTGTACCGCACGGATCTTGGCCAGCTGCTCGGCGTTCTCGCACACGATCGCCCGCGACTCGGAGTTGCCCGCGACCCACTGGCATTCCTCCGGCGAGTTCGTCGGGTAGATCGGGACCGCAACGGCGCCGGCGGACGTGATGCCGAAGTCGGCGTAGGTCCACTCGGGTCGCGTCGCGCACAGGATCGCCACACGATCGCCCGGCTGGATACCCAGGTCGATCAGGCCGCGGCCCACCTCCGACACCGTCTCGGCCAGCTCGGCGAAGCTGACGTCCCTCCAGGACCCGTCCTGCTTGTACCGGATCGCGGGGCTGCCGGCGTGGCGCTCGGCGGCCAGGCCGATCAGGTCTGCGATCGTCGACGAGCCGGTCGCCCGTTCATGGGGTCGGACCGCGGTGCTGCTCTGCATGGCTCCTCCTCTTGCTCCCAGAGGAGGCGGATTCTATTTGGACTGACGCTGAGTCAGGCCGGTACTGCGCTGGGCGTGCGGCCGGGGCTCGCGGCCTGCTCCGACAGGTTTGCCAGGAACAGGGTCTTGTCGATGCGGCCCTGGAAGATGGGGACACCCATCTCCATGCACTTCTCGATCACCTCGCGGCGCTCAAGTCCTGCCTCCCGAGCGAGCTCCGTGGGCGTGAGATGAATTGCCATCGGACTGGGACCTCCCGTGCGGTTTGCCACGTTCACAGGAAAGTATCGAGTCGGGCGGACGTCCTCAACCGCATCTGCTCAACCGCAGCTTAAGAAACGCTCCGCCGGTCATCCGGACGGCGTTCTGACCGGGCGGCGCTCTCTTCAGACCGGATTCGGCAGGTCGATCCAGACGTGCTCGACGCCGAAGCGCTCCGCGAGCCAATCGCCCAGGCGGCGTACCCCGAAGGTCTCGGTCGCGTAGTGCCCGGCGGCGATGAAGTGGATCCCCGCCTCGCGCGCGTCCGCCATGACGTTCTCCTTCGGCTCGCCGGTGAGGAAGGCGTCGTAGCCCTCCGCCACGGCCTGGTCGAGCCGCCCGGCGGCGCCGCCTGACACGATCGCGAGCCGGCGCACCTCGGGCGGCCCGGAATCGAACACGAGCGGCTCGCGACCGGTCACGGCGGCGACGCGCGCGAACAGCTCGGCTGCGGGTAGCGGCTCGGCGAAGGTGGCCCCGCGACCGATCCCGGCGAAGGCAACGTGACCGCCGGCGCCAAGCGCCTCCGCGAGCAGCGCGTTGTTGCCGACCTCGGGGTGCGCGTCGAGCGGCAGGTGGTACGCGGCGAGCGCGATGTCGTGGCGGAACAGCGGCCGCAGGCGCTCCGCCAGCAGCGCGGTCAGCCCGACCGGCGCGAAGTTCCAGAACAGCCCGTGGTGGACGAGCACGAGCTGCGCCTGCTCCTGCACGGCGCGCTCGAACAGCGCGCGCTGCGCGGTCACGCCAGTGACAATGCGATCGATCTGCGTGAATCCGGGTACTTGAAGGCCGTTCGGGCCCATGTCGTCGAACGCCGCCGCGTCCAGCAGGTCATCGAGTGAACGAATCAGCTCGCCGACATCAGCCATCTTCTGCCTCGGTGTGGGTGGGAACGGGGTATGGCGTCGAATGAACGCTGTTGCCAGGGACTCTTGCAAGGAGGCTAGGGATGGCGAGCGCCGTCTCCGCTCGACCGCCCGCGCGGGCCGCTGAGCGCACCGACCACCAGCTCGTGAGCGCCGTCCGCCGCGGCGATGACCGCGCGTTCGAGCAGCTCTACTCGCGCTATCAGCGCCGCATCGCCGCATACGCGTACCGCATGGTCAGGGACTACGGTCGCGCCGAGGACATCACGCAGGACGTGTTCGTCTCCGCGCTGCGCCGCATGCGCCAGACCGAGCGGGCGATCGCCTTCAAGCCGTGGATCTACGAGATCGCGAAGAACGCCTGCATCGACGCCCACCGGCGCGGGCGCCGCACCGAGGAGATCTCCTACGACGCCGGCGACCGGCTCTCGGCCTCCGACCACGTCCGCCTCGTCGCCACCGGCCCGGAGCCCGACGCGGCCGTCGACGCGAAGCAGGAGCTCGACTATCTGTGCGGCGCGTTCGGCGGCCTGTCCGAGAGCCATCACGAGATCCTCGTGCTGCGCGAGCTCGAGGGGCTGAGCTACAAGGACATCGGCGAGCGCCTGGGCATCAGCCGCCCGGCGGTCGAGAGCACGCTGTTCCGCGCGCGCAAGCGACTGGGCGAGGAGTACGACGAGCTCGCTTCGGGCGCTCGCTGCCTTCGCATCCAGGGCATCGTCGCCGACGGCGGCGCCGGCCTGGGCCTGCGCGACCGGCGCAGGCTCAACCGCCATCTCGCCCACTGCCAGCCGTGCCGGCGGCTGGCGGCGCGCGCCGGCTTCGACCTCCCGGTGCCGCTGCGGCGCCGAGTGGCCGAGAAGCTCGGGGCGCTGCTGCCGCTGCCCGCCTTCCTGCGGTTCCGCCGCGGCGGCGAGGGCGAGCCGACCTCGTCGTCGGGCGCCGGCGGCGCGTGGGCGATGCACGTGCCAAGCATCGCCGAGGCGATGAGCTCCGGCTGGGGCAAGGGCGTGGCCGGGCTGGCGGCGCTGCTGCTGGCCGGTGGGGCCGGCGTGACCACGTTCAAGGAGCGCGACGCGCGCGGCGCCGGCCGTAGCGTCCCCGAGGCGCGCACGGCGAGCGACGGCGCCACAACGCCGCGCCGCTCGATCGGCTCGGTCCGTGACCGGCGGGCGGTCGCCGCGCGTCCGCGCGGCAGCGGGGCCGAGCGCGGCGGTGCGGGCCGCTCCGGCGGCGAGCACGCCGGCAGGTCGTCCGCGTCCACGGGCGCGGATGCGCCGGTCGGCGGCCCGTCCGAGGCCGGCAGCCCGCCGGTCTCGGCGCCGTCACAGGGCGCTCCCGGGACGGACGCGCCGAAGCTCCCGGCGATCGGCGCGCCGGGCGTGGGTGCGCCGGGCGTGCAGGCGCCGGACGTCAACGAGACGACCCAAACCGTCACCGGCGCCGTGCCGGAGGTGGGCGGCAGCGTCCCGACGGCCGTGCCCGAGGTTCCGGTCGACGCGCCGGACCCCGGTCAGGTGGTCCCGCAGGTGCCCGACCCTGGCGAGGTGGTCCCGGAGGTGCCGGCGCCGGTCGAGGGCGCGGTCGACGGCGCGACCGGCGGCCTCCCCAACCCCTGAGCGAGCGGCTAACATCACGTTCCTTCGGGGCGTGGCGCAGCCTGGTAGCGCGCACCGTTCGGGTCGGTGAGGTCCCGAGTTCAAATCTCGGCGCCCCGATGTGGACCGGGCCCCTGCGGCGTCGCCGCGGGGGCCCTTGCTCACGAGCGCAGTACGAACATCAGCTCGTCGACGTAGCACCAGCTCCACTGCTCGCCGGGCTCGGCGGAGCGGATGATCGGGTGACCGGTCTCGTGGTGGTGCGCGGTCGCGTGCTTGCCGGGTGAGTTGTCGCAGCAGCCGATGTGCCCGCAGCTCTGGCACATCCGCAGGTGCACCCAGCGCATCCCCTGCGCCAGGCACTCCTCGCAGCCGCGCACTCCCTCCGGGATGTCGAGGATCTCCACCGAGTCGATGTGCGTGCAGTTCGCCATTCGCCCTATGGTGACGAACGCAAGCAGCCGAGCCGCGGCGCCGGCAGCCGGCAGGCGCTCGATCGGGGCCCTGGTGTGATCGTCCGCGGGGTCAGGTGTACTTGGGGAATGGGGCAGCCTCAGGAGCGGCCTGACGAGATCCGCGCGCTGAGCCGGCTCGCCGCCGCGGAGCTCGCCGGCGGGGCAGACGGGATCAGCAGCGTGCACGACGCGATCGCGCGCCGCGTGTTCGATTCGCTGGGCACCCGCGTGCAGCCGGTGCGGCTGGCGCACGACGCGATCGCGCGCGGCGTCTACGCGTCGGTGCGTGGGGCGGCGACGACGGCGGGGCACGTCGCCGACCAGACGCTTGGCCGGCGCGAGCCCGGCGACGGTCGCCCGCTCTCCGCCGCGCCGCGCAGCGCGGTCGCGCTTGCGGTGGTCAACGGGCTGATCGGAGACGCGCTGGAGCGCGAGGGCTCCGACCTGCACCAGCCGATGGGGCTGCGCGTGCGCGGCCGCGTCGTCGAGCCGGAGCCGGAGGCGCTCGCCGGCGCGTTCCCGCGCGCGACGCCGCGGCTCGTCGTGTTCGTGCACGGGCTGATGGGGACCGAGCACGCGTGGCGGCTCGGCGGTGGCACGAGATACGGCGCGCGGCTGGCGCGCGACCTCGGCTGCACGCCGCTCGACGTCCGCTACAACAGCGGCCGCCACATCTCCCGCAACGGGCGCTCATTCGCCGATCTGCTGGAGGCGACCGTCGCGGGGTGGCCGGTCGAGGTGGATCAGATTGCCCTCGTCGGTCACTCGATGGGCGGGCTCGTCGCACGCAGCGCCTGCCGGCAGGCGTCGGAGCATGGGCACGACTGGGTCAGGCGCGTACGCCACGTCGTCTCGCTCGGGACACCGCACATGGGCGCCCCGCTCGCGCAGGGCGTGCATTACGCGGCGCACGCGCTACAGGCCATACCCGAGACGCGCGCGTTCGCCCGCTTCCTGCGACGCCGCAGCGCCGGGATCCGCGACCTGCGCGATGGTTCGCTCGTCGACCGCGATTGGGAGGGATCCGATCCGGACGCGTTGCGCGCCGCCGCGTGTGCCGAGGTGCCGCTGCTGGAGGGCGCGACCCACTGCTTCGTCGCGGCGACGCTCACGCGCTCGCCGAACCACCCGCTCGGGCGCCTGCTCGGCGACGCGCTGGTGCTCAGCCCGAGCGCCTCCGGGCGCAGTCGCAAGCGGCGGATCCCGTTTCGCGCCGAGCACGGCATGCACCTGGGCGGCGCCCATCACCTCGCGCTGCTCAACCATCCCGACGTCTACGCGAAGCTGCGCGAGTGGCTCGCCCAGCCGTCCAGCCAGGCGCTGCGCCCGCCGTCCTCGCTCCACAGCACCGGGAAGAAGGCCTCGTCGAGCTCCCGCTCGCCCGGCCGCCGGTAGCGCGAGTAGATCGGGTGCGGCGGGCCGTCGCCCCACGTCGTGACGGTCGAGACCATGTGCGAGATGATCGAGCGGCGCTCCGCGTCGGCGCGCTCGTTCGGCGGACTGCCATGGAACGTCCAGCCGTCGTGGAAGGCGGCGCCGCCGGCCGGCACCTCGATCGGGATGAGCTCCAACTCCTCGCCGCGGGGCAGCGACTCGCGCACGTGTCCGAGCCAGTCGTCCGGGGCGTGGAAGGTGCCGCCCCGGCCTGCCCGGGGCCAGTGGTTCGAGCCGCGCGCGTAGAAGATCGTGCCGGTGTCGGCGCGCGTGTCGTCGAGCGCCATCCAGCACGTCGTCATGTTCTTCGGCGTCAGGAACTCGACGTAGGCGGCGTCCTGGTGGCACAGCAGCGCCTTGCCCGAGGGCGGCTTCCAGATCGCATTGTCCTGGATCAGGCGCAGCCCGGGTACGCCGGCCAGCGCCGCGCCGAACTCGCCGTTGCGCTCGGCGAGCACCGTCGCGGCCAGCGTCCGGTCGGCCTTCCAGACGTTGCAGAGCTGGCGCGTGCGGTCGGGCGGCGTGGTCGCCGGGTCGTAGTTCACCTCGTCGGGCGCGAGCCCGGTCTCCCACTCGTGCTCGAAGCAGCGGTAGAAGCGCTCGCGCGCGTGCTCGACCTCGTCGTCGTCGAGCCAGCGCTCGACGACGAGGAAGCCGTCGCTGCGATACGCCTCCACCTGTTCCGGCGTGGGGAGCACGCCGGCAATACTAATCGCGGCCGCCGGCGGCTCCGGCAAGCGCGAGCAGCCGGTCGGCCCGCCGCATCAGCGGCGCCATCTCGAGCGCGCCCGCGGTGTCGTGCGACCGTCGCAGCAGGTCGATCGCCGCGGCGTGGTCGGCGACGTCGCCATACGCGAGCAGGAGCGCGCCCAGCTCGCACTGGACGTGAGCCTCGGCCGTCGCGGCGCCCATCGCGGTGCTCGCGCGGAGCGCCGCCTCGAAGTGCGCCCTGGCATCCTCGACGGCGCCGAGCTGGGCCGTGAGCAGGCCGAGGAAGCGGCGCACCGGCCCGACGTACATCGCGAGGCCGATCTGGGCGTTGCGCTCGGCGTGCGGCGTCAGCAGCCGCAGGAGAGTGCGCGACGCAGGATCGTCGCCCAGCGCCGCCGCCGCTTCCGCGAGCAGGCACATCGCGCCGAGCCAGAACAGGTCGCGCGGGACGTTCGCGAAGTCCTCCTGCGCCAGGCGGGCGAGCTCGGCGCGCGCCAGCTCGGCGTCGCCCGACTCCAGCCGCGCGAGCACGAACCCGGCGCGCCAGACCCCCAACCGCGGGTTCTCGCCGATCAGCGGCTGCACCGATGGCAGCAGCTGCCCGAGCCGGCCGCGGTCGCGCGCGAGCCCGAACAGCTGGCCGGCGTAGTTGCTCTCCGCGTAGGCGGCCTGCGCGCGCCGGGCCAGGTCGTAGGACAGGTCCGCCTTGAGCTTTGCGTCCTCGAAGCGCCCGGCCATCTCGAGCCACTTCGCCTCCCAGGCGGCCGCGAAGTGACGGTACAGCGGCTGGCGCAGGCGCTCGGCCAGCTCGCTCAGCTCGCCGTGGTGCCGGCGGGCGGCTTCCATGTCGCCCAACTCGACGAGGTCGAAGATCCGCCAGTGCAGCGCCTGCGCCCGGACGTCGCCGTGCTCGGCCGCCGTGGCCAGGGCGAGCCACTCCTCGCCGATGGCAAGCCGCTCGTCGAGGTGGTCGCAGTGCAGCAGCGCGGTGTGGCGGCCCGCGAGCGCGTGCACCAGCGCGTCCTCGTCGCCGAGCCGGCGGGCCATCGCGATCGCCTGCGCGCTCAGCGCCACGCTGCCCTCCTCGGAGCTGAAGTGCTGCGCGTCCGCCAGGCGCGCGAGCAGCCGTGCGCGCACCGGTCCGTCGTCGGGAGGCAGCGCCGCGAGCGCCTCCTCGAGCAGCGCCACGAGCGGCTCGTCGACGGTGCCCACGTCGTACCAGCGCCCGCCGAAGCCGAGCGCCGCTCGCGCGAGCTGATGCGGGTCGCCCAGCCGGCGGGCGAGCTCCGCGGCGGCGTCACAGGTGGTGCGTGCCGCCGCCAGCTCGCCCAGCTGCCACTGCGCGCGCGCGAGCGTGAGCAGCAGCCTGCAGCGCTCGGCGTCACGCTCGGGCCCGAATCGCTCCAGCACGTCGAGCGCGCGGCGCGCCTGCTGGGCACCCTCCTCGTGAGCGCTCGCGGCCGAGGCGCTCTTGGCCGCCTGGCGCGCATAGTCGATCGCCTTCTCGGCGCCGCCCACCTCGGCCGCGGCGTGGAAGTGATGCGCCAGCTCGGCCGCCAGCGGCTCATCGTCGCCGCGCCGCTGCTCGAGCGCCTCGCCCACCCGCAGGTGGAGTCGCGCGCGGTCGGCGTCCGTGAGGCGCCGCCGATAGAGCGCCTCGCGCACGAGCGCGTGGCAGAACGTGAAGCGGCCGGGCCCACGCTCGACGACCAGTCCGGCAGCGAGCACCTCCCGGTAGCCGGGCGGCAGCTCCGGTCCCGGCGTGCCCAGCAGTTCGCCGATCAGATCGAGCGGCACCTCCCTGCCGAACACCGATGCGAGCGTGAGCAGCTCGGCGGCGGCGGGGCTGAGCCGCGCCAGCCGGCGCTCGATCACGCCGAGCGCGCCCGCCGGCACACCGATTCGATCCAGCGCGGCGGCGGCGTCGTCGGTGGCCGAGACATCTGCCTCGGCGAGTCCGCGCAGCGTCTCCTCGATGAAGAACGGGTTGCCGCTGGTTCGCTCGTGCAGCAGCTGCACGAGCTCCGAGTCGGGCGCCGAGTCGGGCGCCGCCTCGCTGCCGCGGCTCACGAGCGCTCCGCAGCCGGCGACGTCGAGCCCGGCGAGCGGGAGCGTCTCGACGCGGTCGCGGCCGAGGCCGGGATCGCTGCGGAGCGCGTCGAGCACGTCGGCGAGCGGATGCAGCGCCGGCAGCCCGAGCATCGACGTGTCCTCGGGGCGCTCGGTGCGAACCGTGGCGAGCACCATCATGGCCCGCTCGGACGCAGCTCTGAGCAGGTGGCGCAGCAGCTTCCCGGTCGCCTTGTCGATCCACTGCAGGTCGTCGATGACCAGCAGGAGCGGTCGCGTTCCGGCGCTGGTCGTCATCAGCGCGAACGCCGCCTCGAAGAGCCGGTACCGCTGCGTCGTCGCGCTCACGGTCGGAACGTCCTTCGGCGCCGCGGGGATCCGGCCGCGCAGCTCGGGGATCAGCCCGCTCAGCTCGGCCAGCTCCGGTGCGAGCTCCGGATCGACCTCGGTCACCGCCGAAGGCACGTGGCGGATCTGATGCCGCAGCGCCTCGACGAAGGGCTGGTAGCTGACGAGCGGGTCCTCGTCGCAGCGGCCGTAGAGCACCGTCGCGCTCGCGTCGTACACGCGCTCCGCGAACGCGGCCGCGAGGCGCGTCTTGCCGATCCCGGCCTCGCCTGCGACGAGCACGAGGCGCGCGCGCCCGCCGCCCACCCGCATCCAGGCGCCATCCAGCGCCTCCAGCGCCGCGTCGCGCCCCACGAGCGGCCGCTCCGGATCGGTCTGCAGCACGCGCGGCAGCGGCGCGCCGCGCACCGCGGGCCGCGCCGGCGGCGACCCGTGCGTGAGCAGGCTGTCCAGCGTGTCGCGCGCCTCCGTCGCCGAGGCGGGGCGATCGTCCGGGCGCTTCGAGAGCAGGCGAGCGACGAAGCGGGCCACCGCCTCGGGCACGTCGGCGTTGACGTCACGCAGGTCGGGCGGCGGCGTGTGGACGACCTGCAGGATGACCTCGGCGGCGCGGCCGACGAACGGCGGCCGCCCGCACAGCATCTCGAACAGGCTTGCGCCGAGCGAGTACAGGTCGCTGCGCGCGTCGACCGCACCGGCGGTGGCCTGCTCGGGCGCCATGTAGGCCGCCGTGCCGAGGACCGCGTGCTCACGCGTGATGCGCTCGGAGTCGGCGACGAGCGCAACGCCGAAATCGCCCAGCAGCGCCTGGTCGTCGTCTCCGAGCCAGATGTTGCTCGGCTTGACGTCACGGTGCACGATCCCGTGGGCGTGCGCGTACGCCAGCGCGTCGGCGGTATCGCGCGCGATTCGCAGCGCCTGCCGCACCGGCAGGCTGCGGTGCGTGCGCAGCCGACCGGCCACGGAGCCACCGGGGAGGAACTGGCACACGAGGTATGTCGTCCCGTCGTGCTCGCCGATGTCGTGCACGGTGACCGTGTGCGCGTGATCTCCGAGCCGTGCCATCGTGCGGACCTCGCGCCACACGCGCTCGCGCTGTGCCTCGTGCGACGGGACGCCGGTGAAGAAGCTGAGCGCGACCTGCCGGTCGAGCTCGAGGTCGCGCGCCAGGTGCACGCGCTTGCTGGTGCCCTGGCCGAGATGGCCCTCGATCCGGTAGCGCCCGTCGGCGATCGTCACCGGCTCGGGCGCCTCGCCGGTCAGCGTGGCGTCATCTCGGTGCTCGGCGCCGTCCGCTAGCGGCCGGTCAGCCATGCGCACGCTCGGCGGGACGGCAGGAACAGGTACTCGCAGCCGCGCACGGTGACGAACGGCCGCGGTGGAGCGCTTATGCGGCGGGCGCCGGCGTGGTCGACGACCATGCCGGAGAGCGGCCGGCCGTCGCGCTCCTGCTGCAGCAGGTAGTCCGGTTCGCTGCCGAGCCCGAGCGCGGCGCCGTCCAGGCACCACAGCCGCTGGATCGTCTCGAAGCCGTCCTTGATGCTGGAGTTGTACGCGATGAAGAGCAGGCCGCGCCGGTCACCCTCGACATAGGGCATCCCGCGCCTGATGATCCTGTGCCGCATCGTCGCCTCGGCGCCGCCCGCCAGTCCGTTGCGCGGGTTGGTGCGCCGCACGTGTGCGCCGAGCGGGCACCGTATGCCAGCGCGGTCGTCCTCGTAGTCGAACAGGTTGGCCCGCCGCCGGTTGGTCGAGAGCTGCGGATCCTCAGCGGCGGGTGAGAGAGCCAGCGGCGTCCCGTCGGGCCAGCGCCCGAGCACGCGGGCACGCAGCTCGATCGCTTCCATCCCGAGCCGCCCCGCCTCCGCGTCGATGTGGGCTTCGAACACGTCGACGTGCTGCTCGAGCTTGCGGTAGACCATGAACGTGCCGTTCGGCCCCAGGGGGGCGGGCGGGCCGTCCGGGAGCCGGCCGTCCTCGTTGCGGTGCCCGAGCAGGAACTCGCCGGCGCGGATCGGGCGCCATTGCCGGCGCTCGCGGCGCAGCCCGAGGTCCTCGGCGAACTGGAGCAGCGTGCGCCGCGGGTGGACTCGCGCGTTGAGTCCGTCGCCCGTGGGATCGTCGTCGACGCCGTCGACCGCCGGTTGCGAGCAGCCGTCGGCGAAGCCGAAGTGCTCGCGGCTGTAGCGGGTGCCGCAACTGAAGTCGGCGCCGTCGCCGCGCTCGAGCAGCGCGGTCGGCTGCTGGGCCGCGCTCTCGAACAGCGGGTCGCCGGCGGCGCGCGCCTCGGCGAGCAGCGCGTCGACGCGCTCGCGGCAGGCGGGCTCGTCGCGCGCGTGCACGATCAGCAGCACGTGCCCATCGCCGACGCCGTTGTCCCAGTGGTCGACAGCGTCCGGGACGCCGTCGACCTCGGGCGAGCGGCGGCTCGCGCCCTCGCGGAAATCCGCGGGGAATGCGTCGAGTACGTCCCTGCGCACTCCCAGCGCCTCGAGACCCGTGTACGTGAACGCCAGGTTGACGTGCGGCCGCTGCGCGTAACCGGTCGGGAACGAGTCCGGGCGGCGGCCGAACGTGACCTGGCGCGCCCACCCGGCGAGCACGGCGCGGGCGCGGTCGGCGGCGCCGTCGGCGACCCGGAGATGCGCGTAGCGCGCGGAGGGGAACTCGGTCCCGTACGCGTGGAGCACATTGCCCTGGACCTCCCCGAGCTCGATCACGCTCCGTTCCCCTTTAGCCAGGCGGGGGATGCGCCGTCCTCCCACAGCTGCGCCTGCATGCGTCCGCGGTCGGCCAGCGCCTCCCTGACGTCGCTGACATCGTGCGGCGCGTAGCCCGCGACGAAGTAGCGCGTGCCGATGGCGTGCCGCGTGGCCCAGTCGCCGAAGCCCGGGTCGTCGCGTCCCGGGTACCCCGGGCAGTGCTCCCAGATGGCGTCCGCGACCGTCCCGAGCTCGCTGCGCAGCCGGGCGACGTGGTCGAGCGCCGAGCCGCGGTGGTTGCTGGTGTAGAGGAGGTAAGGCGCCCCGAGGTCGTCCGGAGCCGCCTGGCCGAGGTCCTTCATCTCCGGCGGCAGGCGCACGAGCCGCGCGTAATGCGTATCGCTCAGCGCGCTCAGCGGACCGCCGCCGTCGTCCTCCTCCCACCCGCGCAGCCGATCGAACAGCGCGTCGGCCGCATCCGCATTCACGGGTGCGAGCAGCGCGAACGGGTTGACGCCGTACCTGCGCGCCAGCGCGCGCCACTGCGCGTCCAGGTAGCGCCTGGCGACCGGCAAGCCGACGAGCCGCTCCGGCTGCGGGCCGATCACGAGCGGCACCGTCCGGCGGACCGCGTCCTCGAGGTCCCTGCCGTGCAGCCGCTGCGCGCGCCGGCGCTGCTCGGCCACCGCGAGCGCCTGGCGCACGTCGATCATCGTCGCCTCGGGGTAGGCCGCATGGAAGTGCAGGACCTCGAGCTCGTTGCGCGCGACGTAGCTCCGGAACGCCCACGGCGCCAGCACCCGGTCCTCGGCCCCGGCCGCGCGCTGGACGGTCTCCTCGAACTCCTGGCACGTTCCCCACAGCCGGGCGAGCCGGTACGGCAGCACGTCGGTGAACGCGTTCAGGTAGTCGCCCAGGCTGCCGTTGTAGTTGCTCTCGAACAGCAGGTAGCTCGAATTGAGCGGACTGCGCGCGCCGGAGCCGTCCGGCGCCGGCACCGCCTCGAGCACGGTCCAGCGCGCGTAGTGGATGAATGCCAGCTCGGCGAGCGGGCGACCGAGGGGAGGAAAGCGCGAGACGACGCGAAGCCGCAGATCGAGTTCGGACCGCCGCTCGCGGCGGACCGGCGACAGCGTGGTCAGCGCGATCACGCTGCCCACATGCCGTCCCTGGCCTCCATCTGCGATCCGCGCCATTCCGTCCAGTACTCCGGGGGAGCACTGACGCTAGGTCATTACGGGTGACCGGTCAAGCGCCGCTACTGCGGCGGGATCGGCGTGACGAACGGGTCATGCTTGCGCGTCGGGTCGAGGAAGTCCGGGCGCGACTCCGTCCCGAACAGTCCCATCAGCATGAGGAGGAGGGCGAAGGCGGCGAAGATCGCTATTCCGAGGAGCATGAGCTTGTGATGGATGTTACAGGTGGAGCGGCGGTTGGCGGCGGGTTTGGTGCTTACGTCAACGGCGGCTTTTACGGGGTGGGGTCCGGGGGTCGGGGCGGCGCGCGTGAACGCCGGTCGGGGTAGCGCGATCCGGTCGGCTGACCGGCGTTGACGGCGTATCTCGCCGTCAACGCCGGTCGGGCCCGCGATCCGGCCGGCCTGCCCGCGTTCACGCACGCTGCGGCGCCCGGGCTCGGCTCGCTCCGTGCTGCCGGGCGGTTTGACTCGGCCACGGGGGTCAAGGCGCCCGCCGCGTCCGGCGCACCAGCCCCGGCTCCTGGACCCGCTCCTCCTAAATGCCGCCATTGACGTGAACGCCGCGGCCGCCGCCCGCCACACGACCCTGAACCCCGCGCCGCAACTGACTAGCGCACCATGCGTTCCATCAGCCGCTCGAGCTCGCCGTCCGGATCCTCGCTCAGGCCGGTGTGGACGGGGGAGCACTGGATGATCGTGCTCGACGGCGCGACGAGCCAGTGGAAGCGCTCAGACGGCGGCAGCGCGGCGATCGGGCCGGCTTCGGGGTCGCCCGCGGCGATCCGCGCGAGCGCGTCGAGGTGGCCGCGCACCGCGTCCAGGTCGGCATCCGGCGCGAGCGCGCGCACGCGCTCCTCGTCGAGCTCCGCGCGCACCGCCAGGAAGCGCAGCGGGCGGCAGAACAGCACGACGCCGGCGTTGACGCACTCGCCGCGCTCCACGTGCGGGACGACGCGGACGATCGCGTACTGGAACGGGCTAGGCGGCACTGCGCGCCTCCTCGGCCTCGGCGGCGAAGCCGCGCGGCGCCCGCAGCCGCCGACACAGGTAGCCGACGTAGTGCGCGCGCGTATGTGGGGCGAACCAGTCCTCGGGCACGCGCGCGAGCACCCGCTCGACCACCTCGCGGTCGAGCCGCGGCGCGAGCCGGGCGTCGGCGCCCGCGATCTCCCCCGCGCCGCGCAGCAGCACGTGGTTGCGGATCGCCGGGAAAGGCCGCAGCGCCTCGGCGGGCGGATCCTCCCAGGCGTGCTGCAGGTAGAGCGCCGCGCCGTGGTCGATCAGCCACAGGCGGCCGTGCCAGAGCAGCAGGTTCGGGTTCTGCGGCGAGCGGTCGACGTTTGTCGTCAGCGCGTCGATCCAGACGATCTCGGCGGCGAGCTGCGGGTCGGGCGGCGGGCCCGCGGCGGGGTTGTAGGTGAGCGAGCCCGGCAGGAAGTCCAGCCCCACGTTGAGCCCGCCGCTGGCCTCGATCAGCTCCTGGATCTCGGGGTCCGGCTCCGCGCGCCCGAGCTCCGGGTCCAGCTGCACGAACACGATCTCCGGCACCGGCAGGCCGGCGGCGCGCGCGAGCTCGCCCGCGACGAGCTCGGCCAGCAGCGCCTTCGGGCCCTGGCCGGCGCCGCGGAACTTCAGCACGTACAGGCCGTCGTCGTCGGCCTCGACCAGCCCGGGCAGCGAGCCGCCCTCGCGCAGCGGCGTCACGTAGCGCGTGGCGTGGACGGTCCGCACCGCGGCGACTGTACCGGTGTAAGCCATACGTGGGCTGTGGCATCCTGAGATCGATGGCATCGACGACGCGCGTCGCGTCGGCGCTTCTCGCGCTGGCCCTCGTGGCCAGCTGCGGGGGCGACGGGGACGACGCCGACGGGCGCATGGCGGCGCCCGCGCCGACGGCGACGGAGGACGGCACCGCACCACACGAGGCGCCCGCGGCAGCGGCCGCCCGCGGCGTGCGGCTCAGGCGCATCGGCACGTTCGAGAACCCGCTCTACGTCACGTCGCCACCGGGGGATCGCGCCCGCCAGTTCGTCGTCGAGCAGCCGGGTCGCGTGATGGTCGTGCGCGACGGGCGCAAGCTCGGCACCCCGTTCCTCGACATCCGCGGGCAGGTGACGACCGGCGCCGAGCAGGGGCTGCTCTCGCTCGCCTTTGCGCCCGACTACGCCGCCAGCGGCCGCTTCTACGTGTACTTCACCGACAACGCCGGCGACCAGCGGATCGTCGAGTACCGGCGGCGAGATGCCGATCGCGCCGATCCGGGCTCGGCGCGGCTGGTGCTGCGAATGGCCGACTCCGAGTCCAACCACAACGGCGGACTGCTGCTGTTCGGGCCCGACGACCTGCTCTATATCGGCACGGGCGACGGCGGCGGAGGCGGCGACCGGCACGGCCCGCGCGGAAACGCGCAGAACCTCGGCTCGCTGCTCGGCAAGCTGCTGCGCATCGACCCTCGTGCGGGCGGCGGCCGGCCCTACCAGGTACCGGCCGAAAACCCGTTCGCCGGCCGCTCCGGTGCCCGCGGCGAGATCTACTCCTACGGGCTGCGCAACCCCTGGCGCTTCGACTTCGACCGCGCGTCCGGCGACTTGACGATCGGCGACGTCGGCCAGAGCGAGTACGAGGAGATCGACTTCGTCCGGCGCGGCGATGGCCGCGGGGCGAACTTCGGCTGGCGCCCGTTCGAGGGCCGCGCGCGCTACACGGATGGCGAGGCGGCGCCGGGGCACGTGCGGCCTGTGATCGTGCGCGGTCACTCCGCCGGCAACTGCTCGATCACGGGCGGCGTCGTCGTGCGCGACCCGCGCGTACCGGCTCTGCGCGGCCGCTACGTGTTCGGGGACTACTGCAAGGGGCGGATCGAGTCGGCGCGGCTCTCACCCGGCCGCGCGCGCGACGTGCGGCGGACGTCGCTCGAGGTCTCGAGCCTGTCGTCGTTCGGCGAGGACGCTCAGGGACGTGTCTATGCGACCTCGCTCGACGGGCCGGTGTACCGGATCGTCCCGCGCGGGTAGCCGTGGAGGTCCTGCTCGTCCGGGCGGCGAACTCCTCCCCGTTCACGCTGAGCGGGACGAACACGTGGATCGTGAGCCGCTCCCCCGCGTGGGTGGTCGACCCGGGGCCGGCGCTCGAGCCGCACCTCGACGCCGTCGCCGCCGCCGTGGCGGAGCGCGGCGGCGCGGGCGGGATCGCGCTGACGCACGACCATCCCGACCACGCCGAGGGCCTCGCAGCGCTGCTGTCGCGGCTCGGCGACGTGCCGGTCGGAGCGATGCCGGGTCTGCGCGACGGCGATTCGTTCGGGCCGCTACTCGCGCTGCACGTGCCGGGGCATGCGGCCGACCACCTCGTGTTCGTGGCGGATCGGTCGGCGTTCACGGGCGACGCGGTGCTCGGCGAGGGCAGCGTGTTCATCGCGCCGGGAGGTGGGTCGCTGGGTTCGTATCTCGACGGGTTGCGCCGGCTCCGCGCACTGCGGCTGGAACGGATCTATCCGGGCCACGGCCCGATCGTCGACGACCCGGCTGCGAAGCTCGACGAGTACATCTCGCACCGGCTCGAGCGCGAGCGCCGGATCCTGGCAGCGCTGGAGGCGGGCGCGCGCACGGAGGGGGAGCTGCTGGCGGCGGCGTGGGACGAAGTGCCGGAGGGGCTGCGGCGGCCGGCGGCATGGACGCTGGCGGCGCACTTGGACAAGCTGCGCGGGGAGGGGCGGCTGCCGCGGGGGGTTTGAGGCGGCGCGCCGGCGGCTGGCTCCGTGGTGCGTGGCGGGCGCGGGCGAACGGCGGCAATGACGGAATCGGGTCCGCGGGCCGGGGCGGGCACGGGCGCGGGCCGAACGGCGGCAATGACGGAATCGGGGTCCGCGGGCCGGGGCGGGGGCGGGCGCGGGCGAACGGCGGCAATGACGGATCGGCTCGGGGGCCGGGGCGGGCACCGGGGAACGGCGGCTTTGAGCGGTCGGGTACGTGGCGGCGGCGCGCGCCGGGCGCCGGTCAACGCCGGTCGCGCCGCGATTCGACCGTTGCGACCGGCGTTGACGGCGACAGTCGCCGTCAACGCTGCAGGCCCGCGTGATGCGGCGCGCGCCGTGCGGCGTTGACGGCGTCATCCGCCGTCAACGCTGCAGGCCCGCTGATGCGGCGCGCGCCGTGCGGCGTTGACGGCGTCATCCGCCGTCAACGCTGCAGGCCCGCGTGATGCGGCGCTCCGTGCGGTGTTGACGGCGTCATCCGCCGTCAACGCTGGAAGCCCACGCGATGCGGCGCTCCGTGCGGCGTTGACGGCGTCATCCGCCGTCAACGCTGCAGGCCCGCGTGATGCGGCGCGCGCCGTGCGGCGTTGACGGCGTC
>Ga0126306_10000519_pt1 | contig 18163 bp, 16 predicted proteins | sample Plot27_FD_92592 | JGI IMG/M metagenome (GOLD analysis project Ga0126306, IMG submission 92592) | Serpentine soil microbial communities from UC McLaughlin Reserve, CA, USA - Plot27 | ecosystem: Environmental > Terrestrial > Soil > Grasslands | place: USA: UC McLaughlin Reserve, Lake County...
GGTGCGGGTCCTCGCGCGACTCGAGCAGTTCGACGGTCCCGTCGTTCGACGCTCCGTCGATCACGATGTGCTCGTGCGGCATGCGCAGCGCGGCGACGCTGTCGAGGGTCTCAGGCAGAAACTGCGCCATGTTGCGCGCGGGGGTGATCACCGAGAGCATCGCCATCCGGCGGGGGAGAGTAGGCGTTCCGCCGACGGCCTATATTGGCGGCCCCGATGGCCAATCAAAATGACGCCCATCCGTACGTCCCCCGTGTTGAGGGGACGACCAAGCGCGCCCTAATCACCGGCATCTCCGGCCAGGACGGCTCCTATCTGGCCGAGCTCCTCCTCGAGAAGGGCTACGAGGTACACGGGATCATCCGCCGCTCCTCGAGCTTCAACACCGACCGGATCGATCATCTCTACCACGATCCCCACGAGCAGGGGGTCCGGCTCTTCACCCACTACGGCGACCTCTCCGATTCGGTCGCGCTCGTGAAGCTCCTCTATGAGCTCCAGCCAGACGAGATCTACCACCTGGGCGCCCAGAGCCATGTTCGCGTCTCCTTCGACATCCCCGAGTACACCTTCGACATCACCGGCGCCGGGACCGTCCGGATGCTCGAGGCGATCCGCGAGGCGGGCGTGAGCCCGCGCTTCTATCAGGCCTCCTCCTCGGAGATGTTCGGCGCCGCCCCCCCGCCGCAGAACGAGCAGACGCCGTTCCATCCGCGCAGCCCCTACGGCGTCGCCAAGGTGGCCTCCTATTGGGCGACCGTCAACTACCGGGAGGCCTACGACCTCTTCGCCATCAACGGGATCCTCTTCAACCACGAGTCGCCGCGGCGCGGCGAGACCTTCGTCACCCGCAAGATCACCCGGGCCGTGGCCCGGATCGCGGCCGGCCTCCAGGACAAGCTCTTCCTCGGCAACCTCGATGCCCGGCGCGACTGGGGCTACGCCCCCGACTATGTCGAGGCGATGTGGATGATGCTGCAGGCAGACGAGCCGGATGACTTCGTAATCGCGACCGGGGAGACCCACACCGTCCGCGACGCGGTCGAGATCGCTTTCGCCCGCCAGGGGCTCGACCCCGACGAGCACGTCGAGATCGATCCCAAGTACTACCGGCCCTCGGAGGTGGATCACCTCCTCGGTGACGCGAGCAAGGCGAGGGAGAAGCTCGGCTGGGAGCCGAAGGTGAGATTCAAGGATCTGGTCGAGCTGATGGTCGATGCCGACGTTACTGCGCTCCAAGAGCAGATGGCGGGCAAGGTGACCCGCTACAGCCACGAGGGCGTCTGAACTCGCTCAGCCACTGCAAGGTCTGCGAACTCGAGGACTTCCAGGATCCCGAGCTGCGGGAGCTGATCCGCGACATCTTCGAGGCGGATCGCGAGCACTTCGGCAAGGACTTTCCGGAAGGACACGAGTACCGCAAGTACTGGGAAGTCGCGATGACCGCACGCGCCTTCCGGGACCTCGGGATGCTCAGGGACGACGCCCGCGTGCTCGGCGTCGGCGCCGGCCACGAGGCCACGATCTACTGGCTGACCACGAAGGTCGGCCGGGTGGTCGCCACCGACCTCTATGAGACCGAGGACGACTGGTCGGAGACCGACTCGAGCGTGGAGATGCTCACCGAACCTGGCAAGTTTTGGGACGGGCAGTGGGATCCGGATCGCCTCGAGGTCAGGAACATGAACGCCCTCGAGCTCGGCTTTCCGGATGACTCCTTTGACGCGGTCTTCTCGTCGAGCTCGATCGAGCACTTCGGGGGATTCAGCGAGATCCGCCGGAGCATCGAGGAGATCTATCGGGTGCTGCGGCCGGGCGGGGTCGCCGCGCTCGCCACCGAGTTCAGGATCAGGGGGTCTGGCCATGGCTGGCCCGGCGTGTTCCTGTTCGACGAGGCGGCCCTCCGGGCGACCGTCCTCGACGGGCTCTGGTGGGACCCGGCGACGCCGCTGGAGACGAGAGTCTCGGACGAGACCCTGCGCGCGCCGGTCGAGCTCCAGAAGGCGCTTGCCGAGCCGCGCGCGCAGGTGCAGGTCTGGAGCCAGTACCCCCACATCGTCCTGCAGGAGGGCCCGTACCTCTTCACCAGTGTCCACCTCGCGATGATGAAGTCAGCATCGCCGACCGCGGAGTGGAGGCGACGCGCCTCGGAGTTCCCACCCGGCAGGTTGCCCGAGCTGAAGGAGAGGGCGAAGGAGGGGCTCGGGCGCCTCAGGCAGACGCTGGCGCGAAGGGGTTAGCCGGGTCGAAGCCGGTCTAGGTCGGTCTTCACCATCATCTCGATCACCTCTTCGCAAGTCACCTTCGGCTCCCAGCCCAGCACCCGCTTGGCCTTCGAGGCGTCCGCCATGACCTCCTCGATCTCCGCCGGCCTGGCGAGCTCAGGATCGACCCGCACGTGGTCCTCGGAGTTCAGGCCGACCGCCGCGAAGGCGATCTCGACCAGGTCCCGCACCGAGTGCGAGACGCCGGTCCCGATCACGAAGTCCTCGGGGTTCTCCTGCTGGAGCATCAACCACATCGCCTCGACGTACTCCTTCGCGTAGCCCCAATCCCGCCGGACATCGAGATTCCCCAGGACGAGCTCGTCGGCCAGCCCGAGCTTGATCGAGGCCACGCCTCTGGTGATGTGACGGGTGACGAACGCTGAGCCGCGCCTGGGCGATTCGTGGTTGAACAGGATCCCCGAGCAGGCGCTGATCCCGAAGCTCTCCCGGTAGTTGACCGTGATGAAGTGGCCATAGACCTTGGCCACGCCATAGGGACTGCGGGGATAGAAGGGCGTGTCCTCGTTCTGGGGCGATTCGCGGGCCCGCCCGAACATCTCCGAGGACGACGCCTGGTAGAAGCGGGCCTCCGGGCAGACGTCGCGGATTGCCTCGAGGAGCCGCGTCACCCCGATCGCCGTGTACTCCGCGGTGGCGACTGCCAGCCGCCACGACTGCGAGACCGACGACATCGCGGCCAGGTTGTAGACCTCGTCGGGCTTGACCGTCCGCATGACATCGAAGAGCGAGCTCTCGTCGAGCAGATCCGCCGCGTGCAGGGTGAGCTCGTCCTGAATTCCGGCAAGCCGCTCGAAGCGCTGCTCGGTGGATCCTCGAACCAGGCCGTGGATCTCGTATCCCTTCTCGCGCAGAAGCTCGGCCAGGTAGCTCCCGTCCTGCCCGGTGATCCCGGTGATCAAGGCGCGCTTCGACACGGCGCCATTCAACCTGATCGGGCCCGCCGGACGTGGCTATCATGCCTGGGCTCACAGGGGCGGGCGTCTACTGCGGCGCGCAACCCGGCCACGCGGTATTCCTTCTCGTATGGACCCACTGGACTCACCCTCTCTGCCTTTGCGCGTCCTGTCGGCGCTCAACCGGGCGCTCCACCACCTTCTGTTCAGGTTCAAGCAGCTCCTTGGCACCGCCGCCCAGGCCGCGCAGCGGGATCAGCTCCGCGATTTGACCGAGGAGGCCAGGGTGCTCGGATCCGCCTCGGCTGAGTCGATCAACCACGTCGGGGCGGAGCTGCGCGAGATCAACAAGCGGCTCGCGAAGCTGGAGCGCGAGATCGAGCGGATCGGCAATCGCCTCGAGGAGGACGGCGTCGGCGATGCGAGGCTCGAGCAGCACAGCGAAGCGCCCGCGCGGTCTCTCTCGACGGATTGACGATGAATCTCGCCCCCGGGAGCGTCTGGGTAGACGCCCAGGGCGCCCAGAGCGTCCACTACGCCGAACGCGGGATCGGGCGCTTCATCGGCGAGCAGCTGGCGGCCGTATCCCGGATGGCCCCCGACGTGATCGGCACCGTCCACCTCGATCCTGACCAGGCGATTCCCGCCATCCTGGATCCACTGATCGGGTCGGAGCTCCTCCACTGGGAGCCGAACCGCTCCGCGCCTGCCTCGGGCCTGCCAAGGATCTATCACGTGGCGTCACCCATGGACCTGACCACGTCGCTCGACGAGATGTGGCCGAGCTGGGCCCGGTCACCCGCCGTCCGAACGGTCGTCACCCTCTACGACTTCATCCCACTGATCTTCCGGGACCTGTACCTGGACCCGCAGCCCGTCTCGAAGGCCGCCTACTTCGCCCGTCTCGGGCTGCTCCGGAGGGCGGATCACGCGTTGGCGATCTCCGAACAGACCGCGCGAGACGCGGTCGAGCACCTCGGGCTCGATGAGAGCCGGATCACGGTGATCGATTGCGGGGTCTCTGACCGGTTCTCCTCCCTGGTCGGCTCACGCGAGGAAGCCGGGGACACGTTGCGATCGGCCTTTCCGGGACTCCGCGACGGGTTCGTGCTCTACGTCGGCGGCGACGATCCGCGCAAGAACATGCTCGGCGCCATCGACGGATACGCCCTGCTGAGCCGGGAGGTGCGGCGCTCGCATCAGCTGGTGATCGCCTGCAAGCTCTCGGACGCCCGCGCCGAGGAGCTCACCTCCTATGCCACCGAGCACGGGATCGACCGAGAGGACGTGCTCTTCACGGGCTTCGTCTCGGACTCCGAGCTGGCGGCGCTCTACAGGAGCTGCTCCCTGTTCCTGTTTCCCTCCCTCTACGAGGGCGCGGGCCTGCCGATCCTGGAAGCGATGTCCTGCGGCGCACCCGTGGCCGCGAGCGGGACCAGCTCGATCCCGGAGATCCTCGGGGACCTCGAGGCGACCTTCGACCCGTCTGACCCGGCGGATCTGGCGCGCTGTCTCGAGCGCGTCCTGGACAGCCCCGCGGAACTCGAGTCCCTCCGCGAGCGCTCCCTCAGGCGCGCCCAGATCTACACCTGGGAGCGAGTCGCCGAGCGCACGCTCCAGGGCTACGAACGCGCCCTGTCGGCGCCGGCCCGGCCAGTGAGGTCGCGTCCGAAAAAGCGGCTGGCGATCATGACTCCCTGGCCGCCGCAGTGGTCTGGAGTAGCGACCCACAGCCGCCGGTTGGTCGAGGAGCTTCGGGCCCATGCCGACGTGGACGTGATCGCCCCGGTCCTCGAGAACGGGACGGTCTACGACCGCTCGCTTGAGCCGGAGGGAGTTGGCCTGTTCACGGCCAGCGATTTCGACTGGCTCGGCGGTCTGCGCGACTACGACCGGGTACTCTACACGCTCGGGGGGTCTCCGTATCACGTCCACGCCTTCGAAGCGCTCATGCGGAGGCCGGGCGCGGTGCTTGCTCACGACGTGCGCCTGCTGGGCCTCTACATGGCGGTTCAGGAGCAACGCCACTCGCGGGATCCCGCCTGGCTGCTCAGACGGCTGCAGGAGATGTACGGGCACCGCGTTTCGGACTGGGAGCTGAGACACGTGTGGGATCCGCGGGTCTACGTCGACAAGGGCATCTTCATGACCCGCGAGATCCAGGAGCATGCCCAGCAGATCATCGTCCACTCCGAGCACCAGAGGGACATCCTGCGGCTCGAGGGACCGGCCGCGGCCCCGATGGCTCACGTCGTCCCGCACGGTGTTCCGATCCCCGACGCCCCTCCCCGCCAGACCCGTGACGCACCCAGAGACGACGGCCCCGTGATCGTGACGCTCGGAATTGTGAGCTCCGTCGCGAAGCGCATGCCGCTTCTGCTGACGGGATTCGCATGCCTCGCTGGCGTCATGCCCGGCGCCCGCCTGGAGGTGGTCGGCGAGATCCGCGATGAGGAGCGAGAGGGGCTGTCGGCGCTGAGCGCCCAGCTGGGCATCGCGGGCTCGATGCGCCTGCACGGTCGTGTCGAGAAGGAGGAGTACTGGGAGGTGCTTCAGTCGGCGGATCTCGCGGTTCAACTCCGGTCCGGGTTCAATGCGGGCGCATCGGGGGCGGCCTCCGACTGCATCGCGGCGAGGGTTCCGGTGATCCTCACAGGGATCGGCTGGTCCACGGAGCTGCCGACCGACGTCGTCCTCAACGTGCCCGAGGGATGCTCCGCCGACGGACTTGCCGAGCACATGGCGTCCGTCCTGCGGGACGACGATCTGCGGGAACGGATCCAGGTTGCCCAGGAGAAATACGCGGAGGAAACCTCGTTCGCGCGCGTGGCGGAGCGCTACGCGGAGGTCTTGGCCCTGTAGGCCGAGTCGGCCGGCGGCGCTTCCAGCTCCGGCCTGGACGACGGCTCGGTCACCGTCCATTCGTGGGGGACCAGCACCGTCCGGTGATCCGGATGCGGCTGCCGCCCACTGCCGTAGAAGTCCCCGCCCGCCACAGTCATCTCGAAGGCGCGGTGCACGCCGTCCAACATCTCCCCTGCGAGGTCGGCCGTGATGCTCATGAAGTACTGGCCGGCCGGTAGCGGGCAGTTGTCGAGCCTGCACCGGGCCTCGCCCCGAGGGGGCACCTGGCGGAAGACGGCGCCCGAGGTCTCGGATGTGAGGTGCAGCAGAGGCGTGCTGTCCTCGAGCGAGAAGATGCTGATACCGAAGTTGACCGTACGGAATGGCCGCTCGCGCTCGGCCTCGTAGCTGAGGACGATGTCGCAGTCCTCTCCGGTGGTCGGGCTGTCGATCACCTGCCCGTCGCGCTCCAGATGCATATCTACGAAGCGAAGCTCGCCGGAGCCGTCCCTGTTCTCTCGCTCCCTGAGACTGCGAGGGAGGTCCCGCTCCACCTCTCCGACGTACTCGCGGATCACCTCGCCGACGCCACCGATCGCGTTCACCCTGCCCCGGCTGAGCAGCATCGCGCGGTCGCAGAGGTTGCGCACCGAGCCGAGATTGTGGCTAATGAAGACGATCGTCCGGCCCTCCCTCGACACGTCCTCCATGCGGTCAAGGCACTTCTGCTGGAAGGCGACGTCGCCGACCGAGAGGACCTCGTCGACGATCAGGATCTCCGGCTCTAGGTGCGCGGCGACCGAGAAGGCGAGGCGGAGTTGCATGCCGCTGGAGTAGCGCTTCACCGGGGTGTCGATAAAGGGCCCGATGTCGGCGAACTCGATGATCTCGTCGAAGCGGCGCTGGATCTCGGCCCGCCGCATGTTCAGGATGGCGCCGTTCAGGAAGACATTCTCGCGCCCGGTGAGCTCCGGGTGGAAGCCGGTGCCGACCTCGAGCAGCGCTCCGACCCGGCCTCGCAGGCGAGCCTCGCCGACGGTCGGCGGCGTGATCCGCGAGAGGATCTTGAGCAGCGTGCTCTTCCCCGCTCCGTTGTGGCCGATCACGCCGAACGTCTCGCCCTGCTTGACCTCGAAGTCGACGTCCCGGAGCGCCCAGAACTCCTGCCCCTTGGGCCTCCTGCCGCGGCGCCGGACGCGCTCGGTGATCTGCTCGGTGAGCAGCATGTAGCCGCCGGCGGTGTTGCCGATCTCGAAGCGCTTGCTGACCCCTTTGACCTCGATTGCCGGCTTGCTCATATGACGTCCGCGAAGAAGTCCTCGGCGCGCCGGAAGTAGAGGAGCGAGCCCAATAGGAGGAGCAGCGCGCTGCCCACCGAGATCAGGATGTTGGCCGTCCCCGGATAGGGCTGGCCGTCGATCAGCGCCCAGCGCATCCCGTCAAGGACCGAGGCCATCGGATTGATCGAGTAAATGTAGGACCAGGCGTGGCCCGACGTGTCGCCCACCGCCGTCCCCGGGTAGAGGACGGGGCTAGCGAAGAAGAGGATCTGGATCAGCATGGGGACGACCAGCTGGACGTCCCGGTACTTGACGTTGACCGCGGCGAGGAAAGTGGCGAGCGCGAATGCCGTCACGACTCCGAGCAGCAGGAAGGCCGGCACCAGCCAGATCGTCGACGCGATCCCCACGCCGTAGAGGAGGATGACGATGATCACGATCGGCAGGGCGATGAGCAGGTCGATGATCAGGCTGAGCCCCTTGGAGATCGGCAGGGCCAGCCGCGGGAAGTAGACCTTGGCGATCAGGTTCGCGTCCAGGACCAGGCTGCCGGCTCCCTGCTGGATGGCAGTTGAGGTGAACAGCCAGGGGACGATTCCCGCGACCGCGAAGACGGCGTAGGGCAGATCCCCCGGAGGCTGAATCTTGGCGATCACGCCGAAGAACAGGGCGAAGACGCCGGCGAAGATGAGGGGCTGCAGGAGCGCCCAGCTGATGCCGAAGAAGCTCTGCTTGTAGCGGATCTGGAGCTCGCGCTTGGTGAGGAAATAGATCAGCTCGCGGTGCGCCCAGAGCTCGCGCAGGTCGATCGGGCGCCAGCGCTCGGGCGGTGCAATGACGATCTCAGGCGCCGCGACGGCGCTCGCCTCTGGGGGGCTCATCGGCCGAACGGTAGCGGTCGCGCCGTCGTGCTCTCGAAGGGGATCTGCAGGGCGCGCTCGTAGCCTTCAAGCGTTCGTCTCGCCACCCGCTCCCACGTGTAGAGCGCGACGCGGCGCCTCGAGCGCTGCCGCAGCGCGTCCAGCCTTCCGGGCGTCTCCAGGACCTCGCGGATGCAGCGGGCGATGTCGGCTGGGTCGGCGGGGTCGAAAGTCGCCTCGAGGTCCCCGAGCAGCTCCGGCATCGCCGAGGTGTTGCTGGAGGCGACCGGCGCGGCGCAGGTCATCGCCTCGAGGATCGGGAGGCCCGCCCCCTCGTAGAGGGAGGGGAAGACGAAGAGCTCGCAGGATCGATAGAGCGCCGCCAGGTCGCGGTCGGAGACGAAGCCGGTGAGCCGCAGGTTGCGGGACTCGATGCCGAGCTCCTGGGCGAAGATCCGCAGGCTGAAGCGCAGGTGCTGGGCGAGGTTGCAGGCGATGACGAGCTGATGCGCGTCGCGTATCGGGCGGGGCAGCTTGGCGTAGCCGCGGAGCGCGCCCTCCAGGTTCTTGCGGTAGTCGACTCCTCCGACGTACAGCAGGAAGCCGGGGCGGACCTTCGGTAGGGCCGAGCGCAGGATTTCCTCAGCCTGCTCCCGCGCGGTTACCAGCGACGAGAAGCGATCCGAGACCCCCGAGTCGATCACGGTGATCCGCTCCTCCGGGATGTTGAGGCGCTCCATGGCATCGTCCGCCGTCTGCTGGGAGATCGTGAGGATCTGGTGGGCGGACCCAAGCAGCCCCAGCCGAGCGATCCACGCCGTCGCCATGTGCCGCCAGTCGGCGTTGTAGCGGTCGCGCATGATCAGGGGGATCAGGTCGTAGAGAGTCACCACCAGGCGGCTGGCGTGGCTCCACGGGGGCCAGATCTCATCGAGGTCGAGCTCCGCCTCGAAGGGCGACATGACGTGGTAGATCGGCGGGACGCGGTCAGCCGGGCCGCGGTCCGCGCTCTGCCCGACCGCTTTCCCGGAGCGCTGAAGCGGTTCGGCGATGGGCGGCACCGGGACGTCCGGGCTCAGCCCGATCCAGCCGATCGCCTCGGGAGCCAGCTCGAGTAGCGCCACGGCGTGCTCGGTGACGTAACGGGCGATGCCACGCTCGGCGTGACCAACGCTCTGAGTTCCCCGGGCATCGAGCCAGACGGACCCCGGGTCGATCGCCATCTCAGCCAAGCGAAGGAGCATAGGGCCGGGCGAGCGCCGTCGCTAGGTTCCACGCCATGCCCGATACCGCCACGGTCAGCGTGGTGATCACGACCTACACCCGCGGCAGGGAGTACCTGCCGGCTCTGCTGCGGTCGCTCGTGGAGCAGACCTGCGGCGACCACCAGATCACGGTCGTCGCCGACGGCGGCGATCCCGAGGTGATCGCGTATCTCGAGCGCGAGTGGCCCGCCGTCGAGGTCGTCTCGGTACCTGAGCGTCGTGGTTACGCGGGCGTCGCCGGCCTGGGGGTGCGGTCCACAGGCGGCCGCTACATCGCGATGCTGAACGACGACGTCGAGCTGGAGCCGAATTGGCTTGAGCTGCTCGTGGGAGAGCTCGAGCGGGATCCCGGGCTTGGCTTCGTGACCGGTAAGACGCTCCTCTACGACCAGCGCGACGTCATCAACGAGACGAAGCAAGACCTTTATACGTGCGGGAGGTTCGTCCCCTGCGGCCTGCTGGAGCGCGACGAGGGGCAGTGGGACCGGCGCCTGCCGGCCGCGAGCGCCTCGGCGTCCACCGCGCTCTACCGCCGCGAGGCGGTCGAGGCGGCGGGCGGCTTTGACGAGGACTACGTCATGTACTGCGAGGACGCCGATCTCTGCCTGCGCATGGTCCTACTGGGGTACCGGGGCCTCTACGTGCCCGAGGCCCGGGCGTACCATGCCTGGGCGGCCACGACGGGGCGCACTTCTGAGAACGCGCGCTACTACAGCATCCGCAACGCCCTCACCACGATGCTCAAGGACCTGCCGTTGCCGCTGCTCCTGACCAGCCTGCCGAAGATCTTGCTCTACCAGAGCCACATTCACTCCGTGGCGCAGGGCGACGGTTATGCCCCCACCGTGACCCGCGCCTGGAGGTCATTCATCAAGAACATTCCATCGACGGTGCGCAAGCGCCGGCGCCTGATGCGTCGACGTGCGATCCGGAGCAGGGACTTCAAATCACTGCTGTTGACCGGCTATCCCGTGGAGACTCGGCTCGACCCACGGAAGCCGGTGGAGTGGTTTCGCCACCAGGTACTCGGCCCCCTGATGCGGTTCGGCGGCGACCTCTTGGAGTACGTTCCGGAGCGAGTACGTCCCCGAATACGCGACCGAGACAGGCGGGAGTGACCCCCGGAGCTCAGTTGAACACCCCGGTTGCGCTCTTCCTCTTCAACCGCTCGGACCGGGCACAGCGGATCCTTGAGGAGATCCGCCGCGCGCGTCCGACGCGGCTCTTCCTGGTAGCCGATGGGCCACGCAACGCCGAGGAGGAAGCTCAATGTGAGCGGGCCCGCGCCGTAGCCGAGCTGGTCGACTGGCCGTGCGAGGTGATGACGGACTTCGCCGAACGCAACCTCGGCCTGAGGCGCCGGATCCCCTCCGGGATCGAATGGGTCTTCGGCGAGGTCGACCGCGCGATCCTGCTGGAGGACGACTGTCTTCCGCACCCCACCTTCTTCCCCTACTGCGAGGAGCTGCTCGACCGCTACTCAGAGGAGGAGCGAGTCATGCACGTGGCGGGCAGCCAGCTTCTACGCGAGTCGCCGAACGGCGGGGCGAGCTACCACTTCTCGCGGTACGTCCACATCTGGGGCTGGGCGACCTGGCGACGCGCTTGGCGACGCTACGACGGCGCACTGGATGAGTGGCATGCCGCGCGCCGCCGCGGCCGCGAGGCATGCCTCCGCCGCTGGTTCGCGGCCGAGGACGAGCGCAATTACTGGCGATACGTCTGGGACAACTTCGCCACGAGCACCAATTGGAGCGCGCAGTGGTCTTACGCCTGCATCGCTCGGCGGGCGCTGGCGATAACGCCCAACCGCAACATGATCTCCAATGTCGGCTTCGGAGCTGACGCGACCAACGCGAAGGAGGACCCGCTCGGGATCGCGAACAGGCCCCTGGAGGGGATCGGCTTCCCGCTCGTGCATCCCGGCTCGATCGAGGCCGATGTCCGGGCGGACGCCGCCACCTCGCATCTGTTCCGAATCAGCTCGCCTCCGCCGGCCTCGGCGGCCCGGGAGCCGCTGCGGCGACGCGCCTGGGCGGCGATCCTGCGGGTCGGCGGCCGGGTCCTCGACTTTGTCCCCGCGCCCATCAGGCCCCGCATTCGCCACCGCGATCGCAGGCCTCCGGGCGAGTCGGCGCGCTGAGGGCCTAGCGTGAGATCTTTGCGGGATCCTCGGAGGATTCCGCGGCATTCCCGCGACTTTCGAGCAGCTCCCGCAGGGCGGCGAGCTCGCGCTCGATCTTGGCGAGCCTCGCGTCCAGGGCGCGGACCTCGCTCCCGAGATAGGTGACCGACTCGACCGAGGCGGAGCCGAGGCGATCGGTCTTCTGGCTGATGTCGCGCAGCCGATCGTTGAAGACGACCTGGAAGATGCTCGCGAGCACCCGGCGCACCGCAGCGAAGATCGCGGCGATGGCGCGCCGGAGCGCCAGGGTGCTGCGGTTTTGAGGTGAGGAGGTATCCACGACGGCTAAATGCCTGCAATCAGGCCGGTGGTGGGCTCGCGAGAAGGATACGGTCTTCCTCCGTCAGCACCCGGCGGCCGACTTGCCGATAGTGCGCGCGAAAGAGCCTCGCCGTGTGGTCGAGCGAGAACTCTCCCGCCCGCCTCTCGCCGCGCTCGCGGAGGTCGGACCGGAGCTCGGCATCGGTCCAGAGCCGGTGCAGCTGACGGGCCATCGCCGCGACGTCATCCGGCTCGAAGAGCAGCGCCGCATCGCCGACCACGTCGGGCAATCCGGTCGCCGTCGAAGAGGCGACGGGCAGCCCCGCGTCGAAGGCTTCGCAGACGGGTAGCCCCCATCCCTCGAACCTGCTCGGGAAGATCAGGGCGGTCGCGAGCTCATACAGACCGCGCAGCTCGCGCGAGCTGACGAAGCCGGGGAAGGAGGTCGTCTCGGCGAGTCCTAGCTCGTCGACCAGCTCGCCGATGCGGCGGTAGTGGCGGGTCTGCCTCCCCGGGCAGATGAGTGGGATCGTGACCCCGCTCTCGTCCCTGATTCGGGCGATCGCCTGGAGGAGGCGCTCGTGGTTCTTATGCGGCCAGGTCTGCGCCGGGTAGAGAAAGAAGGATTCGGGCAGCGACAGGCGCGACCGCAGCTCATCGAGGTCAGCGCCGGTGGGAGCGGGGTACTCGCGCAGAACCGATCCCCCCGGAACAATGGTGACCTTCTCCGGCGGCAGTCGATAGCTCTCGATGAAGTCCCCGCGTCCCCATGCGGTCATCGCGACCACCAGCGCCGCCCGCTCGCAGTGAGTGCGATAGATCTCCTCGCGGCGGGCGCGCTCCCAGCCGCTGAACAGATCAGTGAGATGGAGGTGCTGCAGATCATGCGGCTGGTAGATGCTCGGGACGTCGGTCGTGAAGGCGTCCTGGATCGGGAAGTGCATGACGTCGACGCCGGCCCGCTCGATGGTTCGGTCGCTGGGGCGGACCGCGAACCTGACGCCGACGCCAGGTAGCCGCTCCACCAGGGCGCGGGCAACGGCCCGCGACCGCCGGTTCGCGTAGCCACGCCGCGAGTGGAGCAGCCGGCAGGGACCGCTGACGTACTCCCGCAGCCAATCGTCGTGCTCGGGGTAGCTGAGAAAGAGGTACTCCTCGTCTCCGTCGCCGAGCCTCGACAGGGCGGCCGCGAGGCCGATCACGACCTGTTGGACCCCTCCGAACCGGCCGGCGCCCAAACGGGCATCGATGCAGACGCGCAGCGGCGTCACGCGCTTCGACGCCTACCGGGCGATGGCGGGGTCATAAGGCCGCGCGAGTGTAGTGGTACCTCACACGCGTCTACCGTTCGCCGGATGAGGGCCAGGGACCGCTTCGCCCCGCGGCGCCTCGTCCTGGTGGCGAGGGACATCGGCCGCCGCACCGCGGGGCGCTTGGGGCTCTCGTGTCCGTCTTGGATGTCGGAACCGAGACCGGCGTTCCGGCGCTCGATGAGCCGCGCCACCCCGCCGCGTGGGCCTCGGCACCGCCGCCTTCAGGAGCGCTACCGCGCACATCGGATCCGGCGTTTCCTCGCTCCGGTCGCACCGGGAGGCGAGCTCGCCTTCGACGTGGGGGCGAACATCGGCGAGTGGTCGGCGGTGCTGCGCAAGCTCGGCTGTCAGGTGGTCGCGGTGGAACCGCAGAAAGAGTGCGTCGCGGAGATGGATCGCAGATTCGCCGGAGACGCCGGGGTGAGGATCGTTCAGGCCGCGGTGGCCGACTGGATCGGCAGCGGCGAGCTGCGGCCGTCCACCACGAGCAGCACACACGCATCGATGTCTGCCGAGTGGCGGAGCACGGCGATGGAAAAGGGATACATGCCGCCTGAGGCCTGGTTGGAGCCGATCGAGGTTCCAGTGGTCACGCTCGACTCGCTGATCGAGCGTCACGGAGTGCCCGCCTACTGCAAGATCGACGTGGAGGGGTTCGAACCGCAGGCGTTGCGAGGGCTGTCACATCCCATCGATGGTGTCGACTTCGAGTTCCATCGCGAGCTGACGGAGGCCGTCGAGCGGTGCGTCGAGCGACTGGATCAGCTGGGGGACTACCGCTATCGGGTCTTCGTCGGGGAGTGGCCGGACGCATGGGGCCCCGAGCTCGCGGCCGGGGCCGTGGCGAGCGCCGTCACCGCGCTCGAACCGGGGATCTGGGGAATGATCCGCGCACGCCGCCTGTAGGCGCGGGTGCGACGGCGGCGACCCCTTGGCTCAGCTGAACCGGATCCTCAACAGGGTCAAGAGTCCCCGGAAGCCGTCGCTCGGCCGGATCTTCTTTCCCTCCTCGCGGCGCCGTGCGACGTAGGTGATCGGGACCTCGTGGATGCGGGCTCCGGCTCGCAGCAGGCGACCGGTGACCTCCGCCTCGATCGTGAACCCGTCCTCACGCAGGGACAGCGAGCGCATCAGCTCGGTCGGCATCAGCTTGAAGCAGGTGTAGACGTCCGTGATCCAAGCGTTGTAGATCACGTTCGTGGCCAAGCTGAGGAACCGGTTGCCCATCACGTACCAGAAGCTGTACGCGGAGTGGGCCCGGAAGGCGCGGGTGCCGAAGGCGGCGTCGGCGATCCCGTCACGGACCGGCGCGAGCACGTCCCGCAGATCGTTCGGGTCGTACTCGAGGTCGGCGTCGAGGATCACCGCATAGGTGCCATGAGCCTCGGCGAGCGCGGTCCGGATCGCCTGGCCCTTGCCCCGATTCGCGGCCGCATGGGTGATCCGGACCTGATCGGGCCAGTCGCCACCGTCGAGAAGCTCCCTGGTTCGATCGGTCGAGCCGTCGTCCACGACGACCAGCTCGTAGGACTCGGTGCCGAGATCGGCATCGAGCACGCGCCGGATCGCCCGCTCAATAGTTGCCTCCTCGTTGAAGGCGGGCATCAGGATGGAGAGCTCGGTTCCGGGCACGTAGGCCGCGCGAGTCTAGATACCTTGCCGCGATGAATCCTCGGGAGCGCAGGGGAATCTCGTTCGAGCGGGTGGCGATCCTGGTTGCCCTCGCCAGCACCGCCGTGTTCGTGATCTGGTTCGGGATTCGGATTCGCGAGATCGTCGTCGCCCCCTATCGGAACTCGGACCTGGCCTCGTCGCTGCTGCTCGGCGAGTTCTTCGGGGACAAGGGCTCGGGCGCCCTGGTGCTCGGCAACTACCCGTGGCTCGAGGGGCTGCTGCCCCTGCACTGGACGCGCTGGCTGCCCGATCACGTCGCCGTCTGGAAGGCCGTGCCCTACGTGATCTACGCCGCCGCCGTGCTCCTGGCGGGGTGGACCGTGAGGCGGGTGAGCTCCTGGTCGGCGGGGCTGGTGGTCGTCCTCGCGATGGCGGCTCCGGCACCGATCGTGATCTACATGCTGGGCGTTTCGAACCAGCGCCTTCCGATATTCGCCCACACGATCGTCCTCGCCGCCTTCCTGGTGACGCTCCCCCGGGTTGCGGCGTGGCGTCTCCGCTGGCAGCTGTTATGGGGGGCGGCGCTGGCGCTGACGCTCGCGCCCGCGGTCGCCACCGACCATCTGATCTACCCGGCCGCGGTACTCCCCTTCCTGGTTGCGGTGGCGATCGGCTCGTACCTGAAGCTGGTCCGCATCGAGACCGCCGGGTTGGCAGCCGCCGCTTGTCTGGCCGGGGTGGTGGGCGGCTGGCTGCTTTGGGCTCTCGCCGAGAACCAGGACATCGTCTACAACCACGGCACGTTCGAGATGGCCGGGTCGGGACGGGTTCTCGCGAACGCGGGCCTGCTCATGGAGGACACCGCTCTCTTCGCCCAGGGCCAGTTCGCGGCGGGGGAGGTGCCGATCGACGCCTTCAACGTAACGCGCGAGGTCGTCGCGATCGCCGCGATCGCCGCGACCTTGCTCTTCGGCCTCGTCGTCGTCCGCGCAGCCTGCCCGGTTCTCAGCGACGTGGCTCGTCCCCTCGAGCAACGCCTTCTCTTCTCCTTCTGGGTGGCATCGATCGTCGGAGTTGCGCTGGCGTTTGTGATCACCACCGCCCCGGAGGGCATCAACGCGGTCCGGTATCTCACGACCCTGTGGCCCGGTCTGCTCACCCTGGTCGTGATCGTCTACGGGCGGCCTGCGATCACCGGTCTCGCGCTGCTGGCGGCGGCGTGCGCGATTCTCGGGTGCTTCGGGCTGGCACGGGGTCTCTATACGCCGAGGATCGACGAGCCCCCCAATGGTCGCGAGGCGGATCTGGTGGCGCAGTTCGCCGCGGACAACGACCTCGATCACGGGTATGCGGGCTACTGGGACGCCGCTCCGATCTCAGTCCAGTCCGACTTCGACGTGCGGGTCTATCCGATCGAGCCTTGCGGGCCGCAGGTCAACACCTACTGCCCCTTCCACTCGCATGTGATCGAGGCCTGGTACGTGCCGAAGGGCGATGTCCGGACCTTCTTCGTCGTCAACAGGATGGGGCTCGCTCCGGTGACGCGCCCGCCTCCCGTGAAGTGGGGCCAGCCATTCAAGACCGCCCAGATCGGTGACCTGACCGTCTACGCCTACGACTACGACATCTCTTCGCAATTCCAGAAGGTGGTGCCCGGTGCGTTGCCCATCCCCCTGCCCGGCACGGAGTGACGCGCCTTCGAAGTCCAGACGGCTGGTCATCCTCGATCACGCCTCGCCGGTCCGCCTTTGCGGCCTCGCGGGTACCCGGCCACTAGTGTCCGACCTTGCTATCGCCACGAGCCGACCGTTCTCGCTCGGGCAGGAACCGGTTGGAGGCGACCTTGGCGGTCTCCCGCTCCTGCAGCCGCCTCCGGTCACGGGTCCTGATCGCGGGGCGCCACCGCTCCGGGATGTAGTCGAGCAGGTCGCCCATCCGGCTGAGCCCGCGATGGAAGACGACCTGGGCGGCGGGGCGCTTGCGCAGCAACATCAGCCGGAAGCGCGCGACGAGGCGTACCGGCAGCGCGGCGTAGGCGGCGGTGCCCGCTGAGAAGGCGCCGAAGACGACCCTGGTGGCCGGGAGCCGCCGCCTCTCCCGCGCCGTCAGGGCCGGCGAGTGAAGACGGATGATCTGTTCGATCTCCGGCTTCCAGTGGCTGAACTCGGAGGACTTCGCGTCGCTGTGATGGACCCGGACGGCGAGTGGATCGCCATCGATCAGCTCCGGCAACTCCCCGCTGAGCGCCAGACGGACCATGAACTCCGCGTCGAAGGCGTAGTGCATGTCGCGACGGAAGAGGCCGAACCGGTCGAAGGCCGTGCGCCGCCAGAACGCTGACGGCTGCGGCACGTGCCAGGGAGCTAGCAGCCACCACTGGCGGCCCTTGGGCCAGCTCCACTCCCAGGTCCAGGGCAGGCTCGCCTGAATCAGGCCGCGCTCGTCGGTCCCCGGAGTACCCGCTGGTCGATCGTGCTCGTCGAGATCGAGCCCGGCGCCGGCGACCCAGCATCGGCCCGTCCGCTCGAACGTGTCGGCCACTCGCTCGAGGGCCCCCGGCAGGTAATAGTCGTCGGAGTTCAGGTAGGCAACGATCTCGCCACCGGTTCGCTCGATGCCCTTGTTGATCGCTTCGGTCTGGCCGCCGTCGGGCTCGGAGACCCACCAGCCCAGCCGGTCCTCGTACCGGCGGATCACGTCCACGGTCTCGTCGGTGGAACCGCCGTCCACGATCACGTACTCGAGGTTCGGGTAGCCCTGGTCGAGCACCGAGCGGATCGTGCGCTCGATGAACCTCCCTTGGTTGAACGACGGAGTGACGACCGTCAGCTTTGGACGCACTGCGCGGCGAGTCTAGGACGTATAGGTAGGGCCCGTCCCTGCATAGACTCGCGCCCGTGTCGGGCCCGCCACGGATCTCGGTGTTGCTGCCCCTCCAGGACCAGCGCGAGACAGCCATCGGCTGTGTCCAGGCCTGGACGGGCCAGTCCCTGGACCCACCGGCCTACGAGATCATCGCGCTGGCGCCGGGGGAGGACACCGACATGGAGGAGGCCGTGCGGCCGCTGTTGCGCGAGGGCGATCGCTGGATCGCGCGGCCGGGACGCGATGAGTACGAGCTCTTCGACATCGGCGCGGAGGCCGCTCGGGGAGAGTTCCTCTTCCTCACCGAGGCTCACTGCGTTCCCGAGCGCGACTGCCTCGAGGCGATGATCGAGGAGCTCGAGCGAACCGGCGCACCCGGCGTGCGGGGAGACAGCGTGCCGGACGTGCGCGGGGTCCTCGGCGAGCTCGAGCTGGAGATGTTCGACGAGGCCCAGAAGCGGGAGGAGGACCCCGAGCACTGGAGGAAGGTGCTGA